>Ga0247815_10000018_pt1 | contig 187425 bp, 160 predicted proteins | sample UWRJL194509B1_FD_181014 | JGI IMG/M metagenome (GOLD analysis project Ga0247815, IMG submission 181014) | Plant litter microbial communities from Arlington Agricultural Research Station in Wisconsin, United States - UWRJ-L194-509B-1 | ecosystem: Environmental > Terrestrial > Plant litter >...
TTACCATCTCTTTTTGAGCGTGCATCAGCAGCTACAACCCAGTAAAAAGGTTTTCCTTTTTTACCGTGTCTTTGTAATCTAATTTTTACAGACATAATCTTGTGATTAAATTTTGAGGTACTCGACCCCGATTAATTAAGGGTGCAAAGATACTATTTAATTTTAAAAAAGCTAATCCGGGAATATAATTTACAGATATTCACGCCCTTCGTCGATTTTATGATTTTTTATTAATGGATTTTGACATAAAAAACTATTTTTGTTTCCAAAATCAAAAAATCCGATGAAAAAGATAGTTTCGTTATTGATCGTAATGGTGGTATTGGCTTCCTGTGGCGAATCAATAGAGTTTAACAATGAGTCTGTAATCCAGGGTGTTAAAGACAACGCGGCATGGAAAGCGACTGTGGCAACAGCGACAATTTCGCCAACAACGCTTAAAATCGTAGGGGTTAATGACAAGCAAACACTTACATTAAGTGTGCCATTGCCCACCCACACCGTCGATCCATTAAAAGAGAATACATTTATTACGTACCTGTTGGGTACAAGCGCCAATAAAAAAGCAACATTTACGATTCAAAATGCTGACGGAATTGTCGTTTATGAAACCGGTGTTAGCGAAGAAGACGGCCAGATCGTGATTTCTGAATTCAATGGAGGGACCGTTTCCGGAAGCTTCCGTTTCAATGCCTACAATACCGATGAAGATGCCGAAGAAAATGATCTGGTGAACTTTCAGGAAGGCATTATTTACAAAGTGCCGTTGACGACCGTTTTGCAATAATCTTAAACAAATCAAAATACAACCCGCTCCTGAAGCGGGTTTTTTATGGATGTTAATTTGCAGGAAATCAGGCAGGCTGCGCGATTCCACAGTGTTGCAAACCAAATGCGTTTAATTTACAATTTAATTATACCAATGCATAGCAGTTTACAATAATTAAAGCTATATTTGTTGGAATTATTATAAATTAGTACTTATGAATATTTTTGTTGGAAGCCTTCCGTTCAGTATTGAGGAAGCAGATTTAAGAGAGTCTTTCGAGGCTTATGGTGCAGTTGATTCTGTGAAAATTATTACTGATAAATTTACCGGAAGAAGTAAAGGATTTGGTTTTGTTGAAATGCCAAATGATGATGAGGCGCAGAAAGCAATTGATGAATTGAACGGTGCAACTGTTCAAGGACGTGCTATCGTTGTTAATAAATCAGAACCGAAACCTGAAGGTGAAAGAAGAAGTTTTAACAACAACAGCCGTGGTGGAGATTCACGCGGTGGTTACGGTGGTGGAAACTCTCGCGGTGGAAACAGCGGAGGTTACGGCGGCGGAAACAGTCGTGGTGGTTATTAATTAACCGCACATAAAATGAAGCAAAAGATGCATTTCTGATGTGTCATTTCTATAGCATTTATAAAACCATTCTCTCGGGAATGGTTTTTTTTTGTTGATAACTTGCCGTTGCTTTTCGGTCAAAAAAACCTATTTTTGACAATCATATTTTTGTGATTTATTCGAATTGCAAAACCCTCAAATTCAGCTATGTACTTAATTTTCGATACCGAAACCACCGGATTGCCGAAGCGTTGGGACGCGCCAATTACCGATACTGCCAACTGGCCGCGCTGCATCCAGATCGCCTGGCAACTGCACGCCGAAGACGGAACGCTCATCGACCATCAGGATTACCTCGTTAAGCCCGAAGGTTTCAACATTCCGTATGACGCTGAGCGTATTCACGGGATTTCTACAGAACTGGCTGAAACTGAAGGAATTTTATTGGCAGAAGTACTCGAAAAATTCAACATCGCCTTATCCAAATCCAAATTTATCGTCGGGCAGAATGTCGGTTTCGACGTCAATATCATGGGCTGCGAATTCCACAGGCTGGGTGTGAATTCACCAATGGCAACAATGCCGGTTTTGGATACGTGTACCGAAGTAACGGCATCACTATTACAACTTCCTGGCGGTCGCGGCGGCAAATTCAAATTGCCCACGCTAACCGAATTGCACCAATACCTGTTCAACGTGCCATTTTCAGAAGCGCACAACGCCACTGCCGACGTGGAAGCGACAACCAGATGTTTTCTCGAACTCATCCGCCGCCGCGTCTTTATGAAAGAAGAACTCGATGTCCCTACAGATTATTTCGAAGATTTCCAGAATAAAAACCCGCGCGAAATCCAGCTCATCGGTTTAAGGCACATCAATCTTAAAGCTGCTTCAGATGCGATTCGCGAGCAATTCAAGCAAACGCAGCAAAGTCCGGCTTTCGCCAAAGAAAACCAGGTTACCCAACAACAGCTTGCCGATGTCGATTTCGTGCATCTGCACAACCATACACAATTTTCGGTACTGCAATCCACAATCAGCGTGGCTTCGCTGGTTAAAGCAACGGTTGCGAATAAAATGCCTGCAGTTGCGATGACCGACCATGCGAATTTAATGGGCGCATTTCATTTCGTCCGCGATATCTTAAACCACAACAAATCGGCTGAAGCCAAAAATGCGGCATTAATCGAAAGCGGCGAATTGCCTACGGAAGTCCCGATCAAACCGATTGTGGGTTGTGAGTTTTTCGTCTGTGAAGACCACAAAGACAAAACCCGCAAAGACAATGGTTACCAGATTGTGCTGTTGGCCAAAAACAAAAACGGCTACCACAACCTCGCAAAAATGTCGTCGATCGCCTACACCGAAGGCTTTTATTATGTGCCGCGTATCGACAAGAACGTCATCGAGCAATACAAAGAAGACATTATCGTGTTGTCGGGAAACCTGTATGGGGAAATCCCGAACAAGATTTTAAATATCGGTGAAAACCAGGCTGAAGAAGCTTTGGTTTGGTGGAAACAGCAATTTGGCGCCGATTTCTACATCGAAGTCATGCGCCACAACCAGGAAGATGAAAACCGCGTGAATACCGGATTGATCGCATTGGCACGCAAGCATGAAGTTAAAATCATCGCTTCAAACAATACGTTTTACATCAATAAAGACAATGCGAATGCGCACGATATTTTGCTTTGTGTACGCGACGGTGAAAAACAGGGAACGCCCATCGGTCGCGGCCGTGGCTATCGTTACGGCATGCCAAATCAGGAATATTATTTCAAATCGGGTGACGAAATGAAAGCATTGTTCCGCGATTTGCCTGAAGCGATCGTGAACGTTTCTGAAATCGTAGATAAAATTGAAATTTTCAGTTTGGCGCGAGAAGTTTTGCTTCCAAAATTTGATATTCCAACAGCATTTTTAGTAGAAGAAGACAATGCCGATGCCGGAAAACGCGGCGAAAACAAATTCCTCCACCATTTGACTTATGAAGGTGCGAAAAGGCGTTATGCTGAAATTACCGAAGAAATTCAGGAAAGAATCGACTTTGAATTGTTAACGATCCAGAATTCCGGTTATCCCGGATATTTTTTAATCGTTCAGGATTTCATCGCCGAAGCCCGAAAAATGGGCGTTTCCGTTGGGCCGGGCCGTGGTTCTGCTGCGGGTTCGGTGGTCGCGTATTGCCTCGGAATCACGAATATTGATCCGTTAAAATACAACCTGCTTTTTGAGCGTTTCCTGAATCCCGATCGTGTGTCGCTGCCCGATATTGATATCGATTTTGATGACGAAGGCCGAAGCAGCGTCATGGATTATGTGATCCAAAAATATGGTTCGAAACAAGTCGCACAGATTATTACTTACGGAACCATGGCCGCAAAATCAGCGATTCGCGATACGGCACGGGTTTTGGATCTTCCGCTTTTTGAAGCAGATAAAATCGCGAAACTGATTCCGTTCAATTTAAATCTCGCGAAGATTTTCTCGATGGACGACGCCAAATTACGAGCGGCATTGCGTCCTGAAGATTTCGATAAAGTCAAAGAATTGATTGCTTTGGCTAAAGAAGCAGATCTTGGCGGACAAACGTTGCAACAGGCGCAAATCCTCGAAGGAAATTTAAGAAATACCGGAATCCACGCCTGTGGTGTGATCATTACGCCCGATGATATTACGAAATTTGTTCCGGTTGCTACAGCCAAAGATTCCGATTTGTATGTGACCCAATTTGACAACTCGGTCGTCGAAAGCGCCGGTTTGCTGAAGATGGACTTTTTGGGTTTGAAAACCCTGACTTTGATTAAAGATACCGTAAAACTCGTCAAATACAGAACCGGAAAAGACATTGATCCCGATGCATTTCCGATTGATGATGTCAAAACATACGAGTTGTTCCAGCGCGGCGAAACGGTTGGGATTTTCCAGTACGAGAGCGCCGGAATGCAGAAATACATGAAAGAGCTGAAGCCTACGGTTTTCGGAGATTTGATTGCGATGAACGCATTGTACCGTCCGGGCCCGATTGCTTACATTCCGAGTTTCATCAAACGAAAAAACGGCGAAGAAGAAATTACGTATGACATTGACGCGTGTGAAGAATTGCTCAAAGAAACCTACGGAATTACCGTTTACCAAGAGCAAGTCATGCTTTTGTCGCAAAAACTCGCCGATTTCTCCAAAGGTGATGCCGACGTTTTGCGTAAAGCGATGGGAAAAAAACAGCGTGATGTACTCGATAAAATGAAGCCGAAATTCGTGAATCAGGCGGTTGCCAAAGGACACGATGCAGTCAAACTCGAAAAGATCTGGAAAGACTGGGAAGCATTTGCGGAATATGCGTTTAACAAATCGCACTCGACCTGTTATGCCTGGATCGCGTACCAAACCGCCTATTTAAAAGCAAATTATCCTGCAGAATACATGGCGGCGGTACTTTCAAACAACATGAGCGATATCAAACAAGTATCGTTTTTCATGGAAGAATGCAAACGCATGGGCTTGGAAGTACTTGGTCCGGACGTGAATGAATCGTTTTATAAATTTACGGTAAACGAAAATTACGCCGTTCGTTTTGGGATTGGCGCGGTAAAAGGCGTCGGAATGGGCGCGGTAAAAACGATAGTTGACAACAGGAAAGACACCAAATACAAATCGATTTTCGATCTCGCCAAACGGGTCGATTTGCGCGCAGCGAATAAAAAGGCATTTGAGAATTTAGCGCTTGCCGGCGGATTTGATTCGTTTCTCGGAACCACGCGCGCGCAATATTTTCACGATGAAGGCGACGGCATTACGTTTCTTGAAAAAGCGGTCCGTTATGGTGCAAAATTCCAGGAAAACGAAAATTCTTCACAGGTAAGTTTGTTTGGCGAAGCGAGTGAAGTCCAGATTGCCGAACCGGTCGTTCCGCCATGTGAAGACTGGAGCACGATGGAAAAGCTTGCAAAAGAAAAAGAGGTTGTCGGGATTTACATTTCCGGGCATCCGCTTGACGATTATAAATTTGAAATGCAGTATTTCTGTACGCATAAACTCGAAGCGCTCAAAAGTCTTGATCAGCATGTGAATAAAAACCTGTCTTTTGGTGGAATCATCACCAATGTGCAGCACCGCACCGCAAAAAACGGAAAAGGCTGGGCATCGTTCCTGCTCGAAGGGTATGATGAAAGTTATGAATTCAGGATTTTTGGTGAAGAATACTTAAAATTCAGGCACTTTTTGATCCAGAATAATTTTACGTTCATGCGTGTTCTGGTCAAAGAAGGCTGGGCCGATAAGGAAACCGGAAAGAAAGGCGAGCCACGATTGCAGTTTACGCTCGTACAATATTTACAGGACGTTTTGCCTGCTTTCGCCAAAAAACTCATCATTCATTTCAATATTAAAGAGCTGCAAACCGAGACGATCACGCGCCTTAGCGAATTGTTCCAATTGAACAAAGGCGACCATCAGGTGCAGTTTGAGGTTTTGGAAATTGAGAAGATTAAGCGAATGGTCGAAATGGATGCCGTGCTTTCGAATGCAGCAACTGTGGTTTCTGATGATTCCGATGTTGAAACGGATCCGAGTCTGGAGATGCCAGAGCAAACCGAAGAAGTTCAGGTAACGACCGAAGTCGAAGAAACGAAGATCATCACGCGTTTGTCGATGCCAAGCCGCAAGCTAAAAATTAAGATCTCGAATGAATTGCTATCGGAACTGGAGAAACTTCAAATCAATTTTAAGCTAAATTAAGGCGTATAAAACCCTAGCCCTGATCGCAGCGGCATCCTTTTTTGCTTTGACAAAAGTTTCAAAATAAGAAAAGTCATGAAAGCAAAAAAGATAAAGCGAAGAGCAGGAATTGCTTCAAATCATTTAAAAAAATACATTCATAGCCAAAACCAATTTTCTTCGTTGAGATTTTAACTTTTTATCCGTAAATTTGTGTCTTAAAACTTAAAGAACATAATTATGGCACAAGCAATAACCGATGCGACTTTTGAGGAACTCGTATTGAAATCAGATAAACCCGTGATGGTGGATTTTTGGGCTGCGTGGTGCGGACCTTGCCGTATGGTTGGGCCGATCATTGACCAGATCAGCGAAGAATATGCCGGAAAAGCGGTCATCGGAAAAGTCGATGTAGACGCAAACCAGGAATTCGCAGCAAAATATGGTGTGAGAAATATTCCGACCGTATTGGTGTTTAAAAACGGCGAAGTAGTCGGAAGACAAGTTGGCGTGGCTCCAAAACAGACTTACGCTGATTCATTGGACGCATTATTGTAATTATCTGATTGCATCAAAATAAAGAAAGGTTTGACGAAAGTCAGGCCTTTTTTTATGGAATGAATAGGGTGAAAATGGTACCGTTTCCGGGATTGGTGTCAACGGTAATCTTCGAATGGATCGCTTTTGCAAGGTCGCGGATCAGGTGCAATCCGAGGCCGGTTTTGATTCCGACGACCTCTTTTTCGTCGTACAATGCGCGAAATTGTTCTTGGGTTCCGCCCGGGCCGTTGTCTGAAACCGAAATGAAATTCTGGTTGTTTTGCCTGAAAGCTTTTAATGTAATGGTTGCGTTTGGTGTTTTTTCAAGCGCTTTGATTGCGTTTCCGGTAAGGTTTCGAAGGATGGTTTTGAGGTAATTTTCGTCGGTATCCAAACACAGGTTTTCAGGGTTTTCAAAAGTGATTTTGATGTTTTCTGTGGCAGAAAAATGCCTGCTTAAATCTTCAAAAATGTTTGAAACGGCAGTGTTTTTGAATTGCGGCGTGAAGTTTTCCATTTGGCCTTTGCTCCAAAGCAACAAATCTTCCATCGATTCGAGCAGGTTTTCGGCAGACGAGATCGTTTTGTTCTCCATGCGGATCCGGCTTTCCTCAGTCAGCAATTCCGGACTGTCTTTTTGCAAATGCAAAAACTGGATCAGGCTTGATACTGGGCTTCGCAAATCGTGGTTTAAGATGCTGAAAAACCGCGCTTTGACTTTATTGGCCTGGTCGAGTTCGGAATTTAAAAGCTGCAGTTTTTCGTTTGATTTCTTGCGGTTTTTGCTTTGGTAGAACAACAAAATCCCGATAATTGCGAACAATAAAATCCCGAAAATATAAAACCATTTTTGTTTTTCCTTCGATTCTAAAGTAACTCTATTGAGCTGGATTTCTTTATCGCGGAGTTCGATCGCGCGTTTGTCCTCGAGGTTTTTGATCGTTTCCTTGCTGTCTTCGTTGAAAACCGAATCTTTATAAGAAACCGCAGTCTGGAACAATTGAAATGCCTGCTTGTGGTTGTTTAATAAAGCTTCAACATTCGCTAAAGATTGGTAATCGGTTGAAATTTCTTTAAGGTTGTGCAGTTTTTTATCCAATGGCAAAGCTTTGTAAAACTGCGCTTTGGCTTTTTCGAGATAATCGATACGCTCTTTTTCATTCTTGGCCTGCTTGGACTTTTCATAGTAAATTTCGCCAATCAATGCTTCGGCATGCGCCATGTTCCTGTCGTCATTGATCTCTGTACTGAGTTTTAGCGATTGAAGCGTATACGCCAAAGTTTCATCGTATTTTTTCTGCTTGAAATAAACGCCTCCAAGTGCCCCAAGGTTGATCGATTTGTTGCCGATGTCACCCAGTTCGTCATTAATGACAATGGCTTTCTTATAATATTCGATTGCTTTTTCGTATTCTTTTAACGCCGAATACCCATTGGCAAGATTTCCCAGATTGTTTGATAAGTAGGCTTTGTTGCCCATTTCCTCGTTGATTTTCCGGGCTTTATCGTAATGTTCAATCGCTTTTCTATAATTCTGAAGGTCATAATAAATGATCCCGATATTCGATAAAACGGCAGCGACGCCTTTTTTATCGCCCACTTCCTCACTCATTTTCAAGGCGCGCATGTCAAAGTCCATCGCGTTTTTATAATCGCTTTGGTACGTATAAATGAGTCCGGTGCTTCTTAAAACTTTACTGAGGATTTTTTTATTGGATGTCGATTTGAGCGCTTTTCCGTAATAAAGCAATGATTTTTCAAAATCGGAATCCACAGAATAATTGATGCCGAGGCTGCGGTAAGCTTCTGCAATCCCGTCACTCCAGCGGATTTGTTGGGATAATAGAAGCGCGTCGTTTGCATATTTCTGCCCGGATTTAGGATCAATGTATTGGTAATTGTATGAAAGGTCGTTTAAGGTTTTGACCTTCGTCGAATCGCTCTTCATTTTCGGCAAAACCGCCAGCAACGAGTCAATACGTTCCTGTCCTTCTTTTTGTCCGAAGGAAAACAGCGGAATCCACAAAAGCAACAAGCACCATTTCTTCATAAAAGATTGCTCAGGTTTTCTTTATAACTGCGGCCAATTGGGATCAAAATGTCATTGTTGAGCAGCACTTCATTTGTCAGGATTTTTTTAATATACTGTTTCTGAACGGCATAGCTTCGGTGAATCCGGATGAATGAATTGAAATTTTCTTCTTTTAAAAGTGTTCCGATATTTGATAGTACACAATGCCTTTTGGCAGCCGTCACGATTTTCGTATAGTCTTTTAAGGCTTCGAGGTACAGAATATCGTGCAGTTTGACTTTCGTCTGCTCGTGGCCTTCTTTGATGTAAATCACGTCGCCACCGATGCTCGATTCAAAGAGTTGCGCTTTGAGTTTCAGTTCCATATAATCACTGATGCGCGCCATCGTTTGGGTGAAACGGTCCAGTTTTACAGGCTTTACAATAAAATCGAGCGTGTCGAGCTGGAAGCTTTCTACCGCGTGTTCCGGATGTGCCGTAATAAAAATGCACACCGGGACATGGGTCGCCATTTTCCTGAACTCGAGGCCGTTAAGTGAAGGCATGTCGATGTCGAGAAATAAAATGTCAATAGATTCTTTTCCAAGTAGGGGCACTGCATCTTCTGCATCGGAAAAGACCCCCAGGATATTGAGTTCCGGGAATTTTTTTGCAAAGGAAACGACAGTCAGCCTGTCAATTTCATCGTCGTCGATAATGATGCAATTGTATTTTTTCATATTGCCAAGCGCTTACCCAAATATATAACAAATTTAACATTTACAAACGCCTGTCTATTTAAAATGCTGCTGGTCGATTTGAGCTGATTTTAAATATAAATTTGATTGACATTTGCATTTTAAAAACCCAACAGTTCGAACCTGTGCCTAAAGAAATTTACAATCTCAGGATTTTGGATAAGTGCGAACGGAGGAATGGTATTTTCTGAGAAGGTAATAAAAGCCTGGTGGTTGCCGGGCTTTTTTGATGGCACAAACTCAGCTGTTATTTGCCTATTAATATCACTGGTCTATCTGTGCTTTTCGTGTTCGTGCTTCATTCAAAACCGCAAATAAATACACCGTTAAGTTCACCAATGTCGCAGTGGCTTTGATTCTTACGGAAGTGTTTACTGCAGCAAAAACAAACAGCTTTCAGTCGTACTCAAATTTTACGATAAAAATCAAAGACAGATTATTCCTGCATCAGGCTATTGTTTTTGGTTTTTTTGCATTTAAATAAGTTGTCTGTCTATTTAAAGCCTCGCTCGTAGATCGTTGTTTTTTTAAGAAATATTTCTAATGAAACTTTGTTCTGTAAAACTTAAAAACCCAATTATGAAAAAGCTATTGTTTTTAATCCTTGTTGCCGTTTCCATGGCAAGCTGCAAAGAAGATGCGGTCGAAAATCAGATAGATGAAATTGCAGCTCAGACTTCTGCAACAGCCCAAAGCGGACACGGAAAAATACAACTCAGCTGCGGTGCGCAATCGCTAAGTATTGAAGGCGAATGCGGCGGCGTCACGACCATGGGCGAACTCATTATTGCCGTAAAAGACAAAATCGTGCCTTCGCGCGTTTTTACGATCAGCTTCAATACTGACCGATTTCCTGATGATGGCGAAACCTACACGATCAAAAAAAGCGATTATACAACCGAAGGCAAAAAACCGGCAACGGACGTTTATGTCGGATTTTCTGAAGTGTCCCCAAGCAACCAAATGGACTGGAGTTCAGATGATGCTTCGGGAAAAATCACCTTTGAAACCGATGGCAATGAGATAAAATGCACATTTAAAAACATCAAACTGCAGCCGAGTGAAGTGTACAACAAAGGCGAATTGAATCAGCAAGCATCGGTTTCGGGAAGTTTTAATCTTTATAAAGACTGAGATACAATGGGTTTATATTGAATTTTGGCCGTTCGTATAGTCAAATGCACGTTTGGTAGATTGTTTGATTTTTAATGTCGGCTAAACCACGACTTTTGCTATAGTATTCATCTTAAAGCAATTAACAAAATGAAAAAAATGACAAAGACCCTGATGATTTGTTTGGCATTTGCAATGACTGCCTGCAGCAGCGACGACAGTGAGCCAATACCTGTTAAAGTACCTTCTGCGAAAATAGAAGTAGAGAACCTGACCGCAAAAACCATTCCGGATGCGGTTTCACCAACAAATCCCGGCGAAATGACAAGCGCGGTCACGGTAGAATCAGAAGGAATTATTACCGATGCATCAAAAATAAGCATCAAACTCGATCTGCAACATACTTTTGCTGGAGATATTGTCATCCAGATTTTTGCGCCTTCTGGACAATCCTGTACGTTAATGAAAAGAGTAGGAAGCACCAATGCTGGATCGAGCCGAGATCTTCTATCCGGAAACCCGCTTACATTTAATACTTTGGCCACCGTTACAATAAATGAGGAAGCCATTGGCAGTGCTGCAGTAAACATCCCGGCAGGCATGTATTTGCCGGGGAATGGCTTTAATGTTACGCCAGATGTGGTTGTGATGAGCGACCTGTCTGCATTTTTAACCGGAAAAAGTATTAAAGGACAATGGATTGTCAAAGTAAATGATTACAATCCTGTAGATAGTGGCAAGTTGAACAATTGGAAATTGGTATTTGATACCGGCGCATTAAATTAGATTAAAACCAAACATTCTCCGGAAGGTTTTTTTATGAAGCTTTTAATTTTTTAATCATTCAATCTTTCAATATCTTTGGTTTTATGAAGATTGAATCACAAATAGAAAAGATCTCGGGTTTTGCGCACCTCGAACTGCTTGCGGGCCAAATCGTGGAAGGTTTTATTTCGGGCATGCACAAAAGCCCGTTTCACGGTTTCTCAGCTGAATTTGCCGAGCATAAAGTCTACAATTCCGGTGAAAGCACGAAGCACATCGACTGGAAATTGTTTGCCAAAACCGACCGTTTGTACACCAAACGCTATGAAGAAGAAACGAATTTGCGTTGCCATCTCATCATCGACAATTCGTCTTCGATGCACTATCCGAAACTCCAAAACAACGAGCCGTTTTTTCACAATAAGATCGGGTTTTCCGTATTGGCTTCAGCCGTTTTGATGAACCTGCTCAAAAAGCAGCGCGATGCTGCCGGACTCAGCATTTATTCTGATACTTACGAATATTACGCACCTGAAAAAGGCAGCGACCGCCATCACAGAATGCTTTTGAACAAGCTCGAGAACCTGCTCGACAGCCCAACGCAATCCAAAAGCACCGACACGATCAAATTCCTGCACCAAATTGCCGAGAAAATGCACCGCCGTTCGATGATCGTGCTTTTTACCGATATGTTCCAGTCGGAAAACGAGGAAGCCTTATTTACAGCGTTACAGCATTTAAAACACGACAAGCACAAAGTGGTTTTATTCCACGTGATCGACAACAAAACCGAACTCAATTTTGATTTTGACAACGCGCCGCGCAAATTCATCGACCTTGAATCGGGCGAGGAAGTCAACATTTTTGCCGACAATGTCAAAGAAGCCTATGAAAAACAAGTCGCGCAGTACTTTAAAAAATTGGCTTTAACCTGCGCGCAGAACAAAATCAAGTACGTTCCGGTGAGCGTTGGCGAGAATTTCGAAAAAATAATCACCACATATTTGGTTGAAAAACAATCCTTTGGATAAGCCTCAAAAAAAAGCTTGAATATTTTTCACCCAAACGTTTGCAGATGTCAAAATGTGTAGTATATTTGCAACCGCAATAAAGCAGAGGTTTGGTAGTTCAGTTGGTTAGAATACATGCCTGTCACGCATGGGGTCGCGGGTTCGAGTCCCGTCCAGACCGCTAAATTGGGAGAAGGTTTTCAGAGATGGAAACCTTTTTTGCCCAATAAAAGTATCCTCTGATGCGGTTCTCTTTTCAAGGGAAAAGCATTCAAAATAGTTGTGTTGTTTCGAGGCGAAAGCCTCAGGTTTAGTAGTTAGACCAATGAAAAGCTTTCCACTTTTGTGGATGGCTTTTTTGTTTTTAGGGCGGGTTTGACTTTTTATATTTGTTTGCATTATTATAGGAACGGATTGCAAATCCGCGCTATCTGAATTTGACTTTCTATATTGTGTTTGCATTTTTACGGACACCGATTGCAAATCCGCGCTATCAGAGTTTACAAATATCCAAACAGTACCAAGCCGATACAAGCGATGACAAAAATACTGCACAAAAAAATCAAATGACTTCCAATAGAGCGCAATATCGTTTTTCCTATGGGCAAACGATTAAAGAACTGCACATTCGTAATAAAGCCGAGCAGGATGTCAATCAGGTAAAAAACAGCAAGCATTGTTTTCATGTGGCTGGTTCCGCTGTAATAGACGAGCGCCGGAAAAGTTGCAATATGCACAAACAGCCGTTGTGAGGCTTTAAAAGTATTCAGGATAAAATATTCGATAAAATTGTAACCCTGATTTCGAAAGCAAATGAATGTTCCGAGTGTATAAAACGGGATGCTCGCTAACGTGATCCACGAAAAATGCATGGCCATCCATTCATTGTATGCAGCATAATTTACCGACTGGTTTTGTGGTGTTATAAAAGGCTTTGTCGTATCAATACTAAAATTGTGATACAGCAATCCATACGTCACAGCTAAGATAATCGCCATCGAAATGGGCTTAAAATGCCTCGCGCGCTTGCCTTCGATAAATTCCCTGATCGAATGCCCAGGACGCGTAAACAACTGCTTAAAAGAGTAAAGGATGCCTTCGTCAAAATGAAAAAGGCCGTGCTGAATGTCGTGCCATATAAAATGAACATCAAGCCGATGCGTGTTTGCAGGCTGTCCACTGTTGTTGCAGAATTTCCCCGTAAATGTATTGCCGCAGTTTTTACAGTGCATCTTATTGCTTTCAGAATCCACTCTAAATTATGGAAATAAGCAATATCTGACGCAAATCAATTAAAATAGTTGTTCCCGATTTGTCTTGTTGAGATGTACCGGGCTTGCAAACGGTAAATTTACACCTAAAACAAAATCCACCTGTAATCCCAAACAACCCAAACAAACAATCCCAAAAATCCCACGCCAACCACAAACTGCACAAAACCAGAAACCAAAAAACCAATGAAAGATCCGGTTGCGGCTTTCAATGCACGCTTGTGATCGGTTGAATTGTAAATCAGTTCCCCTACAAAAGCACCCACAAACGGCCCAATGATAAACCCAAACGGAATGGGTGCAAAAATACCAACGACCAACCCAACATTCGTTCCCCAAACACCATAAGAACTTCCGCCAAAATGCTTCGTGCCCTGAGCCGGAATCACATAATCCAAAACCGTGATCACAATGGCAATTAATAAAGTAATCCCCAAAATCGAGTAATTCATCGGAACGGCAGCTGTCAGATACAACAGCAAAATCCCAAGCCAGCTCAATCCAGGCCCGGGCAAAACCGGCAAAAAGCTGCCCAGAATCCCCAAAATCATGCATACAAACCCAATAATCAGCAGCACCACATCCATAAAAGTATTTTTTACTATTTTTGAAAATTAAAATTGTATTTTTAGGCGCTTAAAAACCGCATGCTTCCTAAGACGAATATGAGAAAAAAATTCCTGATACTGCTTCTTTTTCCGCTGATTTTTGGCTCGTGCCAATATTTACCGAAGCAGGTTCCGTCTGAACAGGATTTGCTGCAAAAGGAACTTAAAGCGATCAACTGGAACGAAGTAGACGAGTTTCCATCGGTCACTTCCTGCGATTCAATCATTGATAAAGAACAAAAAAAACAGTGTTTCTTTGAATATTTAACGTCACTGATCCAGCAAAAACTCAACATCGATACCCTCGGCGTACTCTATCCAAAACTGGATACGATCAACGTCAAAGTCACCGTTTTGCCAAACGCCACGATGGAATTTGAAACCCAGGGAATCGATTCGCTTTCCTACAACCACGCCGCCATCGACAGCATCATTAAAACGCGTCTCGTCGATTTCCCAGACATCCATCCGGCGCTCAAACGCGGCATTCCGGTCAAGACACAATTCGTGCTTCCGGTGATTTTAAACGTCCAGTAATTTTTTTTAAGGAGCTGTTTCCGGCTGTCCGCTATATCTTTTCCGGCTCCGCTGCGCTCCGCCGCAAAAGGATGCCGCTTCCATCCGGGCTAGGGCATCAAGTTCCAAAATATACCGAAATCTAAAATTCCCGCCCTTTCCATTCATATTTTCCAACCATAGCATACAAAGCCACAGCCACGCAAAAGAAAGGATAAAACAAACTTCCCAAGATCAAAAATTTCAGTCTTTTTCCAGTCAGAAATTGATTCGTTTTATAAAGCAAAATGGCATCAACAGAAAATTTAATTGAAAACAAGATTCCGAATTGAAGCCAGCAAAAGCCAGAGAAAAGGGATAAGGCAAAAGCCACAAGGCAAAAGCCGTTTGCGATAAAAACGATAATTGCCAGATCTTTGCCGAAAACACTTTGATATGATCCGGTTTTTGAAGCCCAGCGCACGCGTTGATTGAAAAGCGCTTTCCAGGAATTTAACGGTTTGGTCAAAACGATATTTTCTTTTGACTTTAAGTATTTAACTTTTTCGGGAAATTTCGCCACCGCTTTCTGCAATAAAAAAACGTCGTCGCCGCTGGCTAAATTGTTGTTTCCGCTAAATCCGCCAAGTTCCTGGAACAATGATTTGGTATAAGCGAAATTCGCGCCGTTGCACATAAACCCCAAATTTATGCCAAAACTTCCAATCGTTGCGCCCTGCAAACTCATTAAATCCAATTGCTGGAAATGATGCAGAAATGTTTTTGGATTTAAATACGAAACCGATCCGGCAATCATAGCAACATTTTCATTTCTAATGAAGGCATCTAAAGTCCGCAGCCAGTTTGCATTCAAGACGCAATCGGCGTCGGTCGTTACAATCCACTCGCTTTTGACAATCGGGACTGCTCTGGAGATCGCATCTTTTTTGGGTGAACCCGAGATTTTGATGTTTTCGAGCAAAGTCACCTGGTAGCTTCCATTCGCCATCCGCCAGTCATAAACCAATCGTACTGAATTGTCTTTCGAAAAATCGTCGATCAGAATCACCTCAAATAAATCGACCGGATAATCGAGTTGCCTAAAGCTTTCGAGCAATTCCGGCAAGTTTTGTGCTTCATCACGAAACGGAATCACAATCGAGAAATAAGTTTCCGGACTTGATTTTTCATACGAAAACAACGGCACTTTTTTAAATCCGTAAATCAATTGCAAAATCGTTACGTAATAAATCAGGATGAAAATCAATACTATTAGAAAAGTCATGCGGCTCTTGTTGTTTTAAAATTCAACACATAATAACTGCCGATCGCGACGGGCAACACCACATTTAAAAACCACATCAGCGTACTGATAAAAATAACGATCCATTCGTTGACGCCCAACAATCCGAAGAAAAAAACCGCCACGCTACCTTTTACGGCAAAATCTAAAAACTGGAAAGTCGGCAATGAAGAAGCTAAAAAATACACCGATGCAATCGCCGACATCAAGATGAAATACGGCAAATGCACATCAAAAGCGACAAATAAAAAGTAATATTGGTGCGAAAAAAACAAATAGCGGCAAATGCCTAAAAAGATATTTTTCCGATGGATTTTTTTCGGGACCTGATTGATCTTGTGGATGAATTTTTCGAGCGAATAGCCTTTGACCGTAAATCCTTTGAAGAAGAAAGAACCAAGAATCAAGACTAAAAAAACGCCAAAGACAATGGCAACTGTTTTCGGCTTAATAATCTCATGATTGGCATTGAAATACAACAATCCGAAAATCCCGAAAATCGTGCTCAGCAACATCTGAATTCCGTTATTGATGAGGTTCAGGAAAATGATTTTCCTGGTTTCCGATTTGTCGAAATACAATGCTTTTCCGGCATATTCGCCAATGCCGTTTGGTGTGAAAATCGAAGCAGTCAGAGCTGCAAGGACGTGTTTTGTCGCTTCTTTTATCGAAATCGGGCGCAAATACGAAACGAGGTTCTGCCACTTTAGAATTTCAAAAAAACGGTTCAAAATACTCAGCGATAAAATAAAAAAGATGCCCAGAACAGACCAGTTTTCCCTAAATTTCTCCGCAAATTTCTCCCAGTCGAGCTTGTCGTTGTTGGCCAGCTGGTTGTAGATAAAATAAAAAGCGCCGCCCACGACCAAAAGTTTGACCGCCACAATCAGGAATTGCTTAGCTTTGTCGGGAATTCGAAACATCACGCAAAATAACAAATTAAAATTGGCAAACGAGCGCATCATATTGGGAATCGATCCGGGAACGACGATTATGGGTTTCGGGCTCATCAAAGTGGTCAATAAAAACATGCATTTTTTGCAATTGAACGAATTGATCCTGTCCAAATACGACGACCATTATACAAAGCTTAGAGTGATTTTCGAACGCACGATCGAACTCATCGAAACGCACCATCCGGATGAAATTGCTATTGAAGCACCGTTTTTCGGAAAAAATGTGCAATCGATGCTCAAGCTCGGACGCGCACAAGGTGTTGCGATGGCAGCAGGTTTGTCGCGCCAGATCCCGATTACCGAATACGAACCTAAAAAAATCAAAATGGCCATCACCGGAAACGGAAATGCCAGCAAAGAACAGGTCGCGAAAATGCTTCAACAGCTTTTAGGCTTGAAAGAACTGCCAAAAAACCTCGACAGTACCGATGGTTTGGCTGCAGCCGTTTGCCACTTTTTCAACTCGGGAAAAGTCGTTGGTGCCAAGGGTTATTCGGGTTGGGATGCATTTGTCAAACAAAATGAGGACAGGATAAAATAAAAATCTATATTTGGCACTTAACCAAAACATAAATGATGAAAAAAATCAAAATATTAACGTTTCTTTTTGTTGCAGCCATTGGTGCTTCATGTTCTTCTTCAGACGATTCTGAAGCAGTAAATCCAACAGTAGATTCAACTGACTATTTTAACCACAGCAGCAATGGCCAAGTAGTTGCAATTTCACAATGGACGGCCATCAGGATCGAAGATCATTTTGAAGTTTTAGGGCAAACGGCACTCAACAGCAGCATGTATTTAAGCTTCAATAAGTATGGGGATCTGGAACGTGCAGGAACAACTTCAGTTCCCGGGTCTGGTACTCCATGGCGAAACAGTGCTTACGATTTTTCCCAGAATACTTTTGATTTTCAAATCCTGGGGATTGATGAAGTCAATAAAGTAATTAAATTATCTTATTCGGGAAAAGTATATGAAGACGAATATGATATTACCGATTCGGATTTTGAAACCGTAGCCGGAACGGTGAATGTACATTATACGAACGGGTTCACAGATGTTGCCGGAGTCAGTTTTTCTGCAAAAATCGCAGGAACCGACTGGTATGGCGTGAAAATGTATACCACAAGCAACGGAGAAATTTCAAATATGAAAATGGTGTACAACAACGACGACAAAAACCAACTGGCTGTCTACCTCAATAAATTTGATACTGCCGTAGGAACTTATACGTTTACCGCCAATTCATCAAACAATAAAGTGGTTTATTCTGTTTATGATACAGCAACGAAAGAATATGTCGATTACAAATGTGCGGGAACTTTTACATTAACTGAAAAAATAGAATCATCCTTTGGATCGGGAACATTGTTCGCAGGAACTTTTAACCTCACCGCAACACATCCTGTAACCAACGCTGTCGTCCAAATTACGGCTGGGACATTTAAAGAAATTTCCACTTACTAAACAATACAGAGAGCAGGTTCATCCTGCTCTTTTTTTTTATGTCAGGAATTTACATTCATATTCCGTTTTGCAAACAGGCTTGCCATTACTGCGACTTCCATTTTTCGACTTCGATGAAAAATAAAGAAGCAATGGTTTTGGCTTTGGCCAATGAATTGAAGCTGCGCAAAACAGAGTCTGACGAAACCGTGGAAACGATTTATTTCGGCGGCGGAACACCAAGCGTATTGACGAATGATGAACTGCAATTTTTAATTGACGCGGTTTACGAACATTATGAAGTTTCTGAAAATCCGGAAATTACACTTGAAGCCAATCCCGATGATTTGTCCAATGAACGGATTATTGAATTGGCAAATTCCCCTATAAACCGACTAAGCATCGGAATCCAGTCGTTTTTTGAAGACGATTTGGTCATGATGAACCGCGCGCATTCATCGGTAGAAGCCCGGAAATCATTGGCACAGGCCACAAAATATTTCGACAACATTTCCATTGACTTAATTTACGGCATTCCCGGAATGAGCAATGAAAAATGGAAGCACAATATCGAAACCGCTCTAAGTTTCGGCATTCCGCACATTTCGAGTTATGCGTTAACGGTCGAGCCGAAAACGGCGCTGAAGAAACTCATCCAAACCGGAAAAATCGCCCAGCCGAAAGATGATGTGGCGCAGGAACATTTCCAGATTTTGGTCGACACTTTGCAGCAAAACGGGTTCATCCATTACGAACTGTCGAATTTCGCAAAGGAAAATTATTTTTCGAAGAACAATTCGGCCTATTGGCTCGGCAAAAAATACATCGGAATCGGGCCTTCGGCGCACAGTTATGACGGAATTTCCCGAAGCTGGAATGTCGCGAACAATTCGATTTACCTTAAAAATCTAGAAGCCAACATTTTGCCGTCTGAAGCAGAAATCCTTTCGACGACCGATCGTTACAACGAATGTATCATGACCGGATTGCGCACGATTTGGGGCGTTTCATTGCATCGGATCGAAAAGGAATTCGGGGCAAAACACCTCGAATATTTATTAGAACAGGCACAAAAATTCCTGTCGGACGGATTGCTTTCGATCGAAAACAACATTTTAACCACTACAAAAAAAGGAAAGTTTCTCGCAGACGGAATCGCAAGTGATTTGTTTTTGGTAAATTTGGATTAAAATCCGATTTCTTGAAAGCAACGATCCGCCACAACAATAAAAATTTTGAAATTGACTTTTCAAAACCGCTCGACATTTCCATTCCGCTGACCAATTCCGATCAAAACCCAATTGCGTGGTATCTTGAAAAACCGGTGATCGAACCGGTGAAATCAGGCGACTGGATCGGGAAAGTTTCTGAAGGGAAATCCTCAACAAATTTCAACAATATCCAGTTCAATCCGCACGGGCACGGCACGCACACCGAATGCCTCGGACACATCACCAACGAATTCTACAGCATCAATCAAAGCTTAAAAACGTTTTTCTTTACGGCAGAACTCATTACGTTGCGGCCTTACGAACAAGGCGAAAATCAAGTGATCACCAAAATTCAGATTATGGCCGCGTTAGAAGGAAAAACACCGGAAGCACTCGTGATCCGGACATTGCCAAACGATCCCGGGAAATTATCCCGCAAATATTCCAATACCAATCCGCCTTATCTCGATGAAGCCGCGGCGGTTTACATCCGCGAAAGCGGCATCAAGCACCTGTTGATTGATTTGCCAAGCGTCGATAAGGAACGCGACGATGGAAAATTATTGGCACACAAAGCGTTTTGGAATGTTTTGGATGTAAATGTTTTGAATGCCGATGCGCGACTGGATGCCACGATCACAGAAATGATTTTTGTACCGGATGACATTCCCGACGGCAGTTATTTCCTGAATTTACAAATTGCTTCGTTTGAAAATGACGCGTCGCCAAGCAAACCCGTTTTATACCAAATATGATCGAAGTTTCTACAGATAAAAGCCGGCTCGATGTGCCGTTTGTCCAGAATTTCCTGAAAGATATTTACTGGGCGGCCGGACGCACGATCGAAGAAGTGCAAACCACGATCGACCATTCGCATTGCTTCGGGATTTACCTCGACGGCAAGCAAATCGGCTTCGCCCGCGTAATCACCGATTTTGTAGTTTTTGCTTATATGATGGATGTTTTCATTACCGAAGACCAACGCGGAAAAGGCTATTCGTCATTGTTGGTCAAAGGCATGCTTGAAGATCCAAAGTTGCAACAGCTTAAAATATGGCGGTTGGCAACGACAGATGCACATTTCTTGTATGAGAAATTCGGCTTTAAATTATTGGCGCATCCGGAAAAAATGATGGAAAAAGTGGTCAAATAGATCATACTAAAAAAATGAACATACAGCAATACTTCGAATACTGCCTTTCTAAAAATGCCGTGACCGAGCATTTTCCGTTTGATGAAGATACTTTGGTGTTTAAAGTGGGCGGGAAAATGTTTGCGCTTTCTTCGTTAAGTCAGTGGGAATCGGGGAAACCATCCGTTAATTTAAAATGCGATCCCGAATATGCCGAAGAACTGCGGGCGCAATACGACGACATCAAGCCCGGATTTCACATGAGCAAAGTGCATTGGAACACGATTGCGATCAACAATGATGTTTCAGATGCGATGCTCAAAAAACTCATCGACCATTCGTATGATTTGGTTTTTAAAAGCCTGACCAAGAAAATTCAGGGTGAAATAAACGGGCAGTAGCTGCGTTTTTTATTAAATTTGGATGCAATTTAAAAATGACATGAAAGAACAGATCAAAAAATTCCTGAACGAAGAGCAAGATCCGAAAGCGATTGAAAAAATCACTTCAAAGCTGAACGACCTGCTGATGAAAAACGAGGAAATCGGATATATTGGCGTACAGAAAAAACCCGCGATTACTGTTTTTCCCGACAGCATAGTGCTGACGAACAAGAGAATCATCATGTGCAAACCCAAAAACTTAGGCTTGTCGATGGATTTTACCGATTATTCGTGGGAAGACATTGTTGGAACGGTCGTAAAAGAAAATATCCTGGGTTCTGAATTTTCATTTTCAACCAAAACCGACATCCAGGTTTCAATCGATTACCTTCCGAAAACACAGGCGCGAAAAATTTATACGTATGCGAAAGAGCAATTGGAATTGTTGAAAGAAGGCGCTTCCGCGAATGTTGCTCCGACAGTTTCAATTGAAGAAATTTCACAACCAGAACCGGTTTCACCAGCATATGCAACTCCAGAAATCATTGAAGAAGCCGAAGTGATTGAGGAAATGGAAACCGAAGAAGTCACGAATTTTGCCGAAATCATTCCGGTGGCACAATCCGGTTACCGTGATGAAAAACAACATCCGGATGGATTTCCACAAGTAGAAAAAGAGAAATCTCTGAGTGAATTGTCGAATGAAGAATTGTTCGAAAAATTGCAGAATTATAAAAAATTACTCGACAACGGCCTGATTTTACAAGGCGAATACGACAACTTTAAAAAAGAAATCCTAAGCCATATGTAACAGGCTTAGGATTATAAAAAGGAAAGGCCATGAAATTACACCATGGTCTTTTTTTGTTTGGCTACAAAATTTTCCGCCTGAAGCTCGAGCAATTCTGTGGCTTTGCTGCGTTGCAGATCGTACAGTTTTTTGTCTTCGGAAATATCGGCATAGACTTTATCGTGCATCGATGCGCTGGTTTTTACAAGCAGTTCGCGTTGGTATTTGTCCTGTGAAATCGTCGCTTTGAGTGCCGTTTCAAGATCTTCGAGCTTAAAATCATATTCGCCTTTCGGGGATAAAAGTTTCGCAATGATCGGTGAAGTTTCGATGGCAAGGAACAGGAGCATGATGAAAAACGAAGGCAGCCATGGCAATTTGTTTAAAGCATTGATTCGCGCCATCAATCCGTCAAAGCCGTCAATTATAGGCTGGGTATCGGTCACTTTTTTATCAAGATCGTTTTGCAGTGTTTTGGCTTTTTTATCGTTTTCTGCAATTTTGTTGAGATTGGTTTTCCGGAGTGCGTCAAGTTCGGCTTTTGCCAGATCGTGTTTCGCGATTTTCTCTTTAAAAACCGGGCCTTTTCCCAATTTCATCGTGCCTTTTGTGCCTTCGGCTTCAGTGATGTACGTTTCGTAAAGCGTGTTGACTTCCTTTTCCTTTTTGGTGATTTCCGATTTGAGGCTGTCGGTTTGGGCTTTGTTTTTATCCAGATCGGATTTGAAGTAATCGGCGACCTGCTTTTTATTGGCCAAAGCCATTGCATTTTTCTCTTTCAGTAAAACCGTATTGATCTCTTTTTCAAAGATTTTGATTTCCAATGGTTTGGAAATGACGATTGCAATGATAATGGCCAATGCGATTCGCGGCGTTGCCTGAACGAATTCGCTCCCAAGACTGTCGCGTTTGCGGATTGTTGAAACGATAAAGCGGTCGAGGTTAAAAATCAGCAATCCCCAAACCAATCCAAAAGCAATAGCGGGATAAATGCTGTCAAACACGGTAAAAAGCGCATAAGCACTTGCAATAAAAGCCATCACGGCGGTGAAGAAAACGGTGGCGCCAATGCCTGCGAATTTGGTTTGTTCGCCTTCGGAGCAGGTTTCGAGCAAATTTTTGTCGGCCCCGGAACACAGGATAAAGAATTGTTTCAGCATGATTTGATTTTTTTCCGTTGCACTCCAGAATCCCGACGGTTCGGGGCTGCTGCACTTCGGGTGATTAGTGATTGATGATGGTTTCTGCCTGAAAATCAACGGGCAGCGACCTTACAAAAGTAACGCCAAAAATTTGAATATGGTATAAATGCCTGGTTGTATTTGTATTGCAGATTTGAATCGGATGCAATTTTGAATGGTGAATGTGCCTTAATCCGCAGATAAAACTGTTATTTTGCAGGTATAAAAAGGAGTGATGAAGAATCAGAAAATTTTAATTATCGGTATGGTCTGGCCTGAGCCCAATTCGTCTGCGGCCGGAACCCGAATGCTGCAATTGATCGAATTGTTGCAGCAAAACGGCTGTGAGATCACTTTTGCATCTGCAGCTGCCGATAGTGAATTTGCTTTTGATGTCACCCAAATCGGCGTTGCGAAAGTTCCGATTGTATTGAATGATGCTTCGTTTGACGCGTTCGTAAAAACATTCAATCCGCAGATCGTGCTGTTTGACCGTTTTGTGACCGAAGAGCAATTTGGCTGGCGCGTTGCCGAAAACTGCCCAAATGCGTTGCGGATTTTAGATACCGAAGACCTTCATTTTTTACGCCTCGCACGCCAATTGGCATTCAAAGAAAAACGGGAATTCTCAACACCCGATTTGTTTTCGGATACTGCAAAAAGGGAAATTGCCAGCATTTTGCGCTGCGATCTTTCACTGATCATTTCTGAAACCGAAAGGAATTTGCTGCAAAATGAATTTAAAATAGATGCTTCGTTGTTGCATTACCTTGCTTTTTTAGTAGATGAAATCGATGCGCAGACTTTAAAGGACTTTCCGGATTTTTCAAATAGGAAGGATTTTATTTTCATCGGGAACTTTCTTCACGAGCCCAATTGGAATACCGTTCAGTATTTAAAGGAAACCATTTGGCCGCACATCCACAAATTATTGCCCGAAGCACGCCTGAAAATTTATGGCGCGTATCCGTCGCAAAAAGTATTGCAGCTGCACAAGCCTTCTGATCAATTTTACATTATGGGCAGGGCAGCAGATGCCGCTGCAGTGGTGAAAAATGCCCGCGTTGTTCTGGCACCAATCCGTTTTGGGGCCGGGGCAAAAGGCAAACTCATCGAAGCGATGCAATGCGGAACGCCAAGTGTCACCACTACAATCGGAGCCGAATCGATGCCTGGAAATTTGCCATGGAACGGAACCATTGCCAACGACCCCGACGAAATTGTAAGAGCCGCTGCCGAATTATATCAAAACGAAATGCTGTGGAAACAAGCGCAATCAAACGGAATTGCAATCCTCAACAACCGCTATTCAAAACGCATTTTTGAGAAAAATTTCCTTGATGCTATTTCTAAACTTCAGTCAAACCTGCAAAAACACCGGCAACAAAATTTCATCGGATTGATATTGCAGCACCATCTACTGGCAAGCACAAAATACCTGTCGCGCTGGATAGAAGCGAAAAACAAATAGTTTTTGGTTGCGGATGTGCATTTGGTTTTGGGCGTTTCCCTGCGGGCCAGGCTGTTCGCTGTATCTTTTTTTCTCCCGAAGCGTCGGGATCAAAAAAGGATGCCGCTTCCATCCTTAACGCGGAAAAACTACAAACATGAAACCATATTCTAATTATAAGCCATCGGTTTTTTTATCTGAAGATAATTCGCCATTGACATAATTCTTGATCCGGACGAGTTTGCCGGTTTCATCATAAAAAAGCCAATCACCGGTGTAATGCCAATGCGTGATGGAATCCGCAACCACCATTTTTGTTTTTCCTGTAGATTTGACCTGCCCGTTTTCGTAATAATTCGCAACTTCGCAAATGCCATTTTTATAATGCTCTTTTTTCTCGAGTTTGTTGTTGGCGAAACTTTTCCAGACACCTTTCTCAATTCCTTTTTTGTACTTGCCGGTTGATTTGTACGGAATGCCATTTACCGTGTCGGCATAAACCCAGCGGCCTTGTTTTTCCTTGTTTTTGGTTTGGTTGATTTTACAGGAAGAAAACAGAACCAACAGCAAAATCAAATATGGGAAGGTGTTTTTAAGGATTTTCATTTGCGGAATTTACATAAATGTAATGAAAAATACTGCTTGTTTTGCAGTTGGCCCGCGTTAGCGATTGCAGTGGAAATCCTTTTGTGCAATGCAATGAAGCAAAAGATTGCAGCGGAAAGCGCGGCCCACAGGGCAACGCCAAAATAAAAAACCATTAAGAAATTAAGGTTCATTAAGCAGACTTAATTTTCCTTAATTTCTTAAATGAAATTCACTGAACTCCTATTTAAAATAGGAGCCAGTGAAGTAATGGTTAAAATTATTTAGAGCATCTTATTTTTTAAATAATTCTACAAAATACTTGTAAAACAAAGGAATCGTTTCAATGCCTTTTAAATAATTGAAAATCCCGAAATGCTCGTTTGGCGAATGGATCGCATCGCTGTCGAGTCCGAATCCCATTAAAATGGTTTTGCTTTTGAGTTCTTTCTCAAACAACGCCACAATAGGAATGCTTCCACCGGAACGCACCGGAATCGCCGGAACGCCAAAAGTTTCCGTATAGGCTTTGTTCGCCGCCAGATACCCAATGCTGTCAATTGGCGTCACATAACCTTGGCCACCGTGGTGCGGTTTTACTTTTACCGTTACGCCGCTTGGAGCGATGCTTTCGAAATGTTTGGTGAATAATTCGGTGATTTCCTGCCAGTTCTGGTTTGGAACGAGGCGCATTGAAATTTTCGCGTATGCTTTGCTCGCAATGACAGTTTTCGCGCCTTCGCCGGTGTAGCCGCCCCAGATTCCGTTGACGTCTAAGGTTGGGCGAATCGAGTTTCTTTCGTTAGTTACATAGCCTTTCTCGCCATAAATGTCATTCAGGTCGAGTGCTTTTTTATAATTGTCGAGGTTGAATGGCGCTTTGGCCATTTCCGCTCTTTCTTCTGTGGATAATTCCTCGACTTTATCATAAAATCCGGGAATGGTTATGTGGTTGTTTTCGTCGTGTAGCGAGGCGATCATTTTCGCCAGGACATTGATCGGGTTTGCGACAGCGCCGCCGTACAATCCAGAATGCAGGTCGCGGTTTGGGCCGGTGACTTCGACTTCTACATAACTCAATCCGCGCAAGCCGGTCGTGATGGACGGTTGTTGGTTGGAGATCATTCCGGTATCGGAAATCAAAATCACGTCATTTTTAAGCTTTTCCTGGTTGTGTTCTACGAACCAGCTTAAACTTTTGGAGCCGACTTCTTCTTCGCCTTCGATCATAAATTTCACGTTACACGGCAAAGTATTCGATTGCACCATGTATTCGAGGGCTTTGACATGCATGTACATCTGGCCTTTGTCGTCGCAGGAACCACGGGCGAAAATCGCGCCTTCGGGATGGATATCGGTTTTTTTGATGACCGGCTCAAATGGCGGTGAAGTCCACAAATCCATTGGATCTGGTGGCTGTACGTCGTAATGTCCGTAAACCAAAACCGTCGGTAAATTCGGATCTATGGTTTTCTCGCCGTACACAATTGGATAGCCCGGCGTATCGCAAATCTCTACAAAATCGCAGCCGGCTTTTTCGAGGCTTTGTTTTACGGCTGCTGCCGTGTCGATAACATCTTGAGAGTAAGCAGGATCTGCACTTACGGAAGGTATTTTGAGCAATTCGATCAATTCATTTATAAATCTGTCTTTGTGTTGCTGAACGTATGATTTGATGTTGTCCATTATGAAAATTGGTTTAGATACCCAAAAGTACAAAAAAGAGAATAAATATTTTTTTGAATATTTTCCTTTGAATATTAGAAGTTATGTTTATATTTGCACCCAATTCACGCGGATATGGTGAAATTGGTAGACATGCCAGACTTAGGATCTGGTGCCGCAAGGCGTGTAGGTTCGAGTCCTATTATCCGCACAAAAAAGCCTTTCTGAAAAGAGAGGCTTTTTTTATATGATTGATTTTAGCTTACCCGTGATATACCCGGGAAGCGATAATCTTCTCGTCTTTCACTTCCAAAACTTCCGCAACCAGCATGTTTTCTTCGCCTTCAACCGTTCGGATATACTCCATAAACACGCGGTCGCCATTAGCCGTAAGCGATTTTACTTTATAATTTAAAGATGGCAATCGTTCAAACGCGTCTTTCCACCAATCGCGCAACGCCGCTTTTCCGGTAACCAAACCGTTTGTTTCGGGGCGTCTTATCTTTAGTTTCGGACTAAAATGTTCTGCGTCGTCATCATACAAAGACAAAAGCTGTTCGAGATTGTGCGCATTAAAAGCGTCAAACCATTTAAAGGCAATGGATTGTAATTTTTCTGGAGTCATGAATTTGAGTTTGGATAAATGTAAGCAATCGCAGGCAAAAAAAATCCCGAAAAGCAATTTTCGGGATTTTATATTTCAGTAGAAATTAAACGTTCTTGAGGTTGATGATTTCCTGTTCCGTCAGGAATCGCCAGTTGCCGCGCGGCAGGTTTTTCTTCGTCAGGCCGGCAAACGACACCCGGTCGATTCGCAAAACATCATATTGAAAATGCTCGAAAATATTCCGTACGACTTTAATATTTGCCGATCTTAATTTGAGTCCGATTTCGCTTTTCGGCTCATTTTCAATATAACTGATCTCTTCTACAAAAACGCGGTGTCCGTCTAAGGTCATGCCTTTGCTGATCTTTTCAAGATCTTCAAACTTCAGGTTCTTGTCCAAAGTCACCTGGTAAATCTTCGAGGATTTCTGGCTTGGCAAACTGAATTTACGGATCATATCGGTGTCGTTCGTAAACAACAGCAATCCGGTCGTATTTTTATCCATGCGGCCCACAGGCGCAATTTTCGAATTCGTCGAACCTTTTACGAGTTCAAAAACGTTGCGCTCGTTGAGCTCGTCTTCCGCTGTTGTAAAGTTTTTCGGTTTGTTCAAAAGGATGTATTCTTTCTTTTCGGGAGTTAAAACCGAACCGTCAAAGTTCACGACATCGCCGGGTTTTACGAGATAACCCATTTCGGTTACCGGAATCCCGTTGACTTTCACATTCCCCGATTGGATGTAAATATCAGCATCGCGACGCGAGCAGGCGCCCGAGTTTGCAATGTATTTGTTCAAACGGATTTCGTCTTTTGCTTTGGCCCTTTTTGGAGCCTGATTTGGCTGTTTCGCCGGTTTGTCGCTCACAGGCTCAGCTGCTTTTGGCGCTGGCTTTGCTTTTTTCGGGCCTTGGGCGCGTTTCGCCATTGCCGGTTTCGGCTTGTTGGAATTCGGCCTCGTGCGGTTTCCTGCTGCGCCGCCACGTTTGTTGTTGCCTTCCTTGTTGTTCATGATCTTCAATAATTTACTTCGTCAGTTCGGCCAGATTGGCCTCGTGTGCGGCAAAGATAGTCATTTGAATCGGATTTTTTTTCAGGAGCTTTTTGCTTCGCCTGTTCGCTCCTAATTTTTTCATTAGGAGCTTGAGTCCCGCTTTCCATTTCAATCTTTTTTTCGTCCCTCAAAAAGGATTTACATTTCAATCGGGGCTAGGGGATTTCCCTCAAAATAATGATACACCAAACCGGAAGCTGAAAACCCTAGCCCTGATGGAAGCGGCATCCTTTTGTGTAATGTCCCGAAGCTTCGGGAGAACAAAAGATACAGCGGACAGCAGGAAACAGCTCCTAAAAATGAACCACCATTAAATAATTCCGCCCATGGATCAGCACCGAAGGATTGATCAAAACGATGCAGAAAACGCCCGAAACAATCAGAAATTTCAGGATGTTGTGCAATTTTGTAAACTGGGATTTGGTATCGGCTTGCCACAAATACAACAGGAAAAAAATGAGCGAGATCATACAGAAATAAAAGTAAATGTCCATATAGCCCACTTCAAAAATGTCAATCAGCGCATACATCGGGAAAACCGTTGCGATGCAGATTAAAGTGATGAATCGCTTCGAAACTTTCTCGCCAAAAATCACTGGAATCGTTCGGTAATCATTGACCAAATCACCAGTCAGGTTTTCCAAGTCTTTAACCATTTCGCGCACCAAAAGCAGCAAATACAGGAAAGTCGCATGTGCAAAAATCACCGAATAAAAGTTTTTGAAATACATTAAGATCGCAAAAAACGGCAAAACCGCCATGAAAGCCGACATTAAATTCCCAATGATCGGGTACTTTTTGACTTTGTGCGAGTAAAACCAGATCAGGAAAATATAAGCCGAAAAGAAAACGACAGCGCGCCAGGACACAAAAAAAGCAATGAAAACGACAAGAAAATTCAGCGAAAAGTAAACGTAAAGCTTGGTTTTCTGGCTCACCAAGCGGTCGAGCATCGATTTGTTCGGACGGTTAATGAGGTCTTTTTTGCTGTCGTAAAAACTGTTGATAATGTAACCCGAAGCGATCGTTAACGAAGAAGCGATTACGATCAGGAATAAATTCAGGTCGAGAATTACGTTCAGCGCAGCCTTTTCAGGGGCAAGGATGAAAATCGCCGAAAGGTATTGCGCGATAATGATAATCGGAATATTATAGCCGCGAACGACAGAGAACAAACTCGCAATTTTGAGCAATAAGAGTTTGTTTTTTCTGCTTAACATTTAAATGAACAGTTAATAATTAATAATTAATAATGGAATCGTCTACTCACAAGTATTGCCATTATTAATTGTTCATTATTCATTATTAATTAAATTAAAATTGGTAAACGACCTCCAATTTGTAATCTTTCAATGCCGCTTTTGCTTTTTGAAGATCCTGCGTGAAACCTAAAATATAACCGCCACCGCCGGATCCGCAAAGTTTTAGATAGTAATCGTTGCTGTCGATTCCGTGTTGCCAGATTCCGTGAAATTGCTCCGGGATCATGGGTTTAAAATTGTTCAAAACAACTTTAGAAAGTTTTTTGGTGTTTGAAAACAGCGATTTCATGTCGCCGCCAAGGAAATTCTCGACACACGCATCGGTGTATTTGACGAATTGGTTTTTAAGCATGGTTCGGAATCCACTGTCTTTTAAATTTTCCATGAAAATGTTGACCATTGGGGCGGTTTCGCCTACAATTCCGGAATCCAATAAAAATACTGCGCCTTTTCCGTCGAAACTTTGCGTCGGGATTCCGGTCGCTTCAATATTGTCTTTCGAATTGATTAAAATTGGAATGCTCAGGTAACTGTTCAACGGATCAAGCCCGGAGCTTTTGCCATGAAAAAACGATTCCATCTGAGCGAAAATGTTTTTAAGCTGCAATAATTTCTCACGCGTCAGATTTTCAAGAACGGTAATTTTATTTTTGGCATATTTGTCGTAAATCGCGGCTACAAGCGCGCCGCTGCTTCCCACGCCATAACCTTGCGGAATGCTCGAATCGAAATACATGCCGTTCGCAACGTCTTTGTGCAGGCTTTCGAGATCAAAAGTGACCAGGTCTGAATGGTCGTTTTGTAGGTTTTCAAGATAAAATACAAATCGGCTCAGGCTGGCATTTGACTTTATAGCTTCCTCAGAGGGATTTTCTGAGACTTTTAAAGCGCCATTGTAAAAATTGTAAGGAATCGATAAGCCCTTGGAATCTTTGATGATGCCGTATTCTCCGAAGAGTAATATTTTGGAGTAAAATAGAGGTCCTTTCATTTAATGGATAATTGACAATTGATAATTGATAATTATTTTTGTTTGGCCGTATTAAGGATGCTGGTTAACAGTTTTAATTGTTCGGATATTTTTGGATGAATATTTTGAAATTGAACTGCATTTAAATAATTTGACTTATATAGCAATTCAATCCAATATTCTGTTTCATTCGCTTCTTTTAAAGCTATTGCTATTTTATGGATAAAATCTGCTTTACTCTCAGCATGTTCGGCTTCCCGGATATTTGCCCCAATTGATGTGCCTGATCGTAACAATTGTTTTGACATCACAAATTCTTTCTGCTGGTAATACAATATTTTATAAACATTGACAACTTCAAGTGCAAAATCAAAAGATTTTCCTTAATAACGTTCCTTTTCATCATTTATTCTGTATGGCGTATAATGCTCAAAGGTAGTCAATCATTATCCATTATCAATTATCCATTATCAATTGTTCATTAAGATAGCGCCGTTTCCAATCGAATCACAAATGTACTGACCATTTTGACAATACCCAACCAATTCATCCTGAATAAATTGTAAAACTTTCACGCTAACGTTTTCGGGATACAAAACGTGAACATTTGCACCGGCATCGAGCGTAAAACAAACCGGAATTTTCGTGGCATTCCTGAATTTCCAGATTTTGTTGATGATCTCAAGCGTGTTCGGTTTCATCAAAATAAAATAGGGCAGGGAAGCCATCATCATCGCGTGTAACGTCAACGCTTCACTTTCTACGATTTCAATGAATTCGTCGAGATTGCCGTTTTGCAGGATGCCTTTTAGTTTGGACAGATTTTCATGTGCCTGTTCAAAACGCCTTTCGGCGAATGGATGGCCGTTCATTAAATCGTGGCCTACAGTGCTTGAAACCTGTTTTTCACCTTTGTCAACGAGCAAAATCGTATCCTGGTAATTGTTGAAATTTTGATGGATTGTTTCCGGAAATTCCACTCCGAATAAATCCGAACTTCCCTGAATATCTTCATGGTTTCCCCAAACGACGACTTTTCCTTTAACGCTTCGGCACGCGCTTCCAGAACCCAATCGTGCGAGAAAAGAAGCTTTCTGATTGAAATAGTCTTCAGTCATTTCGGGGTTTAACAACTTTTCAATACTCATAAAATTGACTGCCAACGCCGCCATGCCCGAAGCCGATGATGCAATCCCCGAGCTGTGCGGAAACGTGTTCGTCGTGTCGATCGTAAAATGAAAATTCTTTAAAAATGGCAGATATTCGACGGTACGTTCAAAGAATTTTAAAATTTTAGGCTTGAAATCTTCTTTCGGCTGTCCTTCAAAAAGCAGGTCAAATGAAAATTTTCCGTCATCTGCTTTTTTTGAAAACGAAACCATCGTTATGGTTTTACAGTTGTTCAATGTAAAGCTCACAGAAGGATTTGCCGGAATTTGGTTTTCCTTTTTCCCCCAATATTTCACAAGCGCAATGTTGCTTGGCGCGCTCCAGGTAAAACTGCCGTTTTCGATGGTTTGGGAATAATTGGAGGGAATAAAATCTGCTGCTGTGGCCATATCAAAAATTTTGACAAAGATACTTTTTTTGGTTGATTTCACTTTTGCGATTTTTGTTATTTGGCAAACCGATTATTTGATTAATTTTATAGCAAAATACCACAAAGTGAATAAATACATGAAAATCCTGATCTGTGTTGCAACTTGCCTCGCAGTGGGTTACTATTCGGGACAGGCCACACAAACGAGTGTAAATACTTGGTTTCCAACTTTGGTAAAACCGTTTTTTAATCCGCCAAATTGGGTATTCATGCCGGTTTGGACCATTCTTTACATCATCATGGGCATTTCAGCCGGACTCGTTTGGGACAAATACGAATCGGATAAATATGAGGTCAGAAATGCGTTGGTGATGTTTGCCGCACAGCTTTTATTAAACATGCTCTGGTCCATTTTATTCTTCGCCTTACAAAACCCAATGCTGGCAATGCTCGAAATTGTCGTATTGCTGCTGGTTATTTATGAAACTCATTATAAATTCAAGCACATCAGTAAAACCGCAGGGAATTTGCTTGTTCCATACATGATTTGGGTTGGGTTTGCGATGGTTTTAAATATTTCGATCTGGTATCTGAACAGGGAAATTTAAGAAGTAATGGCATTCGCCAATATAAATCCGCTTGTCCAGGCATTCTGGAAATTAAATCCGCCGGTAATGGCATCGATATTTACAATTTCTCCGGCAAAATAAAGCGATTCATGTTGTTTGCTTTGCATTGTTTTAAAGTTGATTTCTTTCAGATCAATGCCGCCAGCCGTTACGAATTCTTCTTTAAAAGTGCTTTTTCCATTGACTTGAAAGGTGCCATTCGTCAATTGGGCGACCAGGTTTTGCAATTGGGTTTTTGTGAGGTCAGCCCATTTGGTTTCGCTTTCAATTCCCGAAGCCAACACCAGGCTTTCCCACAAACGGTTAGGGAATTCAAATGGCGATTTTTTAGAAACGGCTTTTTTCGAATGTTCCTGCTTTAAATTTTTGAGGATTTTTTCGCAATCTTCCCCATCGACATCGTTCAGCCAATTCACAAAAATCGTAAACTGGTAATTTCTCTCATTCAAGATCCGTGCGCCCCAGGCAGATAATTTTAAAATAGCCGGCCCGCTCATGCCCCAGTGCGTAATCAATAAAGGTCCGCTGGAAGCCAGTTTTGAATCTTTTACTTTGACAGAAACCTGGGCTGAAACACCCGGCAGTTCCTTAATTCTCGGATCTTTGATATTGAAAGTAAACAACGATGGCACCGGATTTACAATCGAATGTCCGAAATGTTGCAGCATATCCCACATTTTCGGATTGCTTCCTGTTGCCAAAACCAATTTCTCACAACGGTAATTCTGGTTCTGCGTATCGATTTTCCAGTAATTTTCTTCCGATTTGAATATGGATTGCACGCTTTGTCCGGTTAAAACTGCGATTCCGAGTTTTTTCGTCGCATCCATAAAACAATCAATGATCGTTTGGGAAGAATTCGAAACCGGAAACATCCTGCCGTCATCTTCGATTTTTAGTTCCACGCCGTGTTTTTCAAACCATTCGATCGTATCGCCCGAAGCAAACTGGTGAAACGGGCCGCGCAGTTCTTTTTCGCCCCGCGGATAAAACTTCACGAGTTCGTTCGGTTCAAAACACGCATGCGTGACATTACATCTTCCGCCTCCGGAAATGCGCACTTTTTCAAGCACGTCTTTGCCACGTTCGAGAATTGCAATTTTAAGCTTCGGATTTTTCTCAGCAATGTTGATCGCCGTAAAAAATCCTGCCGCGCCGCCGCCTACAATAATAATATCGAAATGCTGTGTCATAATCTGTCGGGAAAATCGCTGATGATTCCGTTTGCTTTAAAGGATTTTATTTTTTTGATGTCTTCGGGTTCGTTTACCGTCCATGTATAAACCTTGAATCCGCGCTGCTGCATTTTCAGCGTGTTTTCTGCCGTAAGCAAATGAAAGTACGGATGGATGGTTTCGGCTTTGACAAATTCGGCAAAACCCATCGCAAGCTCGAGATCGGTTTCCGTCAAAACGCCAAGCGGAATTTCGGGATGCAGGTCACGCACTTTCTGCAGTGCCGTCCAATCGAATGATGAAATCAAAAACTGGCTGTATTTCCAGTTTTTCTGCGTGACATAATATTCGATCAATTTGACGACCGGTTCTGCCGTTTCGAATGCTTTCAATTCTACATTGATTAAACATTTTTGGTTTACAAAGTCGAAAGTTTCAGCCAAAGTCGGGATTTCATGTTTGCCGCCGATCCGCATTTTTTTCAACTCGGATAACGACAAATTTTTTACAAATCCGCTTCCGTCAGTGATGCGATCAACGGTTTCGTCGTGAATGACGATCACCTCACCATCAGCGCTCAAATGAACGTCAAATTCGATTGCATCCGATTGCAGTTCGATTGCTTTTGCAAAAGCCGCCAAAGTGTTTTCAGGTTCGTAAGCTTTCGCCCCGCGGTGTGCAATTTTGATCATGAATCTTCAATTGTTTGCAAAAATAGGCTAAAATAAAAAAGCACAAACCGGAATTTGTGCTTTTTGGTATTGGAATAAATGGCTTATTGTTTCAATTCGAACAATACGATGTCAAACGGTGTGTCGATGGCTGCAATTCCTTTGATTACAACGGCTTCCTGTCCGCTATACGCATCACGCAATTTTGTTCCGTCCTGAAATACTGAAGAAACGGTCAAAACTTTTTTGCCTTTCGGCAGATCAAGCCCAACGATGACTTTGTCAAGGTAATTTCCAACCGTATAACCCCTGCTGAAGGTATACGGTTTTGCCGAAATTTCTTTGTGAATTCCCGCGCCTACAGCTGGATGGTTTTTCCTGAATTGCCCCAATTTTTGCCAATGCAGTAAAATTTCCTGGGTTTTTTTGTCTTTTTCAAGCTGGTCCCAATTCATGAATGAACGCAACGTCGCATCGCCCTGCGCGCCTTCCACAACTAATGATCTTGCCGTTTCATCGCCATAATAAACCTGGGCAACGCCTGGAGACAGCAATAATTTGGTACCGCTTTCGATGCTTTTTTCACGTTTTGCGTCAAACGGCGTTCCATCGTCGTGTGAAGACAAATAGTTCAACACGCTGTACCCTTCAAGCGTGCCGTTGAGCTTTTCAGAATATTTTGAAAACACGAATTCATATTCTTTTTGTGCATCCCATTTGAACTCAAAATTGATCATATTGTTAAACCCATTCTGGAAATAGTTGACTTTTTTGTCGCCAAAATCAAATTCCTGTCCGCCGCTGATGCCGTAATTGTAGACTTCTGCAATCGTATAAAACTTATTGTCATCGAGCACCTTCGAAGGATTGTTTTTCTTCCAGTTTTCAAAAGCATATTCGCATTGGGTTTTAAAATCGGCCCAAACACTTACGTCTGTATGTTTCACCGTATCGGCACGGTAACCGTCAATGCCGAATTGCGTGATGTAATCCGTCAGCCATTTGATAATGTAATATTTTGGCGCTCTCGGATAACCTGTTCTTGTGAAAAATTCGTCGAGTTCCTTCACTTCTTGTTCGTAACGGCCTTCGGCTTTCCATTTCTCCACTAAGAAAGGTGGAAGTTGTACATTTTCGGTACTTTCAGTTTTGACATCCGGAAGGTTTGCCACTAAGGTACACGCTGTTGTTCCATCGAAAGTTTTGTAATCGCACTGCGGCCCGGTGCGCACCCATTCGTCCGGCCAAACCGAATCAACATCTGTAACGGGACCGGTGTGATTAATAACGCCGTCTAAGATGATCCTGATGCCGTGTGCGTGTGCTTTTTCAACGAGTTCGGCAAGGTCTTTTTCGGTTCCGAAATTCGGGTCGAGTTTTGACCAGTCACGTGCCCAATAGCCGTGAAATCCGTAAGACAATCCGGTTCCTTCATCTACGCCGCCGTGAATTTGTTCGACAATCGGTGTAAACCAGATCGCATTGATCCCAAGCTTGTCAAAATACCCTTCATCTATTTTTTTTGAAATTCCGATGATGTCGCCGCCTTCAAAACCGCGCAGTTTCCCGGTTTTTTTGTTGCGCCCGAAGTTTACATCGTTGCTTTTGTCGCCATTGTTAAATCTGTCGGTCAACAGGAAATATACACTGGCACCTTCCCATACGAAAGGCGTTTTTGGTCTGGTCATGTGTTGTTGTTTTTGGGCTGATAAACTTCCGGATACGGTTAGCGCCAAAGAAAGCAGTGCGTAAGAGAGATTATTTTTCATTTAGTTGCCAAGTTGGATATTGATGTTTTTTGCCGCTTGTTTTTCCCAAATCACGGAAATTTCAAGCACATTCGAATTTTTGTTCCAGATGAATTTTACCGCTTTTCCATTGATCGTAATTTTCTTTGGCTTGGCTGGAATGTTGTGTACGAGCAGCGAAACGTTTCTGGTTTCTGAAATGTACGCGTTCCCTTTTTCAGAAGCAAAAGAAATAACAATTTTTTGGAATCCGACTGGTTTTTGAAGTGCAGCAATTCATATTGTCCTTTGCCAAAAGCATCGGGTGTTTTGCCGTTGTCATCGTATAATTTCCCCGTACTTTCTGCAACCGAAATGTCGTAATAAAAATGCAGTTTCAGGTTTTTCGTAGAATAATTCTCAGTAGATTGAACGACATCGATCATCGGAATGAAAGCACCACCGCGAACAAAAACCGGAATGTGGTTTTCTGCCAGCGCCATTTTCTGCGAACTTCCCGCCGCATATTTTTTGTCCGAATAAAAGTCGAACCAATTGTTGCTTTTTGGGAAATAAACGTCTTTTTCAGTTTGTCCCGAAGTTGTAATCGGTGAAATCAGAAAATCATTTCCCCATAAATATTCCTCTGAATTTCCGTCAAGCGAACGGTTCTCAGATTCTTCAAAAAACAACGGGCGCATCAGCGGCGTTCCAAATTGGTTGTTGTCGAACGCTAAAGTATAATTGTACGGAAGCATTTTGTAGCGCAATTTCACGGCTTCAATCGCTAGAGCTTTTGTTTTTGGTTCCCTGAAAACCACTTCGGGCGGTACAGATTCTGCCGCATGCGGACGAAAAACCGGCTGGAACACACCATATTGCAGCCAACGTACGTACAATTCATTGTCTACATTGTCACCGGCAAATCCGCCAAGGTCGGAATGCATGTAACCGAGGCCTTGCATGCCCATTTGGAGTGAGATTTCCATCTGTGATTTCAATCCGCCCCAGCTTCTGCCGACGTCGCCCGACCACGGAATCATGCCGAATCTTTGTGATCCCGATGATCCGGAACGCATTAAAATGAAAGGCCTAACATCAGGAAAATCTTTTTGATACCCGTCGGAAACGAGTTTGGCCCAATTGTGCCCGTAAATATTATGAACCTGGTCTGCCGACCCATTTACGTGCCGCAGATCGGCTGGATGCACTTCTGGCTCACCCAAATCGCCCCACCAACCGGCGACGCCTTTTTTGGTGAAATTTTTATAAATGTCCCAAAACCAGTCTTTTGCTTCGGGCTTAAAAATATCGATTAATCCAGTGTTTCCGAAATAGAAATCATAAACAAATGGTTTTCCGGCTTTGTCTGTCGCGAGGATTTTTTTGTCAACAGCTTCCTGCCATTTTTTGGAAGTTGTGAGTACAAAAGGTTCCGTGATCAAAACGGTTTTGACATTTTGCTTGTTGAAATCGGCGATCATTTTTTCAGGAGTTGGGAAATTATCGGCATCGAATTCGAAATTGCCCAAAGTGCCCTGGATGGTTTTTCCGAACCAATACAAATCAAGGATTACGGCGTCGAGCGGAATTTGCTCTGCACGGAATTTCGCCACGACGTCGCGCGTTTCCTTTTCCGAATGATAGCCAAAACGGCTGGCAAAATTCCCGAACGCCCAACGCGGCGGCAGCGGTTGCTTTCCGGTTAAATCGGTGTAATCTTCGGTGAGTTTGGTCCAGTTGTCGGCGGCGATGATCTGGTAGGTTTTTCTGCCGGAAATGGTTTCGTATGTCAACGTATTGTCTTTTTTGCTGTCGAGATCGAGCCAGCCGATCGGTGCGTTGTCAAAGTGGATCGCATAGATTTTTGAGGACAACACCATCGGAATGCAAAAATTCAGCAATTCAGCTTTGTCGCCGTAACCGTAATGCGCTTTGTTGTACAATTCGAGCCGGTTGCCGCGTCGGTTCATGCCGATGGCACGTGCGCCGCCGCCGTATAAAGCTTCTGAATGGTCGAGGTTGAAATCGAGGAATTCGGCTTTATCGGTTTTGGAATAGCCGTTTTTTTCGGATAGCAGTGCTTTTCCTTTATACGAATAGCTGATCTGGAACGGCGATTTGTCGATGTGGACTAAAATGCCCTGCGAACCGAAGTCGATCGATTTTGTGGTTTCGACGATTTCGGTTATGGCATTTTCGGGTTTTAGGATTACGGCATGCGATTCCGGGTTGAAGGTTTCGCCTTTTGGAATGAATGAGGTTTCTACAATGTCGGAATTGTAGAAATGGATCTGGTAATTTCCGTCGGAAGTCGCTATTTCGAGCTGGTTGCCATTTTGTTTGGTGCTGATGAATTTCCGGTTGGCGTTTTGCGCTGTAGCGGACATGGCTGCGAGCACAAATGCGGTAATGATGAAATGCTGTTTCATAGATTGGTGTGTTTTAGCCCCGATAGTAGTGGAAATCCTTTTTAAAAAATTGTAGCGCAGCGGAAATTTTTTAAAAAGATTGCAACGGATAGCGGGAATAGCTTCTAAAAATGAAGCTTACTTTTTTAACCATTATTTCACTTTACTTTTATTTTCATAGGAGTTCAATGAATTTCATTTAAGGGATTAAGAAAAGTTAAGACATTGCGCTTAATAAACCTTAATTCCTTAATGGTTTTAATTTAATACTACAATCAAAGCCGATTTCGGTTCGATAGAGATTTCATTGGTAATATCGATATTTTGGTTTGAAATGACTTCTTTTCCGGTTTTGAAATTTTTGATGTTTTGCGAAAAGCGATTCGTTTTCACAACCTGTTTTTCCGGATTATTGTTAATCAAAACCATCACAGTTTTTCGATCGTCGTAGCGGAAATACACGTACACATTGTTTTCAGGCAAATAGTGCGTCATTTTCCCGAAATGAACGGCGCTGTTGGTTTTTCTCCAGTTAAACAATTTGGCTGTAAAATCAAAATATTGTTGCTGTTCCGGCGTTCTTCCGGCTTTGGTAAAAGCATTGTTGGTGTCGCCGTCCCAGCCGCCGGGAAAATCGTGGCGGATGTCGCCATCGCCTTTGTCTTTGTTTCCGGCCATGCCGATTTCGGAACCGTAATACAATTGCGGAATCCCGCGAACGGTTGCGACCAAAGTCATCGCCAGGGCGTATTTTTTAAAATCCGGATAATGCTGGTTGATGCGCTGGGTGTCGTGGTTTTCGGCGAAGACCAAAATGCTATTGATGTTTGGATACAGGAAGTCGTTGGTGAAATTGTCGTAAACGCGCGCCATGCCTTTGTCCCATTCGCTTTTGTCTTCGTCGAACACTTTTTCGATCGCGTTGAACAACGTAAAATCCATAACCGTTGGCAAATGCGAATTGTAATTCTGGATCGCACCGATTTTGCTGTCTTTTTGCCAATAAGCCATTTGCGCCTGGTCCTGCATCCAGACTTCGCCGGCGATGTTGAAATTTGGGTATTCGTCGGTGATCGCTTTCGTCCATTTGGAAATTCCGGCTTTGTCGTTGTAAGAATAGGTGTCGACACGGAAACCGTCGAGATCGGCATATTCGATCCACCAGATGGCATTTTGTGTCAAATAGGTCAGCATTAACGGATTGGCCTGGTTTAAGTCGGGCATTGATTTGACAAACCAGCCGTCGACGCAGTATTTCTGGTCGATGTCCGAAGCGTTTGGGTCGAATTGCGTCGTCATTCTGTAATTTGATTGGCCGAAACCTGGAAATTGGTGGATGAAATCGTAAGCAGGCAAATCTTTGATCATCCAATGCTGCGCGCCCCAATGGTTCGTGACATAATCGAGGACGAGTTTCATGCCTTTTTTGTGGAGTTCTGAAGACAATTTTAAATAATCTTCATTGGTTCCGTAGCGCGGATCGATTTTATAAACGTCGGATTGGCCGTAACCATGGTACGAGCCGCGCGGATCGTTGTCTTCGCAAAGCGGCGTGCTCCAAACGGTCGTGGCGCCGAGTTCTTTGATGTAATCGATGTTTTTGATGATGCCTTCGATGTCGCCGCCGTGCCTTCCGTTTGGTTTGGAGCGGTCGGATTTTTCTGTGGTTTCGGTAGTGTTGTCGTTGGCCGGATTTCCGTTCGCGAAACGGTCGGGCATCAGTAAATACAGCATGTCTGCAGCATCGTAACTTTGGCGTGAAGCCGAATTATTGCGACGTGGTTTGAGGGAATATTTCTGAGTGAAAGCAACTTTGTTTTTGTCTTTGAATGAAAATACCAACTCGGAAGCCGGGATGTTTTTGGTGTCGATCGTGACGAAAACGTAGTTTGGATTTTCGGTTTTGGTGATGTTTGTGATCACGACATTATTCGAAACGGTTGGCTGGAATTGCGCGATGTTTTTTCCGTAGAATAAAATCTGCAGTTCCGGGTTTTTCATTCCGGCGTACCAGAACGGCGGCTCGGTTCTTTGAATTTGTGCAAACGCTGAAAATGTAGCGAAAAGGAAAATGAGTAATTGTTTCATTCGGATGGATTTAAAAAACCCTGCCAATTTGATTTTGACAGGGTTTGTATTTGAAATATTAGACCGTAACTAAGCTGTTCGGCTCTACCAAAACTTCTTTTCCGTTGACGAGAACTTTGAGTTCTTTGCCGCCTTCAAGCGAGAATTTGGTTTCATTTGCTTCCACGCAAACTTTTAATATTTGGTTCCTGAAGTTGATCTTAAAGGAATAAGCGTCCCATTGTTCCGGGATTCTCGGTGTAAAATGCAAGGCGTCATCTTTAACGCGCATGCCGCCAAAACCTTCCACGATGCTCATCCAAGTTCCGGCCATTGAGGTGATGTGGCAACCTTCTTCAACTTCTTTGTTGTAATCGTCAAGATCGAGTCGGGAAGTGCGCAAATAGAACGTATACGCCATATCCATTTTCCCTAAAACTGCAGCCTGGATCGAGTGTACGCAAGGCGAAAGTGACGATTCGTGAACGGTAAACGGTTCGTAAAAATCGAAATGTTTCTCGAGTTGTTCCGTTGAAAAGTGGTCTTCAAAGAAATAAAATCCCTGTAAAACATCCGCTTGTTTGATGTAAGGCGAACGCAGGATTCGGTCCCAAGACCATTTCTGGTTGATCGGGCGCTGTGATTTGTCTAAATCGGAAACTTTGACAAGGTCTTTGTCCAAGAAACCGTCTTGCTGCAAATACACATCGTGTTCTTCAGAAAAAGGCAAATACATCGAATCGGCCACTTTTTTCCATTTGGAAATTTCGTTGTCATCTAAACTTACTTTCGACATGATGCGATCGTAATCTGAAGTATATTCTGATTTTACTTTTTCAATTTGTTCCGCAGCATAATCGATACACCATTTCGCGAGGTAATTTGTATAGAAATTGTTGTTGACGTTATTTTCATATTCGTTCGGGCCGGTCACACCAAGAATCATAAATTGGTTTTTATGAGTCGAATAGGTTGCTCTTTGGTGCCAGAATCTTGCAATCGCGATCAACACTTCGAGCCCTTTTTCAGGAATGTAACTGTAATCGCCCGTGAACCTGAAATAGTTGAAAATCGCAAACGCAATCGCGCCATTTCGGTGGATTTCCTCAAAAGTAATTTCCCATTCGTTGTGGCATTCTTCTCCGTTCATCGTGACCATCGGATACAGTGCTGCACCGTTATTAAACCCTAATTTTCCGGCATTTTCGATAGCTTTGTCGAGTTGGTTGTAACGGTAGGTTAGCAAATTTCTCGCCACCTGCTGGTCTTTCGTGGCCATGTAAAACGGAATGCAATAAGCTTCGGTGTCCCAATAAGTCGAACCGCCGTATTTTTCGCCGGTGAAGCCTTTCGGCCCGATATTGAGCCTTGAATCTTTACCCAAATACGTCTGGTTCAACTGGAAAATATTGAAACGGATGCCTTGTTGGGCTTCGACGTCGCCATCGATCGTAATGTCTGACATTTCCCAGATTTTGGCCCAAGCTTCGATTTGCTCATTGAATAAAGCGTCGTAACCTTTTGAAAGTGCTTCTTTAATGACGTTTTCGGCTGCAGCCAAGGTGTTGTCGTGGTTTAACGAAACGGTGTAACCGCCGATTTTCCGGATCGATGATACTTCGTTCTGTGTGACATTTACGGCATATTCAAACTGGATCTTATCGTTAGATTTCTCCGTTTTTTCAGTCGTCAGGTTCAGGTTTTTCCCGTTTGAGAAAATGCTGTTCTGCATGAAAGTCGTTACGTTGAAATGCGTTTTGAATGTTCTTGCCGTTACAAAAGCTTCGTTTTCATTGTGTTTAACTTCGAGCGGTTCCCAGAATTTCTCTTCCCAGTTCGCATCAAGATTCGAAACGCCCGCATCGATATAGGGTTTGTAAACAATTTTTGCGTCTTTATTTAAAGGCGTGATTTTGTAATCAATAAATCCGGCTTCGTCTAAATTTAACGATAGAAAGCGGCGCACATTTATTGAAACGTCGGTTCCGTTTTGCAAAGTCGCTTCGAACGAGCGGTTGTACCAGCCTTCTTTCATGTTGAGTTCGCGGCGGAAATTGTTCACAGCCGTACATTTCTCCAGATCGAAATTCTCACCGTTGATTTCGATGTCGATCCCGATCCAGTTTGGAGCATTCAGTACTTTAGCGAAATATTCCGGATACCCGTTTTTCCACCAGCCCACTTTGGTTTTGTCCGGATAATAAATTCCGGCGATGTAACTTCCCTGGAATGTTTCGCCAGTATAGGTTTCTTCAAAATTTGCCCGTTGTCCCATGGCACCGTTTCCGATGCTGAACAAACTTTCGGACGATTTTACTCTCTCTGCATCAAATCCTTCTTCTATGATGGACCAATTGTCTGGTTTGATATAATCCTGGTTCATGGTGTTTGTGTATTATTCATTTAAAAATCAGTGAAAACTAATTTTATCAATTCGTGATTTATTTTTTGATTAATGATTCGATGAATGCGGTGTCGATATGGGTGAAATCAGGGAAAATGAACTGCGCTTCGTGTAAAACCGAAGCCTGTCCAATTCCGACGCTCGTCATTTTTGCAATATTTGCAGCCTGAACTCCGGCAACGGAATCTTCAAAAACGATCGAATCTTCATTTGAAATTCTGAGTGCTTTTGCGGCCTGTACAAAAACTTCGGGATCGGGTTTGGCGTGTGTGACGTCATTTCCGTCGATGATGGCATCGAAGTAGCTGATTGTTTTGGTCTTTTCTAAAATGGGCCTTGCATTTTTACTGGCTGAGCCCAATGCGATCGGCTGGTTTTGTTCTTTCAGGAATTTCAGGATGTGCATCACGCCAGGCAAAATTTCGCTTTCGTCCATATCAACGAGATACGATAGATAATCTTCGTTTTTCTGGGCGAGCCATTTGTCTTTGTCGCTTTGAGACGCGGTGATTTTTCCGAGTTCCAAAATAATGTCGAGGGAACGCACGCGGCTGACGCCTTTTAATTCTTCGTTGCGTTCCGGGGTAAATTCGATCCCGAGTTCATTGGCAATCTTCTGCCACGCCAAATAATGGTATTTTGCGGTGTCAACGATTACGCCGTCAAGGTCGAATATGAATGCTTTTTTATTAGTCATTAATGATTTGCTTAATGTTTATTTTTGATTTGTCGTTGATCGTGAGGGCAATGATTCCTGCGATGATCATGGAAACTCCGCCAATCAGCAGGGCATAAATGGGTTCGCTGTTGAAAAATTTAGAGACTAAAAATCCTAAAATTGAAGCGGCAACCAATTGCGGGATTACGATAAAAAAGTTAAAAACACCCATGTAATACCCCATTTTGCTTGATGGCAATGCGCCCGAAAGCATCGCGTACGGAATGGACAAAATACTTGCCCAGGCAATTCCGACACCGATCATTGGCAACCATTCGATATTGAATGTTGTAGGTTCCTTGATGAAATACAACGAGATCAGTCCGAAACCACCAACGGTCAACGCGAAAAAATGGGTGAATTTCCTGCTCGTGACTTTTGCAAGCAAAGGCAATAAGAAAGCAGCTAAGGCAGCGATCAAATTGTAATTGGCAAACATTTCCCCAACCTGATTGGCTCCGGTATTGTAAGCTTCGGATGTGGTATCGGTTGTCCCGTAAATGTGTTGGGTTACGGCCAAAGTGGTATAAATCCACATCGAAAATAAGGCGAACCACGAGAAAAACTGAACCCATGCCAGTTGCTTCATGATTTTCGGCATGAACTGAAAATCATTCATAATCGTCACAAAACCATTGTCGGTCTTGTTTGATTTTTGCATGAGCCCCGAGAAAACCATTGCAAATCCGCCAAGTCCGATCATTCCCAATGACAATACATAAAGGTCTTTTTTAAGATCATAATAATAAATGGCGAATGAGAAAATGAAACTGACGGCGAGGAATAAAAGCCCTTTGCTTAAATGCGAAGCCCCGTTTTTAGCAAACCAATCCGGAGAATGGCTTTCTTTTTTAAACTCGTCGGCTTTATGTGCTTCAAAAGCTGCGAGTTCTTCAGGAGAATATTCTTTTGAAGTTAAAACGGTCCAAAGCACGGTAATGATAAAAGCGACGCCGCCGATGTAAAAGGAATATTTCACCGAATCAGGGATGATTCCCAGCGGAGCCGTATTCTTTACATCGAAATGTGTTAATATCAAAGGCAGTTTGGATGCGACATAAGCGCCAATTCCGATAAAAAAACTTTGGGTAGCAAAGCCCATGGTTCGTTGTTTTTCCGGTAAATTATCGCCAACAAATGCGCGGAACGGTTCCATCGAAACATTGATAGAAGCATCCATGATCCACAGCATTCCGGCGGCAAACCACAATACGGGAGAATTGGGCATGATGAATAAAGCAGCAGAAGCCAGGATCGCGCCTGCTAGAAAATACGGTTTTCTACGGCCGAGTTTGGTCCATGTCCGGTCTGAAAAATAGCCAATAATCGGTTGGATGATTAATCCGGTAAGCGGAGCAGCCACCCAAAGAATTGGGATGTCATCAATATTGGCTCCTAAAGTTTGAAATATACGGCTGACATTAGAATTCTGCAAAGCAAAACCCATTTGTATCCCCAGAAATCCGAAGCTCATGTTCCAGATTTGCCAGAAACTTAATTTACGCTTTTCCATTATCGTAATTTAGAATTATGGTACGATAAGCGCGATGCTTATCAAAACTTACTTGATTTTCGAAGTAAAGTATAAGCTTTGATATTGGCAGTAAATATAGGATAAATTTTGTTTTAAAAATTGTTTTTAGGATTTTAACACTTTAAAAAAACAGTAAAATATCAGATTAAGTATTTGTTTATGAAATGTTTACGTGAACTACAACGTTGGCGTAGATTCTCTGACGACCAAATGCGTTTCTATGACTTCGGTTTTGTAATGCTCTTCTTCCTCATCTTCAGATTCGAGCCTTTCGATGAGCATCTTAGCCGCTTTTCCGCCCATTTTGATTCCGTTTTGGCTGACGGTCGTGATGCTTGGCGAGGAATATTTGGAAATGATTCCGTCTGTAAAACCAATGACGGCAATGTCTTCGGGAACTTTTAATCCGAGTTTTCCCGCGGCTTTGATCGCGGTGACGGCAAACAATTCATTGACGGCAAAAATTGCATCGACTTTGTTGTTGGCGATTAAATTTTCGATCTGATCGGCACAATTGTCAATGTCCTCAATGCGCAATATTAAGTTTTCATCGAGTTTGATTTCGTTGTTGTGGAGCGCTTTCGTGTAGCCTTCGGTGCGCAATTTTCCAACGCTCACGTAATCTACGGTTGTAATTAATGCTATTTTTTTGAATCCGTTATCGATTAAACTTTGAACGGCTTCAAACGCCGCGAGATTGTCGTCGATAATCACTTTATCACACAAGATGTCATTCGTCACACGGTCAAACATGACTACGGGCATGCCTTGATTAATGACTTCAGTAATGTGGTGAAAGTCCTTTTTATGCTGGGTTTCTTTGGATAACGACATGATAAAACCGTCGATGCTTCCATTGGCCAGCATTTCCATATTGATCACTTCTTTGTCGAAGGATTCGTCTGAAAGACAGACGATTACGTTATAGCCGTTTTCGTTCGCGACATGCTCGATTCCGCTGATGACGGTGGCGAAAAAATGGTGTACGATTTCGGGAATGATGATGCCAATGGTTTTGGTCTTTTTATTCTTGAGACTTAGCGCGATCAGGTTGGGTTTGTAGTTGTATAATTTAGCAAAAGCCTGCACTTTTTGACGGGTGTCTTCGCTGATTTCGGAACTGTCGCGAAGTGATTTGGAAACGGTTGAAATGGAGACATCCAATTCTTTCGCAATTTGTTTCAGGGTGACTTTCCTTTTCATGGGTTTGTGTGGTATATTGATTTGCGAATAAAGATAAATTTAATTTTGATAAATCGAAATTTTACGCCTGAAAATGTGTCAATTCGGGAAAGTTGTCAACACGAAAACGTTTTCGCGACACAAATAACAAGGAGTAAATTGCAGCATATTAAATTTTGGTTAATTTTAACATTCGAAGTATAAGTATTAAGCTCAAAAAACTAATTCTAACTTAAACAAAATGTATGAAAACAATTTATAACAAGTTGTTATTTTTATTCCTACTGCTTCCATTTGGTGTGTTGGCACAGAGCACATTAAACGGAACGGTTCTTGACGGAACGTCAAAGCAACCGCTTCCAGGTGTAAACGTAGTAGTTCAGGGGTCTGCAACCGGGACCCAAACCGATTTTGACGGTAAATTCCAGTTGGCCAATGTGAAAAATGGCGATGTGGTCGTTTTTTCGTATTTGGGTTACAAAAATTCAACTGTGACTTATTCGGGGCAGACCAATTTATCAGTAAGCCTTGCCGAAGAATCAAACCAACTTCAGGAAGTAGTGGTTCAGGTAGGTTACGGTTCTGTTAAGAAAAAAGATGCTACAGGATCTGTTGAGCTGATTACGACAAAAGACTTTACAAAAGGTGCAATTACCAGTGTTGACGGATTATTGAACGGACGAGCTTCGGGCGTTGTGGTTACTGCTTCGGGAACACCGGGAGACAATGCGATAATCAGGATCCGTGGAGGTTCTTCATTATTGGCAAGTAATGATCCTTTGATCGTTGTTGACGGATTGCCATTGGATGGAAACGGCGGGCTTTCATCTGTTAATCCAAACGATATTGAGTCCATGTCGATCTTAAAGGATGCTTCTGCTGCTGCCATTTATGGAAACAGGGCTTCAGGAGGTGTTATCTTGATTACAACTAAAAAAGGGTCTAAGAAAGATATTGAAGTTTCTGTGAATTCGTTTACTACCTATAATACATTGGCTAAAAAAATCGATGTTTTCTCTGCGGATGAATTCAGGTCGATTATCAATGAAAGAGCGCCTGAAAAAGCATCACTTATGGGAGATGCAAACACCGACTGGCAAAAAGAGATTTTCAAGCCATCTTATACCTCAGATGTAAACGTATCGGTATTGGGAAATGTTTTTGGCAAAGTGCCAATGAGGGTAACGATCGGAAATACAGATAATAATGGTATTTTATTAACGTCAGAATTTAAAAGGACTACCGGTTCGTTCTCGATCAACCCATCCCTTTTTCAGGACCATCTTAAAATTAATTTGACAGGTAATTATTCATATACTTTTAAAAGAAAAGCAGACGAAGGTGCTATTGGCGCGGCCATTTCATACGACCCGACACAATCTGTTTATGATGAAAACTCAATCTATAACGGATACACCGAATGGACCGATCCGAGTGGCATTGCAAGGGGAACTTCAAATCCTGTAAGTATGCTTACTGGCAAACGAGACATCTCAAACGCAAAACGTTTTTTCGGAAATGCGAACATCGATTACAAATTTCATTTTCTGCCTGAATTAAGAGCTATTGTTAATCTTGGTATTGACAAACAGGAAGGCGACGGGAGGGTAACCATAGATCCGCTTTCTAGAGCAGGTTACAACACCAGTCCATCTTTGGTAAATCATCAGGTTGGATCGATATCAAGCACTTGGTATGACAACCGAAACCAAAATTTAGATGCTTCGTTGAATTATGTTAAAAAATTCGGCAAATTCAATGTTGACGTATTGGCTGGATACAACTGGCAGCAATTTGATGAAGAAAAATATAGCGAAGGCAATACTTTGCTGTATACTTTGATACCGAATAATACAGAACCGGATAAGATTGATGTTTACACCTCGCCAGGGAACAATTTACAGGCTTACTTCGGGCGTTTGAATCTTGGATTTAATGACAAATATTTATTGACTGTGAATTTCAGAAGAGATGGATCTTCAAGAATTTCACAATTAAACAAATGGGCAAATTTTGCCGGGTATGCTTTTGCATGGAAAATCAAGGATGAAAATTTCATGAAAAATTCAAAAGTATTTTCTGATTTAAAACTTAGATTGAGTTATGGTGAAACCGGACAGCAAAACATCCCGGAATTGTATTATTGGTTTAAACGTTACACAACTTCAAACAACAACTACTACCAGCTAGGCGATAGATTTTATCTTATCAGCAGGCCGTTGGGTTACAATGAGGAGTTGAAATGGGAAAGAAGTGCCAAATACAACATCGGTCTTGATTTTGGTTTTTTCAACAACAGGCTTAGGGGTAATATTGATGCATATCAGTCAAAAACAACCGATTTGTTTTCTAAAACGGTACAGGGTGCATTGCAAAACTTAGACATTATAGGGCCAAGAAACGTAGGGTCTTTGGAAACTAAAGGTTTGGAAGTTGGATTGAATGTACAAGCAGTACAAAACGAAAACTTCGATTTAAACGTAAATTATAATTTCTCATATAATAAAGTTGAAATTACAGATTTGTTTACCAATGGTACGACTGAAAGCGGTGTAGGATTGGGTGGATTCGTGGCAACAAACAGAGTTGGTTTGTCACCATACGCTTACTGGGTTTATGAGCAGGTTTATGATGCAAACGGAAAACCAATCCAGGGAACTTATGTTGATAGGGATGGTGACGGACAAATCACGACCAGCGACAAATACAATTACAAAAAACCATTGCCGGATTATACGATGGGTCTTTTAATCAATGCTACTTTTTACAAAAAATGGGATTTGTCGATGTCTTGGAGAAGCAACATCAACAATTATGTATACGACAGGGTTTCTGCCGATCGCGCTTACTTTTCAAACATAAACAATTTGGTAGATGGGGTACTTAGCAATGCACCGGTAGATTACTCTAACACCAATTTTACCGATGCTACCAAAGAGTCAGATTACTATATTAAAAATGCCTCATTTATAAAATTGGATAACGTAACATTAGGGTATACATTTGATAAAATCCTTGACAACAAGGCTTCGCTGAAATTTACAGCCGGTGTTCAGAATGTATTAACGATTACTAAATACAAAGGATTAGACCCTGAAGTATTTAATAACGGAGTTGACGGAACTATTTTCCCTAGAGCACGTATGTATATGATAGGTGTTAATGCGAAATTTTAAAAAAAATTGAAAATGAAAAATATTAGAAAAATCACAAATTTGAAATGGATCTTTATATTAGCGGTCCTGTTTTCAATGGTTTCATGCGAAAAAGATTTGGATATTAGTCCAAAAGATGATGATGATTTTACAAGCCAGCAATTTTATGCGAACCCGGAATCATACAGGCAATTTCTTGCAAAAATCTATGCAGGTTTAGCAGTAACCGGGCAAAAAGCTCCGGATGGTGAATCGGATCTTGGGTCTGGTGATAACGCTGTAAATGAAGGTTTTTCCGCATACCTTAGGGGATACTGGCAATTGCAGGAGTTGACCACAGATGAGGCTATCATCGCTTGGCAAGAGAATGACAATCCAACAATTAAAGATCTAAATTTTAATACCTGGAACAAAGACAACGTTTTTGCAGAAGCTTATTTCGCAAGAATCTTTTTCCAGATCGGATTGTGCAACGAGTTTCTTCGCGAAACGACTGAAGAAAAACTAAGCTCAAGAGGTGTTACCGATGCGAAAAAAGCAGAAGTGAGAACGTTTCGTGCAGAAGTAAGGTTTTTAAGGGCACTGTCTTATTACCACGGGATCGATATTTTTGGAAAACTTCCTTTTGCTACTGAAGAGGACCCACTAGGAACCGTACCACAAATGCAATCGAGACAATATGTCTTTGATTTCATCCTTTCTGAGCTTAATGCAATCGATCCGGAGTTAAAGGATCCGCGTACGAATGAATATGCACGCGCCGACAAAGCAGCTGCCTGGATGCTAAAAGCAAAATTGTTGCTTAACGCCAAAGTATTCACCAACACAGACCGAAGTGATGAAGCGCTCACAGCAGTAAATGCGGTAATCGGATCGTCTTATAAATTAATGACAGGTCCGGACAAGCCATACTCAAATTTGTTTAAAGCCGATAATAATTCAAATGGCGCACAGGAAGAAATCATTTTCCCAATTGCATTTGATGGATTTAAAACACCGTCTTGGGGTGGAATGACTTATTTGCTGCACGCAGGTTGTACTACTGAAGTTGGTTTATTAATAGGAATCGACTTTGGATGGGCAGGCTACAGGGTAAGAAAAGAATTTGTAGACAATGTTGGAAACACAGATCCGCGGGTTATGTTTGTTCCTGGAAACACCGATCCGGCTACCATTACGGATTATACCAAATTTGAACAAGGAAAAAAACTGATGAAGTTCTCTAACTTTAAAAGTGATGGATCAGCAGGACAAGACCTCACACAAGGCGATGCCGATTTTCCAATGTTTAGGATGGGTGACGCTTACTTAATGTATGCAGAATTGGCAGTAGTCGACGGAAAAGGAAGCATGGCCACAGCGTTACAATATGTAAATGACCTGAGAACAAGAGCTGGTGCTGCAAATGTAACCATGGGTGACCTGAATGCTGATTTTATATTGAAAGAAAGAGGAAGGGAATTGTACTGGGAAGGAATGAGAAGACAGGATTTGATCCGATTTGGAAAATATTTGAGCGGCTACAACTGGCAATGGAAAGGTGGCGTTCAAAGCGGAATTTCACTTCCTGAATCCAAATTATTATTCGCTATTCCAGCCAAAGAATTAAATTCAAATCCAAACCTGTCACAAAATCCGGGTTACTAAAATTTACAAACAATGAAAAAAATATTAAAAACACTAATTTTCGCATTTTGTATCGTTGCAATGACGTCCTGCGAAGATGATAAAGATCCTGTCGTTGTTGCAAACGGTTTTGAATTACGCAGCTCAGAAACGGTATCCGGTCTGGCTTTACAACCGCTTGATGACGCCAATAAAGTGGTTACATTTACGTGGGACCGAAGCGACAACGGTGGCGGAAATACCATTTCAACATATTATATTGAAATCGCTGCTTCCGGAACAAATTTTGCACAGCCTCTTACTTTGAACAACGGGAATATTGTAATCCCGGCATTCACCTATGATTTGAATGTAGCAGAACTTAACAAGTTTGCAAACCTGCTTCCAAATTATGTATGCGGACAGGAAATGGCAGTTGATATCAGGGTTAAGTCGGTTTTGGGAGGCAGTTATTACAATGCATTTACCCAATATTCTTCAAATGTCATTACACTTAAATTCACTCCATATTCTACATTATTGCCTGTGATGTATTTTGCAACGGCTGCACCAGCAGCTACACAAACTGCAAATCTGGCTGCTTCTTCTGTACTGACTTCAGATTACGAAGGTTACATGTGGCTTGAGCCGGGTGCTTATAAATTCTACAAAGGCAACTCTTGCGGAACTTTTGAAACGCCTACGGTATATGGCGAAAACGGCGCAGGTACAATTGCTGAAAATGGCGCTGCCTATCAGGTTACCAATGCAGGTTTTTATATCGTTAAAGCAGATTTAAGAGCGGCTACATTTTCTGTTAAAACAGTTTCATGGAATTACTTCGGAGCAGCTAAAACTTCATTCCCTGGCGCAAATACCGCAATGGTTTATGATCGTGCTACAGGATTGTGGCAATCATACACGACAGCAACAACAAGTCCGGTAGTTACGCTTGGAGGTGGATATGAGCTTAAGTTCAGGGCGAGCGGATCAACGACAACTGCCGATGTTCTTGGTGGATATGATGCCGCGAAAACCGGAGAAAAATTTGCAGGTACCGTGATGAGTTATGATGGAGTTGACCTGATTGTTCCTGGAACCAGGATACCAAGGGTAAACAGCGGTTTCATAGTTACCTTGGATTTAAGAAGCCCAAGAAATTACAAATACACAATTACACCAGCGCCTTAACCGCGCTACAATCTTATTAAAGGGCTGTGTTTTACAGCCCTTTTTTATCTTAAATACCACTTATGAAAAAAAATATTTTATTAGGCTTGATGCTGATGCTTACAGCGTTGGCAGGGTTTGCCCAGCAGGTTACCATTACCCCGGCTACTTTCAATGCAACAGATGAGATTACAATCAAAGTTTTCTTTTCCAGCCCAACGTGCAATACGATGGGTACAGCTCCAACGGCCGTTTACATGCACGCCGGAATTGGAAATGACACCAATGCATTTGGTTTTGCCGTGGTGGGAAACTGGGCTCAGGATGACGGAGTCGGGCAAATGACAAACAATGGCGACGGTACTTTTAGTAAAACGCTTACGCCAAGCACGTATTTCGGACTCACTCCAGCTCAAATTTCAAGCGCCACGAAAATGGGAATGGTTTTCAGAAGTGCTGACGGAACCAAAACACTCAAAAAAGCGCCAAGCTGCGGAGACTTCATTTATAATGTAGGTTATTTCCAATCGACATTGGTTACGCCTGCCGAAAACAGTGCTACGATCATCGCTTCAGGTGCAAGCTTGAATATCCAGGCGTCAAACACCAATGGAAATGCCAATTACAATCTTAAGGCGAACGGTGCGAGCATCAACATGACTTTTGGAACACCAAGTTATTCTTATACGCACACAAACATCAGTTCGAACCAAAATTACGAGCTCGTCATTACACAGGGCACTTCGGTTCAGACTAAAAAATTCTCGGTTATTGTAAATCCGGGACTGATTTCAGAAGCCTTGCCGGCAGGAATGATCGAAGGGATTAATTATGATCCGGCTGACCCTACAAGCGCCACTTTGGTTTTAGACGCACCTTTTAAAGACTTTGTATACGTAGCCGGAAGTTTTAACAACTGGCAGCCAACCGCTCTTTATGCGATGAAAAAAGACCCGGCTTCAACAAAATTCTGGCTCAAGATTTCAGGATTGACGCCCGCGGCGATCAACACTTACCAATATTGGGTGGTAGATACAACACCGGTTTCAGGCTCTCCGATGCTTGTTAAAACAGCCGATCCATTTTCAACTTTGGTACTGTCTCCGTTTGACGATCCTTACATTCCGGCTGCAAGTTACCCAGATTTGCCTCCTTTCCCTGTTGGGCCAACCACAGAGGTGACGGTTTTACAAACGGCCAAACCAGCCTACAACTGGCAGGTAACCAATTTTACAAAACCTAAAAAAGAGGATTTGGTTGTCTACGAATTGCTTGTAAGGGATTTTGATTTGCACAGGAATTACCAGGATGTAATCGATAAAATCGAATATTTTAAAAGCCTTCACATCAACGCCATCGAATTGATGCCGGTGATGGAATTTGAAGGAAATGAAAGCTGGGGTTACAATACGGCATTTCACATGGCACTTGATAAATTTTACGGACCTGAAAGCAAACTCAAAGAATTGATCGATCTCTTCCATCAAAATGGAATTGCCGTGATTCTTGACGTGGCTTTAAACCACGCTTTCGGAAGAAACCCAATGGACCGCATGTGGATGAGCGATCCTGATGGTGACGGATTTGGTGGCCCAACATCTGAAAATCCATACTTCAACGTAACTTCAACGCACAGTTATGGCGTTGGTAACGATTTCAACCACCAGCAGCCAAGGACTAAAACCTACGTGAAAAGGGTAATCGAACACTGGATCAATGAATTTCACATTGATGGTTTCCGTTGGGATTTGACCAAAGGTTTTACCCAGAACTGCACCGGAAGCGACGCTTGTACAAACGGTTATCAGCAGGACCGTGTTGATGTTTTAAAAGAATATGTTGATTACTCCTGGAGCCTTGACCCGACGCATTATGCTATTTTTGAGCACCTCGGTGCGGATAATGAAGAGCAGCAATGGGCCAATTACAGGATCAATGAAACACCGAGCAAAGGGGTGATGATGTGGGGCGAAATGTTTACACAATACAAGCAACTGGCTTTGGGTTATGCGGCAGACATCAGCAGAATGGGCAACACCGCCCACGGTTTTACGGCAAAAAGGGTCATGGGTTATCCTGAAAGCCACGATAAAGACCGCGTGATGTATGAAGCATTGAAATACGGAAATCCTTCGGGAACGACGCCTTTGAACAACCTTCCGAATGCTTTGGGAAGAATGCCTGCAATTGCAGCCACTTCGATATTGGTTCCGGGTCCTAAAATGATCTGGCATTTTGCCGAACTGGGCATGGATGATTCGATCTACACCTGTTCAGACGGATCGGTGAACACCGAAACCGATGCCATTTCAGGCGACTGCAAACTGGCAACGAAACCACAGCCGCAATGGGCAGAAAACTGGACTTCAGATCCTGCAAGGGCTGCAGTTTTCAGCAATTATTCAAAACTGATTGCTTTAAAACAGGGCGAACCTGTGTTTGAAGGGAATTACGCGATCAGCCCGAATGTGAATCTTCTGAAACAAAGAATCTATATTTATGATGATACGCTGAATGCTTCAGAATTGAAAAACGTAGTGGTTTTGGCGAATTTTGCAGTATTGGAACAAACGATCACGCCAGATTTTCCTTACACCGGAACCTGGTATGATTTGATGACAAACACTCCAGTAAACATCACCAGCACGACTGATTTGATCACGCTTCCGGCAGGACAGTTCAAAGTGTATGGAAACAGGCCAAATTCAACGCTTGCAACCGATCGTTTTGAGTCGAATAAAGCAGTAAGCCTTGCGCCAAATCCGTCATCAGGCCAATTCACGATCAATGCCGATATGAGCAAAGTAGCCATTTACACGTTAACAGGGCAATTGGTGAAAACTTTCTCAGGAAAGTCACAGGAAACAAATTACAACATCAGCGATTTGTCAAACGGAATCTACCTGGTAAAAGCGACCGATACCAACAACCGCGAGCAAACCATGAAGCTGGTGAAACAATAAAATTTTTGAGTTAGTTGAATTTTATTCCGAAAGGGCCTTTCCGTCAAACGAAAGGCTTTTTCTTTTTGGTTACAGTAAGATTTTTTTAAGCCCTTCAGCAATGCTGCGCCAAAGGAAATTGTAAAATGATTTTTCGGGAATGCGGTCAAGTTCGACTTCAGCCGATTTGAGTTCGCCTTTCGTATCGTTTTTGACAAACAAATTGCCAAGCGCCGTCAGGAATTTGTTGACTTTCTCGCGGTCGTTTTTGCGGTAAATCTGTACTTTTAAATTGTCGTACTTGATTGCAAAATCGCCTTTGGCATTGACGTCGTTTCCGGTGAAATTAAAATAAACTTCATTCAAGATGCCTTTGGTCGTGACATTCATATACGGTTTGGTGAATAGCACGATCTTCTGTGCGTCAAAATTCAGGATGCGGCCTTTGATGTTGAATCCGTCGCTTTTGTCAAGCACGTTCAGGCTCCAATCCACATTCAGCGGTGATTCTTTCATGAAAATGCAATCGATTTTGATTTTCATGTCGGCAAGTTTTTTCTGCTGAAATCCGCTACAGACATTTCGTGCCGTAAGATTGAATTTGGTAAACGTGAGTTTTCCGGCGCCTTTGTCAAAAGTCTTTTCTTCTTCATATTCTACGATCGAATTCCGAACGGCAAGCGTATCTATTTTGAGGTTGAATTTTAAATTCCGCAGCAGGTTGTTGTACAATTTTTTCTTGCTTAAATCATCAGCGGGAATTTTGTTCCGATAGATATTGGCCGCCAACTGGTTCAACAAAATTTTATCGGTATTGAAATAAAAAACCGTGTCCTTAAATCCCCAATCCATATTCTTGATGTCAATCTCTTTGGCATTTATCGTATAAATATCTTTTTCCTTTTCAATTTTTCGGACAAATTCCCGTCGCGAATATTCAGGAATCAGATGAAAATCTTTAATGTTCAAGCCATGGTTCGTTGTGGCTACTTTTCGCGTCATGATGTGGTAAAACGGATTGGCGCGGTAATAAATGCTGTCACAACTCAAACTGTAATTTTTATATCGGAACGGAATTTTCTGCGCAAGGATATCGTCTGTAATCACAATACCATCAAGTTGTACATTAATGTGCGAAATGCTCAGAATGGCTTTGTCAGTTGCCACATTGATGATCTTTACATCGCCGTCTTTCAGGATGACATCCGAAACGGTAATGATTTTTTCAAAAGGTTTTACAACCTCTGAACCGATGCTTTTAGAATGATCAATTGCTTTTTCGCTTTTTTTATACAAAGCCACTTCGGGTTGTGTGATCGTAATGCTTTTGGCTTTAATGCGGTCGCTGAACAACACGCTCCAAATGCTGAAGTGGGCAACGTCAATAGCTTTAATTTGGGCAAAAATTCCGGCTTTGACCTTGTCGTCTTTCAACGCTTTTTTCGGAACCAAAACCACTTCGTCTGCATGAATGCTGCTGTTCCATAACGACACATCGACTGTTTTATAACTGATGTCGTAAGCAGAATTGTTTTTCTGATTGATGACTTTCGGCAATTGGTATCTGATCCAGAAATTAAGGCCAAAATTTGATAATACCGCCAGTAAAATCAGGCATCCAAGACCAATCCCTATTTTTTTTAATCCGCTCATCCACGTTTTTTTGAGTGTTATTAGATTAAATGTAGCGATAAATAAAACCCCGCAAACTGAAATTGTGATTTTTTTATTATCGATGGTTAAAATGTAATAAATAATGAAAATTGTATTATAATCGATTGGTCAGAAGCATTAAATTTGTTTAATTAGTTCCATAAAAAACCAAACAAGCGTGCGAAAAATAAAACCCTCCAAACCCCAAGATGAAAAATTCACCTTTCCTAAAACACCAACCGGAGTAGAAGGCCTCGACGAAATTACCGAAGGCGGCTTCCCGAAAGGCAGGCCCACACTCATATGTGGTGGCGCAGGCTGCGGAAAAACACTGTTGTCGATGCAGTTCTTGATCAAAGGAATCACAGATTTTGAAGAACACGGCGTGTTCATGTCTTTCGAAGAACCGTCAAAAGATTTATCTCTTAATGTGAAATCGTTGGGTTTTGACCTTGATAAACTAAAATCAGAAAAAAAACTGGTCGTAGATTATGTACGTGTCGAACGATCAGAAATTGAAGAAACCGGAGAATACGATCTTGAAGGCTTGTTTATCAGGTTAAATCATGCCATCGATTCTGTCAATGCGAAAAGAGTTGTGCTTGATACGATAGAATCTTTATTTGCAGGATTGGACAATCAAGCGATTTTGCGTGCCGAGCTCAGAAGGTTGTTTCATTGGCTCAAAGAAAAAGGCGTCACGGCAATTATCACAGGCGAACGCGGCGAAGCGACATTAACGCGTCAGGGACTCGAAGAATATGTTTCCGATTGTGTCATTATATTGGACCATCGCGTCATTGAACAGGTTTCCACACGCCGTTTGCGCATCATCAAATACCGTGGTTCTACGCATGGAACCAATGAATATCCGTTCCTGATCGATGAAGACGGCATTTCTGTGCTTCCGATCACGTCATTAAAACTTGACAACGAAGTCTCGTCTGAGCTTGTTTCTACAGGCGTTCCGGGACTTGATGCCATGTTCGTCGGTGGCGGGTTTTACCGCGGAAGCAACATCCTGATCTCAGGAACTGCCGGAACTGCAAAAACCACGATTGCCGCCTATTTTGCAAATGAGCAATGCAAAAGAAATGAGAAAACGGTCTTTTTTGCATTTGAAGAATCGCCTCAGCAACTCATTCGCAACATGAAATCGATCGGGATCGATCTCGAAAAACACATCAATAAAGGATTGCTGCAGATTCATGCTTCACGTCCGTCATTAAACGGGTTGGAACTGCATCTGCTGACACTCAGAAAATTAATTAAAGACTTTAGGCCAACGACGGTCATCCTGGATCCGATCAGCAATTTGATTACCGTTGGAAATGAAAATGAAGTGCGCTCGATGCTCATTAGGTTGATCGACATGCTCAAGGCGAATAACATCACGGCACTATTCACATCGCTGAACAAACAAACCGATAATTTCAGGCCGGATCTTGCCGAAGAATCGGTTTCGTCTTTAGTCGATACCTGGATTACCGTTCGCGATATGGAAGGAATCGGCGAAAGAAACCGCGGAATTTTCATCATAAAATCACGCGGAATGGGCCATTCCAACCAGGTTAGGGAATTTGTAATCAATTCAAAAGGCATCGAATTGCTCGATGTGGAATTCGGCCCGGAAGGCATTTTAACCGGCGCGGCAAGAAAATCCAACCAATTGCAGCGCACCGTCAAAGCAATGAAGCTTCAAAGCGATCTCGACCGAAAAGACCGTGAAATTGACCGCAAACGAAAAGTGCTCGAGGCAAATATTGCAGCCCTGAAAAATGAATTTGAATCGGTGGTAGAAGAATTGGGGATTTTGAAAGCAACCGAAGATTTACATTCGAAAATCATGCTCGAAAACACGCCTAAAACCAAAAAGAAATGAAAAAGCAACCGGCAGAATGGCAATTGTTGCTTTACATCGCTGGGCAAACACCCAAATCGATCAAGGCTTTAAGCAACATTAAAAAATACGCGGAGATTCACCTGGAAGGCAAATATTCGATTGAGATCATCGACCTGCTCGAAAGTCCGCAGCTCGCAGAAGGCGATCAGATTCTTGCTGTTCCCACACTTGTAAGAAGATTTCCGGAACCGATCCGCAAGATTATCGGGGATTTATCGAATGAAGAACGGGTGCTCGTTGGGCTCAATATCAAACCTATAAAATAGACCCATTGGAAAACAGCCATAAAATTGCCGCAGATCCTGAAAGATATGCTTTCATTTTGTTTGTTTCAGGCATGTCTGTGAAATCTGGACACGCCATTGAAAACCTTCGGCACATTTGCGATACGTATCTTTCGGGGAATTTCGATTTGCAGATCATAGACATCACGACAGACAGGCAATCGGCTGTGGATTATCAGATCATTGCGATTCCAACGCTTATAAAAACAGGCCCGGGCCAGCCCAGAACGCTGCTCGGCGATTTGTCCGATACGGAAAAAGTCCTCAGAATACTCGACATACAAAGCTGATGGAAAATGACGACCAACATATTAAAGCGCTTCAGTCAGAAATTGACGAGCTCAAAAACCAGCTTTTTGAATCGAACAGCATCATCGAGGCAATCCGTGAAGGCGCTGTGGATGCGCTTGTGCTTAATAAAGACGGGCAGCCGCATGTGTATTCGCTTGAGAGCGCGGATTATACGTATCGGATCTTGATTGAGAAATTTGGCGAAGGCGCGTTAAGCATTTCAGATGACGGCCTGGTTTTGTACTGCAACGATTATTTTTCAAAGCTGCTGAAAATTCCTGCAAATAAAATCACCGGAAGTTTTTTTCAGGATTATATGGATTCAGAACGCGAGTTCCAGATGCTCAAATCGGCATTGGCTTACGGCCCGAGCAAAGGGGAAATTACGTTAAATGCAGGCGATAAAAAAGTCCCGGTGTATGTGTCGCTGACCGATTTGCATCCGAATGTAAGTGCCATCGGTGTGGTGGTCACCGATTTAAGTGAAAAGCGCAAACACGAAGAAGCGTTGGTTGCTTACCAAAGGCAGCTGGAAACCAAAGTGACCGAATTGCACCAGACCAATGCGAATCTCGAACAGTTCATCCACGTGATTTCGCATGATTTGAAAGAACCGATTCGGAAAATCGTGACCTATACTTCGCATTTAAATGATACCAAATCGGAATTGTTTGAAAAAGGCGAACTCCACAACCTCAAAATCGTCAATTCATCGGCTTTAAGGCTGAATTCACTAGTAGATGATTTGGTGAAATACGCTTTCAGCGCAGTTAAGACAGAAGAAACAGAAGTCGATCTGAATAAAATCCTCAAAGAAGTTTTAGACGATCTTGAACTCAACATTAACGATTATTCTGCCAAAATTACGTTTTCAGAATTGCCGGTCATTGCGGCTTCAAAAGTGCAGATGCGCCAATTGTTTTCCAATTTAATTTCGAATGCGATCAAGTACAGCAAGCGCGGAATTCCACCCAAAATCAATATTTCAGCATCGGTTTCTGAGTTTGTGGATGCAAATAATCCGCAGAAAAAATACCACCACATTCGTTTGCAGGACAATGGTATCGGAATGGATAAAATGTATTTAACAAAAATTTTCACTATCTTTCAGCGCTTGCACATGCGCAACGAATATTCCGGAAACGGAATTGGTTTGGCCATCTGCAAAAAAATAATGGAAAACCATTCCGGAAGGATAAATGTAGAAAGCACGCCAGGAGAAGGCAGCATTTTCAACCTTTATTTCCCGATTAACGCGTAAAGATTTAGATGATCCAACTCAGGAATTTACACATTCTCATTGCCGAAGACGACTTTGACGACGGCGAAATTATCGAGGCTTCTTTTGGCAAACACGACGCTTTTGCGAAAGTGAGCCTGGTGAAAAATGGCCAGGAGTTGCTCGAATTCCTGAAAAATAACACTGTCGAAACTCCTGATGTGATCCTAACCGACATCAATATGCCCATTCTAAGCGGCATCGATGCATTGAAGCAAATCGTAGACGACAATGATTTAAAAAGCATTCCGGCATTTGTATATTCCACGGCAATCAATCCGATTTATGAGGCAAAATGCATGGAAATGGGCACGAAAGGTTTTTTGATCAAGCCTTACAGTTTGGCGGAATATGATGAGATCCCGGATAGAATCCTGGAAATCCTCAACACCGAAGCTTAAAATCAACACTGTTTAATCCTGCCATTTTTGCTGGTAAGGATACGTTTCATACACAGTATTGTATTCGCCAATGGTATATCCTTTTTGGGCATCTTCCCTCGATTCTTTGATCAGGTTTTTAATCTCATCCTGGCTTCCATCAAGCCTTGCGAGGCATATCGCTTTGTAATATTTCGCATCTGAGAAATGCTCATATTGGACAAGTGCGCGATTGAAAATGGTTATAGCATCGGCATATTCTGTCAATTCATACATCGCAATCCCGTAATAAAAAAGGGAAGTCGGATTTACCCAGGCTTCGCCGTTTTTCTGAAACATGGCGTCAACATCTTGCTTTAATAAAATTTTTGCCTGCATGTACTCATTGCGTTGCAGGTAGCAAAGTGCGATATAGAAATTGTAGGTATGATCCATAATGTAATCGTTTCCAAATGCTGTTTTGGCAGCCTGAAAGTCGGTTATCGCGTCATTGTACTGTTTTGAAAAAATGCATTTAATGAATCCGCGGTAAGGAAGCCAGTTTTTCCGGTCGAACCGAACCGCTTTGTCAATAAAACCCATGCCTATTTCATATTTGCGCGCTTTAAAATAAGGCATTGCTTTTTCCTGCCACAGGCGCGCGACGGTGCTGTCTTTGGCCAAACCTTCATCGAGGCAGCGCTGCCATTCGGCCATTTGGTAATTGTAGTTGTAATGCTGGGCACCGTTGGTAAGGTATTTTTCAATTAAACTGTCCTGGCTTTTTTTTCGATCATTGGCAACCGAATATTGTGCGTGGCAAGTGCATGAAAGAAGCAGTAAAAAAAAAATGATGTTTTTGTTCATGGCTGTTTTTAGCTTAGATTGCGGACAAATCTATAGGCGTTTTCGTTGTCGTGCAAACAAAGCTTCCCGCGATTTATAAATGTAGACTTTGGATTAATTATTCTGATTTTAATTTGCTGACAATCAGTATTGAATGATGAACCCTGTTTTTTAAATTTTCAGATAATCGATAATGTAGCATGAATAAAACCTTTCTTATTTTGTTTTTTCTGGTGGCCGAAAGTGTCTTTTCAATGAGAGAAATGCCGCAATTGCCCGGAGATTCTTTGATGAAAATGGATTTTGGCAGTCTTGAAAAAAAATTCAACGAAAGCGTCAGCACTTCAGAAAAAGCACTTTACACGGCTGCTTACTACAAAAAATCGAAACTGCAATCCAACATCCGGATTGTTGCCAATGGCCTATATATGAAAGCGTATGTTTCTAAAGACGAAACCGCGGCGTTAAAAAGCATCGATTCCATCAAGGATTTGTATGGAAATGTTTATGACGATGCTTTTCCGGCCAAGGCTCATTTATTGGAAAGCAACATTTACATGGCTTCGTTTTCATTAAAAAAAGCATTGGATGCAGCCTTGTCGGCGGAAAAATTAGCCAATAAAACTCAAAATATCCAACAGCAATACAAGATCAAACAGCAAATTGCGCTTATAAAAATCGAATTGGGAAAGTATAAAGAAGCATTGGCCATACTGCGTGAGAATGATGTTTTTTTCAAATCGGCAGGATCAAAATCCGATATTTTTTTTGCTTCAATGCTGCTTGCCGATGTTTGCATTAGGCTTAACATGCCCGAAAAGGCGCAGGAGTATGTTGTTGTTTCACTTTCCAAATTAAAGAAATCCGATAGGTTTTACAATTACTTTATAATGTATGATGGTTTTTGCCAATCTTTAAAAAAGAATTTTTCAACGAGTAATTTGTTGTTAAAAGCAGCAATAGAAAGTGATGTAAACAATCTGGATCCGGTTAACCTTGCAGAGTGTTATTATTTTTTGGGTGAAAACAGCTTGCAGGCAAAAAATGATTTCCTGGCCGATCGGTATTTCCAAAAAACCGATTCGATATTAAAAGCTACCGGTGTGACTTCGCTGGCGTTCCGGAAAAATTACATTCGGGCAATCGAAATCCAAAAACGCAGCAAAAGCAATGGCAAACTTTTATACTATTTAAACCGGCTCATTGAAATGGATGCCCAGCTTAATGAAAACAATGTTTGGCTTTCGGAAACCATTAATAATCAATATGATACGCCTCATTTGCTTGCCGAAAAACAAAACACGATCAATACCATCAAACAGGAAAAGTCAATGGTTGTTGGCATTGTGGCCATAGTTCTTTTAGCATTGTCAGCCAGTATTTATTATTTGCTTCGGATGCGGAAAGAAAAAGCCGTTTTCGAAGCAAAATTCAATAAATTGATGCTGGCTTCGGGGAGCAAAGCGAAAGATACAGTTGAAAATCCAATTCCCCAAGCCAAACAAATTGCCTCTAAAAATATTGGGCTGTCTGACGAAATTGTAAACGACATCCTGCAAAAATTAACCGTTTTCGAAACTGAAAAGCAATTCCTCGAAATCAACTTGAAAGCGGCTGATCTTGCGCGCCAGTTTCACACCAATACCACTTATTTGTCGAATGTGGTGAATCAGTACAAGAATAAAAATTTCAGCCAGTATGTAAACGAACTCAGGGTTGAATATGCCGTACATAAACTTAAAGAAGATAAAAATTTTAGGAAATATACTGTAAAAGCGATCTCAGAAGAAGCGGGATTTAACAATGCCGAGTCGTTTGCAAAAGCGTTTCAGGTCAAAACCGGAATTCAGCCGTCTTTTTTTGTCAAAAGGCTCAACGAAACTTTGTAGATTGGCAACCAATCTCTTTCAAGTTCCTCAAATTGATTTCGAATATTTTTAAAACAAAAAACCCGAAACAACTGTTTCGGGTTTGAGTGGTACCTCCAGTCCCGAAGCTTCGGGAGAACCAGGGACACAAGATTATTTCTTTGAGAGGATGTCAATGAGAATGTTTGGATTGGCAATTACTTTTCGTATGAATATTTTGCTTTTCATTTTTTTGACAAATGCCTCAAGGTAAATGGCCTGGGTTTCAGAATCGCATTCAAAAGCTAAAACACATTCCCAATCATTGGCAATTTTCGTAAATGAATTTTTATAGTAATGATTGTTATGCGCAACAATTCGTTCATCAATGTTGTAAGTTTCTCCAACATAGAATGTATCGTTAGATTTGGAAAATAAAATATACAAATAATGCATGGCGGATATCTTTCAAAACAAAAAACCCGAAACAATTGTTTCGGGTTTGAGTGGTACCTCCAGGGATCGAACCAGGGACACATGGATTTTCAGTCCATTGCTCTACCATCTGAGCTAAGGTACCGTTGCTGATGCGGGTGCAAATATAGGACGATTTTTAATTTATCCAAAACAAATATTAAAAAAAATCAATTCGTACCTTCGCGGCAACAAAACCATACTTATGCTTTTAGCGATCGATGTTGGAAATACCAGAATTAAATATGCTGTCTTTGAACACGATATCATCATCGCGCAGGATTTTTTCGGAAAAGAAACGCTTGAAGATTCGCTCAAAAAAATTTTAAAAGAATTTCCGAAAATCACCGATTTAATCGTTGCATCGGTTGGAAATGTCTCAAAAGAAGCCTTTTTGTCGGTTAACGACACCCTCAATTTTCATTTTATTACCCATAACGATTCCTTTCCTTTCAAAAATCAATATGCTACGCCGCACACTTTGGGAATCGACCGCATGGTTTTGTCGGCAGGAGCCGTAATTAAATTCCCGATGCAAAACCGACTCGTCATTGATGCCGGAACTTGCATCACCTATGATTTTATTGATGAAGCCGATCATTATCTGGGCGGAGCCATATCACCGGGAATCAGGCTTCGTTATGAATCCCTGCACGATTATACGGCGAAGTTGCCATTGTTATCCAAATCAATACCTTTGGCGGTAACCGGCAATTCTACAAACGAATCGATCCATTCCGGAGTCGTAAACGGCATTGCTTTCGAAATGGATGGATTTATCGACAGTTATAAGGAACGCTATCCAAACTTTATAATAATTTTAACTGGTGGAGATGCAGAATTTTTGGCTAAACGATTAAAAAATACCATATTTGCCCATTCAAATTTTCTGCTGGAAAGTTTGAGCCAAACTTTTCAATATAAAATCAAAAATGATTAGAAAATTTTTAGTCCCTGTTTTTCTGCTTTTTTCAATAATTACACTGGCACAACAGGGAACATCATCTCCGTATTCCTTTTATGGGATTGGTGATGTCAGGTTTAAAGGAACGGTAGAAAACAGATCAATGGGTGGTGTATCTGTGTTTACAGACAGCATCCACATCAATTTGCAAAATCCGGCTTCTTACTCCGGCCTGAAACTTACTTCATTTAGCCTTGGCGGAAGCGCCAATTATTCTAAATACACGGCGTTAAATTCGAATGAAAAAGCACAGCGTGCTACTTTTGATTATTTGGCTATCGGGATACCAATGGGCAAATTTGGTGGTGTTTTTGGTTTATTGCCTTATTCTGCCGTCGGATATAGAAACCGGTCAGAGGGTATTGAAAACGTTGGAAACGAGGTCAGTAATGTCATCCGAAAATACAATGGAAAGGGCGGTGTCAATAAAGCATTCGTAGGATTGGCGTACCAGTTGAGGCCTAATCTGAGTGTTGGTGCAGACATCAATTACAACTTCGGTGAAATCCAAACCACCAATATCAGATATGCCAATCTTTTGCAATACGGCACACAGGAATCCAATAAATCAGAAATGTCAGGTTTTAACGTGAATTTGGGCGTCATGTACCAGCGGAAGCTTAACAACAAACTCGACTTATATGGTGGGCTCACCTATACGCCGGAAAGCGTCCTCAAAACAAACAACACCAGGTTGCTTTCTTCAGTCCTGTACTCTGAAGACTACACGCCTTCTACGATCGATACGCTGGGTACGGAATACAGCAGTGTTTCGCTAAAATTGCCAAGCAAATTCTCTTTTGGCGCAGGAATCGGGGAAAAGCACAAATGGCTTGTTGGCGCTGAAGTCACGTTACAGCAAAGTAATAAACTAGGGAACCGTTTTACAGATATTACGAATGCGTATTTTGAAAATGCCGTTCGATACAGCATGGGTGGCTATTACATTCCAAACTACAATTCTTTTTCGAACTATTTCAGCAAAATCGTTTACCGTGCAGGTTTCAGGTACGAAAATACCGGTTTGGTCATCAATGACGAATCGATCAAGGATTATGCGTTTACCGCAGGTTTGGGTTTTCCGCTGGGTGGCACTTTTTCAAACCTGAATGTGGGCGCAGAATTTGGAAGGCGCGGCACTGCAAAAGCGCTTTTAGTTGAAGAAAATTATGCCAATATCATCATCAGCCTTAGCTTGAATGACAGGTGGTTTATCAAAAGAAGATACGACTAAACGCAAATCAATCCCAATGGCTTCCAGAAATTTCAAACCGCAGTTTGCCTTTTTAGCGGTACTCGCTGTGGTGCTGCTGTCGGCCTGCGAAAGCAATTTCAAGGATGTCCAGAAAATCAATTATTCTGAATTTGTACCAAGCGGCGAAGCCATTGATTTTAATCTGAAATATACCGATTCCGGGAAAATCAAATCGGTGCTCGTCAGTCCGAAAATGCTCGATTATTCCAATGTCGAGTTTCCGTTTACCGAATTTCCTAACGGAATTGACGTGACCATGTATGACAACAAAGGCAAACGCACTTTCATCACCGCCGATTATGCCGTGTCGTTTAAAGGTACCGATTTGATCGACTTGCAGAAAAATGTAAAAATCCGCACCGAGCAAGGCCAGCTGCTCGAAACCGACCAATTGTATTTCGACCAGAAAAACGAATGGTTTTATACCGAGAAAAAGTTTAAATTTACAGATCCGAAAGGCGTTTCAAACGGCGAAGGCATCGATTTCAGCAAAGATTTCAAAATAGTAAACTCACAACGCATCAACGGCATCATCGACGAGGCGGAATAACACCAAACATGAATTACCTTAAATATACCCAATACGTTTACCTGGTTTTCGCAGGTTTTTTTGTTTACGACGGCATCACCAAATTGCATGCTGAAGGCGGGCCGTGGCTGTCTTTTTTTATCGCAGCATTGGCCATTTTCATGTTTTTCTTCAGAAGAAAGTTTGCCAAGAAGTTTGAAAATCACGGCAACAACAAACCGTAATTCATGGAAACAGGTATTATATTTCTTTGTTTAATCCTGGCCGCATTTTTCTCCGGGATGGAAATCGCCTTCATTTCCTCCAACAAAATTTATCTTGAAATCGAAAAGAAACAGGATAATTTCATTTCACAAATCCTTACAAAATTAACATCAAAACCGTCGCAGTTCATCGTTTCGATGCTGATTGGAAATACAATCGCTTTGGTAGTTTACGGATTTTATGCCGGGCAATTCTTGTTGGTTTGGATTACAAGTTTGGGTTATCATTTCTCTCCATTGGTTGATGTTTTGATTCAAACGGCGATCTCAACCTTCATCGTTTTGATCACGTCAGAATTCCTGCCGAAGGTTTTCTTTCAGATTTATGCCAACAGCCTTATTAAGTTTTTTGCTGTTCCGGCCTATTTGTTTTACCTGCTGTTTTATTACGTTTCGATTTTCATTTTATGGATTTCCGATTTTATCCTGCGTAAATTCTTCAAGACCGAAGGCGACATTGTGCCGTCCTTTTTCAGCAAAGCCGAACTCGGGAATTACATCTCCGAACAAATGAGCACCGTCGACGACCACGAAAACGTCGATTCAGAAATTCAGATTTTCCAGAATGCACTCGAATTTTCAGGCGTGAAAGCACGCGACATCATGACGCCGCGTATCGAAATGTCGGCCGTGGAGATTTACGATTCGGTTGTAGAACTCAAAGAAAAATTCATCGAAACGGGATATTCCAAAATCCTCGTCTATCAAAATTCGCTTGACGATATTATAGGTTATGTGCATTCGTTCGACCTGTTCAAAAAACCGCGCACGATCAAATCGATCTTGATTCCGGTTGAATTTGTCCCTCAAACCATTTTTATTAAAGATGCAATGAACCTTTTAACTAAAAAGAGAAAAAGCGTCGCAATCGTGCTTGATGAATACGGCGGAACCTCGGGAATGATCACGATCGAAGACATTGTTGAGGAACTGTTTGGCGAAATTGAAGACGAACACGACTCGGAAGAAGAACTGATCGAAAAAGAACTCGACGAAAACACCTATTTATTCTCGACACGCCTCGATGTCGAATACCTGAACGAAACGTATAAACTCAACATTCCCGAAAGCGATTCTTATGGAACCCTTGGCGGGTTTATCGTCGATGCGACGAAGGACATTCCGCAAACGGGCGAGGAAATCGCCATCGGCAACTTCCATTTTACGATCGATCAGGCGACCAATAAAAAGATCGAGCTTGTAAAAATGAGGATCGGCGAATAAAATTTTTAAAAAAATCGATTTTTTCGCAAAATATAAGTTTACAACTGTAATTATTAAATAGATAATTGTATTTTCGCAAACTGAATTAAAAAATTAACAACAATAAAAATGGCAGTTTTATCTAAAATTAGGCAACGTTCACTTCTTCTGATACTCGTTATTGGTTTTTGTTTATTCGCTTTTATAATCGGAGATTTATTCAACAAAGGCAATTTTAACCAGTCTTCCAAATATGTAGGAAGTGTGAATGGGACTGATATATCTTTCGAGGATTTCAGGGTAAAAGTCAGCAATCTTGAGAAAAGCGGACAGCAAATGACTCCAGCCCAAGCGGTAAACCGTGTTTGGGACCAAGAAGTTTCGATTGCTTTATTGACAGCGCAATTTGATAAACTCGGAATCCGTACCGGAGAAAAACACATCATCGAAGCATTCAAATCAGATCAGAATATCGGTAAAAATCCAATGTTCCTGAATGATGCAGGTGTTTTCGACCTGAACAAATTCAAGGAATATTTCAAATCAAACCCGGAGCAGGCACAATTCATCAAGGATCGTGAAAAAGATGCCGAGTTGAATGCAAAATACCAGATCTACAATACTTTGGTGAAAGCAGGAATGTACACGACCGATGCTGAAGGAAAACTGAAATACGAAATGGAAGCCAACAAAGTAAGCTTCGACTACGTAGCCGTTTTATATTCTACGATCAAAGACAGCGATGTGAAAGTCACTGATCAGGAAATTGTAGATTACATGAAGAAAAACGAAAAGAGATACAAAGCGGATGAAAATCGTGAGATCGAGTATGTTTTGGTAGAAGACAAACCATCAGTGGAAGATGAAACGGAAGTGAAATCAAGCGTCAATGCGTTGTTGGGGTCAAGAGTAGAATACAACAAAACAACAGGTAAAAACGATACTTTGCCAGGTTTCAAAGGGGCTGCAAACGTAGCGGAATTTGTAAATGCCAATTCTGATGTGCCTTACGATTCGACTTACGTAGCTAAAAAAGATCTTCCTGCAGATGTAGCCGAGGCGTTGTTCAATTTGCCAACAGGCGAACTTTACGGGCCATACATGCGCGGACAATATTATGCGATCTCAAAATCTATGGGTAGAAAAGCCGGAGCCAATGCAAAAGCAAGCCACATTTTGATCAGCTACGAAGGAACCCAGGTTCCGAACAAAAAAGAAAAAAGAACCAAAGAAGAAGCAAAAGCAAAAGCAGAGGCTTTATTGGCGCAGGTTCAGGCAAATCCGTCAAGCTTTTTGATGTTGGCTTTGACGAATTCTGATGATTCGTCTGCACAGCAAGGTGGCGATTTAGGCTATTTCAGCCAGGGACAAATGGTGAAGCCTTTCAACGATTTCGTATTCAACAACCCGATTGGAAAAATTGGCTTGGTTGAAACCGATTTTGGTTTCCACATCATCAACATTACCGACAAACAGGATGCCATTCGTTTGGCGACGATCGCAAGAAAAATCGAACCATCAGAAGCGACTACTGATAAATTGTATACCAAAGCAGTAAAATTCGAAATGGACGCGAACGACAAAGATTTCGAAAAAACAGCGAAAGCCGAAGGTTTGACTGTCAATCCATCGGTAAAAGTAAAAGCGATGGACGAAATGGTTGGCGCGCTTGGTGCACAAAGACAAATCGTAAGATGGGCTTTTGAAAAAGGAACCAACGCCGGAGATGTGAAAAGATTCGAAGTGGCAAACCTTGGAAACGTGATCGCAAAACTGAAAAAAGTAAACAAAGAAGGCTTGATGTCTGTTGAAGATGCAAGACCATCTATCGAACCAAAATTGAAAAACCAGAAAAAAGCGGAGAAGATCAAAGCTAAAATGGCTGGAAGTACTTTGGATGCCGTTGCAAAAGCAGCAGGATCTACCGTGCAGCAGGCAGCCGACTTAACAATCGACAATGCCAACCTTCCAGGTGCAGGACCAGAGAAAAAAGTAGTAGGAACCGCTTTCGCCATTGGTGTAAACAAAGTATCTGCTCCAATTGAAGGAAATTCAGGAGTGTATGTGGTGAAGCCAACAGCATTTACCAAAGCACCGGTATTGAAAGATTACAAAGATTACAGTGCAAAAGTAAAAGCACAGGTTGCAGGGTATTCTGGACGCGTGATCCCGGCCTTGAAATCTGATGCGGACATCAAAGACAACAGGGCGGACTTCAATTACTAATTGAAATTGCTTCTAAATATAAAATCCCGGCCTGTCCGGGATTTTTTTTATAGGATCATTTTTGAGTAGGGAATCACGGTTTCGTATCCCTTTCGCTTAAAATAAACGGTAGGATCGGTTTCTGAAGCCGCTAAGAAAAAATCACCGCCCCAGCCGCCGAGGCTTTTGATAGTTCCGTTAAAGTCTGAAAATAATGAAGATTGAACTGTTGGCAATTCGAGAATGTTACTTAAAATCGCTTCGTGTTTTTGAACCAGATTTTCAAATTGGGAAAGGGTTCCTGCCTTTAAAATATCAGCAGTAATTTGATTAACAGAAAAGAGGATCTGGCCAATAGAACTTCGTTTTTCACGATACGACTGAATTGCCGATTTGCTGCTTTGCTTTTTATTCAGGTAAACAAAATACAAGTTAGAAGTGAATTCAGGAGCAAAATCAACTTTTTCAACTACCGAATTTCCTTCTTCCAAATGGTATAAGATCGGCGTGTCGTTTTGTGCACAGGCAATATCATAGCCGCTTCCGCCAAAACTGTTTTTAAGCAACACAAAAGCATCGATTCCGAGCCATTGCGCAATGTTATTGATTAAAGTGGATGATGTACCCAATCCCCAAAATCGTGGAAAGGTGAGGTTTGTAGTGACGAAATAACCTTCGGCTTTTAAAAATTCCGGATTCAGAAGATGAGCTTCGTGCAAAATCTCAATCAAAGTATTTTTTACCGGATTTTGATCTTCGGATTTATGCACAATCGCCTCAAATGAGATCACTTCCTCAAACCAAATGCTTCCGTCAAAATCAAAGCTTTTCCAGTGGATTTCTTTGTCCGAACCATTTTCCACAACCAAATCCTGCCCGAATGTTGTCGGCAAAGCCAAAGCTTTTGCGCCATCCAAAACGACATATTCTCCGGTAATTAAAAGCTTTCCGTTGCTGTAGAATTTTTTCATCTGAAATTGAAAGATTTAGAAAAAATTAAATGATTTGGTTTTGAGCATGTGTTATTGCGCATTTTGTCATTTCGACGCAGGAGAAATCTCTTAACAGACTGCAGATTTCTCCTGCGTCGAAATGACAATCAACCGAGATGACAGTATTGCACTACTTGCGTAATTCCGCAATCAAATTTACTACAGCCGAATGCGAAACCGCATGTGTTTTAAAATGTCTCTTCACTAAAACACGTTCTTCCTCGCTCGCTTCAAACTGGTTCAGGATGTTGTTCAGATGCATTTTCATGTGGCCTTCCTGAATTCCGGTAGTGGTCAGCGAACGCAAGGCGGCGAAATTCTGTGCCAATCCTGCAACCGCAACGATCTGCATCAATTGTTGTGCGGACGGTTTTTCGAGCATCTGCAATGCAAATTTAACCAAAGGATGCAATGACGTCAATCCGCCAACAGTTCCCAGAGCCAGCGGGATTTCCATCCAAAATAAAAAAATGCCATCTTCAATTTTTGCATGCGACAAACTCGAATATTGTCCGTTTCGCGATGCATATGCATGCACGGCAGCTTCAATCGCACGAAAATCATTGCCTGTAGCCAATACGACCGCATCGATTCCGTTCATGATTCCTTTGTTGTGGGTCACGGCACGGAACGGTTCGACTTCAGCGATCTGAACAGCGCGAACAAACTTTTCCGCAAATTCCTGCGGGTTTTCGATATGCTTTTCAGCCAACGCTTCGACGGGGCAGGAAATTTCCGCTCGAACAATGCAATTCGGGACATAATTCGACAAAATCGACATCACCACCTGGATGTTTTTTTCATCGTCTGAAAAATCTGCGAATGAAAGCGCTTCATCTTTAAGTGTTTTTGAAAATTGCTCGAGGCACGAATTGATGAAATTGGCACCCATCGAATCCTTCGTTTCAAAAGTCGCATGCAGCTGGAAATAACCCGGAAGTGCCGCGGTTTTGTCGCGCAATTCGATATTGAGGATTCCGCCGCCGCGCTGCTGCATGTTCTTCGTTAGCGATTCGGTATCGGAATAAAATTTAGGTTTAATTTCGTTGAAAAAAGCAGCCAGTTTTTCAGCATTTCCTTTAAAAATAAAATGAACCTGCCCGATTTTTTCGGTATTTAAAACCGTGGCTTTGAATCCACCTCGCGTCGACCAGAACTTCGCCGATTTGGCCGCAGCTGCAACGACTGAGCTTTCTTCAATCGCCATCGGAACGGTATAATATTTACCGTTGATCAGGAAATTCGGCGCAATGCCAAGCGGCAGGTAAAAATTTGTGATCGTATTTTCGATGAATTCATCGTGCAGTTTCTGGATATTTTCGTCGCTATTCCAATAATTTTTAAGCAGCGAAACGGCCTCTTCGGGATTTGAAAAATACGATTTTGCGATCCAGTCAATTTTTTCTTCTTTGGACCATTTGGAAAATCCTGCAACGGCGTTGTTCATTTTATAAGCGTAAAAGTTTTTACAAAGATAGTTTTTACAGGCAGATTTATCGTTAGAAATTTCACCATTAAGCGATTAAGATCCATAAAGCTTAATGTCCCTTAATACCTTAATGGTTTAAAATAAAAAGTCAATTTTCTTAATCGTAAGTAAATTTTTACACGTCAAAATCTTATCAACAACACCCGATTTTTAACTTTAAAAATTTTCTTTTTGGGGCATCCGCATGTAACTTTCAAAAGAAAGCCATGAGTGAAGAAAGCCAGTATATCAAGGGAAGAGGCGCACAAATCAATGTGCAGAACCGTTTTTTCAAGGAAGTATACGACATGCAGGACGATTTCCTGAATTATTGTGAAGCCGAAGGCGACGCGCCCGAAAGCAACCGCACACATTACCTCGAAGTGTTTCCAAAAACCATCGTGAACAAAGTCGAAAGCCCCGATGTAGGTATGGGCTTTTCAATGAATTCCTACCAAGGCTGCGAACATGGCTGCATTTATTGCTTCGCCCGAAATTCCCATGAATATTGGGGTTACAGCGCGGGATTGGATTTCGAAAGAAAAATCCTCGTCAAGAAAAATGCCGCGCAACTGCTTGAGGAAAAACTCAAAAGCAAGAACTGGAAGGCGCATACGATCGTCATGTCGGGAAATACAGATTGTTACCAGCCCGCGGAACGCAAATTGGGGATCACGCGCCAATGTCTTGAGATCTTTTTAAAATACAGGCATCCGGTTTCGATCATTACGAAAAACGCCCTGATCGCGCGCGATCTCGATTTGTTTAAGGAATTGGCGAAAGACAACCTGATATCGGTGAATTTCTCCATTACTTCTTTATCTGAAGCAACACGGCAATTGTTAGAGCCCAGAACGGCTACGATCAAAAAAAGGTTCGATACTGTAAAATTATTATCCGATAATGGTATTCCCGTAAACGTCATGCTTGCGCCGATCATTCCCGGAATCAACAGCCATGAAATCTTGCCTTTGGCGAAAGCCGCAGCCGATGCAGGCGCGTTGTCGATTGGTTATACCGTCGTAAGATTGAACGGCGCGATTGGCGAAATTTTCACTGACTGGATCCACAAAGCGATGCCGGATCGTGCCGATAAAGTCCTAAACCAAATCAAAGAATGCCACGGCGGAACGTTAAACGACAGCCGTTGGGGCGACCGAATGCGCGGGGAAGGCGAGTTTGCGCAAATGATCCGGTCGCAAGTGCAACTGGCAAGGAAAAAATTCTTTGCCAATAAAGTATTTCCGGAAATGAATTTGTCGCTGTACGAGCAATACAAAGGCGGTCAATTGCAGTTGTTTACCTAAATTTCTACATTTCGTAACAAAATCAAAATACCGCGTCTGATTCGGTTATTCACCAAAAACCGTATTTAACAGTGAAAATTGCCGATATGTGTAATTTTTTCACTAAAATTGACAGTTTTTATATTCTTACAACAATGATCAAATCATTCAGGCTAATTACGCTGTTCTTATTCGTGTGTTTATCGGTTGCTGCACAACAAAAAATAACCGTTGAAGAGATTTACGCAGGCGCTTTCCGTGCCAAAGGAATGGACGAATTGCAGTCCATGAAAAACACCAATCAATATACGGTTTTAAATACTGATAGGGCTTCGCGAAGCATGCAAATCGATTTGTATGATTTTGCGACACTGAAAAAAGTATCGACTTTAATTGATACGAAAAATTTTCCGGCACTTGCAGACGGCATCGACAGTTATGCTTTTAGTTCAGATGAAAAAATGCTGCTCATCGCGAACAATTCGAACCAGATCTTCCGCCATTCTTTTACGGCCGATTATTTTTTATACGATTTGGCGAGCAAACAACTCACAAAGCTTTTTGATTACCAGATTCAGGAACCGACGTTTTCGCCAGATGGAACCAAAATCGCATTTGCAAAAGACAACAACCTTTATGTTTATGACATTGCTTCAAAAAACAGAATTCAAATTACGACCGACGGAAAGAAAAATGCCGTCATCAACGGAATCACGGATTGGGTCTACGAAGAGGAATTTGCTTTCGTAAGGGCTTTCGACTGGAGCGCCGACAGCAAGAAAATCGGGTACATCCGTTTTGACGAAAGTGACGTTCCGGAATTTTCGATGAGCGTGTTCCACAAAGATTTGTATCCGAAGATCGAAACGTTCAAGTATCCAAAAGCAGGCGAAAAAAATTCTCTTGTTTCGTTAAGATTGTACGATGTAGCTTCGAAGTCAAATAAAGAAGTAAAGCTTGGAAATTATACCGATTTTTACATTCCGAGAATCAAATGGACGAATGATGCAAATGTGCTGAGCGTTCAGGTTTTAAACCGCCATCAGGACAATCTCGACCTGATTTTCGTCGATGGAAATTCGGCTGCAGCCAAAGTTGTCATGAACGAAAAAGACAAAGCTTACGTGGACATTACCGACAATCTCACGTTCCTGAAAGACAACAGCTTTATCTGGACGAGCGAAAAAGACGGATTCAACCACATTTATCTATTCGACAAATCCGGAAAATTAAAAAACCAGGTGACCAAAGGCAATTGGGAAGTGACCAGTTATTATGGTTTCGACGAAAAAACCAACACCGTTTTTTACCAGTCTACAGAAAACGGATCGATCAACCGCGACATTTACAGCATCAGCCTTAGTGGAAAAAACAAAAAAAGACTGACTACAAAAACCGGAACCAGCGCGGCGACTTTCAGCCCGAATTTCGATTTTTACATCAACAGTTTCTCAAGCGCGACACAGCCGATTTTGTATACGTTGAACAATGCCAAGGACGGAAAGGAAATCCAGTCGATCGTAAACAATGACGCGTTGGCAGCTAAATTGAAAGCATACGATTTGCCTTCAAAAGAATTTTTCGTGCTCAAAACAGAAAAAGGCAACGAGCTTAATGCCTGGATTTTAAAGCCTAAAAACTTCGACCCGAATAAAAAATACCCGGTTTTCATGTACCAATATTCCGGCCCGGGATCACAACAGGTCAACAACGACTGGAATTCAACCGATGATTACTGGTTTTCGATGCTCACTCAGCAAGGTTATATCGTGGCTTGTGTCGACGGACGCGGAACGGGTTTCAAAGGTGCCGATTTTAAAAAGGTGACGCAGAAAGAGCTTGGAAAATACGAAGTCGAAGACCAGATCGATGCCGCGAAAGTCATCGGGAATTATCCGTATGTGGATAAAACCAGGATTGGTATCTTCGGTTGGAGTTACGGCGGATTCATGTCGTCGAACTGCATCCTGAAAGGAAACGATGTGTTTAAAATGGCGATTGCCGTGGCCCCGGTGACGAACTGGCGTTTTTACGATTCGGTGTATACCGAAAGATACATGCAGACGCCGCAGGAAAATCCGACAGGCTATGATGAAAACTCACCAATCAACCACGTCGATAAATTGAAAGGGAAATTCCTTTTGATCCACGGTTCAGCCGATGACAATGTACACGTCCAGAATTCAATGCAAATGATGGAAGCGTTGATCCAGGCCAACAAACAATTCGATTCGCAAATCTATCCGGACAAAAACCACGGCATTTACGGTGGCAAAACGCGCATCCAATTGTACAACAAAATGACAAATTTCATTAAAGACAACCTATAACAAACTAAACTAAAACCCTTTAAAATGACAGAAGCAGTAGTAAAAACAGGACATCCAAAAGGACTTTGGGTATTATTTGGAACAGAAATGTGGGAAAGGTTCAACTTCTACGGAATGCGCGCCATCTTAACGTTGTTCCTTGTAAATTCATTGCTGATGAAAGAAGAAGATGCGTCGTTAATTTATGGCGGATTTCTCGGATTGTGTTACCTGACGCCCATGCTTGGCGGATTTGTAGCCGATCGTTTTTTTGGAAACAGGAACTGTATTTTACTCGGCGGATTGATGATGGCGATCGGGCAGATGTTGTTATTTGCAAGCGCCAGCATTTTCGGAACTGACATTTCTTTTGCAACGACTTTAATGTGGTCGGCGCTTGGAATTATCATTTTCGGTAACGGATTTTTCAAACCGAACATTTCTTCGATGGTCGGAAGCTTGTATCCAAAACAGGAAAAAAGCAAACTCGACACGGCATTTACGATTTTCTACATGGGAATTAACCTTGGTGCGTTTTTGGGCCAGTTGATTTGCCCGATCATCGGTGACGTAAAAGATGCAGGCGGTGTTCGCGACATCCACGCCTTCAAATGGGGTTTTTTAGCGGCTTCGATCGCGATGTTGCTCGGAACAATCTTGTTCTATTTCCTTAAAAACAAATATGTAGTCACTCCGGAAGGCCGTCCGTTGGGCGGATTGCCGTCAAAAAACGAAGCCTCTGATTTTGAAGAGGGCGAATCTCAAAAAGCAGTGTTTTCGTCAACAGCATTGACAGTTGCAGGAATTGCTTTTTTGGCTTTGGGCGCAATCATCCATTTTGTTTTCGATCAGAATTTGATTTATACGTTGATTTATTCCAGTGGTTTGACATTGGCCGGATTAATTGTATCTGATACCTCTTTGACAAAAGTTGAAAGAGACCGTATTTTCGTCATTTACATTGTTGCGTTCTTCATCATTTTCTTCTGGGCTGCTTTCGAACAAGCTGGTTCTTCATTGACATTTATTGCAGACAACCAAACCGACAGGAATTTCTTCGGATGGAACATGCCGCCGTCTATGGTTCAAATCTTCAACGGGTTGTTCGTTGTCGCTTTTGCCGTACCGTTCAGTATGCTTTGGGATTACCTCAGAAGTAAAAACAGCGAGCCAATTTCCCCGATGAAGCAAGCTTTCGGATTGGCGCTCATTGCATTGAGTTATTTTATCATCGCACACAATGTAAAGGATTTAGGAAACAGCGGACTTTTGGCGATCAAATGGCTGATCCTTTTGTATTTGATCCAGACTTGCGCCGAGCTTTGTTTGTCACCAATCGGATTGTCATTGGTAGGGAAATTATCTCCAAAACGTTTCTCTTCTTTATTATATGGCGTTTTCTTTTTATCGAATGCTTCGGGTTATGCATTAGCAGGAACTTTGGGTTCGATCATGCCAGCTACAGGGGATAAATTCCTAAAAGCAAAAGAAATGGGAATCGACTTGCAAGCCGTTCTTGACAAAAAAATCACGCTAACTGCAGAACAAGCTGCTATGCTTTCTAAAGCCCAAATCAGCGACCACAATCCAATCTTTGCAGGTTTTGAAATCCACAATTTATTTGAATTCTTTATGGTGTTTGTTGTATTGACAGGACTTGCCGCAATCATCTTATTCTTATTGACGCCGGTTTTGAAAAAAATGATGCACGGAATCAGATAACAAAAAGTCATGTGGAATAGACACCCGAAAGCCTTACCGTATTTATTTTTATCCGAAATGTGGGAACGTTTCGGATATTATTTAATGATCGGGATTTTCACGCTTTATCTCAAAGATGTTGAAAGCGGCTTTGCGATGACCGAAAAGGAAGCAGCCGATCTATACGGGACTTTTATCGCCCTGGTGTTCCTGACGCCTTTCATCGGCGGATTGATTGCCGACCGGTATTGGGGTTACCGAAAATCAATTATTATTGGCGGAATCTTAATGGGAATCGGGTACTTCCTGATGGGCGTGCATTCACTGACGGTGTTGTATATTGCGATGACATTGGTCATTCTAGGGAATGGTTTCTTCAAGCCTAACATTTCTACGTTACTCGGAAATTTTTATTCCATACCCGAATACAAAGAAAAAAAAGACGAAGGCTACAATATTTTCTACATGGGAATCAATGTCGGCGCTTTTATCTGCAATTTTTTTGGAGCGGCACTTTACATTCTTTTAGGCTGGCACTACGCGTTTATGGCGGCTGGCGTCGGGATGTTTATCGGTGTAGCTACTTTCATCATCGGAACCAAACATTACGTAGGTTACGACCAGAAAAAAGGAACACAGGATGGCGATATGCCGTTTTATAAAATCGTGCTTTTCATATTGGTACCGTCTGTGATTTTCGGAATCATCGGCTGGTTTATCAAAGGCGTGGGCACCGATGGGAATTATATTTTCGGATCGGACAGCACCGATGCATTCATCTTCGCCTGTCTTCCGGTAATCTTCTTTTACTCGAGTTTGTATTTTAAAGCCAGGCCCGAAGACAAACGCCCGATTGGTGCGTTGTTGTCGATTTTCGCCGTAGTCATTTTGTTCTGGGCGGTTTTCAAATTAAATGGATCGGCACTTACCACTTGGGCAGATCGTTATACCGACAGGCAAATTACGGGAACGACCGATGACGTGTTTCGCGGGTTAAGCCTCGCCGACCAAATCAAATATCAAAAAGATTCTGTTGCGGTTTACGATGCCCAATTCCGGCTCCAGAAAGAAAACGGCGTTGTAAAAAAAGAAGTCAATTATCCGCTGTATTTCCGCAATGTCAAAAAAGAAAAATTACCACAAGAAGGCGCAACGATCACCCTTTGGGCAACCAATTTAAGCCAGTCCATCAATCCGGGCTGGGTGATTATGCTAACGCCTTTGGTTGTTGCATTCTTTACGTTTTTAAGAAGCAGGAAAAAAGAACCGTCAACGCCTACGAAAATTGCTTTTGGATTGCTGATCTCGGCGCTTTCTGTTTTAGTCATGGTAGCGGCTGTGAAGGCTGGCGCCAATGGGACGGAGAAAGTCAGCGTTTGGTGGCTGGTCGCGAATTACGGCGTCATCACGATCGGGGAATTGTTTTTAAGCCCGATGGGATTGTCGGTCGTTTCAAAACTGAGCCCGGCAAATATTACGTCACTGATGATGGGCGGATGGTTTTTAGCCACCTCGATCGGAAATAAATTAAGCGGCGTACTCGCCAGCATGTGGGATACTTATGAAGACAAAAGCAACTTTTTCTGGGTCAATTTTGGCTTGCTGCTGTTTGCTACCTTGCTGATGTTTTCCCTGCTCAAACAACTCAATAAAGTTATGGCCGAAAAAGGCATCAATTAAATTATGGAAATAAATTCAGGCGTAGAAGAAATTAATTTATCGGGGCATCATTATGAAGATTCCGAGTTGGGCAGAATCCAGAATTTTAAAGGAAAATACCCAAAGCAATTGTGGTCGTTGTTTATGGTCGAAATGTGGGAACGTTTTTGCTTTTACGGCATGCGAGGCGTACTCGTCATTTTTATGGTCGATGTGCTCTTTCTCAAAGAAGATGCGGCAAGTTTGCAATATGGGGCCATTCAGGCATTCGTGTATGCGTTCACTTTTATTGGCGGTATTTTCGCCGATAAGATCCTCGGGTTTAAAAAATCGTTGTTTTTCGGAGGCATCATCATGATCCTTGGGAACTTATTGATCGCTTTTTCACCCGAAAGCATGTTTTATTACGGAATCGCATTTTCGATCATCGGAACAGGATTCTTTAAACCGAATATTTCATCAATGGTAGGCGAATTGTACCATGAAAATGACAATAGAAGAGATGCAGGTTACGGAATGTTCTACGCAGGAATCAACGTTGGCGGACTTTTAGGAGGTGCGCTTTGCGTCTATCTTGGGAAATATTATTCCTGGAGCTGGTGTTTCCTTGCCGCTGCTATTGTGATGGCTTTGGGATTGTTAACGTTCTTAATGACCAAAAAACATCTCGGCCCAATCGGGGATTCGCCCTTGCTGAATTTGACGCCATCAAAAAGAAAAATGCGTGAAATCGCCGTATACGTCGGTTCCATATTGAGCCTTCCGTTCATTTTTATTATGGTTAAAAATACCGATTACACCGATTATTTCATGTATACGATCGGGATCATCGCATTGACCTACTTTATTTTTGAAGTGGTAAAACTTGCGCAGGTGAACCTTCAGAAGAAAATGATTGCCGCATTCCTGTTCATCTTTTTCTACTTTTTGTTCAATGCCATTTACGAACAAAGCGGTGGCTCGTTGTCGTTGTTCGCCAAAGATAATCTGAGTCACAATTTATTGGGATTCTCGATTGACCCGAATATCGTAAACAACAGTTCCAACACTTTATTTGTAATCGTCCTTAGCCCAATCATTGGTTTGTTATGGCTTTGGCTGGCAAAAAAGAAACTGGAACCCAATACATTATTGAAGTTCGGAATCGGATTTTTATTCCTATCAGCATCGTTTTACCTGTTTTATTATACCAAGTTTTTTGCCAATGCTGAAGGAATTACCTCGTTAAACGTATTTACATTTGCTTACTTTGTAACGACGATTGGAGAACTTTGCCTTGGCCCGATCGGAATGTCGATCATCACAAAATTGTCCCCGAAAAGATTGTTCGGAATGATGATGGGATTGTGGTTTTTAGCAAGTGCCTTCGGACAATTGGCAGCCGGAAAATTGGGTGCGGCAATATCGCAATCCAACGAAGGGGCCACTTTGATGAGCAAACTGCAATCTTACACGGAAGGTTATTACCAACTGGCCATATATTCTTTGGTTGCGGGATTGATTTTAATCATATCCATACCATTGGTTAAAAAATTAATGCAGGAAGTAAAATAAAAATGTTATTTTAGGTACAGTTTTTGAAAAAAGCGCGTTCTAAATTTAAAATTGAATCAAATGAAAAAGATCATTATCGCATTCGTACTCATAGTGGCTTCGGCAACAGCCCAGGCACAAACAGCAAAACCGCTGGTTTGGGAAACCAATCTTGAAGCAGCTACCAAAGTATCCTTAAAAACAAAAAAACCATTAATGCTGTTTTTTACCGGAAGCGACTGGTGCGGCTGGTGCATCCGATTGCAAAATGAGGTATTGAAAACGCCTGAATTTGCCGCTTGGGCAAAAGACAATGTCGTTTTAGTCGAACTTGATTTTCCAAGAAGAACGCCGCAACAGCCTGAAATCCAAAAGCAAAATGCCGAATTGCAGCAAATGTTCCAGGTACGCGGTTATCCGACAGTTTGGTTTGCAACGCCAACAAAAACAGATGGGAAAACAAACCTGGGCCAACTTGGAAGTACAGGTTACGTAGCCGGCGGCCCGTCAAAATGGCTGGAAGGCGCCAATCAAATTTTGGCCAATAAAAAATAATTTTGATGTACATTTTCGGATGAACGATTTACTATCAGCGTTTCGTAAATCGTACATCTAAAATCATAAACTTTAATTCAATCTATAGAATCCCTTTTCGGCAATCGCATGAAAAGGGATTTTTTGTTGTGCGCAGGTCATCTTCCAAAGTGCCACGTAACTTTTGTAGTTGCTGCAATCGGCGACGATCATTTTGGGCTTGCAATTTTGCAGCAATCGGGCAAGGTTTATTTTTGGAGATTGACGCAAAAGCAAAACATCGGGAGTAACTTTCTTGGGATATTGCCCGAGGCTGTCCACAATTAAAATCTTTCGGTTGTTGAAATAAGCCATGTTTTTGATCGGTTGTTGATTTCTAATCTGGGCAAAATTCGCCACAGCGTAAGATTTCAGAATAGCATTGTTCTGAATATTGTCGTTGCTGAAAACCGTGATGTTTTTCCCAGTTCTTGCAGCAATTAAAGTCGATTTCTTTACATTAAAGACGACCCATTCGTTTTGATTTTCGCTGACTTTGGTCGTAGCAAAATACGAAATGACGAATAAGATCAAAGCACTTGATGCGAATGTGATTTTCCTCGAATCCGGTTTTTTTAAACAGATGAAAAATGCTGCAAAAAACAAATACAGCGCAACCAGCATGACTTTATTAAACGGAATATCCTGAAACACTAAAGTATCGAATGACGCTACCCAATTGATGATTTTGTTTAAAATGACAATGGTAAACTCTAATGTTTTCGCCAGGAATTCGGGAACAATATTAAACGCGGCCAGAATGACTACCAGCAAACCAACAGCCATAATGCCGCTCAGAAATGGAATAATGATCAAATTGGTTACAAAAAACAATCCCGGAAATTGATGAAAATAATACACGCTGAGCGGAAAAGCGCCAATCTGCGCTGCGAATGAAACCGTCAAAATATCCCAGAAATATTTCATGATTTTATTTTTGGGTTCCCAGAAATCGGAGAATATCGGCTGCAGCCAAAGAATGAAAAACAGCGCGACGTAGCTCAATTGAAAACCCACATCAAACAAAAAGGAAGGTTCAAAAAGCAAAATCAGCAACAATGAAACCAGCAAAGTATGGAAAATATTTGTTTTTCTTTTCAGATGTAAACCAACGGCGACAAACGAAAACATCGTCACCGAACGAATGACCGACGGCGACAATCCTGCTAAAACAGCAAATCCCCAAAGCGACCCGATTACAACCGTTAATTTAAAGATGGAAGCCCAACGATTCTTCGGCAAGAAGTTCAATAAAAATGTCATGAAGATCATAATAAATCCCACATGCAAGCCAGAAACCGACAAAATGTGGATCGCACCGGCAAATTGGTAATCGTGTAAAATATCGGGTGAAATGTCCTGTTGCTGGCCTAACAGCAAAGCGGCGATGACATTCAATTCTTTCGGAGCAATATCTTTCTTCAAGGTTTTTAAAATGCGGTTCCGAAGTGCATCTGAATAATAAAAGGCATTTTTGTCAATGGATTTTGAAACCTTAATGTTTTGCGAGGTTCCGTACATTTGAGCTAATATCGATTTGTCGGTCAGATATTGTCCGTAATCGAACTGGTTGGGATTGTAAGGTATTTTGTGGCGTATGACTGCTCCGTTGATCCGGATATTTGTTCCAATTGAAAATGATTTTGCAAACCCTTTGTCAAAGTTAACCAACATTCTTCCTGAACTTAATTTGTCGTTAATCGTTTTTACAATAACAATGTAGCGGTCTTTGGATACAGAGCTTTTAAGTTTTTCCCTTAAAACAACTTCCAGTATTTGACTGTCAGAATTTTGAATCTGGTGGATGTAATTGCTTTTTTGAAAGGAACCGGAATGAACCTGAAATGTCGCCGCACCAAAGGCGAATGAAAAAACATAAACTGTAAATCCAAAGTAAAAGTTTCGCTTAAGATTTTTGTCGGATAAGAAATAAGTCATGATAAGCAGAATGAAAGCAACGCCAGAAATGATAATTGTCAGCCCAAGGTCAGGCTTCAAATAATAACACGCAAAAATTCCTGCCATAAAGCAGATCGTGATTTTCGACAATGGAAAATGCAATACTTTCATAAGTTAGTATTGAATTAATCCCGAAATTCACACAAATCCAATAGTGGTTTTAAGTGTTTCATGGCGTATAAAAAATTATTTGGCGTATATTTTTTGTCACAGATTACTGCGTCGGAAAGCTTCAAAACCGAATTTAATAATTTTGATCCAAATCACAAAACCGATTTCAAATAAATGGCTGTAAAAGGAAATTAATTCACCAGAATCCGGTTGGCCTGAGCGAAAGTTTTTCCGTAATAGGCTTCTTTCGTAGAAGAAATGATCACGCCCTTTTGCGTCGATGAATGGATGAATTTGATCTCGTCACCCGAAACCTCAGTCACCATTCCAACGTGGTTGATCACGCTTTTTCCATTGGTCTTAAAAAAGATCAGATCGCCTTTCTGGATTTCATCATTGTCGAGTTTCGTCCCGATCTTCGCCATGTCATTCGAAGATCTTGGCAGCGAAATGTCAAACTTTTTAAAAGTGCTGTACATCAAACCTGAGCAGTCAAAACCTTCAGGTGTAGTGCCGCCGGATCGGTAATTGGCTCCCAAATTTTGTGAAGCCGTGTTGATGAGTTGTCTTACCAAGTATGAAGAATTCTCAGCGGTAATTTCGTAATCATCATCGTTTTTGTCATTGATGATCGCTTTTTTGCTGGTTTTCTTAGGTTCAGAAATCTTTGCGATATTTCTTGTTGGAGTAGGATTTGTCGAATTTGTCTTAGCAACAATTCTTCTGTTTTCAGGCGTTTTATACACGCCTCTTTTTTCTGCTTCTGTTTTCGAAGTGATGATATTCGACGTTGGTTTGCAACTAACGACGGTAATCAGCAACAGGATTAAGTAAGTGATCTGTTTCAAAAGATTTGGTTTTTTACAAATTTATGCAAAATTTACGTTTAATAGTATAACAATTGAGAACGTTATTTTGTTAAACTTCTTATAATGAGACCTGCTGTTTTTTCACTTGCGCCTGTCCCGCCCAGTTTTTGCTCGAGTTCATCGTAATCTGCAAGCAGTTTTTTACGGTAGTCCGAATCTAATAATTTTTTGAGTTCAATTGTAATATTTTTCTTATTACAGTTGTCCTGGATCAGTTCAGTTACGACTTCTTTATCCATAATCAGGTTGACCAATGAAATGTATTTAAGTGTAATTATGCGTTTCGCAATCTGGTGAGAAGCCCAACTTCCCTTATAGCAAACCACTTCCGGCACTTTAAACAAAGCGGTTTCAAGCGTAGCAGTTCCTGAAGTCACCAACGCCGCAGTCGAATGGCTCAGCAAATCATACGTTTTATTCGAAATGAACTTGACGTTTTTATCTTTCAGAAAGGATTCGTAAAAAGAATATTCCTGGCTCGGAGCGCCTGCAATCACAAATTGATAATCCGGGAAATCCTTCACCACGCTTAGCATCACAGCAAGCATTTTAGAAATTTCCTGTTTTCGGCTTCCCGGTAAAATCGCCACAATCGGACGCTCATCCAGATTGTTTTCCTTTGTAAAAGTCGCCTGATTGGTTTCAATTCGCGAATGAATCGCATCAATTAACGGATGTCCGACAAACTCGACCGGAAATCCATGTTTCTTCTCATAAAAATCTTTTTCAAAAGGCAGGATCACATACAATTTGTCAAAATCGCGCTTGATCGCTGCAATGCGGTTTTCTTTCCACGCCCAGATCTGGGGCGAAATATAATAATGGGTCGGAATGCCAAGCGTTTTCGCCCATTTCGCGATCCGCATGTTAAAGCCGGGATAATCTATGAAAATGATCGCATCGGGCTGAAATGCCGCAATGTCCGTTTTACAGATCTCGATATTGTTCAGGATCGTTTTCAGGTTGAAGATCACTTCAATAAATCCCATAAACGCCAGCTCGCGGTAATGTTTGACCAATGATCCACCGGTTTGCTGCATCAAATCGCCACCCCAAAACCGGATGTCGGCTTCCGGATCTTTTTTGTAAAGTGCCTTCATCAAATTCGATCCGTGCAAATCGCCCGAAGCTTCTCCCGCAATAATGTAGTATTTCATATCTTCAGTCTTAAACGAAAAGCGTAATGATCGTAAGTAAAATAGTTCCTAAAACCACGCCGCGCGCCATCAGTTCCTTGTTATTTTTCAAAAGCAAAAAGAAAATTGCAATGTTTAAAACCGCGCCAAGCGTAATGACTTTTCCAAGGTTTCCCTGCGATTTGATGATCTGCAAACCCTGCATAAAAGCATAATCGGTAAAAATGGCGACAAATAAAAACGCGCCAATGGCCGCCGCCGCAATTGCGATCAAAGCGCCAATCAATAAATCAGTTTTTCTCATTCAAATTCCATGTATTTAATTCCATGATCGCATGGTGCGCCGTCATGTCAAACTGCACCGGAACGACCGAAACGTAGCCGTTTTCTAGCGCCCATTCATCAGTATCTTCACCTTTGTCCTGGTTTACAAATTCGCCCGTAAGCCAATAATAATCCTTGCCTTGCGGCGTCACGCGCTTGTCAAATTTCTCGATCCACATTGCTTTCGCCTGGCGGCAGATTTTGATTCCTTTGATATTTTTCTCAGACAATTTCGGAAAATTCACATTCAAAACTGTCGCCGGAGGCAAACCTTTTTCAAGTGTTTCAAGCGCGATTTTTTTAATGAACGATTTCACCGGCTCAAAATCAGCGTTCCAGTCGTAATCCAAAAGCGAAAACCCAATTGCAGGAATGCCTTCAATTCCGGCCTCGACCGCCGCGCTCATCGTTCCCGAATAAATCACGTTGATCGACGAATTCGAACCGTGGTTTACGCCAGAAACACACAAATCAGGCTTGCGTTTCAGGATTTCATTCACGGCAAATTTCACGCAATCTACCGGCGTTCCGGAACAACTGTATTCGGTTATCGCTGCATTTTCAGCCGAAATCCGGTTTAAATATAAGGTGTTGTTGATCGTAATTGCATGTCCGGTCGCGCTTTGCGGTTTGTCGGGCGCCACGACGACCACTTCACCAATTTCCGACATCACTTCAATCAGCGCGCGGATTCCCGGAGCGGTGATTCCGTCGTCATTGGTCACTAAAATCAAAGGTTTTTCTGGCATTTTTTTTAGGAGCTTTATCCTGCTTTCCGTTTCAATCTTTTTGTTTGGAATGTTCGGTTCTGACTTGAAAATTTCAACAAAACAAAAAGGATTTACACTGCAATCAGGGCTAGGGCAGTAATCTTTTCAATGAAATTCTGAATTCAAATCAAGCCCAGCGAATTATAAATTTGACACAAAAATAAGCAATTTTAAAAGGAAGTTGCTACATTAGCATCTTTAACAAAAAATTAGCCCGCGCCTCAAGCCACAGCCTGCTTTTTTGTGTAATTTAGTCCAAAAATTTTAATGAATGCTATAATTAAATTTATGAAAAGGAATTATAAAATTTTACTTGTCGTTGCCGTACTGTCGGTGGCTTTGTGGAGTTTTGTGCCAAAAAAGGCAGAAGGCGATCCCGAAAAAGACAAACTGCTGCTTGAATTGCTGACCTTTGTCATAGAACGCGGGCATTATGATCCCGTGGCTATCGACGACAAATTCTCAAAAGGGGTTTATAAAGATTATATCGAAGCGCTCGATCCGTCGAAGCGTTTTTTCCTGCAATCGGATATTGACGAATTTGCCAAATACGAAACGCAGATTGACGACCAGATCAAAAACAAAGACCTGACGTTCTTTAACCTGACTTACGACCGTTTGATTAAAAGAATCGCCGAAAGCAAAAGCTTTTACAAGGATATTCTTGCAAAACCTTTCGACTATTCCGTTCAGGAAGATTTCAACACCGATTATGAGAAATTGCCGTTTGCAAAAACGACTGCAGAACTCAAAGAAAAATGGCGCAAACAAATTAAGTTGTCTACACTTTCGTCTTTGACAGACAAACTGAAACTCGAAGAAGACAAGAAAAACGGTGTCGTTTCTGATAAAACAAAAAAATCGGCAGACGAACTTAAAAAATCGCCTAAGCTTGACCCGACTAAAGAAGAACTCAAAGACAATTCTCCGCCAAAAACCTACGCGCAGCTTGAAAAAGAAACACGTGACAGTTCGCTTAAATCACTGAATGAATATTTCGATTTCATCAATGACCTGGATCAAAACGACTGGTTTTCTGTCTATGTAAATGCCATTTCTTCAAGATTTGACCCGCACACAAATTATTTTGCACCTGACGAAAAAGAGCGTTTTGACGTCAGCATCAGCGGAAAGCTCGAAGGAATCGGTGCGCGCCTCCAAAAGAAAAACGATTACACCGAAATCTCTGAATTGATTTCTGGTGGGCCGGCATGGCGTGACAAACAACTTGAAGCAGGCGATGTGATCATGAAAGTGGCGCAAGGCAAAGACGAACCGGTTGATGTGGTTGGAATGCACCTTGACGATGTCGTCAAAAAAATCAAAGGGCCAAAAGGAACTGAAGTGCGTTTAACCGTTAAAAAAGTAGACGGAACCATTAAAGTGATTTCACTGATCCGTGACATTGTTGAAATTGAGGAAACCTACGCGAAATCAAGTGTTGTTGAGAAAAACGGCATCAAATACGGCATCATTTACCTGCCTAAATTCTACATCGATTTTGAAAACAACGATGGGCGCGATGCCGGAAAAGACGTTGCGATCGAAGTAGACCGACTCAAAAAAGAAGGTGTACAGGGCATCATCATGGACGTTCGCGACAATGGCGGCGGTTCGTTGAAAACCGTAGTTGATATCGCCGGTTTGTTCATCGCCGATGGCCCGATCGTTCAGGTAAAATCAGCCGGACTCAAAAAAGAAGTGCTTTCTGATAAAGATAAAAAAATCCAATGGGACGGGCCTTTGGTCGTGATGGTAAATAGTTTCTCTGCTTCGGCATCTGAAATTCTTGCCGCTGCGATACAGGATTACCGTCGTGGAATTATCATCGGGAGCAAACAGACTTACGGAAAAGGAACTGTTCAAAACGTCATCGACCTGAACCAGTTTGTAAGGGGAAGCACGATGGGCGACCTTGGCGCGTTAAAAACGACAACTCAGAAATTCTACAGGATCAACGGTGGTTCTACGCAACTCGAAGGCGTGAGTAGCGATGTGGCCATTCCGGATCGTTATGCTTACCTGAAAATGGGTGAAAGAGATATTGATAATGCGATGCCTTACGATAAAATTGATCCTGCGGTATTCAATTTCTGGGACAAGCAAACCAATTTTGACAAAGCGATCGACAACAGCAAAAGACGTGTGGCTGAAAACGCCGAATTCAAGCTGATCGATGAAAATGCCAAATGGATTGACGAAAGAAATAAAGAAAATGTATACAGCTTGAACATAGACAAGTTCAAAGCTGAACAAAACGCAATTGAGGAAAAAGCCAAAAAATACAAATCGATAGCAGACTATCAGAATTCGCTTAAGTTCTCATCATTGCCTTACGAAAATGAAGCAATGAAAAATGATGCGGTCCTAAAAGAAAAACGTGACAGATGGCACGAATCATTGTCTAAAGACATTTATGTGGAAGAAGCGATCAACATTCTTGATGATTTACAGCCCACCGGTGATGCTAAGAAAAATGTCGTTACCAAAGTAAAGAAAGAAAGCCTGATCAAGTCGTAACCTATTTTACATTGCATAAAAAAAGCCACCATAACCGGTGGCTTTTTTATTTATCCTCTTTGTTTTTCTAACTCTGACTGGCGTTTTTGAACTGTTCCTTCCAATTCCTGAACCTTGATATTTTGCTTGCTGATCTCAATTTTTTGTTCTTCAATTTCGATTGGTGTCAGTTTTCCTTTTGCTCTTTTGCTGTCGAATTTTCCTTTTGCTTTTGATAATTTTTTCTGGGCGTCGGCCAATTTGCTTTGGGCTTTGGTAAGGTCTTTTTCCGCTGAAGCGATCTTTTCCTGCTTTTTCTGGAATTGCTTTTGTTCGTCTTCCAACTTTTTTTGCTGCTTGGCCATTTCTTTTTGCTCTTTTGCAAATGCAGCTGCTTTTTCGTCGGCTGCTTTTTGTGAGATTTCGGATGATTCAGTTGGAGTCATAGCGGTTTTCAAGGCGTCGATGTCTTTTTGATTCGACTGAATGGAATCTTTTTTAACGATCGTTGTAGGCGCAGATTGAGACTGAGGCTGCTGTGCATAAAATAACTGGACGGTGCAAAGCAAGATCATTGTAAAAATTAGTTTCGTTTTCATGTTATGTTTATTTTTGGTTTGACATGTGGCTTTTTTTTGCCGCGGCGAATTTAACAACAATTATTCCAGAAATTTTAACAGATGCTACAAAAAATGATGAAAATGCGCAAGCCAACATTTATCGGATTCCTTATTGTATGCGGCTTCGTGATATTTTCATATTGCAGAACAGCTGATTATGAAGACAATAGCAAGCTGGAACAAAGTGAACCTACTGCAACAGCCGAAAATCTGGAAAATAAAGAAATATCCGACTTTTTGCCAACCTCTACGACAAATCAGATTGTTGTTCATGAAGGATTTACACTGTCATACAGTGAAAAATTTGAAGAATCGGAGTGGGTGGCTTACGAATTAACGCCATCTGAATTGGTTTTGCCCAATTACAAAAGACCGTTTTTTATTGAAGATCCGGACGTAAAAACAGGTTCTGCCGGTTGGCGCAATTACAAAAGATCGGGTTACGACAAAGGGCATTTGTGTCCGGCAGCAGACCGGAAATTTTCTGAATCAGCGTTTGATGAAACGTTTTACACGTCTAATATAGCACCGCAAAAGCATGATTTCAATAGCGGGATCTGGAATCGGCTCGAGCAGAAAGTGCGGTACTGGGCCCAAAAGTACGACGGAATATACATCATTACGGGCGGTGTTTTAAATGACAGGTTGAAAACAATCGGCAGCGAAGAGGTTGCCATTCCGCAGTATTTTTACAAAGTATTATTAGACGAAGACCATGGAAAATACAAAATGATCGGGTTTCTGGTTCCGCATGCAGATAGTGAAAAACCTTTGTACCAATTTGTAGTTCCGGTGGATCGGATCGAACAGCTGACCGGAATTGATTTCTTTCCGCAGCTTGATGACGCCATTGAAAATGCCCTTGAGAAAAATGCCGATTACAAAGCGTGGAGTTTTAATTAGCCCTGATGATTTGAAATTAAAAGGAGGACAGCCAGTGGCTGTCAGGTATTTTGGCTTAGGAATAATGCAAACCCTTTGGTAGATAGCCCTGATGGAAGCGGCATCCTTTTTTGCCTCAATCAATTTCCGCTTTTTTATGAAAAAACATGATGGCAAAAAAGATATAGCGGACAGCAGGAATCAGCTCCTAAAAAACTTACCATTCATTCACTTTATTCGCATCCATTTTGAGGAAGATGAACAGCAAAATCGTGAATCCCCAAAGCCCCGATCCACCGTATGAAAAGAACGGAAGCGGCACACCAATCGTTGGAAATATCCCCGCAACCATCGCGATATTGATGAAAAAGTGGATGAATAAAACGCCTGCGACACAATAACCATATACCCGGCTGAACTTGGTTTTCTGTCGCTCAGCGAGGTAAATGATCCGGAAGATTAGCGCCAAAAATAAGGCGATCACGACCATGGAGCCTAAAAATCCCCATTCTTCGCCCACCGTTGTAAAGATGTAATCAGTATGTTGTTCAGGAACGAAACCGCCTTTGGTCTGGGTGCCTTCGAGGAATCCTTTTCCGAACCAGCCGCCTGATCCGATGGCGATCTCAGACTGGTTCGTATTGTATCCGATGCCTTTCATATCGACTTCTTTCCCGAGCAAAATGTTGAAACGGTCGCGGTGGTGCTGTTTGAAAACGTTATCGAAAATGTAATCTACAGAAAATACAAAACCCGAACAAAGAACCAGCACGATGGCGCTGGCGACAATATTCCGGTCAACGAGCCTGCTTCTTAAATACACCAGTGCGATCACCACAATGGCCATTAAAATGACAGCCCAAGGTTCGAAAACCAATGACAATACAAATAGGATAATGGCGATAAATCCGGTCCATAAATACCAGGCTGGCAATCCTTCGCGGTACAATACGAGTACGAACATCGCATAGATCAAGGCACTTCCCGGGTCATGCGGAATGATTAAAATCACTGGTAAAAAGATAATTCCCAACGCCTGGATTTGCCGGTTGACATCTTTTAAATTGACCTGCACGTCGCTTAAATATTTAGCCAACGCCAATGCGGTCGCGGCCTTCGCAAATTCAGCGGGCTGGATTCCGAAAGACCCGAACGAATACCAGTTGGCCTGTCCTTTGACGGTTTTTCCGAAAACAAACAATCCGGCGAGCGATAATAGTGCAATCCCAAAAATGATACTTGAGAATTTTTCGTAGAATTTTCCGTCAACGGATAGGATAACAATGATCAACGGAATCGTTAATGCGATGTACATCAGCTGTTTGCCATAAAATTGGCTCAGGTCAAAAATAGCGGTTTCCTCACCGGTCGATAGCGATGACGAATAGATGTTGAACCAGCCCATCAGTACCAAAATAATGTACAAAATGACGCTGATCCAGTCAAGGTTGCTTTTGACGCTTTGGTTTTTCATTAGTTTTCAGTTTCGGCATCATCCGGCTTTTGCGCTGCCGATTTTGTCAATTCGGGCTTAGAAAGCAGCAGGCTGTCGGTTTCTTTTTTGCCGGTATATTTTGCATATTCGGCCTGAAGGCTGCCTTCGAGCATGCGTTTTTCAAGGTCGGTTCGCGTGATTTTTCCACGGATGTATTTTTCGATCATCAAACTCGCGATCGGACCGGCCCAGCGTGCGCCCCAATACCCGTTTTCTACGAATACGGCAATGGCGATTTTCGGGTTGTCTTTGGGTGCAAATGCAACGAAGATCGAGTGGTCCTGAAGTTTGACGCGTTTGCCGTTGATCTTTGCAAAGTTTTCGGCAGTTCCGGTTTTACCGCAAATTTCGATGCCTTCGACCTGAAGCGCATGCGCCGTTCCTTTGTTGTACACATCAAACAATCCGGAAACGACAGGTTCAAAATATTTGTGGTTGACTGTCGTTACGTGTTTGGTCGTGAATTTCTTGTCGATTTTTTCGCCTTCGATTTTCTTGATGATGTGAGGCGTATAATAAAATCCGCGGTTTGCAACGGCTGCCATCATATTGGCCAATTGAATCGGTGTCATTAAAACTTCGCCTTGTCCGATAGAGTTCGAAACAATTGCGGTGCTTCTCCAGCCGCCATTCGGATAAATGCGTTTGTAGGTTTTGGATGTTGGCGCTTTTCCTTTTCTGCCTGTCGGCAAGTCGTAGCCCATAAATTGCCCCAGACCGAAACTTTTTAAATGCCCGCTCCACACATCGACACCGTCAGCCGGACGGACGAATTTGTTGATCGTGCGCATATACGTGCTGGCAAAATAGGTGTTGCAGGATTCGTAAATCCCGCGGTGCAATTGCATGACACCGCCATGACAGTGGCATTTCATAAACCTGCCGCGCGCATAGCTGAAACCGTGGTTGCAGACAAAAGTCGTGTTTTCATCAATCACGCCTTCCTGCAAACCAATGAGTCCAGTGAGGATTTTGAATGGTGATCCCGGCGGATATTCTGCCAATAAACCCCGGTCGTATAGCGGTTTGGCAATCGAATCGCGGTACAGCATCGTGTAATTTTTCGAACGTTGCCTGCCGACCAATATCGATGGGTCGTAGGACGGCGCGGTGACCAAAGCCAGGATTTCACCGGTTTTTGGTTCGATGGCTACAATTCCGCCACGTTTGTTAATCATTAATTCTTCGCCGTATTGCTGTAAAACCGCATCAATTGTTAAATTAATGTCTTCACCCTGAACAGCAATGGTATCGAATTTTCCTTCTTTATAGGAACCGATCTCGCGGTTGTATTTGTCTTTCTGGATGTATTTTACGCCTTTGATTCCGCGCAAGACGGTTTCATAACTTTCTTCAACCCCTTGTTTTCCAAGCAAATCCCCGCTGTTGTAATACGGATTTTTCTTCACGGTGCCTTCGCTAGCCTGTGTGATGAATCCGAAGACATTCGCCCCGAATTTTACCTGATAATCACGCAAAGATCTTTTCTGAATGTAAAATCCCGGGAATTTCCGGATCTTTTCCTGAAAAGCGGCAAATTCAGCTTTGTTCAATTGTGGCAGAAAAACCGAAGGAAGGCGCGGACTGTAGACTTTTGCTTTTGCAATGATCCTGATGTAATCTTCTTTTTTGATGTTCAGCAAATGGCAAAATTCGAGCGTGTCGATATTTTTCAGGTCGCGCGGAATCACCATGATGTCATACGACGGCTGGTTTGCGACCATTAATTTCCCGTTGCGATCGTAAATGTAACCGCGCTCCGGATAATCATACTGGATCTTGATCGCGTTATTGTCTGATTTTAATTTGAAAGTGTCATCAATCACCTGAAGGTAGAACAGCCTCAAAATCAGCAAGATCGTTGCAACAATGATGATGGTTGGCAATAAAACTTTTCTCATCGTTTCCCTGGCTTAATAATGTAGATGATCGTGATGCAAAGAATGATGGTGAAAATGGTGCTGAGTACGGTTTTCAGTAAGATTTCGGGCAGGAAATTCAGCTTGAAGATCTCGAGTAAAAACAATACAAAATGGTGAATGACCACGGCAATTAAAATGAATGAAAACCTTTCGGGCGTTAATACATCGTTCAATCGAACGGTTTGGTATTCATAACTCAATCCGAAGGAAAATTTGAAAATGTAAGGCCTGCAAAAAGCAAGCACGACACAGGCTGCTGCATGTACACCGCCGGAATTGCAGAACATATCCATAATAATTCCGAGGAAAAAACTCGCGAGCAAAAGGCCGTATTTGTTTCCGTTTACCGGATATAAAATGATGAACAGCATGTACGGATACGGATTAATGTATCCCAAAAAGTTGATGTTGTTGAAAATGAGGATCTGCGCCGCAAGCAGCAAAATAAACCGGGCGATATTGACCAATACGGCACTATTCATTTTCTTTTTTCTCTAAATTCAACACTTCTTCGCGGTCTTTGCTTTTGATGATATAGACATGTCCGAGATTGGTCATGTCGTTGAACAATTTAATGTTCAAAGTGTAATAATTCGTTTGGTTGTCGATGTAAATTTTGTCGATGGTTCCGATGCCGATATTAGCCGGGAAAATCACCGATTGCCCACCGGTTACAATTGTGTCGCCTTTTCTAACGGAAGCCAGTCTTGGCACATCGATCAACTGTACAAATCCCGTGCTTTTTCCATTCCACACCAAAGAACCGAAATGGTTCGATTTTTTGATTTTTGCATTGATCTGGGATTTCACATTCAGGATGCTTAAAACCGTAGCGTAATTCTTTGAAGTTTTATCAATGATCCCGACAATCCCCGCGCTGTTGACGACACCCATATCAGGTTGCACTCCGGCTGCAGAACCACTATTCAAAGTCAGGTAATTTTCCTGTGAATTGTAAGAATTGTGGATGACTTTTGAAACGATGATGTTGACTTTATCCACACCTTTGATGCTGTCGATTTTCGGTATTGAAGTAGTGTCTTTTGCGTTGAACAGCAAGCTTTTGAGTCGGGCATTTTCAATGGCAAGCTCTTCATTTTGGTCTTTCAAACGCAAATATTCGCTAAACGAATTGATCTGTTCGTAAACACCTCCCGTAAGAAAATTCGCACTAGAAATGACTTTACTTCTGTGAAACGAATGCGCCTGAACCGTCAAGACTAACGAAATTCCCAAAAGCAGCAAAAACAGCAATCGATGGCTGTTTTTAAATATAAAATTAAATATTTGCTGCATTTTTCTTTAGTGTTCAGGGATCAGTACGCCTTTTTTATTTTGGACGAAATCCAACAATAAAACCGTTTCCGAAAAATTAAAAATCTGCTATTTGATTAAAATGCTTCTGAATTTAGGAATGTTTTTCAATGCCATTCCGGTTCCGCGTACCACGGCTCTCAATGGATCTTCGGCGATGTAAACCGGAAGGTCAGTCTTTTGGGAGATGCGCTTGTCGAGTCCGCGAAGCATCGATCCACCGCCGGCAAGGTAAATTCCGGTGTTGTAAATATCGGCTGCTAATTCTGGTGGTGTTTGCGATAAAGTTTCCATAACCGCATCTTCAATACGCTGGATCGATTTGTCCAACGCTTTTGCAATTTCCCGGTAAGAAACGTCAACCTGTTTTGGTTTTCCTGTTAACAAGTCACGCCCTTGCACCGACATTTCATCCGGTGGCGTTTCGAGTTCTTCCAACGCCGCTCCAATGGTAATTTTTATTTTTTCTGCAGTCGCTTCCCCAACAAATAAGTTGTGTTGCGTTCTCATATAATAAACAATGTCATTCGTGAACACGTCACCGGCAATTTTCACCGATTTGTCACAAACGATTCCGCCCAAAGCGATTACCGCAATTTCTGTAGTTCCACCACCGATATCCACGATCATGTTTCCTTTTGGCTGCATGATGTCGATTCCGATCCCGATCGCTGCTGCCATTGGTTCGTGGATTAAGTAAACTTCTTTTCCATTGACGCGTTCACAAGATTCTTTTACAGCGCGCATTTCCACTTCTGTAATTCCCGACGGAATGCAAACCACCATGCGAAGGGCAGGAGTGAACATTCTTTTTTTCAATGCCGGAATGCTTTTGATAAACATGCTGATCATCTTTTCAGAAGCGTCAAAATCGGCAATAACCCCATCTTTCAAAGGCCTGATGGTTTTGATGTTTTCATGTGTTTTACCCTGCATCATGTTGGCTTCCTTACCAACGGCGATGATTTTTCCCGATACGCGATCACGGGCAACTATCGACGGACTGTCGATCACGACTTTGTCATTATGAATGATCAGCGTGTTGGCGGTACCAAGGTCTATCGCAATATCCTCGGTCATGAAATCAAAAAATCCCATAAGTCTTTTAAGGGTTTAAATAGTTATAATTTTTTAACGCACAAAGTTAAACAAATTAATGTTTAAAATGACGCGTTCCGGTAAATACCATCGCAACTTTATTTTCATTGCAATAGTCAATGCTCAATTGGTCTTTTATCGATCCGCCTGGTTGGATTACGGCTGTAATTCCGGCATTTTTCGCGATCTCCACACAATCCGGAAAAGGGAAAAATGCGTCGCTCGCCATCACCGCGCCATGCAGATCAAAATGAAACGTATTGGCTTTTTCAATCGCCTGGTTCAACGCATCGACACGCGAGGTTTGTCCGGTTCCGGAAGCGATCAAAGTTCGGTTTTTTGCAAAAACGATCGTATTCGATTTGGTGTTCTTGCAAACCTTAGATGCAAATAGCAAGTCTTCGATTTCTTCGGCAGTCGGGGCTGTGTTCGTAACGGTTGTTAAATGGTCTTTATTGTCGGTGATGTTATTTTTATCCTGGACTAAAAATCCGTTTAAAGCGGTTCTGACTTGTCTTTGAGGAAGTTCGACGGCTTTCTGGATCAAAATAATCCTGTTTTTCTTTTGTTCTAATATTTTTACGGCTTCGTCATCGTATGAAGGTGCAATGACAACTTCACAAAATAAGCTGTTGATTTCATTCGCAGTGTCCACGTCGATAGTTCCATTGGCAATCAAAACGCCACCAAATGCGGATGTCGGATCTCCGGCCAAAGCATCGAGATATGCTTGTTTCATCGAACTTCTTGTGGCCAATCCGCAGGCATTGTTGTGTTTTAAAATCGCAAAAGTTGGGTCGTTGTCTTTGAATTCGGCAATCAAATTTACCGCTGCATCCACATCCAGTAAATTGTTATATGACAATTCTTTTCCGTGTAATTTGGCAAACATCGCATCAAAATCCCCGAAGAAAAATCCTTTCTGGTGCGGGTTTTCACCGTATCTCAACACCTGGCCATTGGCGATGCTTTCTTTGTAAAAAGTATCGTCGGTATTGAAATAATTGAAAATTGCAGTATCGTAATGCGAAGAAACGTGGAATGCTTTAGTTGCAAATGCTTTTCTGTTTTCCAATGTTAAGGCACCGTTTTGCTCGGTAATCAAATTCAATAATTCGGAATATTGATCGACCGAAGCCACGATCACCGTGTCTTTAAAATTTTTCGCTGCCGCGCGGATCAGTGAAATCCCGCCAATATCGATTTTTTCAATGATATCAGCCTCCGATGCACCTGAAGCAACCGTTTTTTCGAACGGATACAAGTCGACAATGACCAAATCAATCTGCGGAATGTTGTATTCTTCCATTTGCTGGATGTCGCCTTCGTGGTCTTGCCTGTTCAAAATCCCGCCGAAGATTTTCGGGTGCAACGTCTTCACGCGTCCGCCCAGAATCGATGGATACGAAGTCACGTCTTCAACCGGAACAACTGGAATGCCTAAATTTTTGATGAATTCCTCGGTTCCGCCGGTCGAATAAAAAGTAACGTTTTGTTCGTGTAGTTTGCGAACAATTGGCTCCAGCCCGTCTTTTGAAAAGACCGAGATCAGCGCCGATTTGATGGTTTTTGTTGTGCTCATTTTTGTAGTTGTGTATGAAGCCGCAAAAGTAGTTTTTTTCTGCCGAACAAAGTCTTGGTTTTTTTAAAATTTTAAGGACTTTTTACCAATAAGAATCGACACACAACGGTTAATCAATGATGTGCTTAATTTGCAATTTATACCCTTTGCCGTGAACGTTTGTGAGCTGAACAGAAGCATCCGACTCTAGTTTTTTTCTGAGTTTTGAAATAAAAACATCGAGGCTTCTACCAACGATAACGCCATCATCTTCCCAAATTTCTTTTTGCAACCTGCTGCGGTCGATGGTTTCATTTGGATTTTTTGCAAAAATCAACAGCAGCCTGTTTTCTTTTGTCGTAAGCTTTATCGTTTCTTTTGTTGTGATGAGACATTTGTTTTCAACATCAAAACGAATGGTTCCTATGCTGATGATTTGATTGGAATTTGTAACTTTTCCCGGTTGCGATTTCTTTCTGCGAAAACCGAAAACCATCAAGGGGAAAAATAGCGCGGCAGCCAATAAGGATATTGCGACGGCTTCTTTTTTAAGATCCGGGGCAGTTTCCCTGAATTTGATACGCACCAAATAACATCCATAAGGCAGGTTGCGGCTCAAACACGGAACGGCGGTTTTTGTTTCCCGGTTAGAAACATCAAATCCGTAAACAACTTGATGGTGGTCGCAATCCAAAACATTTACAAGGTAATCGGAGTGATTGCTTTCGGCAAATGTTTTTCGGATGATGGCTACAATCACATTGGGCTCGAAGGCAAATTGCTTCTCGAATTGCAATTCGTATGCTTCATTCGAAAGTTTTTTCACGGGCAATACCCGCGATGTGCTGTCGCCAATCTGGAGCAAAATGGCATCGCCAATTTTCCTGATTTCGATTTCGTGTTTTGACAAATTAAAATCGGTTTCATCTCCTGCTTTGATCAGAAAATAAAATCCGCCGAGCAGAAAAACCGAAAATAAAAGCAATGCATATTTGATTTTCATGTTTCAAAAGTCCAGCTTTTTTTGGATACAGCGCCTTGTTTGTCTGAAAAATTTACAAAATTTACATTTCTTTTTACACCGATAATACGGCTGTTCAGTGAAAGAACGTGTAGGTTTGCTTGGTTATAAATAACTAATAAACAGCAATATGAGAATTATTTTTCAACTCCAGTTAATTTTTGTGTTCGTTTTCGTGTCTTCGTGCAACGGACAGCCTAAAGAGCAAACTTCCGATAAAATAACCCAAGCAAAAAACATCGCGTGGTCGGCACCTGTGGTTTATGGCCCAATGCCAAAACCTGTAGCCCAGATCAGCCAATACATCAGGCGGATGTTTCAGGATAAAGCCGGAAATATCTGGTTTGGTACCAACGGTGAAGGCGTGTGCCGTTTTGACGGGAAAAACTATGTGTATTTTTCACCAACAGATCTGCGCAGCGGTTTTGGTGGCGAAATCGTGAGGGGCATGGTACAGGATGAAAACGATCGGATTTGGTTTGCCACAAACAATGGTGTAACGCTTTACGACGGGAATCAATTTACGAATTTCACGACTGAAGACGGCCTGGCCCACAATCAGGTCTGGAGCATTTTAAAGGACAAGGCAGGTAAACTTTGGTTCGGAACAGAGGGCGGCGTTTCGTGTTACAACGGAAAAACGTTTACCTCTTTTGCCATTCCCGAAGCCTATCTTTCGAAATCTCCAAATGCTTATCAGGCTTCAAAATTAATCAACAGCATTTTTCAGGATTCGGCCGGAAACATCTGGTTTGGGTCCAATGGCAATGGCGCGTATCGTTTTGACGGAAAATCGCTCGTTAATTTTTCTGTGAAAGATGGCCTTTGCGATAATTTTGTGCAATGCATCATGCAGGATAAGACTGGAAAACTTTGGTTTGGGACTAGATTTGGAGGCATGAGCCGTTACGACGGAAAATCGTTTGCAACTTTTGCATCAAACAACGGACTCAAAAATAATTTTGTATGGACGATTTCAGAAGATAAGGCAGGAAATCTCTGGATAGGTAGTGCAGGTGGCGGATTGTCGCGCTTCGACGGAAAATCGTTTGTAAATTATATCGAGAAAGATGGGCTTCCGAACAGCTATGTTCAAAGTATTTTGGAGGATAAAGACGGAAAACTCTGGATCGGAACTTCAGGCGGTGCTTTTACATTCGATGGAAAATCATTTACCAACAAGACAAGGACTGCGCCCGACGGTTGTTGATTTTTTTTAATACCGGTGTGCGCTTTTGCAGCCGAATGTCTTAAATTTGAAGAGCAAAAAATACAATATGGTCGTCTATCTGCGCTTGCTCAAGGAAAGTTTTATGTTCGCGATGAATGCGCTGCGCAACAATAAACTACGAACCGTTTTGTCGTTGCTAGGCGTTACCATTGGGATTTTCTCGATTATTGCAGTGCTTACTGCAGTCAATTCGCTTGACACAAAAATCAAGGCAGATCTGAGTACGTTGGATAAAAATACGATTTTCCTGACGAGCCAGTCTTTTGGGCCGACTGAAATTCCGGAATGGAAACGCGAGCAATTTCCGAAAGTCAATTATGAAGAATTCCAATATCTGAAGGAAAACCTGAGCCATATTGAAAATTCGTGCTTTCAGTTTTTTACGCAGCACGAAAGCCTTAAATACGAGACCAATGATGTGACCGATGTGAATATCGTCGCTGTGACTTATGAATTTGCAGACATTCAGCGGCTCGAACTTTCTGAAGGGCGCTTTTTTAATGAATCTGAATCTAATTCCGGTTCGGCAGTAGTGGTTCTCGGATATGAAGTGGCGAAAGGCCTTTTTGGCGACATCGACCCGATCGGGAAAATGGTGCGTTTGTATGGCCGCCGTTTTCAGGTCATCGGAATCACTAAAAAGCAGGGAATGAATTTGGGAATCGGCGACAGCAACGACACTTCGGCTTTTCTTTCGTCTAATTTTCTGAGGAAGATTTATGGCGACAACAATGAATCGATGCTTCCAGTTATTTTGATCAAGCCTGAAAAAGGGGCTGACATTGAAGAATTAAAAGGCAACATTGCTCAGAAACTTCGCAATTTCCGTGGAGTGAAATCCCAGGAAATCAATAATTTTTTCATCAATATCTTATCCGGATTTACCGATATGATCGATAATGTTGTCGGACAGATGAAAATGATTGGTTGGGGAATTAGCCTGTTTTCGCTACTAGTTGGCGGATTCGGGATCGCAAACATCATGTTTGTTTCGGTGAAAGAACGCACGAACCTGATTGGCATCCAAAAATCACTTGGCGCAAAAAATAAATTTATATTGTACCAGTTTTTATTCGAAGCGATGATTTTAGCTGTTATTGGTGGAATGATCGGGCTATTGCTGGTTTGGATCATTGCGCTTGTGATGACCAATTTGCTCGATTTTGAATTTGTACTGAGTCTTGGGAATATACTATTAGGAACTTCGCTGGCAACAATCATCGGATTGGTCTCGGGGATTTTGCCAGCCATTTCGGCTTCGAGATTGGATCCTGTAGAGGCGATCCGGACTGGAATGTAGCATTTATCTGATTGTTTATAACTTTTTTGTTTGACCGTTAACGGTGTCTTGTTTTCATATAATTTTATCAAGATGGATTTAAGGATCAGGGCATTATGCGCTGTGTTTGTATTTTCATATAGTTCTATGGCGTTATTAACTTAAATGAAGTTGCTTATGGGATAAGATCAAGTGAAAATTTGAGAAATTCGTTACAACTGTAATGGTTCTCACATGCAAAATTTAACTGTATAGTTGAATTTTTACAATATTTGAAATGAGTCGACACAATACCAATTAAAATTAAATAACACAGTATGAAAAAGATCGTAATTACCTTGAGCATCATCATGCTCGCAGCATTCTCAAATGTCTTAACTTCTTGCTCAAATGATTCGGATGCAATAGACAATACTGCCAATGCGAAGTCTGCCGCAGACGGCGTTAACAAACAACTTGCCTCAGGGCCAGTAGTCAATGGAAATCCGGGCAATACTTCACACAAATTAATTGTTATAAATAACACAAATATTTATTTCTATATGCCCTTTATTTATGCTGCTGAAGGATCCAATGGGAATTATAAAATATCTAAGAAAGAAGGAACGCCTATTACTGTATTTCCGATGTCTACAATTACTTATGTGGATTATGTGACCGCAATTCCAAGTAGTTACAGCATTCCAGAGTGGAATATTACAAACCTGTCAAATCCTAATACAACTGTAACCATGACTGCCGCGAATACATTGGCCACCTATGGTTTACAGAGTCCAATTTCTCCGATAGGTGTGAAATATACGTATTGGATGGGTGCCGATGTATTTATTCCCGGAACGACACTGCCTTCGAATTTTATAGGAAGAACGAGTCCTAACAGTTTTCAGGTTAATGGAAAAACAGTAAGTTGGGCCGTACAAAGTAGTGGCGATTGTGTAATTACTGTAAACTGATCTTTCTAAATAACTTAAACTAAAAATATGGAATTGTAATATTAATTGGGAAAGTTGATACTGTAGGTGCCGACTCCCACAGAAAAATGTAGAATTATTTTATCTTTTTGTGTTTCACTAATATTAAATATTTAAAATGAAAAAAATCGTAAAAACGTTAAGCATCATTATGCTAATTGCTTTTTCCAGTGCCTTTATTTCCTGCTCGAATGATAGTGAGATGACAAATAATGACACCAATGCCAAATCTTCAGCTGCAGACCTGAACAAGCAATCCGGAGGGACAGCACCTGTTGTCAATTCAGGTCCAGGCGGAACGTCACATAAATTAATCCTCACGAACAACACAAGTACAGCTTTGTTAATACAATATCTTTATGCTTCTGACGGACCGTCTTCAGGTTTCATAATAGTCAATAAAGTTGCACCTGCAGTTGGAATAACATTGCCCCCAATGTCAACTGTAAGTTACACGGATGTTGTCAATGCTGTTCCCGCATCTTATAACATTGCAAATTGGGCTACAAGCGCAGGTAATTATTCTGCTCAGTATGTATTATCCACTTATGGTATCCAAATTCCAAATGCTGTCTTAGGAGCTAAATATACATATTGGACTGGAGTGGATATAACACAGCTTTCAGGAGGCGGCCATATTATAGGAAGGACTAATCCTAGTAGTTTTACTGCTTACACCGGAGCAACAATTTCCTGGACAGTACAAACTAATGGAGATTGCGTAGTTACTGCGAATTAAGTTTAATGAATTGTGATTGCAATAAAAAGCCCCATTAACGTGGGGCTTTTTCTTTATCTAAGCGGCTGATTTAAAATCAAATCCAAATACAAATTGATCTTGTCTTTCAATTCTTTCCTTTGCGTAATGAAATCTAAAAATCCGTGTTCCAATAAAAATTCAGCTGTCTGGAAACCTTCCGGTAAATCTTTTCCGGTCGTATCCCTGACCACCCTTGGGCCGGCAAATCCGATCAAAGCGCCTGGCTCTGAAATGTTGATGTCGCCCAGCATTGCATAAGAAGCTGTTGTCCCGCCTGTTGTCGGATCGGTAGACAATGAAATATACGGAATTTTAGCTTCCGCCAATTGTGCCAATTTTACTGAGGTTTTTGCCAATTGCATCAAGGAATAAGCAGCTTCCATCATACGCGCGCCTCCAGATTTTGAGATCATCACAAACGGAATGTTGTTTTTAATCGAATGGTCGATGCCGCGGGCAATTTTCTCACCAACGACTGCGCCCATCGATCCCCCAATAAAGGCAAAATCCATACAGCAAACCACCAAATCTTTTCCTTTTGATTTTCCAACCCCGGTGCGAACGGCATCTTTGAGTTTGGTTTTTTCCATCGCGTCTTTCAAACGGTCGGAATATTTTTTAGTGTCGACAAAATGCAGCGGATCTTTCGAAGTCATGTTTTTGTCCAACTCTGTAAATTCGTTGTTGTCAAACAAAATCTCGAAATATTCCTTGCTTCCGATCCTTACGTGAAAACCGTCTTCCGGGCTTACATATAAGTTTCTGGCCAATTCATCGGCATCGATGATCTTTCCGGTTGGCGATTTGTACCACAAACCTTTCGGAACATCTTTTTTATCTTCTGTCGCGGTGGTAATTCCCTTTTGAGTTCTTTTAAACCAAGCCATATCTTTTAATGGATAATTGATAGTTGACAATTAATAATTATCCATTATCAATTGTTAATTGTTAATTATAAAGTGTTTACGTTGTTCAAATCGGCGAAAGCCTGCTCTAAACGCGTGTTGAATGTGACTTCACCTTCGCGAACCCATTTTCTTGGGTCGTAATATTTTTTGTTTGGCGCTTCCGGGCCATCAGGATTTCCGATCTGCGTTCTTAAATAATCGATGTTTTTCACCATGTAATCACGGATGCCTTCGGTGAAAGCAAACTGCAAATCGGTATCGATGTTCATTTTGATGACACCGTATCCGATGGCTTCGCGGATTTCTTCAATTGTAGAACCCGATCCGCCGTGGAAAACGAAATCTACCGGGTTTTTCCCAAGGTTGTGTTTCGCCTGGATGTAATCCTGTGAATCCCTTAAAATCGTTGGCGTCAGTTTTACGTTTCCTGGTTTGTAAACGCCGTGTACGTTTCCGAAAGCAGCAGCTACGGTAAAACGCGGGCTCACTTTATTCAATTCGGTAAACGCATAATCAACGTCTTCCGGAGTAGAGTATAATTCAGAATGGTCAACATTTGAGTTGTCCACCCCATCTTCTTCACCGCCTGTAATGCCAAGCTCGATTTCAAGCGTCATGCCCATTTTGCTCATTCTTTCAAGGTATTGCTTGCAGATTTCGATGTTTTCGTGAAGCGGTTCTTCAGACAAATCGATCATGTGCGAGCTAAACAACGGTTTTCCGGTTTCAGCGAAGTGTTTTTCACTGGCATCCAGCAATCCGTCAAGCCAAGGCAATAATTTTTTAGCACAATGGTCGGTATGCAAAATGACTGTTGCTCCGTAAGCTTCGGCTAACGTATGCACGTGCTTTGCGCCAGCGATTCCACCAGCAATGGCTGCTTTTTCATTGGCATTCGACAAACCTTTACCTGCGTTAAAAGCCGCTCCGCCATTCGAAAACTGAATGATTACCGGTGCCTTTAATTTCGCTGCAGTTTCAAGAACGCCATTGATGGTGCTTGAACCTGTAACGTTTACCGCCGGAAGCGCAAATCCTTTTTCCTTTGCGTATCTGAAAATTTCCTGAACTTCATCGCCGGTTGCAACACCAGGTTTAATATTATGAGCCATTGTTGTTTGTTTTAAATTAAAGGTTACAAAAATAATAATTTCTAATTTTAGAAAGGATAATTTATTCCAATATTTAGTACCGAGTTCGCAAAATTGTAATCACGGAACCATTTTTTGCCGCTTTCGTCGGCCGGATTGTAGGTTTTAAAGCCCAGGTCGAGCCTGACGACAAAAAAGTTAAAATCATACCTAAACCCAAATCCGGTGCCCAGCGCAGTATCTTCAAGCGATTTGATGCCGCTGAAAACCGCTTTGTCATCTTCAATATTATCGAGCACATTCCAGATGTTTCCGGCATCGGCAAACAAAGCACCGTTAAATTGTCCGAAAAAATTGAACCTGAATTCGGTGCTGACGGCAATTTTTAAATTCGCCTCGTTAAAATCGTTGATCGACGCCACGCTTCCCGGCCCGAGCGAATAAGCCTGCCAGGCGCGGTTGTCATTTGATCCGCCGGCAAAATAGCTTCGTGAAAACGGAATGCTGTTCGAATTTCCATACGGAACGGCAAGTCCGAGAAAGCTCCTGAATGCCAGTATTTTCTTGCGGTTAAAATCCCAATGCTTGATGTATTCGATTTCGCCTTTCAGGTATTGAGAATACTCAACATCAAAGATCGTATTGTTTCCGTTCTGGTTTTTAAGCTGTTTGGATGCTGCGGCAATCAACGACAGAAAATTTCCTGCCGATTCGATTTTGGTCTTAAACGCATAAAACCCTTCATCTTTAATGTCAGATTTGGTGGTTTTGGAAAAGGTAAAATTCGAAGCAAAAATCAGGTTGTTTTCTGACAGCCTTTCCCTTCTTTCGCTAATGTTGCTGATGGTTTTGCGGTCGTCTTCGCTCGTTGGGATTGATTCACTCAGCACATCGTTGATAAAAGCATTGGTGCCCTGATCGATAATCAAATCGCCATTTTCAAAATAGGATGGATCGGCGCCGTAAATATGTGCCAGGTTGTTAAGCCTTTTGTATGATGAATTGTACACTTTAAAATAATTGCCAACATTGATGTTTTTTACATATTGAATGTTGAAAAGGTCGAAACGCGCATTGTTGTTTCGTTTCGGGTTCCAATTGTACGACATCGCGCCGGTAAAGTTTTCCTTGTCAAGCCCGATGTTCTGCTGCTTTGCAAAACCCAGGCTGATCGTTGTAGACGGGATCATGCTTTTGGGGATGATCCGCTCGGTATTGAAAAACATGAAAATCCGGGGAAAATTAAGCTTCATGTCAAGCCCGTATTCGGATACGTTGAAAAAATTGTCGTCAGGATTTGCCAAATCTTTGGAGGAACCGATATTTCCGCGTGCTGCGATCTCAAACGTTTCTGCACCATTAAAAATATTCCGTATCGAAAGTGACGTACTTCCGGCGATCCCAAAATCCTGGATGTTCGAATGTGTAAAATCGAGTGAATACCCAAAGCTGTATTTTTTTCTGGGTGTCAGGTAAATGTTGGCGATCAGCGAATTGCCGAGTGTGTCTTTTTTGTTGACTTCGTATTGGATCGTCGGATAGTTGAAAATTTTCAGGTTGCTCAAATAACGTGTCGTTAAAGTGGTCCTGAAATCGGCAAATAAATTTCCTTTGTTGATGAAAACCGCATCGGTAATCGCTTTCGGACGGTATTTTAGTTTGCTGCTGCTCAACAGGTTGAAATTGTTGTAAACCGTTTTGAGCGTGTCGTTTGCAGTCGATTTAGACGCTCCATAATCGGTATAAATGTTGACTTCGCTGATTTTGTAGATCTTAAACGGCTCGGTTTTGGTCGAATCGCCTTCGCGGTAAGAAAAATCATTGATCTTCAAATCGACATTCGCCTTGTAATTGGTGTTCAGCGTATCGATGTCGTAGGTAATGAAATTCTGTTGGAAATTATAAACCCCATTGTTCCGAAACTGTGTGGTAATGCGGGTTCGCTCGTCATTAAAATCAGCCGTTTTATATTGTTTTCCGGTTTTGATCAGCGAATTTTCCTTCCGCAGATTGTACATTGAATCGAGCACCGGCGTTTTGATGCTGACCTTTATCGTGTCGATCATGTACGGATTTCCGGTCGTGACATAATACCGGATTTTTCCTTTTTTGGCCGCCACCGAATCGGTTTCATAACGCGTCGTCGTTTTAAAATAACCGTTGTTAAAATACCACGACTTCAGGCGTGTCGAAGATTTGTCGGTGCTTTTTTTATCGATGATTACGGGCGGTTCACCAGTATCGCGAAGAAAATCGTGGATTCCGGCATAGTAAAAAGATTCGCCCAAACGGTTCACCTGCTTGGCAGAAAGCCATTTTGATTTTCGGCGGTATTTCTCAGGATCGTTTACAAATTTGGCCTTATAAATAGAATCGTGGTCAAGCTTTGCCAGATTGTACAAATTCAGCCTCAGCTTGTAACCTAAAATAGAACTGTTGGGTTTCTGGTAAAGCAAATTTGAAATATTTTCAGATTTTTCTTTCTGGTCGTTCACAAAAATCTCGGTGTCTGTCAGGAGTTTTTTGCCCATCGGCACCCTTTTCACCGCATCGCAGGCCGATATCATGATTCCTGTTAGAATAAATAGTGATATTTTTGTAACGGTGTTTCTCAAGTGATGTGAAATATTTGAATCAAAAGTACATTATTTCTATGGTTAGTAAAAACCAAATAAAGCTAATAACGGGTTTGCAGCAAAAAAAATACAGGCATGCCAATGAAATGTTTTTTGCTGAAGGCGTAAAAGTCATCGGAGAGTTGTTGGCTTCCGATTTTGAGCTCGATCATTTGTATGAAACCGAAAATTTATTTACTGAAGTTCCGGTTTCAAAAAAGACGAACATCGGCGAAAGCGACCTTAAAAAAATCAGCGCTTTATCGACAGCGAATAATTGCCTGGCCGTTTTTAAAATTCCAAAACAAAAAAAACTGGTTGAAGCCGGATTGATTTTAGCCTTGGATGACATTCGCGACCCTGGAAATCTCGGAACCATTCTGCGTTTGTGCGATTGGTTCGGAATTGAGCAGTTGGTGTGTTCACACGAAACCGTTGATCTTTACAATCCGAAAGTGGTGCAGGCAACCATGGGCTCGATTTCGCGGGTTGCGGTTCACTATACCGATTTGGAAAATTTCCTGAAACAAACCCAACTTCCGGTTTTTGGGACTTTTATGGATGGAAAGAATATTTACAAGCAAAAACTTCCGGATGCAGGAATCATTGTCATGGGAAATGAAGCCAACGGAATTTCCGAAAAGATAGAAAAAACGGCAACAGAACGATTGTCGATTCCGCGTTTTGGAAATTTAAAACAAACTGAAAGCCTTAATGTGGCAACTGCAACGGCCATTATTCTGAGTGAATTCAGACGTAATTCTTAGTGAAAAGTAAAATTGATCAGAACGGCACGCGTCGTCATTGATTTGATGTTTCCGGTCCACGGGCTGTTCGGGTCATTGTCAGGAATCAGTTCATTGCCCATTCCGAAAACACCGCGGATCGAAGGGGAGAATTTAAAATATTCGAGATACAGGTCAATCCCAAACCCGACTTCATAATTTTTCGTCCATTGTTTTACCCTGAATCGCTGTTGCGCGTTGTCATCCAGAGATTTGGAATTGCTCGATAAATTTAGCGTTGTAGAAAGCCCACCCACAAGGTAAGGCCGGACATTTCCGGTACGCAAAGCTGAAAACTTAAGCAATAACGGAAAATGGATGTACGTTGCGCCCACTTCGCGTTTCCGGTCTATCGGTTTTTCAAGGTCCGGATAGTTCAGGTTTCGCTGCGTATAATAAAGTCCGGGCTCAAAACGCAGGTTGATGTATTCTTGAAGGCGCAAATCCCCGACAAGCCCAACATTGAATCCGGTCGTTTTATCCACAAGGATATCCGTCCCCATATTTTTGTAATCGAATTTGTAATCGTAAGAGTTGAATCCTAGGAAATAACCCCAGTAAACGCGCTGTTTGTCGAAGTTTTCGTGGTTAATGATCGGATCTTTGCTGAACATTCCTTTAATGCCCTGGGCATTTAATTGCAAAGCAGAAACGAGTATAAAAAAGGCAACTATTTTTTTCATATTATTTTTTCGAAGCAGAATAAATGGTGGCAGCACCAAATGTTTGTGGCATTGCCGCAACGTTTATAAACCCAATTTTTCGTAAAATATTGTTCAGGGCTTCGCCAAAAGGAAAAACGGCTGCCGATTCAGATAAGTAGCCGTAAGCTTCATTGTCTTTTGAAAAAAGTTTGCCAATGAGCGGAAGGATGTATTTCGAGTAAAAGGTGTAGCCTTGTTTGTAAGGGAATTTTGTTGGGTTTGAAGTTTCGAGGATGACAAAAATCCCGCCTGGTTTCAGGACACGCAAAATTTCAGAAAGCCCTTTTTCAAGGTTTTCAAAATTCCGGACCCCGAAAGCAACGGTGATCGCATCGAAAGTATGGTCTTCGAAAGGCATGTTTTCAGAATCGCCCAAAACAAGGTCGATTCGGGAAGCAAGTTTTTTTTCGAGCACTTTTTTCCGGCCTACTTCGAGCATTCCTGCCGAAATGTCCAACCCGATGATTTGCTCGGCATTGGTTTGTGCCATTAATATTGCCAGATCACCGGTTCCTGTGGCAATGTCTAAAATTTTCTTAGGATTTTGAGCAGCCACGAGAGCTAAGACTTTTTTGCGCCATTTGACGTCAATGCCAAAAGAAATGACCCGGTTTAGTCCGTCATAATTTCCGGAAATGTTGTCAAACATTTGGGCGACCTGTTCTTTTTTGCCCAGGGCTGACGTTTTATACGGCGTGATGTTCTTTGACATTTTTTATTTTCGACAAATATAATACAAACTTAACAATCTTAAAAAGGCTGAATGATATTTCATCTGCGGTTGTATTCAATAAGATACGTATTTTCCAAAACTTTTCGGCATCCCTAAATTTAGGGATATGCTCCCTGAATTAGGGTAGTAAAAAATATACCATAATATGGGTATTGTAGCGTTGGCGCTTATTTTGGAAATTTACATTGCAAGAACAAAAAATAAAAAGTCATGTTATCAAGAGTTGTAGCGACCGAAGTGAAATGGATTTTTTTGGTATTAATAGTTTCAATCATTATTGCAAGCAGTATTAATAGCATCATCTCTTCAGCCGGAATGGGTGCAGATCGCAATCAAACCTTCCTTGGGTTAACATTTTTCTCAGAAGTTGTTGTTTTTTTCATTTTTAACACCTTTGTGGTATTTGGTGTTAAAGGATTTTTTCAGATGTACTCACAAAAAACAGCAAATCTAATTATCTTCATTACCGGCGTCTTGCTTACGATTGCCATTTTTATATTGGCATATCAAATACTGTTTTAAGCGGTTCGCGCTGCTTGATTGATCTGACTTTTAAAATTGCATCCGCCTTGAACAAGCGGATGTTTTTTTATGTTGTTTTCAGGAAAGTCTCATAAGTGAAATCAAACTGGTGCTTTTCATCTTTTGGATGATAGGTTGTTGTTTCCAATTTCCATTCGGCAGGGTTGATTTCCGGAAAAAAGGCATCTGCTTCAAAGCTGGCATGAACGCGGGTAAGCTCGATTTTATCTGCTAAAGGCATGGCGAGGTTGTAGATTTCGCCGCCGCCAATCACAAACGCTTCTTCATTTTTAGGAACCAATGAAATGGCAGATTCGATGCTGTCGGCAATCAGGCAACCTTCAGGATGATAATCTTTTTGGCGCGTAATCACAACATGTGTGCGGTTTGGCAATGGTTTTGGAAAACTTTCAAATGTTTTGCGCCCCATGATGATGTAATGCCCGGTCGTTAATTGTTTGAACCTTTTGAAATCATCTGGCAAATGCCACACGAGCTGGTTGTTTTTACCGAGCGCATTATTTTCGGCTGCAGCCGCAATCATTACAATCATGGAATTTATTTTTGGAGAGAACCGTTGTCTATTTTGGATTCGAGTTGGGAAATTCTTTTTTGCTGTTTGGCTACCAATTTGTCAATTTGTTCTTTTTCCCAGTTTTTATTCATAAACCTATCGGTAATGAATACTTTGATGAAATGCAGGATGAAGACAAAAAGCCAGATCGATATAACCCATTTATACCATTGCAGCGGGTCGCCGATTTTCATAAAATGATTGCCGATGAACGCAAACAGGCTGCCCAGCAAAAATAACACAAAATGATAATACAAATACTTTTTTTGCCTGATGCGCCTTCTGGCATAATCAAACTGCTCATATTGTTCAGGTTGCATGATTTGTCGGATTTTAGATCTTAAAGATACTGTTTATTTTGAAAAATGGCATTTATGGCCTGCGGATAATTTAGTACGCCAACGTTTTCCGGTTTCAAATATGAAATAGATCCAACCTAAAAATAAGAAATTGTGTATAAATAAGGAAGCTTAGTGAAATTTTAGCAATTCTGCGCCTGCTTCATCAATTCTTCATCTGAATTTATTTTCTTTGTCCCATAATTCTAAAAATGAAATAGTTATGTCAGTTAAGAAACAATTTATAAAAACGAAACCAGTTGTTAAAGTAACATTTACTACTGAGGCAAAAGAGGCAGATGTTGTTGCCGTTGTTGGTGATTTCAACAATTGGGATCCAAAAGCAGGTGAGTTAAGCAAGCTGAAAAACGGAACATTCAAAGGGACTTTCGATATTGCGAAAGATGCTTCTTACGAATTCAAATATGTTATTGACGGAACTTTTGTAAACGAGCCAGAATCTGATTCTTTCGTTTGGAACAGTTTTGCCGGAGCAGATAACGGTGTTTTAGCACTGTAATCTTAAATAGAAGAAAAATAAAATCCGCCTTTGAGCGGATTTTTTAATATCTATAAGTATCGATTGGAATGGTTAAATAAGATTCTGTGTCTATCCCACGTGACTTTGCGGGTTCCCAATCTCCATAATTTTTGCAAATTTCCATTAATGCTTCATCAATATTGGATTGCTCATATCTAAAAACATCAAAATCAATAAGTTTGCCACTACTGCTAACCGTAAAACTGATTGCGATTTGCTCACTATACTCGTTGTTTTTTAGGTCTTTTCTTTGCTTAAGCTCTTTTTTGACATACTTTAGGAAATGTTCCGGGCCTTTTGTAGGCTTTGGCAAAACATAGACTTCCCCGTATTGATGTTTTTGGTTTAACGAATCGATTGAACTGCCTGAAATGAGTTTCCCCTTTGCATAAAGCTCAGTAAACTTAAATTTGTCTTTGTAGTCCGTACCCCACCATTCTCCATTTTTCACACCATCGAGTAATTCGCCCTCAGAAAATGAGGTCATATCTTCATCCTGAAAATGGCCTTTGCCATCAACAACACGCTGAATAGCAATCCTTGACCAATATTGATTCACTTTCATTACAGTAGGCTCCGATGCTTTTCCTTTTATAAATTCACATTCTGCTTTTTTGCTACCGTTTTCATACCAGAAATAACATTTTCCCGTGGGAGCATCTTCAAAATAATTAATTTGGGATTGCATAATTCCATTTTCATAATAACTTGTAAACGGACCAGTTTTATACCGAAAATACTTGTTTGAATACAATCCGACCATTTTTCTTTTGCCGGATTTGTAATAATCGTAAACCTTGCAATGGACAACTTTACTTCGGAAATTTTGCAAAAGCCTGATATAATCATGTTGTCCCGGTTCCGTTCTTCGGCCTAAAGAATCAAGGTAAATGACATAGTCGTTACTACTCGTTTGCGAAAAAGCAAATATTGGAAAGATTAGAAATAGTAAGGCTAAAAACGTTTTCATCAAAAAAATTAAACGGCAACAGCACCCTTTATATGCGGATGCGGCTCATAATCTTCCAACGTAAAATCATCAAAAGTAAAATCTAAAATATTTTTCACTTCCGGATTCAAAACCATTTTCGGCAACGGTTTCGGATCGCGTGACAACTGCAATTCCAGCTGTTCGAAATGATTGTTGTAAATGTGCGCGTCTCCAAAAGTATGGATGAAATCGCCTGCTTTTAAACCGCAAACCTGCGCGATCATCATTGTCAGCAACGCATAAGAAGCGATGTTGAACGGAACGCCCAAAAAAATATCAGCGCTGCGTTGGTACAATTGGCAAGACAATTTCCCATCGGCAACATAAAACTGAAAAAACGCGTGACACGGCGGAAGCGCTACTTTTCCATTGGCTACATTTTCAGCGAATGATTTTGAAGTATCGGGCAAAACCGATGGATTCCAAGCCGAAACCAGCATTCTCCGGCTATTAGGATTGGTCTTTAAAGTTTCGATGATCTCATTGATCTGATCAATTTCCTCACTGTTCCAGTTGCGCCACTGATGGCCGTAAACAGGTCCGAGCTCGCCATTTTCATCTGCCCAATCGTCCCAGATTTTGACGCCGTTTTCTTTCAGGTAAGCAATGTTGGTTTCGCCTTTTAAAAACCACAACAGTTCATAAATGATTGATTTTAAGTGGAGCTTTTTCGTGGTCACCATCGGAAAACCTTCGCTGAGGTCAAAACGCATCTGGTAGCCAAAAACGCTTTTAGTGCCCGTTCCGGTGCGGTCGCCTTTCTGAGTTCCGGTTTCTAAAACGTGTTTTACAAGGTCGAGGTATTGTTTCATTTTTGTGTAATCGTTTAATCGTTGAACTGTTTCATCGTTGGTTGTGATTAACCGATTAACCGATTAACCGATTCAACACTTTTAGCTTTCGCGCTTCGAAATCTCATCCCTGATTTTCGCCGCTTTTTCATAATCTTCGTCATTTACAGCACCTTCAAGCAGCTCGTGCAATTCTGAAAGGCTGTGTTTTGAATAGGTTTCCCCGGCCTGGTTGCTTTCTTCCATCCCGAAAGTTTCCGGGTTTGAAAGCACATCGTCCATTTCCTGGGATTCTTTTTCGCCATCGGTTGGATTGGCTTTTAGGAAAATTCCGGCTTTGTCCAGAATGTTTTTATAGGTGAAAATCGGAGCCGCAAACCGCAACGCCAACGCAATCGCATCCGAAGTCCGTGCATCAATGATTTCTTCAATTTTATCGCGTTCACAGATAATGCTCGAATAAAAAACACCGTCAACGAGTTTGTGAATGATCACCTGTTTGACGACGATGTCAAAACGGTCGGCAAAATTCTTAAACAAATCATGTGTGAGCGGTCGCGGCGGCTTGATTTCCTTTTCCAAAGCGATTGCAATAGATTGTGCTTCGAACGCGCCAATGACAATCGGAAGTTTGCGTTCGCCGTCGACTTCATTCAAAATTAAGGCATACGCACCGTTTTGCGTCTGGCTGTATGAAATTCCCTTGATCGTTAATTTTACTAAACTCATAGTTGCAAAAGTACAAAGTATCATTGACTTCGTACCAACAAATTTAATTAATACCTACAAAAAAGGCTATCTGAAATATTGAAAATCCAGATAGCCTTTTCAAGGCACAATTTATAAAATATTATGAATTCTGTGCTTTAAATTCTTTTAATTTTTGCGTCAGTTTTGGAACAATCTCAAAAGCGTCGCCTACGATTCCGTAATCGGCAACTTTAAAGAACGGCGCATCAGCATCGGCGTTGATCACGACCTTCACTTTAGACGAGTTGATTCCCGCAATGTGCTGGATCGCTCCAGAAATTCCAACAGCAATATAAAGATTCGCCGCTACCGGTTTTCCGGTTTGGCCAACGTGTTCTGTATGTGGCCTCCAACCCAAATCTGAGACCGGTTTCGAGCAAGCCGTCGCTGCGCCTAAAACGCCAGCCAATTCTTCAAGCATGCCCCAGTTTTCCGGGCCTTTCAATCCGCGTCCGCCAGAAACTACGATTTCCGCATCGGCGATCGTTACTTTTCCGGAAGCTTTTTCAACCGATTGTACTTTGACGCCAAAATCATTGTCCCCAATTGACGGAGAAAAATCTTCTTCAGTCAAAGACGAAGCATTTTCAAAAACGCCATAAGAGTTTTTCGCCAAGCCCAATACTTTTACGTCAGTTGCGATCTCGGTAATGTTGAACGCTTTGTTCGAAAACGCATTTCTTTTCACCTGAAAAGGCGAAGTGCTGACCGGCAATCCCACGACATTTGAAGCATAACCAGCGTTCAAAGCCACCGCAACCAGCGGCGCCAGATACAAACTGTCTGTAGTCGAAGACAACAAAACCAGTTTCACATTTTCTTTTTCAGCGGCCTGACGGATCACATCGGCATACGCTTTTGCAGTAAATCCGGCGAGTTTGTCGCTGTTGACTTTCAATACTTTGTCTACGCCGTATTTCGACAAATCCGAAACATTTCCAGCGTTAACAGTCACTGCGGTTACAGTCGTTCCCAAGGTTTCCGCTACTTTTTTGGCATAAGAAGCCAGCTCGAAAGCCACTTTTTTAAATTTTCCTTCTGCCGATTCTGCATATATTAATATAGACATGATGTTTTAATTTAAATATTCAAAAATTTAATGATTGAAAAGATTTTTTGGGCGTTTACCTTCGGTCAGTCGGCTTGCAGCCTCGTGTCCCTACGGGCCGGGCTTTCCGCGGTGCGTGGCACCTTGCTGCAATCCCTAACGCGAACCCGACCTTGAGCCCTGAACCCAAGACCCTGAACCTTTTAGATAACTTTCGCCTCGTTGTGCAACGCATTCACCAAACCGTCAATATCATCTGCCGAGAACAATTTCACAGCCGATTTTGGTGCTGGTTTTTCAAATTTCACGGCTTTCGTATTGCTTTCCGCCGAAACCGGCTCTAAGATTGTCAACGCTTTTGTTCTAGCGGTCATGATGCCTCTCATGTTCGGGATGCGCAGGTCTTTTTCTTCTACCAAACCTTTTTGGCCTCCAATAATTAAAGGCAATGAAGTGGCAACCGTTTCTTTTCCACCGTCGATTTCACGCGCAGCAGTAGCATTTGATCCATCCACTTTTAATTCGATGCAGGAGTTTACAAAGTTGTAGCCTAATAAACCTGCAAGCATTCCCGGAACCATTCCGCCGTTGTAATCTAAAGATTCTTTTCCTGCGATCACCAAATCGTAGCTGCCGTTTTTAACAACTTCAGCCAGTTGTTTGGCTACGAAAAAACCGTCGGTTGGTTGTGCATTCACGCGGATCGCTTCGTTTGCTCCGATGGCCAATGCTTTTCTTAGCGTTGGCTCAGTATCAGCGCCGCCAACATTGACCACCGTAACGTTTGCGCCTTGCTGCTCCTGGAACCAGATCGCTCTTGTTAAACCGAATTCATCGTTCGGGTTGATCACGAACTGAACACCATTCGTGTCAAATTCAGAGTCGCCGTTGCTAAAATTAATTTTTGAAGTAGTATCAGGCACGTGGCTGATGCAGACTAATATTTTCATTTTTTAGGATTTAAATTGTGTAATTGCGGGACGAAATTAAGGAATTATTTTTAAAAAAGTAGTATGCGTGCATAATATTTATATCGATTTCGTTGTTTTTCTACTTTTTCTTTTGCCTTGATGCAAAAGAAACAAAAAATCAAGCCTTAGACTGTTCGGCGACCTGCTATTACTCAATTCCTAAATCAAAAAAACTCGCTGCGCTCAAACAGTTTTTGATTTTAAGGAATTTTCGTAATGCAGGTGCCCGCCTGCCACAGTCTTATGGCAAACAGTAGAAAGTTATGATTTTATTTTTGGCTTGCTGTCGCAGCGCCAAAAATCCTTCTAAGAACGTCTTGTCTAAATTGAAGATTATTTCATTGCGGGAACTTCTAAGCGAAGTGTGATTTTCAGTTTACGAAAAATGTTCATCGTGAGGTCGCGCTTCGATCGCGCAGGCGGGCACCTGCCGCCTGAAGATGGCGAAAAAATCAAAAGCTGTTTGAGCCGAAGGCGAAATCGAAGATTCACGAATTCCTATAAAAAATATCAAAGCATGAGTAGTTCTTTTGATTTCGCCATCAAAGGCTTGGCAGGTCGTCGAGCGATCAGCGCATGCATTTTTGTTTCTTTTGTTGCCAGACAAAAGAAAGCCTGCGGCAGCATAGCCCCGATTGCAGTGTAAATCCTTTTGTGGCCGCAGCGCAGCGCAGGCTACAGAAGATTGAAACGTAAAGCGGGAACAGCTCCTAATAATTTACACCAATTTTATGCTTTTAGTTGTTTAAAATATTTATTTTTGCTGTTCAAATTTTAGATCCTTCGACTGCGCTCAGGATGACAAACACAATTATAATATGAGAACGATACAATTTAGGGAAGCGATTGCCGAGGCCATGAGTGAAGAAATGCGCCGCGACGAATCGGTTTATTTAATGGGTGAAGAAGTGGCAGAATATAACGGGGCATACAAAGCTTCGAAAGGAATGCTTGACGAATTCGGCCCGAAAAGAGTCATTGACACACCGATTGCAGAGCTTGGTTTTGCCGGAATTGCAGTAGGTTCAGCGATGAACGGCTGCCGCCCGATCGTGGAATACATGACTTTCAACTTCTCGTTGGTGGGTATCGACCAAATTATTAACAATGCTGCGAAAATGCGCCAGATGTCGGCAGGACAATTCCCAATGCCGATGGTTTTCCGCGGCCCGACAGCTTCGGCAGGACAATTGGGAGCAACGCATTCCCAGGCTTTCGAGAACTGGTTTGCAAATACTCCGGGATTGAAAGTCGTAGTACCATCAACTGTTTATGATGCCAAAGGCTTGTTGAAAGCGGCCATCCGTGACAACGATCCTGTGATTTTCATGGAATCGGAGCAAATGTATGGCGACAAAGGCGAAGTGCCGGAGGGCGAATACACCATTCCTCTTGGCGTTGCCGATGTGAAAAGAGAAGGAACAGACGTGACGATTGTTTCTTTCGGAAAAATCATCAAAGAAGCGTTTATCGCGGCAGATGAATTGCAGAAAGAAGGCATTTCGTGTGAAATCATCGATTTGAGAACCGTTCGTCCGATGGATTATGACGCGATCTTAAACTCGGTTAAAAAAACAAACAGATTGGTCGTTTTAGAAGAAGCGTGGCCTTTTGCAAGTGTCGCTTCTGAAATTACCTATATCGTTCAGGAAAGAGCGTTTGATTATTTAGACGCGCCAATCCAGAGAATTACAACAGCTGATACACCGGCGCCGTATTCTCCAACACTGCTTAAAGAATGGCTTCCAAATTCAGGGGACGTTGTGAAAGCGGTTAAAAAAGTAATGTACAAATAGTCCAAAGTCTGGAAGTCGAAAGTCGAAAGTCTTGACAAGATCGTGTTTCTGCTTTTTCTTTTGACTTTCGACTTTTGACTTTCGACTATTAAACTTATATTTGAACTTCATCAGTCCATATTGATGAAGTTTTTTTTTGCTATGAAAAAAATATTATTCCCCCTTGTTTTTTTATTGGGATTCATTGTTCCGGCTTTGTCGCAAACCAAAGTCAGCGGTATCGTTGTGGACAACAGCAACCAGCCGGTTCCGTATGCGAATGTAGTTTTTAAAGGCTCGAGCGAAGGGATCGTGACCAATGAAGATGGGCGTTTTTATATCGAATCCCAAAAAACTTATACCGCGCTTGTCGTTTCGTTTATGGGTTTTGATACGAAAGAAGTGCCGTTGACAAAAGCCGTGAATTACGATTTTAAAATCCAATTAAGCGATGGTGAAAAATTAAAGGAAGTCGTCGTTTACTCCGGGAAAACATCAAAAAAGAACAATCCGGCGCTTGATATCCTGCGAAAAATCTGGGAACACAAACGCAAAAACGGACTCCACATGTTCAAGCAGTACCAGATGGAAAAATATGAGAAAGTCGAATTTGACATGAATTCGATTGACAGCGCCTTTATGAAACGCAAGATTTTCAAAGGCATGGAATTCATTTTCAACCAGATCGATACTTCGAAAGTAACGGGAAAAACGTATCTGCCGATTTTCATCAATGAAGCGCTTTCCAACGTTTACGGCGATAATGTCAGGAACAAAGTCAAAGAAGTGCTCAAGGCGAACAAGAATTCGGGCTTTAGCAACAACCAGCAAATCATCGCTTTTATCAAAGATTTGTATGCCGAGTATGACATTTACAACAATTACCTGACGTTTTTTGATAAAGGATTTACAAGCCCGCTGTCGCGTACGGGAATCGATGTGTACAATTATGTATTGACTGACAGCGCATTCATCGACAACAAATGGTGTTACAATATTGTCTTTTATCCGAGAAGGAAAAACGAACTCACTTTTAAAGGTGATTTTTGGGTCAATGACACCACCTGGGCCATCAAGAACATCAATATGGCGGTGACCAAAAGCGCCAACATCAACTGGGTCAAGGACATTTATATCGAACAGGAATTTGAAGTCTTGAACGATTCGGTTTTCCTGTTGACGAAAGATTACATGATGTCGGATTTCGCTTTGAACAAAAAAGAAAAATCCAAGGGCGTTTACGGAAAGCGAACCACGTTCTACCGAAACCACGAATTCAACAAAGAAAAACCCGAAGATTTTTACAAGCCCGATGTCAATTACATTGATGAGGCAGCTTATAAAAAATCGGATGATTATTGGTCGCAGAACCGATTTGAGAAACTCAGCAAAGATGAACTCGGCGTGTATAAAATGCTCGACACGCTTAAAACGGTAAAGAAATTCCAGCGGATTTACAACCTAGTTTCGATTTTAGGCAGCGGTTACATTGAATTTCCGGATTTGAAGTTTGATTACGGGCCAATATTTTCAACTGTCGGATACAATGAAGTCGAAGGTTTCAGGTTAAGAGCTGGAGGACGAACCTATTTCGGGCCAAATGACACCTGGCGTCTGCAGGGTTATACGGCTTATGGTTTTGACGACAACAAATTCAAATACGGCCTTTCCGGAAAATGGATGATCGACAAAAACAGCCGCATCATTTTATCGGGTGGAAACCGCCGCGACATTGAGCAAATCGGTGCCAGCTTAACGACGACCAACGATGTGCTCGGTCGAAGCTTCGCGTCTTCCTCGCTGTTTTCATCCGGAAGCAACGGCAAACTGACCAACATCAATTTAACCACTTTCGGGTTTGAGATCGAACCGGTAAAAAACCTTGTCGTTGGTACGCAATTTTCTTATCGCACGCTTGAATCGGCATCACCAACTTTCAGTCTTGACTATTACACTGATAATACGTACACCACGAAAAAAAGTGACGTGAAACAATTTGAAGCCGGCATTCAGCTCGATTATACGCCAAACCGAAAAACAATCGGTTACGGCGTCGAAAGAGATGTGGTCGACAATCCGTACACGCGAATTTTCGTCAATTATGCCGCAGGTTACAAAGGCATCGCCGACAGTGATTTTGATTATCAAAGATTGCAATTGTATTTTAAACAACCGGTGTTGATCGGGCCAATCGGACGTTCAAATTTTATCGTCGAACTCGGGAAAACATTCGGAACCGTTCCGCTCGGATTAATGAGTATTGTTCCGGGAAACCAAACGTATTTTACAATCGAAAACACGTTCAGCAATTTAAATTTCTACGAATTTGTAGCCGATGAATATGCGACTTTTCAGTGGGAGCACAATTTCCACGGAAAAATCTTCGCGAGGATTCCGCTGCTCAGAAAACTAAATTGGCGTGAAATCATTGGCGTTCGCGGTGTTTACGGAACGGTTTCCGATGCCAATAAAGCCATCAACGCTTCAGGATTGGTGTATCGCGCACCCGAAAATGCGTATTGGGAATACAGCGCCGGAATCGGGAATATTTTCAAGGTCTTCCGCCTCGATTTCTCGTGGCGCGGCAATTACATCAACGTTCCAGATGCGCAGAAATTTGCAGTGAAAGGTTCGTTTGGGTTTTATTTTTAGAAGCTTTTCCGGCTATACGCTGCACCCGAGGCCATCGGCCGAACTGACCGAAGGTAATCTTTTATTCCGCTGCGCTGCATAAAAGGATGCCGCTTCTCCCGAAGCCTCGGGACGGGCTAAAAGCTGCAGCACTTTCAAAAGCTAGAAACTAATGATCTGTTTGTTACCGCATTATTATCTTCGAAAACGTAATAGAACCGCCGTTTATTAAATTTCTATAAATCTTCTGAATTTAAACCCGGATTTTTGTTGGAAAAACCTTGTGTTTGCTTACTTTTGCAGTCGCAAATTTTTAGAAAAATCATACAAAAAATGACCGCAGCAAAATTAAAAGCTTTTGACGTATTGATCGAAATACCAAAAGGAAGCAGAAATAAATATGAATACGATTTCGATTTGAAGAAAATCCGTTACGACAGGATGTTGTTCTCTTCGATGATGTACCCGGCAGATTACGGGTTCATCCCGGAAACTTTGGCATTGGACGGCGATCCGCTCGATGTTTTGGTTTTGGTGACCGAACCGACTTTCCCAGGCTGCGTGATGCAGGTAAAACCAATCGGCGTGTTCCACATGGCAGACGACAAAGGCCCGGACGAAAAAGTACTTTGCGTTCCGGTTTCAGACCCGATCTGGAATAAATTAGAGGATTTATCAGATATGAATCCGCACCTTTTAAAAGAAATCGAGCATTTCTTCCAGGTATACAAAGACCTCGAAAACAAACAGGTTGATGTAGAAGGTTGGGGTGATGTAAACGAAGCTTACGCGATTTTGCAGGAATGCATCGACCGTTTCGACCAAATCGAAAACAAACCCGAAGGCCTGTTTAGCATCAAATAGCCTAAATAATTGGGAATTAGTAAAAAAGCAATATTCTAACCGGAATATTGCTTTTTTATTTATAAGTGTTTTGTTACATTTACAATAATATTAACAATTACCAAAAAACATTTATATGGAATCAATGATGATTTATGTTCCGATTGCGATGGCTCTGATCGGGCTGGCGTTCATGTCGGCCAAACGAGCCTGGGTTTTAAAACAGGATGCCGGCGACGGTAAAATGAAAGAAATTTCAGATTACATCTATGAAGGCGCGCTTGCTTTCCTTAAAGCAGAATACCGTTTATTGGCTTTTTTCGTAGTCGGTGCCAGCATTGCATTGGCCGGAATTTCATTCGTAGTTCCAACAACACATATATTAATAGTAGTGGCGTTTGTTTTCGGCGCCTTTTTTTCTGCCTTGGCGGGAAATATGGGAATGAAGATCGCAACCAAAACCAATGTTCGTACAACGCAAGCTGCGCGTACGAGCTTGCCGCAGGCGCTTAAAGTCTCTTTTGGCGGCGGAACCGTCATGGGATTGGGCGTTGCGGGATTGGCCGTTTTAGGATTGACCGGATTTTTCATCATATTATTCCACTTGTTTATGGGCGGCGTATGGACGTCCACCGAAGACATGACCAAAGTACTCGAAACGCTGGCCGGATTTTCGCTTGGCGCGGAATCGATTGCGCTGTTCGCCAGAGTTGGTGGCGGTATTTACACCAAAGCTGCAGATGTAGGTGCCGATTTGGTAGGTAAAGTAGAAGCCGGAATTCCCGAAGATGACCCGAGAAATCCAGCAACTATCGCAGATAACGTTGGTGACAACGTAGGTGACGTAGCCGGAATGGGCGCTGATTTATTCGGTTCGTATGTAGCAACGGTTTTGGCTGCCATGGTTCTTGGAAACTATGTCATTAAAGATATGGGCGGAAAAATCGAAGACGCTTTTGGCGGAATTGGCCCAATTTTATTGCCAATGGCAATTGCCGGATTCGGGATTTTATTTTCGATCATCGGAACGATGCTGGTTAAAATTACAGATGACAATGCCAAAGAAGCACAAGTGCAAAAAGCATTGAACATTGGAAACTGGGTTTCCATTGCTTTAACTGCCGTGGCTTGTTATTTCCTGGTCGGAAAAATGCTTCCGGAAACCATGAAAATGACTTTCTTCGGTGAAGGATTGCAGGATATTTCTTCCATGCGGGTTTTCTACGCTTCTTTAATTGGATTGTTTGTTGGTGGCGCGATTTCTTCGGTAACCGAATATTATACCGGATTGGGTACAAAACCAGTTTTGGCCATTGTTCAAAAATCTTCCACAGGAGCAGGAACAAATGTGATCGCCGGATTGGCAACAGGAATGATTTCCACTTTCCCAACCGTTTTATTATTTGCCGCAGCAATCTGGTCAACTTATGCTTTAGCTGGATTTTATGGAGTCGCTTTGGCAGCATCAGCCATGATGGCGACTACAGCGATGCAATTGGCGATCGATGCGTTCGGGCCAATTTCTGACAACGCAGGCGGAATCGCCGAAATGAGCGAATTGCCGAAAGAAGTGCGTACAAGAACCGATATTTTGGATTCTGTTGGAAATACGACTGCAGCGACCGGAAAAGGTTTCGCCATCGCATCTGCAGCGTTAACCTCTTTAGCTTTATTTGCGGCTTACGTCACCTTCACGGGAATCGACGGAATCAATATTTTCAAAGCGCCGGTTTTGGCGATGTTGTTTGTGGGCGGAATGATACCGGTGGTTTTCTCGGCTTTAGCGATGAATTCTGTTGGAAAAGCCGCCATGGATATGGTGTACGAAGTGCGCCGCCAATTCAAGGAAATCCCGGGAATCATGGAAGGAACGGGCAAGCCGGAATACGGCAAATGCGTCGAAATTTCTACCAAAGCGGCTTTGCGTGAAATGATGTTGCCAGGAATCTTAACGATCGGTTTTCCAATTGCGATTGTGATTTTAGGAAAATTGGTTTACGGCGACAACAACCAATTGATCGCTGAAATGTTAGGCGGTTATATGGCAGGAGTTACGGTTTCGGGCGTGCTTTGGGCGGTGTTCCAAAATAACGCCGGTGGTGCCTGGGACAATGCCAAGAAATCTTTTGAAGCAGGAGTGATGATCAACGGCGAAATGACTTTCAAAGGTTCGGATGCGCACAAAGCGGCAGTTACCGGAGATACTGTTGGAGATCCGTTTAAAGATACTTCAGGCCCATCGATGAACATCTTGATTAAATTAACGTGTTTGATCGGATTGGTGATCGCGCCTATTCTAGGCGGACATGTGGCTGGTGCCGAAAAAACCAAAGGTGTCAATGTTGAAGTGATTACTACCGATGCCCCGGTTTCAAAAAACACGAGCAGGGAAGTAGTGGTGAGCAAAACCAATGTGGATGGAAAAGTATCTGCAACCATCACAACGACCATGGTTGAAAACGACGGCGAGCCGGTTATACAAACCCAAACCGTTGAAGGTACGGAAGCTGAAGTCAATAAAAAACTCGAAGAACTTAAAAAGCAATAAACACTTTTGCAACAATAAAAAAAGCCTTACATTTTTGTAAGGCTTTTTATTTTTTTAACCATTAAGAAATTAAGATTCATTAAGCTTATAAAACTTAATCCATTAATGGTTTATATTTTCTAAAACAATCCGTTCAATTCTGCATTGATCTTATTCATAATCATTCCCAGATCTTCAGGATTGTTGACAAAATCAATATTGTCTACATCAATGATCAATAATTTTCCTTTGTTGTAGGTTTGGATCCACGCTTCGTAACGTTCGTTCAAACGGCTCAAATAATCAATCGAAATCGAATTTTCATATTCACGGCCGCGCTTGTGGATTTGATTCACCAAATTCGGAATTGAACTTCTTAAATAAATCAGCATATCCGGGGCTTCAACCAACGATTCCATCAATTCAAACAAAGAAGAATAATTCTGGAAATCACGGTTCGTCATCAGTCCCATCGCGTGCAGGTTCGGTGCAAAAATATGCGCATCTTCATAAATCGTACGGTCCTGTATGATTTTTTTCCCGCTTTCGCGGATTTGGAGTATTTGTCGGAAACGGCTGTTCAAAAAATAAATCTGCAAATTAAACGACCAGCGTTCCATCTGATGGTAAAAATCGTCGAGATATGGATTGTCGACCACGTCCTCAAAATGCGGTTCCCATTTGAATTGTTTCGCCAGCAAACGCGTTAAAGTGGTCTTTCCCGCGCCAATATTTCCTGCTACTGCTATGTGCATTATGGTAATATGATTTTATAATTCGTAATTCCGTCGGCTGTAAAAATAGATAAAATTTGGTCTCTGACCGTAAAACTTTTGAAGCTTTTTTCGGCAATTGCAAGCGCTGTCGATTTGTTGTTTTTGAGATCAAACGCAAACAATTGATTGGCTGCCGAATATAAAATCCAGTTGTCAGAGGCAAAGCGCACGCGGTCAAAATCGGGGAGTTTGCCCAGATCGGCCATTTTTCCATAGACATCGCAGGCGAATCGTTCGTGGTTTTCATCGATCCATTGAAAGTAATTAAAATCGGATTCATAGTATTTTAATTTTCCGGTAAACGGAACCGTGATCGGCTTGTATTCGTTTTTCAGATAATCGAAAAGCCCGATTTGTTGCGACAAACTGTTGTAAATCCACAAACGGTTTTGTGCCGCCATTCCGGTTCCGGCAACGACAATCGGAACCTGGTTTTCTGAAAAACTGATTTTCTGGGTTTCGTTTAATTGATTGTCGAGTAAAATTACCGTGTTGAAATTTTCATAGAATAACATGATCTTCAACGGATTCTGCAAATCGACTTTCGTGATCTTTCCCAATGCCAGGTTTTTATACTGCAAAATCAGGCTGTCTTTTTCTTTGTTGAAGGTATTGTTGACGATGAAATATTTCCATCCGAACTTATCGTAACCCAAAAAAGTATCGGCGTTGAATGCAAACGAATTGATTTTCGACACTTCAATTTTCTGGTTTTGCGCAAAGCTGCCTGACATCCATAGCATTAAAAAAAACAGCACATATTTTTTCATAACCGCTAAAGTACAATCTTTTAACAAAACATTGTAACAAAAATAAGTGCCATTCGTTCATCTTTGTTTTGCTAAAAAATATTCCAAATGAAAAAGTTGACCCTTTCCTTTTTACTGATAATTATCGGATTTATGAATGCTGAAGCCCAGGACTTTCAGGGCATGGCGGTTTACGAATCCAAAACCAGCACTTCCGACCTCAAATCGAGATTTGAAGGCAACAAAGACATCACGCCAGAAATGCGCAAAATGATTGAAGACCGCATGAAAGGCATGTTTGAAAAAACATTCATCCTCAATTTCGACAAAACGACATCGACTTATAAAGAAGAAGAAAAACTCGATGCGCCGGGACAACAGCAAGGCCAGTTTGGCGGTGGCGTCAAAATGATGAGCTCCATGATGGGCGGCGGCGGAACGTTCTACAAAAACATCAAAGACAAAAACTATGTCGTCGACAAAGAATTTATGGGAAAAGAGTTCCTTGTCAAAGATTCGTTGCCAAAACTAAACTGGAAAATGGAATCGGAAACACGGCAAATTGGCGGTTACAATTGCTTTAAAGCGACAGCCGTTCGTCCGGTAAGCAAATCAGATCTGCGAAACATCAAATTCAAAAACGATAAAAAAGACGCTCCAAAAACCGAAAGCAAAGAAAAAACGACCAGCATCATGGAAGAGCTCGAAATGCCTGAAAACATTACAATAACGGCTTGGTATACGCCAGAAATCCCTGTCAGTCAAGGCCCTGAAAATTATTGGGGATTGCCCGGTTTGATCCTCGAAGCCAATGACGGAAAAACCACGATCTTATGCTCGAAAATCGTCCTGAACCCAAAAGATAAAGCCGTGATCAAAGCGCCAACAAACGGAAAAGTCATTTCGCAAAAAGAATATGACGAAACCGTGGTGAAGAAAATGGAAGAGATCCGGAAAATGAATTCGGGAAGAAACGGCAATGGAATGCCGATGCGTATGCCTTAATTTGCTGTAATCTATGAAGAAATTCCTGCTTTTTGCCCTGCTTTTTATTACCGCTTTTTCCTTTTCACAAAACGTCCGGCTCGATGGTTTGATTCTCGACAGTTCGGACAAACCGCTTGAAATGGCCAATGTCATGGCGATCCATTCCGGAACCAATGCGATGGATTCGTATGCGATTACGAATGACAAGGGAAAATACCAATTGACGTTGAAACCAAATTCGACTTATACGGTAAAAGTCAGTTATCTCGGCATGCAGTCGAAAGATGTTACCGTTACAACTTCCACACAAAATACTTCCCAAAACATCAAGCTTGAAGCCGGCGGAATCGAATTGCAAGGCGTTGAAGTCGTGCGCGAAATGCCGGTTTCGATCAAAGGCGACACGATTGTTTACAATGCCGATTCGTTTAAATCGGGAACGGAAAGAAAGCTAGAAGACGTCCTGAAAAAACTGCCTGGAGTAGAAGTCAATGCCGACGGCGAAATTGAAGTCGAAGGCAAAAAAGTCCAGAAATTAATGGTGGAAGGCAAGGATTTTTTCGATGGCGATACGAAACTTGGTGTGAAGAACATTCCGGCTGATGCGATTGACAAAGTGCAGGTTTTGCGCAATTACAACGAAGTTTCGGCACTCAAAGGCCTTGAAAATAATGAGGAAAATGTCGCGATGAACATCAAACTCAAAAAGGGCAAGAAGAACTTTTGGTTTGGCGACATGACTGCAGGGATTGGCATTGGGCATGAAGACAGTCGCTATGTGATCAATCCGAAATTGTTTTATTACAGTCCGGAATATAGCATCAATCTGATTGGGAATTTCAACAACATTGGCGAATTGCCGTTTACGCCCCAGGATTACTTCAAATTTACGGGCGGATTTAAAAGCCTGATGAAAAAAGGCGGCACCGGATTTAATGTGTCGTCGAATGACCTTGGCTTGACGTTGCTTCGGAACAACCGTGCAAAGGAGATCGAAACGCAATTCGGTGCAACAAATTTTGCCTACAATGTCAATAAGGCGTGGAGTTTGAGCGGATTTGCAATCGTTTCATCGACGCTGACCGAACTCGAAACCCAATCGCAAACAACCAGAAACGATTTGCTTCCAAACGGAATCGGGAACCAGCAAAATACCGAAACCAAAATCAATACCGACGAAGCGACAAACCAGAAAAGCAACCTCGCACTCGTAAAACTCAGTTCGAGTTACAAACCCAATACAAAACTGCAATTCGATTATGATGCGCTGTTCAAAAAGTCGTCGCAAAATGAATATTCAAATTTGTTTACGCAAACGATCGCATCGGCTTTAAGCGATTCGCAAACGGTCAATACAATCAAAAAACAGGATCCGGTTTCGCTAAACCAGAATGTAAATTTGTATTATACGCAAAGCGACAAAAATGTTTTTGCGTTTGAAATGCAGCATTTGTTTCAGCAGGAAGATCCGTTTTACAATGCGAATTTGGGACGAAACCCGTTTCCGGATTCGTTGCTGCCGCAAAATCAGGGTGATGATTTGGGTATTGCCGATCAGTCGCGTTACAATTTGAATCAGAACCGATTTGTGAAGACGAATAAAGTCGATTCGAAGTTTGATTATTATTACATGCTGACGCCAAAATCGAACATCAATGTTACTTTGGGAAATACGTATTCGTACCAGAATTTTGATTCGGATATTTTTCAGATTTTGGACAATAACAATGTGAATGACCTGAATCCGAATACCGATAATAATGTCGCTTACAGTTTTAACGACGTATTTTTAGGGCTGCATTACAAGTTTATCACGGGAAAATTTACCATAAATCCGGGTTTCAGTGTCCATCGGTACAACACGTTCAACGATCAATTGGAAAATAAAACAAGCGATAATTTTTACAGGTTTCTACCCGATGTCTATGCGATTTACCAACTCAAAAAATCAGAATCGCTGACCTACAATTATGCGATGACGACTGATTTTACCGACATCAATAAACTCGCAGAAGGTTATGTGATGAATGGCTACAATTCGCTTTTTAAAGGAAACCGATTTCTCGAAAATGCTTTGGTGCAAACGCATTCGCTAAGGTATTTCAAGTACAACATGTTTAATTTTACGAATATTTTCGGATTTGTGAATTACAGCCGAAGGATGGATGCGGTGAAAAACAAGGCGAAATTCATCGGGATCAACCAATCCTCCGAACTATATAATTCCAATTTTGCAGATGAAATGCTGACCGGTGTTGGAAATTACGGACGCTCTTTCGGGGACTATAAAGCGTCGGTGAATGCCAATGTAAATTGGTCGAAATTCAACAACATCCGCGTGACGCCAATTACAAACCTTGAAATTCCCGAAACCACCGAATCGTTTACGCAAAGTTATACAGCGAAATTGGCTACGAATTATAAGGACTTGCCGAATATTGAAGTCGGTTATAACATCGGCATCAACCATTACCAGCAGAATACTTTTTATACGGAAAAACCGTCGGTAAAACTCGATTATTATTTCCTTGAGGCTTTTTCTTTTGTATCCGAATATGAATATTTTCATTACACCAGCAAGGACGACACGATCAATAACGAATATGATTTCCTGAGTGCGAGCCTGATTTACCAGAAAAAAGACAGCAAATGGGAGTATAAGATTTCGGCCACGAATTTATTAAATACGACGACTTTGAACGACGACAGCTTTACGCAATTTGCAACGCGCACTTCGCAATATCAGGTGCAGCCGCGGTATGTGATCTTTTCGCTGAAGTATAATTTATAAAAGAAAAACCCTTTTGATTAAAAAGGGTTTCGTTTTTTAAGGCAGCCATTGTTTGACTTTCATGACTACAAATGCCTTGTATTGTCCTGCTTCCGTGCAATGTCCTGTTCCGGGAATGATCAGGCATTCGCTGGCTGACGAAACCCCGGCGTTGTTGTTTTGTGTGAGCCCAGTTTTGAATTCGTTTGCATTGGATTCCATTACATTATCATTCAGCGTGCTCATGTAAGCCACCGGAAATAAAATGGCGCTGCCTTTCCAAGTATCGCCGCCGGAGCATTCGAGGATCACGCCTTTGATGCCTTCGATTGGTGTAATTCCGGCCTGTTCTGGAAGCACAAGGGCAAAACTGTTGTTTCCGCCGCGAGACAATCCGCCGATGATTACTTTGTTTCTTGGTATGTCAAAAACTTCGGTAATATCGGCAATGACTTCATTCATTTGGTTTTTGAAAAGCAGGTTTGTTTGTGCTAAAGTGCTGTTTTCAGGGATGTTGTAAGATGTCGTAACAGCAACATAACCTTGTTGTGCCAATGCGGTACACTGATCGTTTAGCGTAAAATCATTTTCATCCGTTTCATCGCCATGGGCAAGAATTACAATTCCTTTTCGTGTGTCGGCCGTTTCTTCTGCCTGATAAAATTGCTTGTAGTTGAATGTGGATGCCCGCATGACTTCAAACGTTACAGGAATTAGGGAACTCGGATCGATAGGAGGTGTGTCATTGTCGTCATCGGAACAGGAAAATGTCAAAAAAGACAATAAGAGCGCTGGTACTATCAGAAATTTTTTCATGGTCTTTAATTTTAGTTTTTGAGTGAATCAAACCTTACGATTTGTTTTCTGAATCAAATATAAATCAAATTTCCCGATTATAGAATGCACTTCAATCCAACTGCGGTTCTGGATATACGAACTGCGGAAAATAAAAAAACCTCCACCGCAAAGGTGAAGGTTCTTAATATCTGGAAAGAAAAATTACAATCCGAATTCGGCTTTTACTTTGTCAACAAAGTCTAATTTTTCCCATGTAAACAAATCAACTGTAAGTGTTTTTTCTTCGCCGTTTGGCGTTCTGAACGTTTTGGTCACGGTTTCAGGTTTGCGTCCCATGTGTCCGTAAGCAGCGGTTTCACTATAAATCGGGTTTCTGAGTTTCAACCGTTGTTCGATGAAATAAGGACGCATGTCGAAAATCGCTTCAACTTTCTTGCTGATTTCCCCATCGGTTAAATTTACTTTCGAACTTCCGTAAGTCACCACGTTGATGGATGTTGGTTTTGCCACTCCGATCGCATACGAAACCTGAACTAAGATCTCGTCGGCAACACCGGCAGCTACGAGGTTTTTCGCAATGTGACGCGTAGCATAAGCAGCACTTCGGTCTACTTTACTCGGGTCTTTACCTGAAAAAGCACCGCCACCGTGGGCGCCTTTTCCACCGTAAGTATCTACAATGATTTTTCTTCCTGTCAAACCGGTATCTCCGTGTGGTCCGCCAATAACGAATTTCCCGGTTGGATTGATGTGATAGGTAATCTGGTCGTTGAACAAATGCGCATACTGAGGATATTTTGCTTTTACTCTTGGAATCAGAATCGAAACCAGATCGGACTTGATTTTTGCCAACATGACAGCTTCATCATCGAAATCATCGTGTTGCGTAGAAATGACAATCGCATCGATGCGTTGCGGTTTGTTATCATCAGAATATTCTAAGGTTACCTGCGATTTTGCATCGGGACGCAAATAAGTAATTTCAGAATTTTCCCTTCTCAAATTGGCCAATTCCCTTAGCAAAGCGTGTGATAAATCCAAAGCCAATGGCATGTAGTTTTCAGTCTCATTGGTGGCATATCCAAACATCATTCCCTGGTCTCCGGCGCCTTGTTCTTCTTTGCTGGCACGGTCTACACCCTGGTTGATGTCTTGCGACTGCTCGTGGATTGCAGATAAAATTCCACAAGAATTGGCCTCAAACATGTATTCGCTTTTCGTATAACCTATTTTTCTGATGACATCGCGGGCAATTTGCTGCACGTCAAGGTATGTTTTTGATTTTACTTCGCCTGCAAGGATTACTTGTCCGGTGGTTACCAAAGTTTCGCAAGCGACTTTAGATTCTGAATCAAATGCCAGAAAATTATCGATCAAAGCATCTGAAATCTGATCGGCGATTTTGTCAGGATGTCCTTCGCTAACTGATTCCGACGTGAATAAATAAGCCATAATTAAAATTTATTTTTAAATTAATTTTGGAAGGGAAAAAGCGGATTGCAGGAAGCTAAAGGAGAATTTCTGCTTTAGCATTTTTTAATGAGGTTGCAATCAGTCAAATTTTTCCTCTCGATTTTAGGTTGCAAATGTATAAAACCATTTTCGATTGGTAAAACTATTAACGTTTAATTTATGGAGACAGAAATTTTTAACATTAAAAGCCCAAATCGGCAAACGCATATAAATAAAGAACAATTAAAAAAAGACAGTGTTAAGATGAAAGAATACCTTTCCATTGTATTATTTTTTTGTTAGATTTGTAAATCAATCTTAAAAATTTCAACTATTATGAAAAAAACTTTACTCTTATTGTCTGCTTTTTTAGCGATCGGAACCACTCAGGCGCAAACCCTTTTTAGTGAAAACTTTGATACTTTCACAGATTTGGAAACCAACGGATGGCAGCAAACCAATCAAAGTTCTCCGGTAGGTTTGTCAACTTGGGCTCAAGGAGGCGGAACCGCTTTTGCAACATCATTCAATGGTGCTGCAACTTCTTTCGCATTGTGCAATTACAACAGTACCACTGGCGCAGGAACAATTAGCAACTGGTTAATCACACCTTCTATTACCTTGCAAAATGGCGACGTAGTTTCATTTTATTCACGTCAAGGTGGAACAGTGCCATCATTTGCTGACAGGTTGCAGTTGAGAATAAGCCCAAATGGTGATATTACAACAAACCCAACCGGTGGAAGTGCTGATGTTGGTGATTTTTCTATCTTGGCAGTAGATATCAACCCAAATCTAACTCAGACTGGATATCCATTAACTTGGACAAGATACAGCTACACGGTTACAGGTTTGACTGACGCAACTGCTTGTAAAATTGCTTTCAGATATTTCGTAACCAATGGAGGTCCTGACGGATCTAATTCTAACATTATCGGAATTGATGCATTCTCTGTTGACCGTACTTTAGCAACTCAAGATTTCTTTGCTTCTAATTTTGAGGTATATCCAAACCCTGCATCGAATGTATTGAACATTGACTCAAAAGGCAATGTTGCTTTGACGCAATTGCAATTAACTGACATCAACGGAAGAATTGTAAAAGACGTTAAAGCTACAAACGTATCAAACCAAATCAACATCAGTGATTTAAATGCTGGGGTTTACTTCCTTAAAGCAACTTCTGCACAAGGTGTTGGAACAACAAAAATCGTTAAAAACTAATTCAGTTTTCAGATATTTTAAAACCCGCTTTTTTAAAGCGGGTTTTTTTATGCGATGAAAATTTAAATGTTAAAGTTTGAAAATCTGTTTGGTGAATTCAAAAACAATTCAGAAGTTTGTCTCAACGAAAAAGTAAAAAAATGAAATTTACAATTTGCAATATGTGTCGTATGATGTGGAAGATTTCCGCAGAGAACACTATTGCCTGATTTTAAATTTTTAAAATATAAAGCAAAAGCCTCTGCCACCGCAGGGGCTTTTTTTATTTCAATCCGTTTCAAAATTAAAAAATTACAAAAATGAATTTTCCAGTAGCAAGCCAAATGATGATCTGTTGTATGATGCGTATGTGCATCCCGAATTGCTATTGCCAAAAGCGAAAGAGTTAATCTTTGTTATAGTTCAACTATAAGCCCTTTTGGTCAGCCAGCCAAAAGGGCTTTTTTATTCCCGAAAAATTACACATCTAAATATCTAATTACTAAAATCTATTATCATGAGCACACAAAAATTTGCAACCAACGCACTCCACGCAGGACACGATGTTACTCAAAACGGGGGAACCAGGGCCGTGCCGATTTACCAAACGACTTCTTACGTTTTCAACAACGCCGACCACGCCGCCAACCTTTTCGGGCTTGCTGAACCAGGATTTATTTACACCCGATTGAACAACCCCACAAATGACATTCTCGAACAACGCCTTGCCGCACTTGAAGGTGGAATCGCAGCAGTCGTTACTGCGTCAGGAACTGCCGCTTTAACCACTGCACTTTTGGTATTGCTAAAAACCGGTGATCACATCGTAGCATCAAACAGTTTGTATGGCGGAACTTACAATTTACTGAATGTGACTTTGCCGAGACTCGGAATCACAACCACTTTCGTAGATCCGTCAAACCCAGAAAACTTCACAAAAGCGGCTAAAGAAAATACCCGCGTATTTTTTGCCGAAACACTCGGAAATCCAAAGCTTGACGTACTCGATTTAAAAGCCATTTCGACAGCAGCCAAAGCATTCAAAGTGCCGTTTATCGTCGACAATACCGTTCCGTCACCCTATTTATTGAACCCGATCGAACACGGTGCAGACATTGTAATTCATTCCTTAACCAAATACATTTCGGGAAATGGGACTTCGCTCGGAGGCGCCATCATCGATGCCGGAAAATTCGACTGGAGCAACGGAAAATTCCCGGAATTTACAGAGCCGTCAGCCGGTTACCACGGATTGGTGTATCACGAAGCACTCGGAAATGCCGCATTCATCGCAAAAGTCCGCATCGAAGGTTTGCGCGATTTCGGCGGCGCGCTGAGTCCGTTTAACGCATTCCAGATTATTCAAGGACTCGAAACCTTGCCGATCCGAATTCAGAAACACAGCGAAAATGCATTGGCTTTAGCCGAATGGCTCGAAGCGCACGAAGATGTAGAATGGGTCAATTATCCGGGATTGAAATCAAGCAAATATTACGAACTCGGACAAAAATACCTGCCGAAAGGACAAAGCGGCATTGTCACTTTTGGCCTTAAAGGCGGCTATGAATCTGCAAAAAAAGTAGCCGACCAAACCAAATTGTTTTCATTATTGGCGAACATCGGCGATACAAAATCACTCATCATTCATCCGGCAAGCACCACGCACCAGCAATTGTCAGACGAACAGCAATTAACGACCGGCGTTTCCAAAGATTTAATTCGCCTGTCTGTCGGAATCGAAGACATCGAAGACTTAAAAGCCGACTTAAAAGTGGTATTCGCCAATATCAAAAACCCTCAATTAGCGCAATCATGAGTTTAAAAACCGTAAATGTTTTAGGGTATGCTGGCGGCAACGGCCAGTTTGTAGTCAAGGCACAAAGCTTTGATGTGAGAATCAGTAAAAATCCGCTTGCGCCCGAACTCGAAGGCCCAAGCCCGATTGAATATTTGCTTGCCGGTTTCGCCGGATGCATTAATGCCGTGGGGAAAATTGTTGCTAAAGAACTGCTCATCGACCTGAAATCACTTCAGGTCGAGATTTCAGGAACGTTGGAACTCGACAAATACTATGGGAAAGAAACCGACAAACGCGCTGGTTTTGAATCGATACAAATTATCGTCAAACCGACTTCAGACGCGACTTTGGAACAACTCAAAAACTGGATCCAAATCGTTGAATCCCGCTGCCCCATTCAGGACAACATCGTCAATCCAACTCCGGTGCACCTGACTTTGCTCAAAGAATATGATTCGGCCAACGCGGCCTGATCGCAAAATAAATTGTTTGTTTTTTGTTTGTTTGTTAAAACTGCAACGGCCGACACGTTTTCGGCCGGGCAGTTTTTAAAAAAGAAATCATGGGAAAATTAAAGAAAATAGTCATAGGCGAATGGATTACAGAAAACGGCAAATCATATCAAAATGTCCCGTTATTCTGGCAAAAATTTGGCCCTGAAATTGGAACCGCTCCAATTGTTTTGGTCAATCACGCGCTGACCGGAAATTCTAATGTTGCAGGCGAAAATGGCTGGTGGAACGCCCTTATCGGCAAAAATAAAACCATCGACACCAATGATTTTACGGTAGTCAATTTCAATATTCCCGGAAACGGATTTGATGGCGCATACGAAAACCTGATCCACAATTACAAAGATTTTACTGCAAAAGATATCGCGCAAATTTTCTGGCAAGGATTAAACGCATTAGAAATCGAAAATTTATTTGCTGTCATCGGCGGAAGCCTCGGCGGCGGAATTGCCTGGGAAATGGCGGCTTTACAGCCAACGAAAATCGAAAATTTAATTCCGGTTGCGACCGATTGGAAAGCGACCAACTGGGTGATTGCGAATGTTTTGGTACAGGACCAAATCCTGAACAATTCAGACGACCCGATTTCCGATGCGCGCATTCATGCGATGTTGTTGTACCGCACGCCACAATCGCTTGGGCTCAAATTCAATCGCGAAAAATCAGCCTCAGAAAGCAGTTTCCATATTGAAACCTGGCTGCTGCATCACGGTGAAAAACTGCAAAACCGCTTCAGGCTGGCCTCTTATAAATTGATGAACCATCTTTTAAAAACGGTGGATATTTCAAAAAATCATCAAAATTTCGAGGCCGTAGCCAATGAGATCCAAGCGAATATCCATGTCATTGCCGTAGATTCCGACTTATTTTTTATTCCGGAAGAAAACCGCGAAAGCGTCAAATTATTACAGCAAACCAAATCCAATGTCTTTTACCACGAAATCAGATCCATTCATGGACACGATGCTTTTTTAATCGAATTTGAGCAACTGTCCAAAATCATCCAACCCATTTTCAATACCCAAAAACAACCCAACTATGCGACTCAAAATTAACATTGTCCTTTTCGGAATCGGAAATGTCGGCAGCACCCTAATCAGCCAGATCGTCGAAAGCCAGAAATTATTTCTCGAAACCCAAAACATCGAACTCAGGTTTCCTATCATCACGAATTCCACTTTGGCGTTTTTCGAAAAAGACGGACTTAAAAATAAATGGGAAGCGAACTTTGCCCAATCGGCGATCCCGTTTTCCATCGAAGACATTATCGAATACGCAAAATTACAAAACCTCGAAAACAGCATTGCAGTTGACGTCACCCCAAGTTCCGATCTTGTCAAATCCTACATTCCACTCATCCAAAACGGATTTCATATTGTCTCTGCCAATAAAATCGCAAACACATTGCACAATGATTTTTACAAAGAAATCCGCAGAAATCTCAAAGAATTCGACAAGCAATTTTTATATGAAACCAACGTCGGCGCCGGATTGCCAATCATCAATACGATCAAAGATTTGTACCAATCGGGCGAAAAAATCAACAAAATCCGCGGCGTATTCTCAGGTTCGCTGAGTTACATTTTCAACCGTTTCGGAAAAGAAAACCTGCCATTTTCGCAAATTTTACAAGATGCAGAAAAAATAGGCTATACCGAACCCGATTCCAGAGAAGATTTGTCAGGAAACGACGTCGCCAGAAAATTGCTCATTCTCGCCCGCGAACTCGGCCTCGAAACCGAATTCTCCAACATCAAAATCACCTCCTTATTGCTCCCAAACCTAAACGAAAAGCACTCCAAAGCCGATTATTCCATCAATAAATCATTATTCGACAAACCTTATCGAACCGCAAAGCTGACCCAAAAAGAAAACCACGTCCTGCGCTACATCGGCGAACTCGACCTGAACCAAAAAATGCTCGAAGTCAAACTCACTTCTGAACCTGAAAACTCGCCGTTGGGCCAACTCAAAGGTGCCGACAGCCTCATCGAAATCTACACGAATTCCTACGGCGAAAACCCAATCGTTATACAAGGCGCCGGTGCCGGAAAAGAAGTCACTGCCCGCGGCGTACTCACCGACATTCTCAAAATTGCCAACCAGATCCGCGTCAAAGAAACCCTTTTTGCCTAAGCCCAACCTGCAGCGACAACGTTGTAGTTTTTTTCGTCAAAAGCAGTTGCAAAATCCAATGCGATTGCCTTACTTTGCAGGGTTCATAAACATACTGACTGTTATCACGAAAGGCCGAGGGATTAGACCCGGTGAAGCCTTAGCAACCCTTTATCTTAAAGAAGGTGCTACATTCTACCCAAGTTTTTGGGACAGATAACCATGAGATTTTCTCCCTTTTCATGATACATTTTTTATTTTTTTGAAGCACAACAGCTGGTTTACAGTTGATGAGTTGTCCCGCTTTCCATTGCAATCTTTTTTGCTTTTGTCATCCCGAGCGCAGTCGAGGGAGTTTTTTCAAAAGCAAAAAAGGATTTCCATTTCAATCGGGGCTAGACAACAAAATTTAGTTTTCAAAACAACATTTTGCCCCAGCGTTCCAAACATGAACCCTGAGCCCAAGACCCTGAACCCAAAAAAATGTCAAAAGTAACCCAGGAAATACAAAAAAGAATTCTCGTCCTCGACGGCGCCATGGGAACCATGCTGCAACGCTACAACTTCTCAGAAGAAGATTTCCGCGGCGAACGCTTCAAGGATTTCCCACATTCGCTCAAAGGAAACAATGATTTATTGTCGCTGACACAGCCGCAGGCGATCCGAGACGTGCACGCCCAATATTTTGAAGCCGGCGCCGATATCGTAGAAACCAACACGTTTTCAGGAACGACAATCGGTATGGCCGATTACCATCTCGAAGATCTGGTCTACGAACTCAACTATGAATCAGCAAAGCTCGCACGCGAAGTCGCCGACAAATTTACCGCGAAAAATCCCAACAAACCAAGATTCGTCGCCGGTTCGATCGGTCCAACGAACAGAACAGCCAGCATGTCGCCCGATGTGAATGATCCGGGTTTCCGAGCGGTCACTTTCGACGATTTGCGAATTGCTTACAAACAACAAGTCGAAGCGCTAGTCGATGGTGGAAGCGATATTTTATTGGTCGAAACCATATTCGATACGTTAAATGCTAAAGCCGCATTGTTCGCCATTGAAGAGTTCAAAGAAGAGCGAAATCTCGACATTCCGGTCATGGTTTCAGGAACGATTACTGATGCTTCGGGACGCACCTTGTCCGGGCAAACCGTGGAAGCTTTTTTAATTTCCATTTCGCATATTCCGCTTTTAAGTGTCGGGTTCAACTGCGCCCTCGGAGCCGATCAGCTAAAACCCTATCTAAAAAGACTTTCAAGAAATACCACATTGAATATTTCTGCACATCCAAATGCCGGACTGCCAAACGCCTTTGGGCAATACGACCAAACACCGCAGGAAATGCAGGCTTTGATACGCGAATATCTCGAAGATAACTTGATCAACATCATCGGCGGCTGCTGCGGCACCAATCCGGATCACATTCGCCTCATCGCTGAAGTTGCAGCCGAATACGAACCAAGAAAAATTGAAGTAACCACATAATGGCTGACTCAGACTGTAAAAAATATCTAAAATTATCGGGATTAGAACCGTTAATCATCACGCCCGAAACGAATTTCGTTAACGTCGGCGAACGAACGAATGTCACCGGCTCGCGAAAATTTCTTCGTTTAATCAAAGAAGAACGTTACGAAGAAGCGCTCGACGTCGCCCGCGCCCAAGTGGAAGGCGGCGCCCAGATCATCGACATCAATATGGACGAAGGCATGCTTGACGGCGTGCACGCAATGACGACTTTCTTAAACCTGATCGCTTCGGAGCCTGATATTTCCAGAGTTCCATTAATGATCGACAGTTCCAAATGGGAAATCATTGAAGCCGGGCTTAAAGTCGCTCAGGGAAAAAGCGTTGTCAATTCGATCTCTTTAAAAGAAGGCGAAGCAAATTTTATTCATCATGCAAAACTCGTGAAACGTTACGGCGCGGCAGTGATCGTGATGGCATTCGATGAAAATGGGCAGGCCGATTCTTACGAACGCCGCATCGAAATTTGCAAAAGATCGTATGATGTTTTGGTGGAAAAAGTCGGTTTTCCTGCTGAAGACATCATTTTCGACCCGAATATTTTTCCGGTCGCCACCGGAATGGACGAACACAAGCTCAATGCGCTCGATTTCTTTCGGGCCACCAAATGGATCCGGGAAAACCTGCCTTATGCACACGTTTCGGGCGGCGTCAGCAACGTTTCGTTTTCTTTCCGTGGCAACGACAAAGTACGTGAAGCGATGCACTCGGCATTTTTGTACCATGCGATCCAGCACGGCATGACGATGGGAATTGTAAATCCCGAAATGCTCGAAGTCTACGATTCGATTGACAAAGTATTGTTAGAACACGTCGAAGATGTGTTGTTAAATCGCCGCGACGACGCAACCGAAAGACTTTTAGATCTGGCCGAAACCTTCAAAGGCGATTACAAAGCCAATGAAAAAGCGGTCCAGGAATGGCGGGCGCTTCCGGTTCAGGAACGGTTGACACATGCTTTGGTCAAAGGAATTGACGAATTCATAGAAATTGATGTCGAAGAAGCACGCCAACTCGCTGCAAAACCCATCCAGGTCATCGAAATCAACTTAATGGCCGGAATGAACGTTGTGGGCGATTTGTTCGGAAGCGGCAAAATGTTCCTGCCGCAGGTCGTTAAATCGGCACGCGTGATGAAAAAAGCCGTCGCCTATTTGTTGCCTTACATAGAAGCCGAAAAAGACGGAACGTCGCAAAGCGCCGGAAAAATATTAATGGCAACTGTAAAAGGCGATGTACACGACATTGGAAAAAATATTGTTTCAGTCGTTTTAGGCTGCAACAATTATGAGATCATCGATCTTGGCGTGATGGTTTCCCCAGAGAAAATCATCGAAATGGCGATCAAAGAAAATGTTGATATCATTGGCCTTAGCGGATTGATTACGCCGTCGCTTGATGAAATGGTGTACCTCGCCAAAGAACTCGACAAACTCAATATTAAAATCCCGATCATGATTGGTGGCGCAACGACTTCAAGAGCGCATACTGCAGTCAAAATCGCACCGGAATACCGTGAAACTGTGGTTCATGTCAATGATGCATCGCGCGCCGTAACCGTTGCCGGAAATTTGGTCAATGCCAATACAAAACTCGAATATGCAAAAGCGTTGCGATCCGAATATGACGAATTGCGCGAAGGCTATTTAAACCGTTCCCGCGATAAAAATTTCTTGACGATCGAACAGGCACGAGCCAATAAATTAAAACTCGACTGGGACAATTTCACTCCGAAAAAACCAAACTTTATTGGCACAAAAACAATTGAAGTTGCCATTGAAACTCTGGTTCCATATATTGACTGGACGCCGTTTTTCAGGACCTGGGAATTGTTCGGGAAATATCCGGCGATCTTGACTGATGAGGTTGTAGGTGAACAGGCACAGGATGTTTTCAAAGATGCCAAAGCGATGCTCGACGTCATTTTAAAAGAAAATAAACTCACAGCAAAAGGCATTTACGGAATTTTCCCAGCGAATACCATAAACGACGACGACATCGAATTGACTGACGAAACCGGAAAAAAAATGCAAACTTTTTTGACTTTACGCCAGCAATCTCAAAAAACAAAAGGCGCATTCAATTTGGCTTTGGCCGATTTTGTTGCTCCGGCAGCTTCCGGAAAAACCGATTATATGGGCGCATTTTGCGTGACGACCGGTTTTGGTGTTGACGAATGGGCAGCCGAATTCGAAAAAGATCTAGACGATTACAATTCGATCATGGTCAAAGCCTTAGCCGACCGTTTGGCGGAAGCTTTCGCTGAATATTTACATGAAAAAATCCGCAAGGAAATCTGGGGTTATGCTTCAGATGAACATTTGTCGAAACAAGACCTGATCGAAGAAGAATACAAAGGAATCCGCCCGGCTCCGGGTTATCCGGCCTGTCCCGATCATTTGGAAAAACCAACGATTTGGAAACTGCTAAATGTGGAAGAAGCCATTGGCGTGACTTTAACCGAAAGCATGGCGATGTGGCCGGCTTCATCGGTTTCGGGCTATTATTTCGGAAACCCGGAGAGCAAATATTTCGGGCTTGGAAAAATCAAGGAAGACCAGGTCATTGATTATGCGAAACGCCGCAGCATTTCTACGGAAAAAGCGATGAAATGGCTAAACCCGAATGTTGCCGATTAAGTGACATTCGCGTTAGCGATTGCAGCGGCATCCTTTTTTGGAGCAAAGCATTTGAAATTAAAAGGAGGAAGCCCAGTGGGCATCAGGTAGATATATTTGAAATAACACAGAAATCAATCATTAGCAGTAATTTGCGTGAAGGATAGAGGCAAGCACCGCGTGCAGCCGATAGCCTGACAGCGGCGCCAGACAAAAACATGAAATTAAGACAGATTGAAACGCGCCGGTGGCACGCCCAAATCTTAAATCAATAAACCTTAAATCTTAAATTTTGAAAGTTACCCAACATATCGAAAACGCCAACGGAAATCCGTTATTTTCATTCGAAATATTGCCGCCGTTGAAAGGGCAGAACATCCAGTCGATTTTTGACAGCATTGATCCTTTGATGGAATTCAATCCGCCGTTTATTGACGTGACGTACCATCGTGAAGAATATGAATTCAAGGAATTGCCGAGCGGTTTGCTCGAAAAGAAAATCGTAAAGAAACGTCCGGGAACGGTTGGAATTTGCGCAGCGATCCAGAATAAATACGAAGTCGACGCGATCCCGCATATTTTGTGTGGTGGATTTACGAAAGAAGACACCGAGAATTTCCTGATTGATATTGATTTCCTCGGCATCCAGAATGTTGTAGCGTTGCGTGGCGATGCGATCAAAAGCGAGATTTATTTCCGTCCTGAAAAAGAAGGCCACCATTATGCGACGGAATTGGTATCACAGATTTCCAATTTAAATAAAGGAATTTATTTGGATGAAGACCTGCAAAATTCAAGCAAAACCGATTTTTGCATCGGGATCGCCGGTTATCCTGAAAAGCACATGGAAGCGCCAAGCATGGACAGCGACATCCATTTCCTGAAGCAAAAAATCAAGAACGGCGCCGATTACATCATCACGCAAATGTTTTTTGACAACCGGAAATTTTTTGATTTTGTGGCAAAATGCAGGAAAGAAGGCATTACGGTTCCGATCATTCCGGGACTGAAACCGATTGCAACCAAAAAGCAATTAAACCTTGTGCCACACCGTTTTAAAGTCGATTTGCCTGATGATTTGATCATGGCAGTCGTCAAAGCGAAAGATAATGATGCCGTAAAGCAAATCGGGATCGAATGGTGCATCAACCAAAGTAAGGAACTCGTGAAATCGGGAATTCCTGTGTTGCACTATTATTCGATGGGAAAAGCTGAAAATATTAAGGCGATCGCACAGGCGATATTTTAAAAAAGACTATATATTTGCCACAATTCGTGTCAGATGAGAGTCTTAAAATGCATTTTCTTTTTGATGTTTTTCGGAACAATGGCCGCCCAGAATGCATTTCAGGGCGGCCAGGTTGACGCCAATTTTTTTAGGAGCAACATTTTACTGCATTCACCCGATCTGACCCAATTGATCACCGGCCATCCCGAAGGCGCACTCATCAGTTATTCTGTAAAAACCGACGGAAGCGAAGACTGGGAATCGCTTTATAATTATCCGGATTATGGTGGCTATTTCCTGTATCAGGATTTTAAAAATCCAATTTTGGGAAAGAATTATGCGATTGGCGTACACTACAATTTCTACTTTTTGAACCGGCATCTGATGTTAAAAGTCGCACAGGGAATTGCAATGACCACAAATCCGTATGACAAAGTCAACAACCCTAAAAACAGTGCTTTCGGTTCGAAGATCATGGCGAATATTGATTTCGGTCTGAGCTACAAAAAGGAAAATATTTTTGATAAATTTGGCATCCAGGCCGGATTTATTTACACGCATTTTTCGATGGGCCGGACGAAATCGCCAAACAGCGGCATCAATACCTATGGATTGAATGTCGGGCTCAACTACAACCTCGGCGAAACCAAATTCAAAGCCGTCGATACGACAAACGCGCCAACAATGAAATATTCCGAACCGGTAAAACTCAACATTGTTTTTCGCGGCGGCGTTAACGAAAGCCCGATCATCGGTAGCGGTCAGGAGCCGTTTTACCATTTCGGATTTTACGTCGACAAACGCATCAACCGCAAAAGCGCAATCCAGCTCGGAACCGAATTGTTCCTGACGACTTCCTTCAAAGAATACCTCAAATTCCAGGCGATTGCCTATCCGGAAACCGGCATTACCGAATCGACAGATTATAAAAGGCTCGGGATTTTTGTCGGGCATGAATTGTTCATCAACCGGATTTCGGTGGAAACGCAGCTCGGCTATTATGCATACAGGCCGTTCAAACTCGACGATGTGGTTTATGAGCGCGTCGGAATAAAATATTACCTTACGCCAAAAATATTCACCGGACTGGCTGTAAAAACCCACGGATTTCTCGCAGAAGCACTCGAATTTGGTATAGGCGTCAGATTGTAAAAAATGAAAAAAATTATATTTTTATTAGCGGTGAGTTTAAGTGTTGCAGGTTGCGACAGCGTCGATTGCGTGAAGTCGACCGGCCCTATGCAGTCGAAGGATTTTTTCGGTTTAAAGTTTACTAAAATCCGCATGAATAGAGGCATCGCACTCGTGTTGAAGCAGGGTTCTGAAACTTCCGTCAAAGTCATTTCAGGTGAAAACCTGATCAACGACATTGATGTCACAGTCGTTGACAGCCTGATCACTTTCAACGACAACACCAGCTGCAATTGGGTGCGCGATTACGGGCAAACGACTGTTTACATCACCGCGCCAGACATCACCGATATTTTCAGCAAAACCGAACAAAACATCACGTCTGATGGCGTGTTGGCTTACGACGATTTGCATCTGACAGCCATCGATTCTGAAGATGGAATGGACGGCGCAGGAACCGGGGATTTTATATTAAACATTGAAAATTACAATGTTATCGTAGAAAGCAACACCGTGGCCAGGTTTTACCTTTCGGGCAAAACCAACTACCTCGAATCCAATTTTTACAGCGGCAACAGCACGCTCAGGGCAGAGGGTTTGCTTGCAGATGCGGTCAAGGTTTTACACCGCGGCTCAAACGATATGTTCGTGCATCCGATAAACAAAATTTCGGGAGATATTTATAGTGTTGGGAATGTGCATGCGGTTTTCAGGCCGGAAATCGTCACTGTAAACGAGCATTACCGCGGAAAGTTGATTTTTGATTAGGAGCTGTTCCGGCTGTTCGCTCTATCTTTTCCGGCTCTCCCGAAGTTTCGGGACGCTCTGCCGAAAAAGGATGCCGCTTCTCCCGAAGCTTCGGGACGGGCTAAGGCAGTCTACTATTTTTTAGTGATTTCCCTGAAAACAGCTTCAAGGTTTTTATTTTTCTGGTTCAGCTGCAACGTTTTGAGTCCGTTGTCATGGGCAAAATCAAATACCGCCGGGCGCATGTCGGTTTCAGATTCGAAAGTCAGTTCCCAAGTCATGTCGTGCGTATTCACATACGATTTTAAATGCGGGATTTTCGCAACGGCTTCTTCTTCCACACGAAAATCAAATTCGACTTCAATGACCTGTTCTTTTCCGGCAATTAAAGTATCGAGCTTTTTATCGGCTACGATTTTACCCTGGTCGATAATGATGACGCGGTCGCAAATGGCTTCGACTTCCTGCATGATGTGTGTCGATAAAAAAACGGTTTTATCCTTGCCCACATTTTTGATTACATTCCTGATTTCAATCAGTTGGTTTGGATCGAGGCCGGTCGTTGGTTCATCCAGGATCAAAACATCGGGATTGTGCAACAAGGCATTCGCAAGCCCTACACGCTGCCGATACCCTTTAGACAATTGACCGATTTTCTTATGGCTTTCAGGCGATAATCCAGTTAAGACGATCACTTCTTCGATACGCGATTTCGCTACATTATACACATCGGCATTGAAAGACAAATACTCACGCACATATAAATCCAGATACAACGGATTGTGTTCGGGCAAATAACCAACAGATTGTTGTACGGCTTTTGCATTTTCATTCACATCAAAACCATTCACGGCAGCAGTTCCCGAATCGGCGTTGATGTAAGTTGTCAATATTTTCATCAACGTTGATTTTCCCGCACCGTTCGGGCCAAGAAACCCTACGATTTCCCCTTTTTTTACCGAGAAGGAAATGTTGTCCAACGCCTTCTGGCTGCCGTAATTTTTGGAAATATTGCTGACTTCTATTGACATATCTGAAAGATTTTGAACAAAAGTAAGCAGAAAAAAGATTTGTTACCCAATTTTATTACTTTTGCGCGGTTTTAACAATTTACAAAACAAACATGAAAAAAATTTTACTCCTCGCAGCTTTGGCTGTAGCTACATTTGCAAATGCACAAAAAGGAACCGTTTTAGTCGCTGGAAACATCGGATTTGATTCGACCAAACAAGACCAAACAACAAATCAAAGTACATTGAATACTTTTACTTTTGGTACGAAAGTAGGATACCAATTCCACGACAACTGGACGGTTGGTGCCGAATTTTCAGCAGGTTCTTCAAAACAGGAACATGGGAATAATTATCCAATTTATACTTATAATGAAGTAAAAAATTCGATTTTTTCTGCCGGTGCGTTTGTACGTTACTCAAAACCGTTAAGCGAAACGTTTGCAGTATTTGCAGATTTGGGTGCTGGATTTCAAACTGCTAAAACAAAAGAATTCGGAACCAATGAATATGGCAACTACAGTACAACTTACAAAGGAAACGGAATGTATGTTGGCTTAACGCCTGCATTGTTCATCAACTTTAAAAAAAGCTTCGGACTGAATTTCAGCATTGGCGGATTGGGTTATGAAACATTAAACCAGGAAAAAAATGTAAGCGATAATAGCCATTTCTACTTTAATTTTGGAAAAACGGTGAATATCGGAATTTCTAAAAACTTCTAGTTTTAAGCAAACACCTTTAAAAGCATCAGGCCACCGGATGCTTTTTTTTTGTTAAAAAAAATATTTTTTCAGAATAAGAAAAATATTTATCTATTTTAGCCATTCAAAATAAAGGCATGTTAAATAACAATTTTTATTACAGCAATTCATTTTATTTCTTTTGGAAGAAAGAGGGATTGTCGTATAACGTTATTTGAAAAATTATTAATTCAAACGAAATATACAATCCCGATGCAAATCGGGATTTTTTTTTGCCAAAAAATATGGATACAAAAATTGCAATACAGGGAATCGTCGGGTCATTTCACCATCAGGTGGTACTGGAATATTACGGGCAAAACCATTTGGTCGATGAATGCCTGTCTTTTGAGGATTTGGTGCAAAGCATCTTGAAAGAAGAATCTGCGGAAGCGGTGATGGCGATTGAAAACTCCATCGCGGGATCGATTATTCCGAATTACGCTTTGATCGATCGCCATGAATTGCAGATTACCGGTGAGCATTTTTTAAACATCCACCAAAATTTAATGGCGCTAAAAGGCCAACAGATTTCGGATATTACCGAAGTACATTCGCATCCGATGGCGTTGCTACAATGTATGGAGTTTTTGAAAAAACATCCGCATATTAAATTGGTCGAAGACAAAGACACTGCCGAAACCGCACGCCGGATTCATCAAAATCAAATCAAAGGAATTGCCGCGATTGCCAGTAAAGCCGCCGCCAAATTGTATGATCTCGAAATCCTCGCGCCCGAAATCCAGACGATCAACAATAACATGACGCGTTTTGTGATTGTCCAAAAAACAAAAACGGTTTTATCTGAAGAAAAAATTAATAAAGCCTCGTTGAAATTCGAACTCGAACACAAGCGTGGAAGCCTTGCAGCCATTTTAAATGTGATGAGCGATTGCAAGCTGAACCTGACCAAGATCCAGTCGTTGCCTAAAATCGAAACACCCTGGAAATATGCTTTTTTCGTCGATGTGACTTTTGAAAAATACGCCGATTATAAAAAAGCAAAATCCCTTTTAGAAATTATGGCCTCGCATTTCAAAGTGCTTGGCGAATACGAAAACAAACAGCCATGATTACAACAGCCACGCGTTTACACACAGTCGATGAATACTACTTTTCGTCAAAATTGCGGGAAGTGCGCCAGTTGATGGCAGAAGGAAAACCGATCATCAATATGGGCATCGGAAGCCCGGATTTAGCGCCGTCAGAAGCCGTTATCGAAGCGATCCAAAATGCCATGCACGACGAGAATGCGCACCAATACCAAAGTTACCAGGGTTTGCCTGAACTTCGAAAAGCGATAGCCGATTTTTATAAAATTCATTTTGATGTTGAGGTAAACCCGGCTACTGAAATTTTACCGCTAATGGGTTCGAAAGAAGGAATCCTACACATTTCGATGGCGTTTTTAAACGAAAGCGACCAGGTTTTGATTCCGAATCCGGGTTATCCGACGTATACTTCGGTGACGAAACTCGTTGGTGCAAAGCCGGTTTATTACGATCTGGTTGCAGATAACAATTGGGAACCTGATTTTGAAGCTTTGGAAAAATCCGATTTGTCGAAAGTCAAAATCATGTGGCTTTCGTATCCGCACATGCCGACAGGCGCAGCAGGCAGTTTGGTTTTGTTTGAAAAAGCAGTCGCTTTCGCCAAAAAACACCAGATTTTACTGGTCAACGACAATCCGTACAGTTTTGTTTTGAATGCCAACCCGATTTCGATTTTGCAGATTGAAGGTTCGAAAGAAGTCGCGTTGGAACTCAATTCCTTGTCAAAAACATTCAACATGGCTGGATGGCGCGTTGGGATGGTTTTGGGAAATCCGGAATGGATTGATGCGGTTTTAAAGGTCAAAAGCAACATGGACAGCGGTATGTTTTACGGCATCCAGAAAGGTGCGATCGAAGCCTTGAAAAGCGGGAAATCATGGTTTGAACAGCAGAATGAAATTTACCAAAAACGCCGCGAACTGACCTTCAAACTTGCCGAAAAACTCGGTTGCACGTTTGATAAAAACGCAGTAGGAATGTTTGTCTGGGCGAAATTGCCTTCGGGAATCGATTCCTCTGAAAAATTCATTGATGGTATTTTATATGACAAAAGCATTTTTATTACGCCGGGAACCATTTTCGGCAGCAATGGCGAAGGCTACATCCGTTTTTCGCTTTGCGTCAAAGAAGCAGAAATACAAAAAGCGATCGAACGATTTAACGATTAATCCTATGAAAATATACATTATCGGGCCGGGATTGATCGGCGGATCATTTGCGTTGGATCTTCAGGATAAATTTAAAGAAGCCGTAATTTATGGCATTGACCGTGTTGAAAAACATCTCGACCAAGCATTGGAATTGGGTGTGATTCATCACAAAGCCGTGCTCGAAGATGTTAAAAATGCCGACTTCGTCATTGTCGCTGTTCCGGTTGATGTTGCGCTGGAATTATTGCCGAAAGTACTCGATTTAATTTCCGATCAGGCATTGGTGATCGAAACCGGATCAACAAAAAATCCCATTTGCGAAGCATTGGCAAACCATCCAAAAAGGCGCAATTTCATGGCAACGCATCCGATTGCGGGAACCGAATTTTCCGGACCGTCGGCGGCAATTCGCGGTTTGTTCGACGGCAAAACCAACATCATTTGCGAAGTCGAAAAAACGACATTTAAATTGCAGGAAAAAGCGATGCAGTTCTTTAAAGACCTGGGTATGAGAATCCGGTATATGGAACCGAAATCGCATGACAAACATATTGCTTATGTGTCGCATTTGTCGCACATCAGTTCATTCATGCTTGGGAAAACGGTTATTGAAAAAGAAAAACACGAACGCGATATTTTCGATATGGCCGGCTCTGGATTTGAAAGCACGGTGCGGTTGGCCAAAAGTTCGCCAGCGATGTGGACGCCGATTTTTCAACAGAATAAAAAACAGGTCGTCAAAAGCCTGGATGAATACATAGGGAACTTGCAACAGTTTAAAAACTTACTCGAAAATGACGATTATGATGCGATTTTCAACGAAATGGAAAGCGTCAACAGGATCAAAGAAATATTAAACGGAATTCAACTTAAAAAATAAAACTGACATGGAAAATAGCAAACAAATGAGAACCTGGCTCGATGATTTCAATTTAACGCATCCGCTTGTCATTGCCGGGCCTTGCAGCGCCGAAACAGAAGAACAGGTTTTGAAGATTGCACACGAACTCAAGGATTCTGATGTCAGCATTTACCGCGCCGGAATTTGGAAACCGAGAACGCGCCCGGGCGGATTTGAAGGCGTGGGCGCGATCGGGCTCAAATGGCTGCAAAAGGCAAAAGCCGAAACCGGATTGTTGATGGCGACCGAAGTAGCGAACGCCGCACACGTAAAACTGGCATTGGAACACGATATTGACGTACTTTGGATTGGCGCAAGAACGACCGTAAATCCGTTTGCAGTGCAGGAAATTGCCGATGCTTTGGAAGGAACTGAAAAAATCGTACTCGTTAAAAATCCCGTAAATCCTGATTTGGCGTTGTGGATTGGCGGCGTCGAACGTTTGTACAATGCCGGAATCAAAAAACTTGGCGTCATACACCGCGGATTTTCTACGTATGAAAAAACGAAATACAGGAATATTCCCGAATGGCAGATTGCAATTGAATTGCAGAACCGTTTTCCGGATTTGCCGCTGATTTGCGATCCGTCGCACATTACCGGAAAACGCGACATGATTTTGGAAGTGTCGCAACAGGCTTTGGATTTGAATTACGACGGACTGATTATTGAAACACACATTGATCCTGACAATGCCTGGAGCGACGCTGCACAGCAGGTTACGCCAACTGCCTTGAAACAGATTTTTGAAGATCTGAAAATCCGTAAGGAAACGACTGAAGAATCGGATTACAACAATGAAATGATCAAGCTGCGCGCGAATATTGACATTGCCGACAGCAAATTGCTCGAGATTTTAGGCAACAGAATGCGTGTGGCCGAACAAATCGGCGCGTTGAAAAAAGCCAAGAATGTTGCGGTTTTGCAAAACAAACGGTGGAATGAAATCCTTGGGAAAATGATCCTTGACGGCGAGCAGAAAGGCTTGAGTGAGGAATTTATCTTACGGATTTTTAAAGCGATTCACCAGGAAAGCATTTCGCATCAGGAGAAAATTATCAACTCTTAGAGATTTTTATAAATAGGAAAAGCGCTTCAATTGAAGCGCTTCTTTGTTTTGGGAATTTTATTTTTTCGGCATGTCAGATGTTCCCATGTCACGGATACACACGTATTTACCGTCTCTTTTATGGAACAAAGCCATGAAATTTCCGCTTGAAACTACGGCATTTGCAGCGTCGGTCATTTTGTAGCTGCCAATTTCTACGACCTGGTTGCCGTCTGGAGAAGGAAAAACCTCCTGCGTTTCATAGGTGACTTTGGCGCCTTTTGGTGCAGCGGCAATTTCTTCTTTCATGTTTTTCAGGATGGCTTCAAGGCCAACAAAAGGCATTTTGTTTTGTGAAAAACTCGTGGCATCCTCTGCGTAATAAGCGATTCCTTCTGGTTTTCCGGCAGTCATGGCATCGGCGAAAGCGGTTTCCATGGCTTGGAGTTCGGTTTTGATTTGTGCAGCATCTGCCATTGGTGGAGGCGGAGGCGGGCCGTCTTTTTTGTTGCAGGCTAAAATGGTTGCAGCGATCATGCAGAAAGCCATTCCTTTGAACATCATTTTTTTCATAATGGTTTGGTTTAAATTAATGTGTTGAGGTTAAGCTACAGATCAAAAGTTGTTAAAAATAAGTATAATTTATTGAAAATCAGGCGTTTTTAATTTTTTTTATGCGGTTGCGATCTAAATTCCTCCTGCGTCGGAATGACAAGCTTGCGCGGTGGTTCGCGTGAAGGATAGCAGTGAAAAGCCCACAGCCGGAGGTACGACGGCGCGGACTTGCAGCGGATAGCCTGACCCGCAGGGACACGCCATAATAATTTAATGCAAGTTTCGGATGTGTGATTCTAAAAACGTAATTTTGCAGTTCAATCTCAAATACATGACAGGAACCGTTTACAAATCTACAGGGAGCTGGTATACCGTGAAATCTGATGCCGGCGATTTTATGGAATGCCGCATGAAGGGGAAATTCCGCATGAAAGGCATTAAGAGCACGAACCCGATTTCGGTGGGCGACATTGTAGATTATGAGATTGATGAAACTTCGGATGCGCGAACGGGAACGATTTATAAAATCCATGAACGGAAGAATTATATAGTAAGAAAATCGGTCAATTTATCGAAGCAAATGCACATCATTGCGGCAAATATCGACCAGGTTTTTTTGCTGATTACGATTAACAATCCGCCAACGACTACGAGTTTTATCGATCGTTTTTTGGTTACTGCTGAAGCGTATAAAATCGAAACGGTGTTGGTTTTTAACAAGATTGACACACTTGATGAAACGTCGCTTGACGAGCAGTTGTATTTGCAGCACATTTACCAGGAAATTGGGTACAAATGTTTGCGCGTTTCTTCGACCGAAGGAAAAGGTGTAGAACAATTGAAGGAAATGATGGTGGGGAAAGTGAGCATGTTTTCAGGGCATTCGGGCGTTGGAAAATCGACTTTAGTCAACGCTTTGGAGCCGAGTTTGCATTTGAAAACCAAAAATATTTCGGAACAAAGCAAGCAGGGACAGCATACGACGACGTTTGCGGAAATGTATGATTTGTCGTTTGATGCAAAAATCATCGATACGCCGGGAATTAAAGGCTTTGGGATTGTCGATATGGAAAAGGAAGAAATCAGCGGCTATTTCCCGGAATTTTTTAAACTTCAGGACCAATGCAAATTCAACAATTGCCTGCATAAAGAAGAGCCGAATTGTGCGATTAAAAAAGCGCTCGAAGAAGATAAAATTGCGTGGTCGCGCTATAGAAGTTACCTTCAGATTTTGGAAGGCGACGACGAACATTACCGTACCGATATTTACAATGACGACCGCATTGCAAGCGATGAAAGCCGGAAGAACTGATGAAAGTGGTTTTGCAACGGGTTTTGGAAGCTTCGGTGGCGATTGACGGTGAAAAATGTGCAGCCATCCAAAAAGGTTTGCTCGTGCTTGTGGGCATTGAAGAATCGGATGATAAAAACGACATTGACTGGCTTTGCGGAAAAATTTTAAACCTTAGGATTTTCGGGGATGAGAATGACGTAATGAATTTGTCGGTGAAAGACATTGACGGCGAAATCATCGTTGTAAGCCAGTTTACGTTACACGCTTCTACTAAAAAAGGCAATCGCCCTTCATACATACAAGCGGCGAAACCGGAGATTGCAATTCCGCTTTACGAGCAGTTTGTGTTGGAACTTCAAAACACTTTTGGCAAGAAAATCCAGACTGGAAAATTTGGTGCCGATATGAAAGTCGCCTTGGTTAACGATGGGCCGGTCACGATTTTGATCGATACAAAAAATAAATCCTAAAAGTTAATAAAATCTTAAAAAAAAGTATATTTTTGGGAAAATTATAGCCCATGAAAGTTGGTTTTTTATATGCCTTTATCTTCTTTTCTGTTGGAATTCTCCATGCCCAAAAAACAGATTATTTATTTGCCACAATTGCGGATAGCTTGAAAGAAAACGCCGATGCAATCGTCCGGCTGGATCAAACTGACATTAAGATTTCGTCGCAACGCAATATGGCTGTCTATAAAAAAAGAATCGTAACCGTACTCAATGAAAACGGACTGGACAACATCGAGGCGCAGGAACATTACGACAAAACAACTGCTGTAAAAAACATAGAAGCTACGGTTTATGATGCTTTTGGAAAGGAAATCAAAAAAATCAAGCGCAAGGATTTTCGCGACCAATGTGTGATCGATGGCATGACGATTTTTTCTGACAGCCGTTTTATCTACCTCAATTATACACCGGTTCAATATCCTTTTACCATTGTTTTTGAAAGCGAAATCAGCACTTCCAATACGGCATTTATTCCGTCCTGGATGCCATTGGCGGCTTATTATGTAAGCATTGAAAAAAGCGTTTTGAACATCAGTTATCCTGAAAATCTCGGATTTAAGAAAAAGGAACTGCACTTTTCAGGTTTCCATATTGAAAAAACTTCAGAAACGCCGGTTGCATTGTCCTATACTGCAACAAATATTGCTGCGCGAAAACAAGAAGATTTTAGCCCGAAATATTTTGACCTTTTCCCAAAGGTAATGTTCGGACTTGAGAAATTCCACCTCGAAGGTGTTGACGGAAGCGCTTCCACCTGGGAGCAATTTGGAAAGTGGTATGCTGAAAAGATTATTTCAAACGCCACCTTTTTGCCGGAAGCTTCCATTGTGTTGGTTAAAAAATTGGTCGGGGATGAAAAAGATCCAATCAAAAAAGCAAAGATTGTTTATGACTTTGTTCAGAAAAAATCGCGTTATGTGAGCATACAAGTTGGCATTGGCGGCTGGAGACCGATGCCTGCATCAGATGTAGACCGACTTGGTTATGGCGATTGCAAAGCATTGACCAATTACACCAAAGCACTTTTAAACGCTGTAGATGTACCGTGCTACCATACTGTTTTGTATGGCGACCGCACCCAAAGAAACATCCAGTCTGATTTTGTTTCGATGCAGGGCAACCACATGATTTTGTCGATACCCAATGGAAAAGATTACATTTTTCTGGAATGTACCAGCCAGGACGATCCTTTTGGTTATCAGGCCAATTTTACAGACGACCGTGATGTGCTGGTCATTAAACCCGATGGCGGCGAAATTGTACATACGAAAACATATGTCGATAAAGACAATGCCCAATTGAGCCATGGAAGTTATAAAATCTTAGGCGACGGCCAGGTTTCAGGCGAAATTGTGATCGCTTCTGAAGGTTCTCAATATGGGGATAAATTCAGGCTTCAAAGCAAATCGCCTGTAGATACAGAAAAGCATTACAAAGCCTATTGGCACAACATCAACAATCTGAAACTTAAAAAAATAGCCTTTTCAAATGACCGTGAAAAAGTAATTTTTGATGAAAAAATAGAAATGGATGCTGTAAACTATGGCAATTTTTCGGGGCAGCGCATGATGTTCCCTGTCAACTTATACAACCAGTATGATGGCAACTTTAAAAGGGTCAGAAACCGCAAAACGCCATTCGAAATTACGCGCGGTTTTTATGATGAAGATGAAATTGCGATAAGCCTTCCCGAAGGATTTGCGATAGAATCGATGCCGAAAGCCTTCGAGATTTCTGGAAAATTCGGAACCTACAAAACGGAGTTGGTACAAAATGAAAACAATCAATTGCTTTACAAACGCAAACTGTTCATTAAGAAAGGTTCTTACTCCAAACAGGAATATGAAGAATACCGCTCATTTGCCGATCAAGTTGCCCGCAATGACAATGCTAAAATCGTACTGCTCAAAAACCAATAAATATGTTTAAAAATTGCACCGTTGTTTTCTTTTTATTGCTTTGTCTTTCAGCCGGCGCCCAAAAATATGAATTTGGAAATGTTAGCGTTGCAGAACTCGAGCAAAAAAAGCACCCGCTCGATTCGTCGGCAGTGGCGGCAATTTTGTATGCAAGTTGTGATTCAGACATCGCTTTCAATCGGTTGGGATTTACTACAAAGCATACCGTCACGAAAAGGATAAAAATCTATAATAAGGAAGGTTATGAATGGGCAAACCAACAAATTATCCATGGTTTGGGGCGCAGGTCTGAAACGGTGTCCATATCTGAAGCGGCAACATACAATCTTGTTGATGGAAAAGTGGTCAAGACCAAATTAAAAACAGACGGGAAATTTGATGAAAAAATCAATAAATATATTGGCCGGATCAAATTTACAATGCCAAATGTAAAGGAAGGCTCCGTATTGGAATTTCGATATCAAATCGATTATCATGGAATCAGCACGCCGCCAAAATGGGATTTTCAGGAGAATATTCCTGTGGATTATTCTGAATTAAAAACGCATGTTCCAGAATATTTGCAATTCAATACCAATCAAAAAGGTTCATTATTTCCAAAAATAACTACGGCAAAACAAGAAAGAACAGGGAATTATGAGGAAACGATCACTACATATGTTTCTAAAAATCTTCCCGCACTAAATCAGGAAATTTATGTAACGAATATCAGGAATTATACGTCAGGCATCAGCCATGAATTTGCAGCTTATAAATTTTCTGGTGGCGTGGTGCTGGCATCGGAGAAATTAGCAGCCGACTGGCCTTCGGTTGCGAGGAATATCTATGAGTCAGATGATTTTGGGGATGAACTAAAAAAAAGAGGCTATTTTGAAAAAATCGTAGACTCTTTGAAATTGGGAAAAACAAGCCGTGCCGATATCATTTCGTCAATATTCAATTATGTAAAGTCTAACATCAAGTGGAACAAGCAAATGGGGATCGTATGTGAATATGGATTGAAAAATGCCCTCAAGACAAAATCGGGAAATGCAGCCGAAATAAACCTTTTGCTTGTGGCCATGTTGCAATATATAGAGATGGATGCGTGGCCAGTATTGGTTAGCACCAGGACAAATGGCATTGCGCTTTTCCCCAGTATAACGGCTTTCGACCATGTTATTGCAGGTGTAGAAACGCCTATGGGCATGACGTTGCTTGATGCAACTGGGGAATTTTCTTCACCTGACATTCTGCCGCTTTCCGATTTGAATTGGTATGGAAGGCTGATCAGGAGCAACAATACTTCGGTCCAGGTTGACCTTGTTCCTAAAATCTTATCGAAAGAAGTCTGCAGGCTAAACCTGAGCATCAGTAAAGACGGAGTGGCTGAAGGGCAATTCAGGAGACAATTGACAGATTATGAAGCACTTTCTTTTCGGGAAAAAAATACAAACACCGTTAAAGAGGTTTATCTGGAAACGCTTGAAAATGAAAATGACAATATTGCAATCGACAATTACAGCCGGGAAAATGAAAAAGAGGCTTCGCAACCGCTTTCAGAAACCTATCATTTTAAAAGCCAAACCGCGGCAGAAGTTGTAGACCAGCGGATGTACATTTCGCCAATGCTTTTTTTAACAGATAAAGAAAACCCGTTTAAGCAGGAAAAACGAGAATGCCCGATCGATTTCGGTTATCCTGTACAGCGAAAATACAGCATCAGCATTCAAATGCCGCAGGGTTACAAAGTAGAATCGGTTCCGGTTTCTGCCAATTATGTGACTGGGGATGACGTGGGCGCTTTTCGTTATGTTGTGGGATTTTCAGGCGATACGATACAGATTACCGTAGGTTTTGATATGAATGCAGCAGTATTGCCGGCAGATTATTATGAAGTGTTAAAAGACTTCTTCCAAAAAATGATCGACAAACAAAACGAACGCATCGTATTAATAAAAGCCTCATGAAGCCATTTTTCTACAAATCCGGAGTACTTTCAATTTTGACTTTCTTGCTGTTTGCCTTTTCGGCGCAAGCCCAAAAATTTGAATTGGGAAAAGTGAGCATCGCAGAATTGCAGGAAAAAACAAATCCAAACGATACCACCGCAGCCGCCGCAATTTTATACAATAAAGGAAAAACTACTTATAAATATGACAACAGCACAGGCTTTTCAGTAAAGCATGAATACGAATTCAGGATCAAAATCTATAAAAAAGAAGGACTAAACTGGGCCGATTTTAAAGTGCCGTATTATGTAGGCTATGAAAACCTCAATAATGAAATGGTAAAGTTTTCAGATGGCATGACTTACAATCTGCAAAATGGTGTGATCGTTAAAACAAAACTTACCGGTGAAGGGCGGTTTAAAAAGGACGTTAATGAATTTTGGAATGAAGCTTCGATTGCAATGCCAAATGTAAAAGTGGGATCGGTAATCGAATTTAAATATACTTTGACTTCGGAAAACATTACAGAGTTCCCGGACTATTGTTTCCAATATGAAATTCCGGTCAATTACTCGGAATACCGTACAGAAATCCCTCAATTTTTCGTCTACAAACCGATATTGTCAGGTTTCAAAAAGATAGAATCAGAATCAAAGATCGCAAACGGTTACCAGAACTTTACAAATCAGTACAACCAAACCGTAAACCTGTCGTTTCAGCAGATCAACAGCATTTACACCGCAAGGAATGTTGCCGCATTAAAGAGCGAACCTTATGTGGGCAATTTAAGCAATTACAGGTCTTTTGTATCGCACGAACTCGAAAAAACGCGTTTCCCGGAAGCTCCCGAAAAAAATTATGCAATGACTTGGGAAGGCGTTGCGAAAATGATATACAAGGAAGATCGTTTTGGCAAAGAACTGAAGACACGTTCGTATTTTGAAGCAGAGCTGGCTGCATACATCAAGAATACGGCTACAAATGTTGCGACCGCAAATGCAGTTTTTGAATTTGTCAAAGCCAAAATGAATTGGGACGGAAAATATGGCTACCTGACTAAAAAAGGCGTTAAAAAAGCATTTGAAGACAAAACAGGAAATACAGCTGAAATTAATCTGATGCTCGTTTCAATGCTCAACCACGCAGGAATCAATGCCAATCCGGTTTTGATCAGTACCGTTTCAAACGGCATTCCGGTATTTCCAAACCGCACCATATTTAATGATGTCATTGCAGGCGCTGAGATAGACGGAAAAATAGTGCTTTTTGATGCCACCGATAAAAATGCCACTATGAATATTTTGCCGCTGCGCGACCTGAACTGGAACGGCAGGCTCATTAGGCAGGACGGCACCTCAGAAGAGATTCCGTTATTTCCGCAAACAACGTCAAAAGAAGTCGTGACCGTTGTGGCAAGTTTAGATGCACAAGGAAAATTTACAGGAAAAGCAAGAACGTTAAAGACAGATTATGAGGCGTTTGGTTTCAGAGATAAATTCAGAGGCGTAAATAAAGACAACTATCTCGAAAAACTTGAAGCCAGCTTAAATGACATGCAGATCACACAATACTCGATCGAAAATGAGAATGATTTATTGCAACCTATAACCGAAACATTTACCTTTGCGTCAAACAACAATGCAGAGTTTTTAGGGGAAAATATCGTCATCAATCCGATGCTTGGTTTCATGCACAGCGAAAATCCGTTTACAGCCGAAAAACGGGAATACCCAATTTATTATGCTTATCCGTTTCAGAAAAAAATCATGATCAACATTGAAATTCCCGAAGGTTTTGAAATCGTTTCAGTACCGGTTTCCACTTCAATTTCAACGGGTGAGAATGTTGGATTCTTTTCGTACGCGACACAAGTTGCCGGAAGAAAAATCCAGATTACGATGTCATCGGAAATAAAAATGGCCATGCTTTCAGCAGAATTCTATGATCCGCTAAAAGCATTCTACAAACAAATGATTGAAAAATTAAACGAGAAAATCGTCTTAAAGAAGAAATAACATGAACCTCAAAGATTCACAATTAGAAGTAGACAACTGGATCAAAAACCACGGTGTCCGCTATTTTAATGAACTGACCAATATGGCACAGCTCACGGAAGAAGTGGGCGAAGTAGCCCGGATCATTGCCCGCCGCTACGGAGAACAATCTGAAAAAGAAAGCGATAAAAACAAAGACCTTGGCGAAGAACTTGCCGATGTAGTTTTCGTGGTTTTGTGCCTCGCAAACCAAACCGGAATCGACCTTCAGGAAGCTTTCGATAAAAAACTCGACCTTAAATCTTCGCGTGACAAAGACCGCCACAAGAACAATGAAAAGCTGAAATAGCATTTAATTTACTTTACAATCGCCGCAATGAATTTAAGGATTAGTGCATCACAACCTGCCAAAAATAGTTCCCTGAACATTTCAGGATCCAAAAGTGAAACCAACAGGCTTTTATTGCTGCAGGCGTTGTTTCCCGAACTCACCATAAAAAATACTTCAAATTCAGACGACAGCGAAGCGATGATGCGTGCGCTGACCATCCAAAATGGCCTGGCCGACATTCACCACGCCGGAACTGCAATGCGTTTCCTGACCGCTTATTTTGCCATTCACGAAAACCACGAAATTACGCTAACAGGTTCGCAAAGAATGCAGGAACGCCCCATCGAAATTTTAGTTGAAGCGCTGCAACAGCTTGGTGCCGATATTTCATATGTTCAAAATGCATGCTTTCCGCCGATAAAAATCAAGGGAAAAAAACTCGTTCAGAATCAAGTGACGCTGAACGCCAATGTCAGCAGCCAGTATATTTCGGCGTTGTTACTCATTGCACCAAAACTCGAAAACGGACTCGAATTGACGCTCGAAGGCAAAATCACATCGGTTCCTTATATTAATATGACCTTGGCGTTGCTCGATGAAATTGGCGTGCAGACTTCTTTCATCGGAAACGTGATCAAAGTCAGCCCGAAATCTGAAATCAAAAACCCAACAACTGTTACCGTAGAATCCGATTGGTCGTCGGCTTCGTATTTTTATTCGATTGTCGCGCTTTCGCCGATTGGTACCCGAATTACACTTTCAAATTACAAAGAAAACAGTTTGCAAGGCGACAGCGATTTATCTGAAATTTATGAAACGATGGGCGTAAAAACCGTTTTCGAAAACAATCAAATTATTTTAACCAAAAGCAATTGCGAAACTCCAGTCATCGCATTCGATTTAAACAAAACACCCGACATTGCGCAAACGATCGCCGCGACTTGTTTCGGACTCGGGATTTCGTGCCATTTGACAGGTTTGCACACGCTCAAAATCAAAGAAACCGACCGTTTAGAAGCACTAAAAACAGAACTTGGAAAACTCGGAGCCACAATTTCGGTAACGAATGACAGCCTGATCCTCGAAAAATCAGCATCCATAAATCCTGAAATTAAAATCGCAACCTACAACGACCACAGAATGGCAATGGCTTTTGCTCCATTGGCCATCAAAAAACCAATTGTGATTGAAGATGCAGGCGTTGTTTCCAAATCCTATCCTAACTTCTGGAGCGACTTAAAAATACTCGGATTTATCGTTGAAGAAACAAACTAAAAACTTCGCGATGCCTTGCACTTGTTGGCTTCCTGAAAATAAACCCCAAAACACTTGACAACGCCTGTCGCACAATCGTATATTTGCACCCACTTAAGGGCGAATGTCCAGTTAAACCAAAACGATATATGAAATTATCACACTTCAATTTTAATTTACCAAAAGAATTACTTGCAGAATATCCGGCTGAAAACCGCGACGAATCACGCCTGATGGTCATCAACCGCGAGAAAAAAACCATAGAGCACAAAATGTTCAAAGACGTGATCGATTATTTCGGTGATGGCGACGTTTTGGTACTCAACAACACCAAAGTTTTCCCTGCGCGTTTGTATGGAAACAAAGAAAAAACCGGTGCCAGGATCGAAGTGTTTTTACTTCGCGAACTCAACTCAGAGCAACGCCTTTGGGACGTGCTTGTAGATCCGGCAAGAAAAATCAGGATTGGGAACAAATTGTATTTCGGCGACGACGATTCGCTCGTTGCTGAGGTCATCGACAACACGACGTCACGCGGAAGGACGTTGCGTTTTCTTTACGACGGTTCTTATGAAGAATTCAGGAATAAACTGACGGAACTTGGCGAAACGCCCATCCCAAAATACATCAGCCGCGAAGTTACTCCCGAAGATGCCGAGCGCTATCAAACGATCTACGCCAAAGAAGAAGGCGCTGTTGCGGCTCCAACTGCGGGTTTGCACTTCTCAAAACACTTGCTGAAAAGACTGGAGATCAAAGGCGTAAACTTTGCTGAAGTGACTTTGCACGTTGGCCTCGGAACCTTCAATCCGGTTGAGGTAGAAGACCTTTCCAAACACAAAATGGATTCGGAAGAACTTATCATCACGCAACAAGCCTGCGATATTGTAAACGAAGCGAAGACCAAAAAGAAAAGGATTTGTGCCGTTGGAACGACTTCGATGCGTGCGATCGAAAGCTCGGTTTCGTCTGCAAAAACACTCAATACATTCGAAGGCTGGACGAATAAATTCATTTTTCCACCGCACGATTTCAGCGTAGCCAATTGCATGATCACGAATTTTCACACGCCAAAATCAACATTATTGATGATGGTTTCTGCATTCTGCGGCCACGATTTGATGAAAAAAGCCTACGAAGAAGCGATCAAAGAAGGCTACAAATTTTATTCTTACGGCGACGCAATGCTGATTTTGTAATCAGATAAATTTATAAAAAAAATCCTGTCAGCAATGGCGGGATTTTTTGTTTTTGGGCGTGCCACCGGCTCCACTGCGCTGCGCCGCTGTCAGGCTGTCCGCTACAATCTTTTTGAATTCCGCTGCGCTGCATTAAAAAAGGATTTTCGCTTCTATCCTTCACGCAACCTGAAACGCCAACATTGAAATAATTTCTTTCGACTTTTGGACTTTTGACTTTCGACTGTTTTCCCTACTTTTACCAAACAAACAACAACCTATGGCCTTTCAAAATACCAAAGCATTCGCACAACAACTTGACGCCGAAGACCCGCTTTCCAAATACCGTGACGAATTCCACTTTCCGAAAGTCAACGGCAAAAAAGTCATTTACTTCACCGGAAATTCCCTCGGTTTGCAGCCCAAAAGAACCAAAGCCTACGTCGACGAAATCATGACCGACTGGGCAGAACTCGCCGTAGAAGGCCATTTTTACGCGCACAAGCCGTGGTGGGATTACCAGGAGCGCTTTGCAACTCCGTTAAGTAAAATCGTCGGTGCCAAACCGTCTGAAGTCACGGTAATGAATACGCTGACTGTAAACTTACACTTGTTAATGGTGTCTTTTTACAAACCTGAAGGCAAAAGATTCAAGATCCTCTGCGAAGCCAAAGCATTTCCAAGTGACCAGTATATGATTCAGTCGCAGGTCAAATTCCACGGTTACAAACCCGAAGATGCGATTGTTGAAATTCAAAGGCGCGAAGGCGAACACAACATCCGCCTGGAAGATGTATTGGCTAAAATCAAAGAAGTCGGTGATGAACTGGCGTTAGTCTTAATCGGCGGCGTGAATTACTACACAGGTCAGGTTTTCGATATCAAGACGATCACTGAAGCAGGTCATGAAGCCGGTGCAAAAGTGGGCTGGGACCTTGCGCATGCCGCCGGAAACATCAAACTCGAACTGCACGACTGGAATGTCGATTTTGCCGCCTGGTGCAGTTACAAATACATGAATTCCGGACCTGGAAATGCTTCGGGCTGTTTCGTTCACGAAAAACACCACCACAATAAAGAATTGCCAAGATTTGCAGGCTGGTGGGGACACAACAAGGAACGCCGATTTAAAATGGAACCCGATTTTGATCCGGCAAACGGCGCTGAAGGCTGGCAAATTAGCAACCTTCCGGTGCTTTCTTTAGCGCCATATCTCGCATCGGTCGAAATGTTCGACGAGATCGGAATGGACGCACTTATCGAAAAAAGGGATAAAATCACAGCTTATCTCGAATTCATATTGCATGAAATTGATAACGAAGTAGACAGCACTTTTGAAATCATTACGCCGTTAGCACCATCAGAAAGAGCATCGCAACTATCGGTTTTCCTGCACGGCGAGGGCAGGAAGCTTTTCGATTACCTGATGAAAAATGGCGTCATTACCGATTGGCGTGAGCCTAATGTAATCAGGTTGGCCCCGGTTCCAATGTACTGTTCATACGAAGATATGTACGAATTTGGCCAAATTTTAAAAGCAGGAATACTGAATTCCTAAGGGGAATTCTTAAAATTTTGATGAAAATTAAAAAGAAATAAAAAGATATTGCAAAATATTTTAGCTTTGTAAGCTACAGAAAAAATGGTGTCAAATTAAATACTACTACAAATGAAATTGAAATTACCTCTCATGGCCTTGGTTGCTGCTTTCGGGTTTGCTGCTAACGCGCAGGTTTCAAAAAATGAAAGCGCTGCAAGAAAATGGATCACAGACCATTCGAAAGAACTGGGAATTAAGGATTATCATACGTTTAAACTGAACTTTGTAAAGAAAAGCCTTGCCGGTGAAACGCTTCGTTTTCAGCAAATGATCAACAATGTGCCGGTTTACCATTCAGAAATTGTTGTGCACTTTAACAATAGCGACAAACTCAGTTTTACATCAGAGTCTTATGACAGTGCTGCAAAAAACATCACAACTACACCAAGCCTTTCTAAAGAAGCTGCTTTAACGGCATCAAAAGAAAGCCTCAAGCTCGACGTAGCTTACACTGTTGATGCAAACGAACTGGTTGTTACAGAAGTGGGCGATCAAACCAAATTGGTTTATAGAGTCATAACCAATCCAGCAAATGGAAAAGCCAGTTGGGAACTTTTGGTAGATGCACAAACAGGAGCTGTTTTAAGCACAAAAGATGTTGCGATTTACCACCATCACGATAAAAAAACTGCAGAACAGCCTAAAAAAACAAACCCTGTTTTCTCAATGGCTCCATTGTCATTTGTTACTGGAACAGCAATGGTGTATCTTTCAGACCCATTGTCCTTTGCCCATGTCGCTTATGGAGCGACAGGTTATGTTGACGGAAATGATGCAAATACCACACAATTGGCTGCCGCAAGAACCGCAGTAACATTACCGGAAATTGATTTGACAGCAGGCGTTTACAAACTAAAAAGCTCTTATGTGCAAATTGGTGATTTTGAAACACCAAATTACGGCCTGTTTACTCAAGGTACAAGTGCTTTTAATTTTACTAGGGATAACAATGCTTTTGAAGCAGTAAACGTTTTTTACCAATTGGATAAAAGTTTAAGATATATCAATGAAACATTAGGCATTGTTTGTAAGCCAAGTTTAAATAGCGGCGTTCTTTTATATGATCCGTCAGGATTGGATGGTGACGACAATTCACATTATGTTCCTTCTACAGAAAAGATCGCTTTTGGTGAAGGTTGCGTAGACGATGCTGAAGATGCTGATGTGATCTGGCATGAATTCGGTCACGGCGTTCACGACTGGTTGACAAACGGAAGCACTTCACCATATTTAGGAGAAGGAAATGGCGACTACTGGGCACAATCATACAGTAGAAGCTTGAACCAATGGGCTTCAACAGATGCGGCATACAACTACATGTTTAGCTGGGACGGGCACAACACCTGCTGGTCTGGAAGAAGTACCAATTATGCGGCGCTTTATCCAGGTGGATTGGTTGGATTGCAAGGTGGCGCAGCGCATACAGACGGCCAGATCTGGGCAACAGTCCTGATGAAAATCTGGGATGCCATCGGAAGGGAAAAAACAGACAAAATGTTCCTTGAAGGCTTAATCCTTACAAACACCAGCACCAACCAGCAAAACGGGGCCAGAGCTTTGAGGCAAGCAGCGATTGACATGAGATACAGTTGTGCAGATGTAAGAACCATTACACAAAAATTTGCCGCTGCAGGTTACGTAATGCCGGCATTGTTAGTTGTAAGTGCGCCTCCAACTGACTTGGTTGTAACTGCAGATGCAAACCAAACCTATACCTTGCCTGATTATACTTCAGAAACCATTGTTTACAGTCCGGATTGTGACAAAGTCGCTATACAAACACCAGCGCCTGGCAGTGTTGTAGCTCCCGGAACATACACGATCACGATGACCAGCGGAACCGCTTCCGATACATTTACACTCACCGTGCAACCTGCATTGGGGCTTAACAACAATACAAGGGCAAATGATATCGTAGTGTATCCAAATCCTGCTTTCAATGAAATCACGATCAAAGGAAACCTTGATACTACAGATTCCATTGCAATCTACAACATGCTTGGCCAAAAAGTAATCGAAAAAACAATCGACTCCAAAGAGCAAAAAGTAGATGTTTCCAAATTGGAATCAGGCGTTTACACGATCAATTTCAAGAACAGCAAATTCTCATATAAATTCGTGAAGAACTAATTTTAGGAAACCATAAAGGAAACCGCAGTGAAAATAACATTTCATTGCGGTTTTTTTTTGCAAATAAAGTACCTTTGCGTCCGATTGAAAGAACAATAAAATGACTAAAGAACAAAAAATAAACAGCTTTGATCCGTCGCAACCCGGATTGGCCGACCAAAGCATTTTCGGATTGCCTTTTACGGCAGACGAAAGCGAAATCATCATCATTCCTGTTCCTTGGGAAGTGACTGTGAGTTACGGCGCCGGTGCTTCTGAAGGGCCGGAAGCAATTTTAGACGCGTCATTTCAAGTCGATTTGCACCACCAGGAATTTCCCGAATTGTGGAAACTCGGGATGTACCTCGACCTGAACGAACAAACCGCAAAATGGAACGATGACAGCGCCAAATACAAAAGCCTCGCGCAACCAATTATCGAAGCGCTTGAAAGCGGAGAAGTCATTGAAAAGAACCCGAAGCTTCAGGCTGATCTGGACAAAATCAATAAAGTGTGTGGTGATCTCAATACGGAAGTCCGCGACCGCGCTTTGCACTGGATGGGCAGGGGAAAGAAAGTCGTGCTTTTAGGCGGCGACCATTCTACGCCGTTAGGCTATTACCAGGCATTGGCAACGCAGCATGAGGATTTTGGAATTTTGCATCTCGATGCGCACATGGATTTGCGGATTGCGTATGAAGGATTCAAATATTCACATGCCTCCATCATGTACAATGCGTTGCAGATTCCGCAGATCTCAAAGATCGTACAGGTCGGAATCCGTGATTTTTGCAAACAGGAAGTCGAAGTCGCCCAGTCGGATCGCGTTATTGTGCATACCGATATGGATTTAAAAGCAGAAACTTTCCGAGGCATGACCTGGGAAAAACAATGCGACAATATTATCGCTGCGCTTCCGCAAAAAGTCACGATCAGTTTTGATATCGACGGCCTGTATTCGTGGTATTGCCCAAATACGGGAACGCCGGTTCCGGGTGGATTTTCATTCGAACAAGCCACTTATCTGTTGAGCAAATTGGCCGATAGCGGAAAAGAAATCATTGGGTTTGATCTTGTGGAAGTCGCTCCCGGCGATGACGACTGGGACGGAAACGTGGGCGCCAGGATGCTGTACCACATGTGCGGCATGCTTGCGAAAAACAACGGACTCGAAGTAGGACAAAAAATAGATTTTACTAGAAATTAACTGGTGGCGGACGATTTGTCCGCCTTTTTTATAGGTTGTCGACATTGCGAATCAACGCTTTTGCTTTCTGCTTGATCTTTGCCAATTCAGCCGGATTAATTTTGTCCAATAAGCTTAGCATCATGGTCATGCGCGGATTGTTACTAAAAAATTCACGTTTGTCATCCAAAAAATTCCAATACAAACTATTAAACGGACATGCTTTTTCGCCCAGCCTTTCCTTCACATTGTAATGGCAGCCCTTGCAATAATTGCTCATTTTATTGATGTAACTTCCCGAAGAAATGTAGGGTTTTGTAGCAATTGTTCCGCCATCGGCAAATTGCGACATGCCACGGGTATTTGTGATTTCGACCCATTGAATCGCATCGATGTACACACCTAAATACCATTGGTCGACTTCATCCGGACTGGTTTGTGTCAACAAGGCGAAATTTCCAATGACCATTAATCTTTGAATATGATGCGCGTACGCTTTTTCAAGGCTTTGCCCAAGCGCGTGTTTTAAGCAATTCATTTTGGTTTCGGCATTCCAATAAAAATAAGGCAGCTTGTTGTGGTTTTGCAGGACATTCTTTTGAGCAAAATCGGGCATTTCCTTCCAATAAACGCCACGCATGTATTCGCGCCAGCCAATGATCTGGCGAACAAAACCTTCTATTGCTGCAATGTCAATCTGGTTTTTGTGGGTATGGTAAAAATTCAGGACTGTGCGAATAACTTCTTTCGGAGAAATCATTTTGCTGTTCATTGCAAATGATAATCTGGAATGAAAAAGATAATTTTCACCGGTTTGCATTGCATCCTGGAAATCGCCAAAATGTTCAAGCAAATGAAGGCAAAAATGTTTCAGGGTTTCAAGGCTTTCTTCGCGTGAAACCGGCCATTGAAAATTTTCTGGATCGATTGCCCCAAAAGTCTTGATTCCGGATTTTTGAATCTCTTCCAAAACTTCTGAAACGTTTTGATTGAAATTCTTTATATCCGGAATTGGAACTTCACCTTTATATTTGCTGCGGTTGCTGTGGTCAAAATTCCATTTTCCGCCAAGCGGATGATCGCCAACCATTAGGACATCGTGTTTTTTTCGCATGTGGCGGTAAAAGCTTTCCATGAGCAGCGCGTCTTTTCCGTGGTAAAATTCGGCAAGTTCAGCACGTGTTGTAAAGAAATGTTCGGAATCGTAAACAGCTGATTCGATTTTGAGCTGGCTGCAAATTTCCTTCAATTCAATGTCAAGCCGAAATTCATCCGGAAGCAAATATTCGAAAATATCAGCGTTGTATTTTTCGATCGTTTGTGCTATTATTTGATCAAGCTGCTGCGGATTATTGGAATCGTTAATACGGAAATAAATCACGTTGTGGCCTTTTGATCCGATCAGTTCGGCAAAATTCCGCATGGCCATAAAAAACGCTACGACTTTCTGGACGTGGTGTTTTACATAATCGGTTTCCTGACGCATTTCGGCAAGCAAATAATAAGTATCCGGATCGGCTTTTTTAAACCACGAGTGTTTGCTGTTGAGTTGGTCGCCGAGGACAAGCCGCAGTTTAGCCATGTTTTTCTGTTTTATTCCGCCTGCATTTTTCACTGCAATATCTGACTTCTTCCCAATTCTTTTCCCACTTTTTGCGCCATGAAAAAGGCAATCCACAGATGGGACAAATCTTTCGTGGCAGATTTTGTTTTCGGATCGTCATTTTAAAACGGCTTGACTAAATTTAAGCAAATTCTGTTTGAATGCGCGAACTTTATATTTTAATTAGATGTTGTTGAAGTGATTGGTGCGCGTGAGCGATGGAGGCGGCATCCTTGCAGCGTCCCGAAACTTCGGGAGAAAGATGTGAGCCGAGAGCGCGGCATGAGGCACGAAGGACACGCCCAAATAAATCCATAAAACCAAGGGATGCTTTCAATTATTGCTTAAATTTACGCACTTACTATTATTTGTTGCTGATGCAGAAATCATTAAAAATTGCAGTCGTCGGATCTGGACTTGTGGGTTCGCTGCTCGCTATTTACCTCAAAAAAGCTGGGCATACGGTGCATGTTTACGACAGAAGCCCGGACATTCGCAAAATTCAGTTTTCGGGAAGATCAATCAATTTGGCGATGTCGCACCGCGGCTGGAAAGCGCTTGACGGCGTAGGCATAGGCGATGAGGTGCGTAAAATCGCGATCCCGATGGACAAGCGTGCGATCCATTTGAAGGACAAACTCAATTTTCAGCATTACGGCAAAGAAGGCGAGAGCATTTATTCGATTTCACGCGGGACATTGAACCGTAAAATGATCGACCTGGCCGAGGAAGCCGGAGCCGAATTTTTCTTCGAACAGCGCATTTGGGATGTATCACTCGCAGAAGCAACGCTGCACATTGGCGAAACCGAAAGGGGCGAATGGAAAGACGTGAAATACGATATGGTTTTTGGTGCCGATGGCGCATTTTCAAGGATTCGCCACAGGATGCAGCGCCAGAGCATGTTCAACTATTCGCAGGAATTTTTGAATACGGGTTATAAGGAATTGAATATTCCGGCAAATGCAGATGGTTTGCACAAACTCGATAAAAACTCATTCCACATCTGGCCGCGCGGCAATTACATGCTGATCGCGTTGCCCAATCTGGACGGCAGTTTCACCTGTACGCTGTTTATGCCGTTTGAAGGCGAAAACTCGTTTGCAGCATTAACCGACCGGAAATCGGTAGAAGATTTTTTTGAGAAAAATTTCCCCGATTCGATTGATGTGATCCCGAAACTCGCCGAAGATTTCTTTAAAAACCCAACGAGTACTTTGGTTACCATGAAATGTTTTCCGTGGACCTTTGAAGATAAAGTCGCCTTGATTGGCGATGCCTGCCATGCGATCGTTCCGTTTTACGGGCAGGGCATGAACGCGGGTTTTGAAGACATCACGGTGCTCAATGAAATGATGCAAAAATTTGGCGACGACTGGACAACAATTTTCTCAGAATACCAAAAATCAAGAAAACCAAATGCCGATGCGATAGCCGAATTGTCGTACCGCAATTTCATGGAAATGAGCTCAAATACTGCTGACGAAAAATTCCTGCTCCAGAAAAAAATAGAAAAGCGATTTTCAGAAAAATTCCCAGACAAATGGCTGCCGTTGTACAGCCGTGTCACGTTTAGCCACAATCCGTACACTGAAGCGCTGGCCATCGGCGACAAGCAAAATGAGATCATGGGCAAAGTCATGCAGCTTCCCGAAATTGAAAAAATCTGGGACAGTGAAGCCGTTGAAAATAAGATTTTGGAGTTGTTGAAATAGGTTTTTAGGAGCTATTCCTGCTATACGCTTCAATCTTTTTATGTTTTGAATTTGCTGACGCAATCCAAAACATAAAAAGGATTTCCGCTGCTATCAGGGCTAGGTGTTTTTCGGTAACGGAATGTTATCTACTTTTTTATTGGTCGATTTCAGCAACACCCGCAGCGTGCTGTCGTTGTTGAAATAACTGTACATCCACGTAATGAAAATCGACAGTTTGTTTTTGACGCTCAAGATCAGCATCAAATGCACAAACATCCAGGTGAGCCACGCCAGTCTTCCCTGAAAGCTGAATTTCGGCAAATCGACGACTGCTTTTCTTTTTCCAACCGTTGCCATCGATCCTTTGTCATGGTATTCAAAAGGTTCTAATGCTTTCCCGTCAGACAATCTTTTAAAATTCTTTGCCAATGCTTTTGCATGTGCGATTGCGACACTCGCCACCTGCGGATGCCCTTTCGGATATTTGGGCGTGGGCATGAAAGCGATATCTCCAATGGCATAAGCGCCTTTTAAATGGTCGAGTTCACTAAAGCGGTTTGTGGTAAAACGGTTTCCGCGCGTCATGTTTTCTGCAGGAATGCCTTCTATCGTGTTTCCGGTCACGCCGGCTGCCCAGATGACATTTAAAGCTTCGATTTTTTCGCCGCTTTGCAACGAAACGGTGCGCCCGTCGTAATTGCTTACGACGGTGCTGGTTTTAACGATCACGCCCAGATCTTCAAGGTATTTCCGGGACATTTTCCGGGAATCGTCGCTCATCGGACTTAAGGTAAATGGTGAACCTTCGAGCAAATAAATGGTCAGTTTTGAAAAGTCTTTGTCGGGATAATCGCGCGGTAGGATGTTCTTTTTCATTTCGGACAAAGCGCCTGCAAGTTCGACTCCGGTTGGGCCACCGCCAACGATTACAAAATTCATTAGCGGCTGAAGGTCTTCGGATTTTACGATAAGTGCATCTTCAAAAGTCTGTAAAATACGGTTGCGCAGCTGGATCGCTTCGGGCACAGATTTCATCGGAAACGTGAATTGCTCTACTTCTTTATTTCCGAAGTAATTTGTCGTACATCCAAAAGCAAGGACTAAATAATCGTATTGAAAATTCTCGATTGACGTTCTGACTGTTTTTGTAGCGGTGTCTACACCCAACACATCCGCGATGCGAATCCGGACATTTTTAGAATGCTGGAAAACTTTCCGAAGCGGAAACGAAATGCTTGCCGGTTCCAGCCTCGCCGTAGCAACCTGGTACATTAAAGGCTGAAACTGGTGGTAATTGTTTTTGTCTATTAAAAGGACGTCATAATCAGTGTTTTGTAAATCTTGCGCCAATTGCAGGCCACCAAATCCGGCGCCTGCAATGATGATGCGTTTTCGCGTTTCCATGTGTTTTTTTATTTTGGCAGCATAAAGTTACCGATTAAAAAAGCGCTGGGTTTGCGTATTAACATTTATTAAAGAAAATAGAATCTGCGGTTTGATTCAAACGGAATTATTTCTTAAAGATAAAATACACTGCGAGAATCAAGAAGCAAAATCCAACGGCATGATTCCATTTGAACGATTCATTTTTAAAAAATAACATGGAGAAGACCACAAAAATAACAAGTGTGATGACTTCCTGGATTACTTTAAGCTGCATCAATGAAAATGGGCCGCCGTTTCCGTCAAAACCAATTTTGTTTGCCGGAACCTGAAAGCAATATTCAAACAACGCCAATCCCCAACTGATCAGCACTATCGTGATCAATCCGGCGTTTTCAAACCACTTGAGTTCTTTAAATTTCAAATGGCCATACCAGGCGAGCGTCATGAAAACATTCGATAAAACCAGCAATCCGATCGTTGCAAAACCTTTCATTATTTCCTGAATAATTTGGTTAGAATCCCAAAAGCCCCACGGATGAAAGTCGCGCTGGTCAATACTTTAATCACCGATTTGGTGGTTTGGCTCATCGGTTCGCTGGCTTCCTTTTTCGCTTCTTTTTGTTGTTGTACTTGTTCTTCTTTTGCGGCAACTTCCTGTTCGACTGCTTCAATTTTCTTGTTTAGCATTTCATAAGCGCTTTCACGATCAATGACTTCACTGTATTTTTTGACCAGTTTTGAATGAGCGTTGATGTCGTCAATTTCGGCTGTCGTCAAGACATCCATGCGGCTCATTGGCGCGCGCATCATCGTTGCTGCTAGTGGTGTCGGAATTCCTTTTTCATTCAATGCTGTGACAAGTGCTTCACCAATTCCGAGATTCGTAAGGGTTTCGTCGGTTTTGTAATATTCTGAAATCGGGTAATTTTCGGCAGTCATTTTAATTGCCTTTCTGTCATTGGCGGTAAACGCACGCAAGGCATGCTGGACTTTCAATCCGAGTTGTGCCAATACACCGCTGGGAACATCCATTGGGTTTTGGGTCACAAAGAAAACACCGATGCCTTTGGAGCGAATCAGTTTGACGATGCTTTCAATCTGTTCCAATAAGGCTTTGCTGGCTTCATTAAAAATTAGGTGCGCTTCGTCAATGAAAATGACCAGTTCCGGTTGGCCCGAATCGCCTTGTTCTGGCATTTGCTGGTAAATTTCTGCCAAAAGGCTCAGCATGAAAGTCGAGAATAATTTGGGTTTGTCTTGAATATCCGTCAGGCGGATGATGTTGATGTAGCCTTTTCCGTTTTCATCGATGCGCATCAGATCGTTGATGTCGAAAGACATTTCACCGAAGAACAAATCGGCGCCTTGTTGTTCGAGTTCGATGATTTTGCGTAGGATCGTTCCGGTCGTTGAAGTCGAAATTTTACCGTAATGTTCTTCGATCTCATCCTTGCCTTCTTCGGTAATGTAATTGATGACTTTTTTGATGTCTTTTAAATCGAGCAGCGGCATTTTGTTGTCGTCGCAATATTTGAAGATGACAGCTACCACTCCGGCCTGAACGTCATTTAGCCCTAAAATCCGTGAAAACAATACCGGCCCAAATTCGGAAACAGTGGCGCGAAGCCTGACGCCATTTTGTTCTGAAAGCGACATCAATTCGACTGGAAATGCTGCAGACGCATAAGGAATGTTGATTTTTGCATGGCGCTCTGTAATGAATGGAAGCTCGGTTCCTTCTTTGGCAATTCCGCTAAAATCACCTTTGATGTCCATCATTAAAACAGGAATTCCAAAGGATGAAAGCTGCTCAGAAAGGACTTGTATCGTTTTGGTTTTTCCGGTTCCGGTGGCGCCTGCAATCAGTCCGTGGCGGTTGATGGTTTTTAATGGGATTTTAACATGGGCGTCGGGAAGTGGCTCACCTTCAAAAATGGCTCCGCCAAGTGTGATGCTGTCGCCTTTTGAACTGTAGCCATCATTAATGTACTGTATGAAATCTTCTTTTCTACTCATATGGATGTTTGTTTGAAAATGGTAAAATGACACTTCAACGGCCTATGATATTTTTTAAAAAATGCAATTTAATGCATTTGGTAAGAATATTTATCAAAATCCAGCCAAAAATAATAGTGCATTATTTACAGCTTATACAACGATTGAGTACTCAAATGATTATAAATGGGATGTTTTAGCCAATATTCATTAAATAATCTCAAAAGGCTTGAATTTTCAGGTATATTAGCGATGAATTAATCATAATAAAATTAAAAAAAGTTTTTTTATTTAAACTAAAAATTTAAATTTGCTCCTATTCAAATTTTATTACAACTAAAATTATAAATTAATTAAAACTATTAAATTTAAAAAAAATGGCAAACGTTAAAAAAGAAGGTGGTTCAAGCTTGGGAGGAATTTTCTCTGGAATTGTAATTGTAGCATGTATCGCTGTGGGTTGGGTTATCTGGAACTTCATCATGGGTAATGGCGCTAACTTTGAAGGTGGCGTAAATACCGGGGCACCGCTAAAAGGAAATTATCTGGCAATGGTTTACAAAGGAGGTCCAATCGTTCCTGTTTTGATGGGATTGTTGTTGATGGTTGTTGTTTTTTCAATTGAAAGATATTTTGTAATTACAAAAGCGACTGGTAAAGGAAATCTTGACCAATTCATGAAAACTGTTCAGGCTAGCATCAGAGGCGGAAATATTGACGAAGCTATTGCAGCTTGTGACAAACAACAAGGTTCTGTAGCAAACGCTATCCGTTCCGCATTGGTTAAATACCAGGACGTTAAAAAAGAAGGATTCAACAGTGAAGAGGCTGCTGAAACCATCCACAAAGAAATCGAAGAGGCAACTTCATTGGAAATGCCAATGTTAGAGCAGCACATGACAATTTTGTCAACTTTAGTTTCATTGGGAACACTTGCAGGATTGTTAGGAACGGTAACGGGTATGATTAAAGCATTTGCTGGATTAGCTGGTGGCGGTGGAGCAGATTCTGCTGAGCTTGCAAACGGTATTTCTGAAGCTTTGATCAATACGGCTACAGGGATCTCGACTTCAGCTTTGGCAATTATTTGTTACAACTTCTTTACGTCAAAAATTGATAGCCTTACTTATGCAATTGATGAGGCTGGTACTACAATTGTAAACACTTACAGATACTTCAGAGGCAGCTTGAAACAATAATTGTTGGTATTTTTATCAATTTAAATAAATAAAATAATGGCAATAAAAATGAAAAAAAAGTCAACATCTACCGATATGACGGCGATGTGTGATGTTGCATTCCTTTTGCTTACGTTCTTTATTTTGACTGCTACCGCTAAAGTTCCTGAAGTAATGCCTGTTGATACGCCTGCATCTACAGTACAAACAAAGTTGCCTGAAAAAGATCTGGCTACTTTAACCGTAGGTAATGGAAAAGTATTTTTTGACGTGAAAGGAAAAGATGTTCGTAAAAGAACGCTTGAATTAATGAGCAATAAATACGGTGTGAAGTTTTCAGATGACGATCAGAATAAATTTGCTTCAATGGAAAGTTTTGGTGTGCCAATTCAAAGCCTGAAACAAGTACTTGATGCAAAGCCTTCAGAAAGAAAGAATATTATTCAGCCAGGAATTCCGAAAGATTCTCTTGACAATCAACTGGCAGAGTGGATCCAAAATGCAAGGCTTGCAAATATTGAACTTCAGGATAAAGAGCTTGAAATCGCTATAAAGGGAGATGCCAAAGAAGAATATCCGGTAATTAAGAGGGTCATGGATATTTTACAAGATCAAAAAATCAATAACTTTAGTTTGGTTACTGGTTTGAGAGGGAAAGAAAAATAATTTAAAAAAATATACTAAATGGCTGAATTAAATACCGGCGACGGCGGTGGTAAAAAAGGCAGTGGAAAGGTAAGAAGTAAAAAATCCAACTCTAAAGTAGATTTAACTGCGATGGTAGATTTGGCTTTCTTATTGATTACGTTCTTTATGCTTACCACAACGTTGTCAAAACCACAATCTATGAATTTGGGGTTGCCAGATAAAGATCCGGATAAGGATAAAAACATAGACGTCAAAGTAGATGAGAATCGTACAATGACCATATTGTTGGGAGACAATAATAAATTGGTTCGTTATGTAGGTTTGTTGGCAACACCTGTTGCTGGTGGAGCGCCAAAAGATTTTGCATACGGCAGCGACGGTATCCGAAAAGAATTGTTGAGCAGAAAAGAAGCAGTGCTTCAATATACCGGAAACAAAGACAAAGGAATGATCGTAATTATCAAACCGAGCAAAAAATCCAATTACCGAAATCTTGTAGACATACTTGATGAAATGGCAATTGTAAATGTTCCGACTTATGCAATCGTAAACGATTTTACACCGGAAGAAACAAAATTGTTAGGAGAAAGTGCTTCGGCCGAAAAAACTGCCCCGGCAGCGGTTCCTAATCCTTAACATCATAAATAATCTAATTAATTTAAAGCGTTTGAGAATAGCTTTTTAAAGCTTAAATCGTTACGGGGTAAATTAAAAAAAAATAAAAAAATGAAATTAGATTTATTAAAAAAACAATGGCTGGATGTCGTTTTTGACGGGCGAAACAAGTTGTACGGTGCTTACGAACTAAGAACTTCGAATGGTAAAACAACCACTAAGGCGCTTATTATCGGAGGGGTGATTTTCACCTTTTTAGTAAGTATTCCTGTTTTGGCGAATTTGCTTCCGGATAGTTCAGATGAAGTGACTTTGGACCAGAAAATTACGACAGTAAAATTACCGCCAAAAGAAAAACCGAAAGAAAACTTACCACCGCCACCGCCACCGCCACCAAAAGTAGACCAGGTGAAATTTGTGAAACCGGTTGTGGCCAAAGCAGATGAGGTCGTTGAAGAACCGCCAAAAATTAAAGAGATTGTAGATAAGAAGATTGGTGCTGAAACCATCAAAGGAGATCCGGATGCTGAATTGACTGTAGAGCCAGTTGGTAACGGACCTAAAGATGTAGTGGAAGAAGATAATAATATTTACAATACTGCAGGTATCGAGGTAAAACCTGACTTCCCAGGAGGTATCGATAAGTTTTACAAATTCGTTGGTAAAAACTATCAGGTTCCTGAAGAAGAAGGTTTGAAAGGAAAGGTATTCGTTTCTTTCGTAGTCGAAAAAGACGGTTCACTTACAGATATTAAAGTAATCAGGGATATCGGTTATGGCACAGGTAAAGAAGCAATCCGCGTCTTGAAATCTTGTCCAAAATGGAATCCGGGAGAACAGAATGGTAAAAAGGTAAGGGTATTGTATTCCTTGCCAATCAACATTCAATCTGCAGAATAAGTGATCGATAAAATAATAAATAATATCAGGAAGAAATCGCTTAAAGAGCGATTTCTTCTCGTTATAGGGATTTTGTTTTTTCTGATTTACCTGTGTTTGGGACTGGCTGTCATCTTTTGGAAGCGCTTTCCAATCCAGATGCAGCAAAATTACCGGATTGCTTTCGGCGTATTGCTGATCGTATATTCTTTCTTCAGGTTCCTGCGTTTTTTCAATTCAAATAAGGATTAATATGAAAGCAAAGTTCAAAATTGCAGCATTTGTTTTATTGGCCATTTTAGTAGTCACTTGTAAAAAGAAAGAAGCAGGTCATTCGAAAGAATCGATCAATTCAGGTAAAGCCACGATTTTGGTTGACGAAACCCTGACGCCCATCATTGAAGATCAGGTTCAAATTTTCGAAAGCACCTACGATGCTAAAATTACTTTGGAAAGTAAATCCGAAACAGAAGTCATACAAAAACTGGTGAAAGATACTTCCCAGATTGCCGTTTTAGCAAGAGCATTAAATCCTAATGAAGAGCAGATTTTCAAAAACAAGAAAATCATCCCAAGAATTACCAAGATCGCCACCGATGCTATTGCGCTGATTTCAAATAAAAACGACAAAGATACAATTGTGGCGTTACAAGATGTCATTGCCTTCATGCAGCAAAAGCCTTCAACGATCAAAGGATTGGTATTTGACAATCCAAATTCAAGCACCGCAAGGTATATCAATGAATTGGCCGGAATAAAAAGTTTTCCTGAAAAAGGGGTTTTTTCTTTTAAGACCAATGATGAAGTGATCAAATACGTTTCAGAGAATAGCGGCATCATCGGCATAGTCGGAATGAACTGGATTAACGATCCAAAACCTCAAACGCAACCATATATTGAAAAGATTAATGTGTTAAGTGTAAAAGGCAATTCATCAAATTCTTATACCTTCCCAAGCCAGAATAATATAGCAGAAGGCATTTATCCTTTGGCACGCGATTTGTATATCGTCAATTGTCAGGGCTATCCAGGATTGGGAATGGGATTTTCTTCATTCGCAACCAGCGAAACCGGGCAAAGGATTATTCTCAAAGCGGGATTGGTGCCCGTCAAAACACCATCACGACAAATTCTTATCAGAAATGGTAAAGAAACTATTAAAAAGTAAAAACCACACAAAATGAATAAATTAAAGATTTTTAGTTTTGCCTTATTAACTGCTGCCGGAGCCACTCAGGCGCAGGATGTTGACCAGGCAAAAAAAGCGATTGATGCAGAACAATTTGAAAAGGCAAAAGCAATGCTTAAATCGATTGTACAATCCAAACCAGCAAATGGCCGCGCCGCTTTTTTATTAGGAAATGTTTATCTTAAACAAGATGTTGCCGATTCTGCACAAATCTATTTCCAAAAAGGATTAGCAGGTTCTGAGGGTGGAAAATTAAACTACATCGGATTGGGCCAAATCGACCTCGACAAAGGAAATGCTACAGCTGCAAAATCAAACTTCGATCTTGCAACCAAAGACCTAAAGAAAAAAGATACTGAAGAATACGTAGCCGTTGCCAACGCTTACATGAATGCTGACAAACCGGATTACAAAAGTGCCATCGCAATTTTAACCAAAGCGAAAGCGGTTGATCCTACAAATGCTTACGTACAATTGGCTTTAGGGGATGCGTATTACGGCGACAAAAACCAAAACGAAGCTTACGCTGCTTATAGAAATGCCTTCCAGGCAGACAACACTTTAATCCGTGCAAAAATGCAATTGGGTGTGTTGCTAAAAGGTGCAAAAGCATACAATGAAGCCGTAAAAGCCTACAATGAAGTCATTGCGATTAGCCCGAATTACGGCCCGGTGTACAGGGAACTGGCTGAAACCTATTACTACTGGGGAAACAACGAACCTAAAAAATACACAGAATACATCCAGAAAGCTTTGGGTTACTACGAAAAATACATGAGCCTCACCGATTATTCTTTGGCTTCACGCATGCGCCACGCCGACTTCCTGATTCTTGCAAAAGATTACAAAGCGCTTGAAGTGGAAGCCAACAAGATGAAAGAATTGGATAAAGTCAACCCAAGGATTTTGCGTTACTTAGGCTATTCTGCTTACGAAAATGACAACATTGACGTGGCGATCAAATCGCTTCAGGATTTCATTTCAAACCCTGAAAATAAAGTAATCGCAAGAGATTATCTATATTTAGGGCTGTCCAAATTGAAAAAATCAAATAACGCTGAAACGAAAACGGTGGACCAGCCAACATTTGATTCAGGTGTAGCCGACATCAAAAAATCGGTCGAAATGGAAATTACCATGACCAATGATCTAAGCGAAGTCGGTAAAAAATTCTACGAGCAAAAATTGTTCAAGCAAGCCGCAGCGATCTACGAAATCGCCGTGACGAACCCGGAATCAAAAAACTTCCTGCTTGACAATTTCTATTTAGGAAATTCGATCTATTATGACAACACCAGAAAAGATGTCGTAAAACCAGATCCAATCGCCCTTCAAAAAGCCGATGCCGCTTTCGGAAAAGTAGCCGAAGCTTCACCAACAACGCAAGACGCTTACATTTTCCGTGCGAGAACAAACAGATTGCTTGAAAATGAAGCCAACATCATCAAATATTACGAAGATTACGTTCGTGTTGTCAATGAAAAAGGCGCTGAAGAAGTGACTAAAAATAAAGCGAAAATCATCGAAGCTTACAACAATATCGGTTCAAGTTATGCAAACACTGATAAAACGAAAGCCAAAGAATATTTTAACAAAACGCTTGCCATTGATCCAACAAATGAATTCGCAACAAGCGCATTGAAAACTTTGAAATAATCTATTTTCAGAATATTTAAGACCGATAGTCAAAAGCTGTCGGTTTTTTTATTTGTCATTGCGAGGAACGAAGTAATCTGGAGCTATTTCCGGCTTTTCGCTTGTATCTTTTACGGCTCCGCTGCGCTGCGCCGCAAAAGGATACCGCTGCAATCCGGGCTAGGGCATTGAATTCCAAAATAAGTATCCGTCAATTAGTCAAAATCTTAAATCGAATCCCATTCAAAAACCAATTCCGTATCTTTGCGCTTTAAAATCAAAAAATGTTACCCAAAGAAATACAATCTGCAGTTGAAAAAGGTGCTATGTTGCCTTTAATGGAGGAGTTTTACACCATTCAGGGCGAAGGTTTCCACACCGGAACCGCCGCTTATTTTATCCGCATTGGCGGTTGCGATGTCGGCTGCCACTGGTGCGATGTCAAGGAAAGCTGGAACGCCGATTTGCATCCGCCAACAGCCATTGAGCAAATCGTAGACAATGCAAACCTGCATGCCAATACAGTCGTAATCACAGGTGGTGAACCGTTAACCTGGGACATGACCTTGCTGACCAATAAGCTCAAAGACAAAAACCTCAAAGTGCATATTGAAACATCAGGAGCTTATCCGTTATCGGGAACCTGGGACTGGATCTGTCTTTCGCCAAAGAAAAACAAATTGCCCACGCAAACGGTGTATGACAATGCACACGAACTAAAAGTCATTATCTACAACAAGCACGATTTTATATTCGCAGAAGAACAAGCTGAAAAAGTCAACAACAAGGCGATTTTATTCCTGCAACCCGAATGGAGCAAAAAAGAAGAAATGACACCATTAATCGTAGATTATGTCATGAATAACCCAAAATGGCGCGTTTCCTTGCAAACCCATAAATATTTAAACATTCCGTAGCTTATGAAATATTTCTGTTTCTTAATATTTGCATGTTTTTCGATTGTCGCTTCTGCACAAATGGGCAATGATGGTGGGGAAGTGTATTTAAAAGGCGACCGCATCGAAGCGCAATTTCAAGGCGGCGGAATTGAAAAATTCCAGGAATTCGTAAAAGGAAATTTCAATTATTCGAAAGTAAAAAAGACAGGTAAAATGGTTGCCGCATTTACAATCGACGTTGACGGAAGCGTGAAAAACATCAAACTTGTAGAATACATCGATGCCGAATCAGCAGCAGAAATGATCCGGGTTTTAAATCTCTGCCCAAAATGGGAACCCGCAAAACGCGGTGGAAAACCCATCAGCATCGAAATCAAATATCCAATGGTGTTTAAACGAACCTAATCAGATTCAAATCTCAATAAAACAAAATCCCGGACAATATTCTTGTTCGGGATTTTTTATATTTGTGGGAATCAAAAAGCAACATGAAATCACATTTTCTCCTCAATCCGGAAATCACCTATTTAAACCACGGATCTTTCGGTGCCTGCCCAAAACCAATCTTTGAAGATTACCAGAAATGGCAACTTGAACTCGAGCGCGAACCGGTACAGTTTATCACAAAAAATGCTGCAACTTATTTAAAACAATCAAAAGCGGCACTTGCAAACTTCATCGGTTGTGAAGCCGAAGATTTTTTCTTCACACCAAATCCAACAGCCGCGATTAACACCATCATGCGCAGCCTGAAGCTAAATCCGGGTGACGAAATCCTCGCAACCAATCACGAATATGGAGCGATGGACAAAACCTGGAATTTTTATTCCAAGCAAACCGGAGCAAAATACATCCGCCAGAAAATTTCGATTCCGGTGATTTCAAAAGAACAACTCCTGGAAGAATTCTGGAACGGTTATAATGAAAATACAAACGTCATTTTCATTAACCAGATTTCAAGCGCAACGGCTTTGATTTTTCCGGTTAAGGAAATCTGCGACAAAGCCCGTGAGCTCGGATTGATCACCATTGTTGACGGCGCACACGTTCCGGGACACATCGATTTGAATATCAGCGCACTCAATCCCGATTTTTATACCGGAACGGCACACAAATGGATGCTTGCGCCAAAAGGCAGTTCATTTTTGTATGTAAAAAAGGAATTCCAAAAAATGCTTGACCCATTGGTGGTAAGCTGGGGCTATGATAGTGAATTTCCAGGCCAAAGTCCATTTTTAGATTATCATGAGCAGCAGGGAACACGTGACATTTCAGCGTTTTTAACCATTCCCGTAGCATTAAAGTTTTTTGAAGATCAGGATTGGAAAACAAAAACAGCCGATTCTAAAGAACTGATCCTTTCCAACTATGAAAGTTTCTGCGAACTGCTGAATACCAAACCGATTTGTCCGGTAATTTCAGAATTTTTGGGGCAAATGTGCAGCATTCCAATCCAAACAGAAAAGCCATTCGAACTCAAGGAATTGTTATTCGAAAAATACAAGATTGAAATTCCGGTGATGAAAATCGAAAATCATACGTTTATCAGAATTTCATTGAACGGTTACAATTTGCCATCCGATCTTGAAGTATTGCGATCAGCACTGAAAGACATCATTGCAACAACAGATTTATTGAAAGTCTAAACAGAAAGCTGTGCTAGATAATCAAAATGCTCACCTTCCAAAAGGAGTTCCGGTTTTAAGCCATTGGCCACAGCCGCATTTTGAAGCGTGTTGTAATCGATGTACATCCAATCGAAGGCATCTTCATCTTCACCTTTGTAGGATATGTTGAAAACAACTTCGCCATAATATTCATGTTCGGATGGAATCCACTTTCCGCCGTCTTCATCTTCGTCAAACATGTAAATGATATCGGAACTGTCGAGCAGGATTTGCCCGTTTTCATTGAGTAATGATTTTAATTTTTGGAGGAATTTCGCAACGTTTTTCAATTTGCCGCACATTCCGGCACCGTTCATCATCAGTAAAATGGTATCGAATTTTTCATTTTCGAGATCCATCACATTTTGGACTTTTGCATTTTTGATGCCGCGCAAACGACAGGCTTCAATGGCATTCGCAGAAATATCGATGGACGTAACATCGAGGTTGCGTTCATTCTGCAAATACAAACTGTGACTTCCTGCGCCGCAGCCCACGTCGAGCACTTTGCCTTTGGCCAATGTCAGCGCTTTTTGCTCCATCGCAGGCATCTCGTCAAACGACCGAAACAAGTACGCAACCGACATGTCATCGGCTTCGGAAATGGAAGTTTCGGTAATTAAATCTTCGGGCGAATTGTTGGTTTGGTAATCTAAAATCGCTTTTCCAAAAAGGTCTTTCATGGCTGTATTTCGAGATTCGTTATTCACTATCCAATATTCATCATCCAAATATTGTAATTTTGCCGCCTGATCTGAATCAAATCAACATCCGCATGGACGCATTTTTAAAAAATCTTCCCAAGCTCGCCAAAGATAAGCATAACGAAAACAAAAAGTATTTCGATAAGCTGAAAAAGAAAGCGCCTAAAAACCTGGATTATGTGATGCAGGAATTGCACGAAGCCGAATTCAAAAAAACCGATTGCCTTACCTGTGCGAATTGCTGCAAAACGACCGGCCCGCTTTTTACAACTGCCGATATCGAACGGATTTCAAAGCATTTTCGGCAAAAGCCACAGCAATTCATTGACCAGCATTTGCGGATTGATGAAGACAACGATTATGTGCTAAAAAGTGTTCCTTGTACTTTTTTGGATAGTGAAAATTATTGTATGATCTATGATGTTCGGCCGAAAGCCTGTCGGGAATTTCCACATACGGATCGAAAAAAGTTCCAGCAGATCTCAGCCATTACTTTAAAGAATATCCCAATTTGCCCGGCGACTTACCGGATTGTAGAAGAAATGAAAAAACGGATGCCGCTTTAATTCGCGCTCGTTACCGTTAAGAAACTATCCGGATAAATCAGGTATTTTTTGCGCATTTCACGAAACGAATCGATTCCGGCTTTCCAGGTCGCACGGATTTCATCTTCAGACATGCCGTTTTCGATTTGTTGTTGCAGTTTCTTGGTTCCGGCAAGTTTTGTAAAGTACGGAATGAAGAATTTCTCGGGCTGTTCGGTGGTTCGATACGCATTAATCAGCCATTGCAATTCAATTTGATTAAGTTTTGGCGCGTGTGATAAGTCTTCGCCGCAGCAAACCTTGCCGTTATTTGGCGGAGATGTCGATCCCACGTTTGGCATCGGCGTAAAGCTGTAATGGAAAGCCGTCAGGAAAGGCGATCCGTAAATCTGGAATTGTTTGTCGGTTCCGCGGCCGATGCTGACGTTCGTACCTTCAAAAAAGCACAAGCTCGGATACAAATTGATGGCCTGGTCGTTCGGCAAGTTTGGTGAAGGTTTGACAGGCAGGCTGTAATGCATTTCGCGTCGGTAATTTTCACAAGGAACGACTTTGACTTTGCACTGAATGCTGTCTTTAAGCCATTTTTCACCGTTTATCATCAGTGCATATTCGCCAATCGTCATGCCGTGCAACACCGGAATCGGGTGCATGCCGACAAAACTGCTGTATGCTGGTTCGAGTGTCGGGCCGTCGATCATGTTTCCATTCGGGTTCGGGCGGTCAAGAATAATGAGCTGGATGTTGTTTTCTGCGCAGGCCTCCATCAGATAATGCAGAGACGAAATATACGTGTAAAAACGTGTGCCGACGTCCTGTAGGTCGAAAAGCATCACGTCAATTCCTTCCAGTTGCTGCACCGAAGGTTTTTTGCTGTTTCCGTATAAGGAAATGATCGGCAATCCGGTTTTGGCGTCCTTTCCATCGACGATCAGTTCGCCATCAGCAGCTTCTCCGCGAAAACCATGTTCAGGTGCGTAAATCTTCACCACATCCACGGAAGTGTTCTCGACCAGATAATCTACAAGATGTTTGGTCGCCGATTTCATTCCTTTAACGTGCATTTTCGTGACGCTGTCGTATATGGAATAAGGATATTCAAAAGTGACAGTCCCGGTTTGATTCGTCAGAACGCCGACTTTTTTATTCTTCAGCATCGAAATGTAACTCTCGATATTGTCTGCGCCGGTCAGGAATTTGGTCGATTTGATCCTGCTTTTCACCATGGCCTGCGCCGGAACCGAATTGGCCGTTTGCGTGCCTTTGATTTGCTGCGTTTTACAGGATACGACTACGATCGAAACAAAAGCCAAAAGCCATACCTGCGTATTTTTAAATATCGGAAACGAAAAAGGAATTTTTTTTGAAACGCTATAAGAACTCATAAAATGTATTGCTGTGAATATTAATTTGCCTCAATGCAGTAAAAAATCCTCGCTAAAGCCGTATTTTTGAAATCACAAAGCCAACTTCAAATTGAATTTAGAATATTTTATCGCCAAAAGACTCATTACTGCTAAAGGCCGTAAAAGTAGTATTTCTGCGCCAATTATAAAAATTGCCATTTCGGCGATCGCCATCGGAATGATCATGATGATTGTTTCGGTTGCGACGGGAATCGGGCTGCAGCAAAAGATCCGTCAGAAAGTGTCGGCTTTCAACGGGCATATCATTATTACGAATTATGAAGACAACCAGTCGCAGGTAAGTGTGACGCCGATTTCGATCCATCAGAATTTTTATCCGAAATTCACTTCCGTTTCCGGAATCAGCCATGTTCAGGCCGTTGGCAGCAAAGCCGGAATCATCCGCACTGCCGACGCTTTTGAGGGCATCATATATAAAGGTGTCGGGAAAGATTACCAATGGGAGAATATTAAAGAGTATCTGGTTTCAGGGAAAATCCCAGACGTTTCGCATCAACTGAACCAGCAGGTGTTGATTTCAAAATATCTTGCCGATCGATTGAACTTAAAAACCGGCGACCGTTTCAATACCTTCTTCATGAAGGAAAACGGAAACGGACTGCCCAACCTGCGCGTTTTTGAAATCGCCGGAATTTACAATTCGGGTTTCCAGGAATTCGACGCGGCTTATATTATAGGAGACATTCGCCATTTGCAGCGCATTAATAAATGGAAGCCCGATGAAGTGGGCGCATTCGAGGTTTTCGTAGACGATTTTTCGAAGATCAAGGAAAAAGGCGAAGAAGTGTATAAAGAAACGGGTTCGACACTCGACACCCAAACCATTGTTGAGAAATACTACTACATATTCGAATGGCTGCAATTGTTCGATTTCAACATTGTCGTCATCCTCGTCATCATGATTGTTGTTGCGACTATTAATATGGTCGTTGCTTTGTTGGTACTTATTTTAGAGCGCACGCAAATGATCGGAATCCTTAAAGCGCTTGGCGCAAACAACTGGACGGTGCGAAAAGTATTTTTATACAATGCGTTTTATTTAATCCTCCGCGGATTGTTCTGGGGCAACATCATCGGCATTGGATTGGTTTTCGCACAAAAATATTTCGGCATCATCCGGCTCAATCCCGAGAATTATTATGTCAATGAAGCGCCGGTCTATTTCAACTGGATGTATATTTTAGCGCTAAATGTCGGTACGGTTGTGATTTGTTTGCTCGTTTTGTTAATTCCTTCTTATGTGATCACGAAAATTTCCCCGGTAAGAGCAATTCGTTTTGAATAATTTTTTGTTTCGGGAGCTATTTCCTGCTTTCCGCTGCAATCTTTTTTAAGGATTTTCCCTCCGCTGCGCTCCGGGAGAATCCTTAAAAAAGGATTTCCGCTACAATCAGGGCTAGGGCAGTGTTGTTCAAAACAGGCATCCTAGCGAAACCGCAACAAATTTTTCAAAAAAACTTTTCCTTCCAAAAAACGCAACATCAACGAGTTACGAATCAAGGTAAAAATAAGGCCAAAAAAAGGTTATCAAAAGTTTGGAAAAGCCAAAACAAGTGTTACTTTTGCACCCGCATTGACAAAGACGTTCTTACTTATTTACTGAGAGGCAGACTGGAAAAAAAGTTTACAAAAACTTAGCGAAAGGTTTGCAGAAAAGGAAAAAGTAATTATCTTTGCCACCCGCTTCGAGAGGTCGAAAAGGGAGCAGGTTCTTAGAAAGATTGGTGTTTAAGTTTTGGAAAAAATAAAATTCAAAAATTATTTTAAAAAAGACTTGCACGATAAAAAAGAAGT
>Ga0247815_10000019_pt1 | contig 182590 bp, 161 predicted proteins | sample UWRJL194509B1_FD_181014 | JGI IMG/M metagenome (GOLD analysis project Ga0247815, IMG submission 181014) | Plant litter microbial communities from Arlington Agricultural Research Station in Wisconsin, United States - UWRJ-L194-509B-1 | ecosystem: Environmental > Terrestrial > Plant litter >...
CGCAAGCTACAGTTGTCGTGTTTGTGTCTGCCGCCGCTTGTTAATTTGGCGGTTGCCGCCTTGCCCGCGCCATCAGGGTGGCTCCGCTGCGCTTTGCCCTAAATCAAGGTTAGGCCACTGCATGGCCAGCTGTTAATTTTTTTCCTGCCGTTTCACGCTCGCAGTACTGCTCTCCACTCCGCAGGCTACGTTGCGTTCCCGTCCTGCGGTAGCGGGTCAATTGCCGCAACACCGCCACGTCGCTCCTCAAAAAATAAATTTCGCAAGCTACATTTATTTTTCTGCGGTGCTCGGGGGTGTTAGATTGCCCCAGAAGCATCGCAGTAACCGGAAGAGCAGAATCCCAACAAAAAACAAATAAAAGAAAGGGAAGATAACCGGTCATTTCAAAACGCCAGGTTCAAGCCCTGCGGGTTTAAAATAAAATCTCCACCCTGCGGGTAGTATTTGATTTTAAAAACCTGGCTTATTTGAAATTTCCGATTCAATAAACGACTTTCTTTTTTTCTTTTTTTCTTTTGAAAAATTGTAGTAAAACAGCAATTGCCAAAACCATGCAGATTAGAGTCTGATAAGTAAAATCCGACCCTAACGTCAAAATTCAGGACTCCGACAATACTGATTCCTAATCACTATGTGATTCATTAGCCTTGGCCTGTGCCTCAAGCTTCAAATACAATTCATGACAGCCATCCAGCATTTCAAATTCAGTTAACGGCAATAACTGATCGATAACTTCCAGCAAGCTTGCAACATGGCTGCTCGGGTCAATTACTTCACCCGAATTCTGTGAACCATCATTATACATCGTGTGCATGGCAATTTTCATAAGGTCACTGATTACAAAACCTAAATTAGAAAAGCTGTAAAATTCCAATCTCGCCTGAAAAATTCCCGGCTTCCAATTGTGTGGCATCAGGGTTCTGAAATAAGCAATTCTTGTCAAGTCATCAGCGAATTTTTGAACGTCCGGATTAAGGTCAATACGATCTGGCTCCTTTGTCGTCGTTTCCACATTGCTTTCTGGTGCATCCATTATAATTTTAGCTTCGGTATTGCCTTTTGCCTTAAACTTCGCAATAATTTCCTTAAACAATTTATAAGCCTCCTTTCTCATCAGTTCAGTTTTTTCTGTTGCAAGGGCAATTGCTTCCACCGTAAACTCATGCGTGTGGTCATAACGGACCACTTTACACGAATTGTCCAGCTGTATCAACGCCTCCCATTCTTCCGCATTTTCAGGATCAAAAAATTTTCCAAAGTACGGTGCAAAATCCGCAACATGCCGCTGCTGTTCTGCCAGGCTTTCATTCGTAAAAGTATCACCCGTAGTCAGCCAAGACACAATAAAATAAGTGGCCTGCAACGTCTGGTGCAGATGGAACGCAGCTTCGGCAAGCTTTCCGTAACGGCTGTAAAAGGTGACATGCCGTAAAAACCCGGAGGCTTCCACATGTTGGTTGTCGTAAAATGCGGCGGCTTTCCTAAGCCGCTTTTTGATGTCGGAATCTTTAATACTAAAAATCCTGTTATCAGGATCCGAACAATACACAAGTTCATCCGCTGTAGCGTGGAGCATAAAAAACGGACTGCCTTCTTTCCAAAGACATTCTGCCCACCAATATTCAAAAAGCGTAAACGAAAAGTTTGGCAGGGGTTCGAACACTCTCGCAACCAAAGGAGAAATGGTATCGGACTCCTCTTCACAGTATTCCGAAAGAAACAGCGTAACGATCGTCTTATCTGTTAGATCGTTGTTCGTTGAAATGTAAACCGAATGCAGCGGAAGAAATTCCAGTAAGGTTGTTACCGTTTTTAATAAAAGTTCGCGTTCCGGATGATTTTCAGGTATTTTAATTGTATGTTCCATGGCTTATGATAATTGAGTAAGTTGAATATTTGTTGATTCTAAATGTTTGATTACTGTACTGCCAATTCGTTTGGCGTCTTCAAGAAATGCCTGGCATTGGCCAAAAAGCACATTACTGTCGGCGATATCGTAAAGCTTCAGGTCGTGGTGGCGCAATGCGCCAATATGCGCGGTAAGCAATTTGTAAAGCCGCTGCTCCTGCTCAGTGGTATTACCAAACGGAATTTCAATTTCCTGCGTGAATTTAACAAGCGACAGCAAACAAGCAAGGGAATGTGTCGCGGGATGGTAACCCAAAAACAGTTCTATAATTCCCAACGCAACCTGCTCAGTAGCCTGGTGCAATAAAGTGTTTTTTAAAAGTGCCTGGTCGTTTGTGGTAAGTTCCCCAGCGGAATCCAACAGTTGCGAAGCCGCCATGATCCGGTTTTGCCAGAAAGTTTTGGAATGTCCATAATCCCTGGTCAATCCTTCAGGTATAAAATTTACCAGAAGCAGCGGGTCGTTGTAAACAAGCAAGCCCCTATTCACTACGCTTTCGAAGAAATACATTTGGTTATGGCTTTGCTTCCGCAGATTCTTTAACCTGTGGATAAGGATAGTGACGCGATGTTTGCCTTCAAACCGGTCGCGCACCGCAGCCTGGATCAAAGCCGTTATATCTTCCCGGTTTTCCCTGCTGTGCACCAATACATAAAAATGATAGCCCGGAAAGTCTTTTGTAAATCCGCTTTTTTTGGTTTCTTCACTTATAGGACAAATAGTATATCCAAAACAATAGATGGCCCGTGTTGGCAGCAATCCAACAATAATGTCGCAGATTTCTGCCAGCACCTGCGCCATGATATAATTGAGTTGCAGGTTACCTGCTGCAAATGCTTTGCCCAGGAACAACTGGTTGTTCATGTCATCAGCCTTCGCCTTGATGGTCTTTGAGTAATTTTTGATGATCTTGCTGGCTTCCCACTTAATGGCTCGAATTTTGCTTTTCGCTCTTTCAAGCAGGGAGACCGGAATAGCGGCCATGCTGTAATTTCCCCGGGAGCAGCTGTCAGCAGTAACTAACATGGTAAAGATTTCATTATCCTCGGGATTTTGTATGTCAAGGATTGCCTTGAGTGATGGAGCGACACCGACTGCCCGTTCATATTGTTTCATTAAACTTTTTGAACCTTCCCCTTCAGGCAATGTCATTTCGCAGACACAGGAATACAAATACCATAGCGCACTATGGAGATAATTGGCAGCGGCAAGATGATCGTTCAAAGTGATATAGACATCGGCTTTTATGACATAGTCTTTAGCAATGCTTTTATCGCCAATATATTCAAAAGCCTTTTCAATTACCTTCTTTGGATTGAAAAAAGCAGGATAATATAATTTATGGCCAGGCTCATAATATACCAACTCCAACAAAGTACAATGCCTGTAAAAATACGGTCTGCCCTCTTTAAATTCCTGCGAAGCCACCGTCGCGTTAAAGAAATGAAAGGCAAATTCAGGATAATCCCGCGTGACTTTCTGTGAAAGTCTAGCTACCGCATCGCCGCTTTGTCCGCAATTCTTTTTCAGTATAAAGGTGACCATGATAGGGATACCGTTCTCATGGCCACGGGAAACGTACACCGATCCTGCATCAACATACGTTAGTAGGCGCGCAATGCCCTGCTCCAACGCCTGCCGCTGCGGCAAGTCATTTGGAATTCTCAAAGTAAAATCCATAATTTGTAATTTTAAAGTAAAACATATTTGAAAAATTGTATTTTTGTTAAAGGCTGCAAGTAAAAAAGACCGGTTTACGTACCGAATCATTTTTCCCTGTATCGTACATTTTCATTTATGTTTTTTACATTTACTGCGTTTCAATCACAATTAATACTTTTGAACTATGAACACTCCATCCAAAAACCATATAGGCCGAAAAATCAGTCGCATTCGCGAATTAAAAGACATGAAACAGGAAGCTTTAGCGGTAGCGCTGGGCACAAATCAACAGGCGATTTCTATGATGGAAAACAGTGAGACAATTGATGAGGAAAAATTGAAAGAGGTCGCTAAGGCTCTTGGTGTAAGTGTCGAGGCTATTAAAAATTTTAGTGAAGAAAATGTGATTAATTACTTCAATAATTTTTATGACAATGCTTCGAGCCAAGCAATTGGCACAGTCAATCATTGTACTTTCAATCCTTTAGACAAGCTAATCGAGGCTTATGAGGAAAACAGGAAACTTTATGAGCGGTTAATAAGTGAAATTAAAGGTAAAGTTTAAGTTAAAGAGCAAAATACCACATACCTATTTTTAAGGACCGCTTTGCGGTCTTTTTTTGCATCAGAAAATTAATAGTATATTTATTCGCTTATGATCAAGTTAGGCGAAACCGTCCGTAAAAACCTAAAAATACAAATGAAACAGATTACATTTAATAGATATCAATTCTTTGGAAAACTAATTCTACAAATTGTTTTGGTTTGTCTATTAATTTTATGCTTATATATGTTCATATTTCCAAGAACAAAAGACAACTTTTATGCCTTATTGTGCTTTACTATTTTTATTTTGCTAAGTAATTTTTTTATTTTTATTCAATTATATTACTTACCAATTGGTGTAATCATTAACCAGAATACAAGTTCATTAGAAGTGAAATATCTATTTAGAAATTCTTTTATAAAAAATTCAGATATTGACTCTTTTGCGCAAACTTCGATTTATACAAAATCAAGTCAATATGATGGAATATTAATAACGTTAAAGAGCAAAATTAAAGTCCTTTTTAGTGATTTCAATTTGAATGATTATAACGAGATTGCTGACTATCTCAAAATAAGCGGTCTACAAAATTCTGGAGAAGAGAAATTTAGATTTGTTTTATATTACCAGCAAAAAATATTTAGTGGCATCGCCTAACCGCCGTTTCAAGAATTTGCTGGTTGTCGGTGAATTGAATGTTTATTTTTCACGAAGAAAGTTTTATCTTGGCAGAGAATACTCAACTCGCTGGCATTGCAAATTCGTGAAGCGGCAAAACGTTATATGCCATAACCAACCAAATATGAGTAAACCCCATCCAGCAGCGGAATATAACAGAATCAGAAGAATATTGTTTTCAACTATTCATAAGTCGGCTAGCGGTTTTGTTACTGCCTTAGAATGGTTAGAAAATTATCAAAAAAGTCTTGGTCCTGCAGGCTATACAGGCTTAAAGGCTGAAATAAATTTTTATATAAAAAATCAAAAGAATCTTTCTCTATCAGTGGGTGCTGATGTTGGAGATCATACAGATTTTATCGGCTCAATGGGAAGTAAAATTTTCAGATTTGACGTTACCACAAACCTCAAGTATAAAAATTTGAAGGATTATGAGCCACTACAAAAAACACAGAATGCAAGATATAAAATAGTTGTAGCAAATACTGATGGCGAAATAGATGAAATATTAGATATTAATTTCCCCTTTTGTCCACTTTGCCAATTAGGCAGATTAATTGACATTGTAGTACTATATCCAGAGACAAAAAGTGATTTATATCTCCCGGAATATGGAACCGCATACTTCCAAAAGCATCTACTCATATGTTCAGAGTGTGAATACTATGAAGAAAAAAAGAAAATTCATTCTCCATTTTTACCAACTTTCTATGAGGAGTGTTATTTTAATGAAAATCAAATTATCAGCTATAATAATTCAATAGAACCTGATCAGGAAATTTTAGATTATGATCAGTATCGCATAATTAAGGAACATGCCGTTGAACATCTTCCTTTTTTAGAAATGATGTTTGATCAAAAAATTATGGCGTTAGGCGATTATTATAAATTAAAGAACGAAAGGATAATCGAGGTAAAATGGAAGAAAAATGTTAGTTTAATAAAAAATTATATTAAACAAAGAAATAGGCTCTAACAGTTACGGTATATAACAACCGGTAAGCGAATTACGCTGGTTTTCGGTAAGTTGAACACTTGTTTTTCACGAAGAATGATTATCTTGGGCAGAGAAAACTCTGCCCGCTGGCATCGCGAATTCGCTTACCGGCGACACGTCGGCTGCAATATCTTAAGAACATCGCGTGAAAATAGAACCACAATTTCAGAATCAGCATAGAATACCTCAAGTATATTTAAAACAGTTTGGCTATTCAAAAGACAAAGAGCATTGGGTTTCAGTCCTCGAAATTGGGACTAAACTAACAGAAAATAAACTCATCGTAGAATTCACAGCTGAAACTAATATTTTTGACTTACCGGTTGATGACGACGAAATCAAAAGACATTTTGAAAATTTAAGTGGTTATGTAGAAAATTTTTACAGAACTGTAATTTCAAATCTTATTAATCAAAAGAAACTTACTGACAAAAATAAAGATGTGCTAAATCATTTTGTTGCAAATATATTATGCCGAACACATACTTTTAGAAATCTTATTTCGGATTTGCTAAATGATCCAGTGACACGTGATGATTTGATTGATGAAGTAACAATGTTTTCGGGTGATGGCGATTCTAATAGGAAAGTTCTTGAGCATTTCGAAAAAGATTTTGAACTAAATATTTTTATTGGAACAGTAATGAATCATCTTGTTTCGGTATTTAGAAAATTCAACAAAGTAGTTATTCGAGATTATCAAAATCATGGCTGGATTACTACAGATAATCCTGTATTTATTGACCGACAAGAAAATTTTAGATGGTTAGTACCCATCGAGGCGGAAATTTACTTCCCGCTTTCAAAAGATTTTTGCCTTTTTATGTTTCATCCTGATTCTGATAAAAATGCAAATCCTTTGAGAAGTCGCAGGATTGAAAAAGTCAATACAGTAAACTTTGAAACATTTGACAGAATCAGTATGCAACTTGGACGAAATTTCTATAAATATTTAATTCTCTGTGGCGAAACTTCTCCAACAATTATTGAATAGATACTGCAGCCAACGGAAAAGTAAACTTAAGGTCGATAAGCGAATTGCGCTGTCTTCGGATTGAACGTTTGTTTTTCACTAAGAAAGTTTTATGGTAACTACATACAACATTACACCAACTAAATGAAACAAATAAAACCAACATTAGTAGTGCTTGAAATATTACTAAATCAAATTTTAATTTTAGAACAGGCCGGAGAAGATTCCACAGAAAAGAGGCAGCAGGCAAAAAGCTACATCGACAATTTCAATCTCTGATTATACTAGGCAATTGATAAAGGTATCCGTAAACCAAGTCACGTGTTAAATCACTTGGGTGATTTACAAATTCATAAACATCCTTTAGAAACATATTTTTTGTAGTAGTTTCAAAAGATATATCATCTGTAGTAAATTTCATCGATACAACAACGTGATGTAATTCTACTTGGGCCGCTACTCTATCTTCTTGGGTATCTGCCTTAAGAAGATTCGCCAATTTTTCAACAAATACATTTTTCATTCTTATCAATTTTATTTTCGACGTGGTGCACTTCTCGTATGCGCTTGAACTTGTGTACCGTCCTTTCTAGTGTAAGCTTTTACATTTACTGTCTTCGGGCGATAGTTTGTTTCGGATGTAGAACTTGATCTATAACTCGAATTTGTATTATAGTTAGGAGTTTGAAAATAAGGATTTAGAATGTAACCTTTCCGTTTTGCATATTTTACACGGCGAAATTTTTTGAACCCTTGATCGGAATAATAGTAAGTTCCGGCAGGAATTACTTCTACAATTTGTGAACCCTCACTTGGAGAACTGAGCAGGCTTATATCCTCCGCATTTGTTATGAAGTAATAATTTGTCGTGCAGGAAGTAAAAATTAAGAAAAACAGCAATATTAGCTTTTTCATTATCAATTGGTTAGGCTCAAATGTAATCAAAAATCATCAAACCCAAACATAATCCATAATGTCGCCCACTTGATAAATATAAGCAACCGCAAACTGGTTATTACTACTGTAAGTAAGCAAGGGCTTTGGAGATTGTTTTGGCTGTTACTTCGCTTAAAAACCGATCCCTGTCCTCTTGGAGTTCAGGAACTACAACCGGAATCATTCTCCTGCCGTTTACAACATCATATTGCCTGCATTTGTTTCTTAAAACGTGCGCTTCTGAGTATTCCATTTTAAAAAAAGGACAATTGTTGCGGCGGCGGCGGCTTTTGCCCTGGAACCGGCTCTGCGATTAACCGTGGTTGATAGTTTGGAAAAGCAAAATCCATATAGGGAATTTTAGTATCAAGCCATTGGCGCTCATCTTCGGGATTTAGCATAACTGGCATTCGATGATAGTCCTTGTCGGTATCTTTATTGTGTACAAATCGCATCCGGTCGTTTGCTTCGGTTGTAATCATTGTATAGGACTTGTAAATCGATCCATCGAAATCAACGAATGTTGAATACAATCCTGCCAGTGAAAATATCTCAGCATCCGGATGCCAAATTTCATAAAACGTTTTTGATTTCCCTAACGGATCATTCCAATGGCGTTCGAGATAAGTAGTTACCGGAATCAAACAACGTTGGTGTGTGATGTTTTTATATGAATTTCGCTTATGCAAGTATTCAATCTTTGCATTATAAGTTTTATTCCAAATTTTTTCTTTTGGTTGGTTCCAATGTTTCGGAACCAATCCCCAGTGAAAATTTGTGTCAATCGTTTCCGGCGTTTCCGCTCTGATAATTGGACTTAAATCATGATCAAACGCGTATTGACGCGGATTAATATCTTCGCGGAAAATATCAAGTGTTGCATTGTACTTTTTGATCAACTTTTTGTAATCGGCTTCGAGTTTCTTAATGTTGCACATGGTTGCAGTATTCACAAACTTTGTTCAAAATACATTCATAGTGTTTTGGATTGGTTGGCCTACAGGTGTCAACTCCGAGCCTGGACAAAGCCGTTCCGACTTCGCCCCACATTTTCTCCGGGATCACTCCCATCATTTCCTTTTCCATCTTATCTGCAACTTTCGCGTGAGAAATGCCGAGCCTATCGACAACGCGCAGTACATGCAGATCGACGACAATTCCCTCTGCTTCTACTCCTGCTTCGCTCATAATCACGTTTGCCGACTTACGCCCGATTCCTTTTAAAGCAACCAGCGCATCCATTGTTAACGGAATTTCTTTGTCTTTCAGGTCATCTGCAATGCTAACGATCCAATCCGATTTTTTCACAAAGCTTCTAACCTTTGACAAATACTGGTGCAAATCCTCCGGCGTAGCTTTTGAAAGCGATTTAAAATCGGGATATTTTTTAAAAAGCGCCGGGGTTACTTCATTAACTTTGGCGTCCGAATCCTGCGCGGCCAACAATATCATCACCAAAAGTTGGTACATGTTTTTATAGTGCAGCGGGTGTTCGCCGTTTTTATACTTTTCAATCAATGGCTGTAATGCCTTTGCCCAATTTGTCATAAATTGATAATGAAATAATGATCCTGCAATTCCCTCCAATGTTTTACAACTCCAAGTGTTTCATGGTTAACAGATTCCTGCAAATGCTTCAAAATTTGATGCTTGCTGGCTTTATAATCTGTAATTGCCGTTTCATCAAGTTCCGTCATAATAAATACAAAAACACTACTACGCTTGCTTACAACCTGCTGTTTGTACTCGACAGTTCTGTCATCACTATCAAACACCTGGATGCTTACTAAAATAGATCCTTCCAAACCTTGAACGAGGTAAGCTGCCATATAATCCTCTAACGCATCGCTGCTAAGATAATGCGCTGCTATCGGTGACCCGAACTGGCATAAAACTGCTACTGGCTTTTTCATATGGTTTCGTCAAAAATGTTCTCAACAGCGTGACCATGCGCCACAACAAAATGGTTGTCATTGCCATTCATATAATGTTGGTGAACGGTAGTAATCGATGGCTCGAAAATATCATAAATGTAGTCGGCGATCGCCTGCGGATCGGCTTTATAATTTTCAAGCATATCCGGGTTTTCGAATGCGATCACCAGCAATACAAAAGTTTCCGAAGTTTCGGTTTCGTCTTCTGCGGGATGGTCGATTTCTCCTTGGTACAAACCTGCATCGAGCAAATCGGCGGTTTTAATATTTTCGTGAATCCAATTTGCAACCTTTTCATGATCGTAATCGTGACCACCGATCATAAAATCTTCTATTGGTGCATTGAATCTGTATTGAAGTATTGCAGTTTTCATTGTGGTTTTTTATTAAAGGTAAAAAAATTATTTCAAAAATGTAGTGTTAAACTTTCTACCAAGTCGGTAACACTCTCATTGCAGCCCCAACGCCACTTTCAGTAACTCCGGGAAAATTTAATAAATATTCCATATATGCTTTCAGAAAATTCTCTAACTGTTTGTGCAGTTCAAATGAAGTCCATTGTCCACCATGCGAAGACCAAACATGGAAAAAATGCATATTTCCCTGTGTCAAAGTAATTGACTTAATCTGCCTGCTATCCTTTACAATTGTTAAACCGAGGCGATTAACCATTTCCGCATTCCAGGCTATACGGGCTGCGTGTTCTTCTATCTGCCGTGCTGTAGGCTGCATAATTCTAATCCTGTGTTATCTACAGCAAAATTAAAACATACTTGTGTTGTAACTTACAACATTAACAGTTGCGTTGATAAAAAAGAGAGGTAGCTTAGCTACCTCTCACAGTCTTCATACTGTCATCATAAAGATTTAGAAAAATGCGCTCATGATTTAGAGGTTGTAACTAGAAACTTTGATTCAGGGGAAATGGCGAGAGAAAAACGCTCGGGTGAAGTACATAGCGATTTAGAGGAAATGATGTTTACTGTATCCCACAGAAATAGAAAATCGGTGGCAAAAATTTTAGGGATTTCAGATTTACTTAAGACAGATGAAAGTCTTGTCGTTGACGAGTGGAGAGAAATGGTGCATATAATTACACGGTCTGCAGAGTCCCTTAATGTATCCACAGAAAAATTGTCTAAGTTTATTCATTTGAAAAAAGGCAATTGTTTTGATACTTAGTTTAAGTTTGACAAACTGTCTGTTCGATAAAATATATCCTATTCTAACCTACTACTGCTGTAAATTATTTACGCTGATCAAATACTTCTTTGCAGTCTTTGCAAGCCAGTCCGTCCAGAGAGTCTATTGCGGTTTTTACATTTTTAGCCGTCAGATAGCTAAATTCAGGTATTGCTTTTAACTCAGAAATGTCAGTTCCGCATAACGTCGTGTTGTAAAATTCGACGCCGATAATGGAAGTGAAAACCCCTGAAACAATGTGTATTTCTAAAGTAGGAGATTTTAATAGTCGGTAAGGCCGTTGCATTTTTTTTGTTAATTTGCCGCCAATTTAAAACATTTTTTACAATCTTCACAAACCACTGTTCCGAAAGTTTTCAGGGCAGTACATTTTCCGCGCCTGGTAACGAGAAATCCGGATCGCAGTAAGTCCACGCACAAAACGTTTGAATACTCCTAAATGATGCGCACATTTAGATGGGTTGCTTTAATTAAATTGAACAATACTGTCAGCATTGTTTTTTTAAAAGTTAATATTTTAAATTAACTAATAGCGGTAGACATTCTTTTCCGATGCTTTTAGCAATTCTCCGGCAGATTGTCCGTACAGTTCTTTATGAAAAGTCGTCGCACTGCGGCGCTTGTATGAAATAAAAAAGCCTGCTTCAAAATGAAACAGGCTCTTTTTGTATAATCCGGAAAAGGTTACCAATCAAAAACGGATTATTTCTTTTTAACTTTAGTAAGCACCTTTAAAAGTAAAGTGGCGGTAAAACTCACAATTGCTCCAAGGAACGCTAATATAATTGTCTTTGCAAAATCCTCCGAATGCAAATTCGGCAAAATGCTCAACAATGTTCCGGCTGCGGTTCCTGCTTTCAAGGAAATATTAGTTTCCATCACGCGCGTTATTTTCAGTTTCCTGAAACAATTTAGCTGCGTCTTCTACAGTAACCTGGCTTACTGCCGATAAAACGCCTCCGGCAACTGCAACATATCCGGCCACACTGATAAAAGCGGCATGCAATGCAACTGGTGCCGTAAGCACGCTGCCACTGATGGCCAGCATCACGATGCCAATTGTTCGAAGAACTTTAAAAAATTTTGGTGTTGGTGCTTGCACCCTGTTGATGATATTCATAACAATAAATTTAAGATTGGATAATTAAAACTACTTTTTCATGCTGTCCAAAGCTTTGTAAACCAAAGTTTTCAAAGCCGCACAAGCCTTTCGCGACATAAGCCCCAAACCCGCACCTGAAATCTTTGTTACAGGAGCAATGCAGCCATTTAATTCCCTCCGCGCGTTGTTCGCCGGATGAAATAAAATGCCACTTCGGCCTTTCACGTTCAAAATTTCAACATGCCATTGGTACTTTTTCGTATACCGTTTCCGTAAAAAATATTTCCCTTCGGGAACACAGGAAACCCTTCTCTCATTATTTTTCCACGGCAGTTCAATTGTACAACAAATGACCTTGCCTCCGCATTCGAGTGTTCCGTTAGTTCCGTCCGGGAAATAGTTCCTTTTCAGGACAAGCTCCATGTTACAGGCCGCTTACTTTTACAAGTGACAACGGGTTAAACGCGCCGTTTTTAAGCGAATACATCGAGCCGTTCACTTCCTGGTAAAACTCAATCCCCAAAGCCAAAAACAATGGCTTGGTACTCGCAGCCGTAACCTGATTGGTTTGCGCAACTGCTACAGTCAACGTCGCATCCCAAGGCAGGATTGCAGTTTCCGAAGTAGCCACCGTGAAAACCTCATTCTCAAAATCAATTTCGGCACCGCCGGAGATAATTTTGTAATGTGTCGTTCCAGAAGGTGCCGTGATCATATTCGTCGGGATAAACGGCGCAATGTCAACAGTAAGTTCGCCCGTCACCCTGTCGATTACAGCCACGTAAGGCGCAAACAAAGTAGTCCCGAGTTTCCCTTTGATATTGAACTCAAAGCCAAGCAAAAGCTCCGCCTCGCCGTCAATCACATTACGCAAACCGCGCTCATTGGTCACATCCGCCTGGATCACTTTCACCATCGCCTTGTGCAGGCGGCTGGTCATTCTGCCGTCAGCAGAATTCAAAAGCAATGCCCTCAAAGTCGTGCGCAGGATTTTACCAGCCTTTCCGGCCCGCCCAAATTCTGATCCGTTCTCACGAGTTCTCTGGAACGCCGGATCGCTCAGGATCCTGTTTTTGTCAATGCCTCCCTTTTCCCGGACAAGGTGTCCGTCAGTAGAGGTCTTATAGAAGGTCATACCGCCTATGGTACCCTTCAGCTTAATCAAGCCCATCTGTCTGGCCATAATTTCTACATTTTACGATTAATACTCATTTTCATTCTCAATCCTCATTTCGATTATCGTTGCAACATAACTTCGACTGATTCCGGAACAAAACTTCAAAAAAAATTTCTCATAAAAAAGTCATGCTTGTACCAAACGTACCACATCGACAAAATTGTCACTAATCGACAAAATTGTCACACTTTTCATAAGCGAGCAACATGGTAGGAGCGTGAAATGCTTAGCTGCGCTTGTCAAATTATTTTGATGAGAAATCTTGGCTATAAGTGCCGATAGTGCATTCGGGGAGAGACAGCTGAAAACTTAAACGATCCAGTTCCTACACTTGATAATAAATTTGGCCGGATTTAGCAACAGTCGCAAAACGGCATTATGAGTTTTTTGAGTTTGAAAGCGATACAATTACGGGCTTCACCTCGGGCTTCAAGTTTAAAAAATAGATACTTAAATTCAAACTTATTCTGAATGTAGTAATTGTACAACGACAAATGGAAATTATATAAACATGATACTTTCCGGATGGATATTTTTGAATGATCTAAAATACTAATGAATATGAATCGCAATAGCAAAATATACATTCCGCTTCTTTTCTCGCTGTTTTCGTGTGGCATATATTGTTGTGACTGCCGCGATGATGATGAAATCCGCCGACTGGAACGTGAGAAACAATCTGAGATCAGTCTTGACTCCACACAGGTGTCAGGACAATAATCAAAGATGGTAGGACAGGCTCCTATTTTTATAATACTTTTCGGAATAACCTGCTCCACCGGAAATCTGTGGTTTGAGGCAGACAATAATTGTATTGTCTACAAGTTTTCGAACTTAAAATCGGAACGACAATATCCAGATCATGTCAATTTTAATTCAGATATTTTTAGTTAGATATGGAATCAAATGAAAATAGACCGGAACAGACAGTTATCAACATCCATGATGGTCTTGAAGTACAATACTGGAGCAATATATTTGGTGTAAGCCCGGCTGCGTTAAAAAAAGCAGCGGCCGCAACGGGCAGCAGTTGCCTAAAGATGATCGAATTGTATCTCACTACGAACAAATTGGAAATGCACGATAATACTTAAGGAATCTTAATTTTTGTCTTTTAAGCCACCGGTGACCGTGGCTTTTTTACACCACAGTTCAAGTTTGTTTGGAACATATAAGGTACGGATAAATTTATGGAAGGTTATCGAAGCCAAAAGCAATCCCTTTCGAAAAGACAATAAAGAGCCGTTTGTGCAAGCCTTGCGATAGCTTTGCATACGTTAATAATGCTCATGACTGGCAGGCTTTTTCGGTACATACAGGAATTGAGTCTTATCGCGCCCACGAACAGACCAGTCAATTGTCGCAACATGCTTTAATATAGCTATTAGATCTTCACGCAAAAAAGGTTTCACAACATACAGGTCTGCTCCCGATTCCCAACAAGTTTGCTGGGTTCGGTAATTAGTGGTTTGAGATAGCACGACAATGGGAGTTTTAAGAAACAAATTGCTGTTTCGGAGGAACTGAATAATTTGGTAGCCCGTAAAGTCAGAATGGCTTAAATCGACAATAACAACTGCTGGGTCCGGCGGCGATTGCTTAGAAATAAGGAACTCAGCAGTTAAGCTAAGGAATCTGAAATTTCCTGACATACTCTCAAGAGCGTCACGGAAATCGCTGTATGCCAACGCATCATGAGATGCCAAGCACAGTGTGACTGGCGTCATTTCGCCATCAGAACTTTTATACATAAACTAAAGTGGTATTGGATATTATAAAAATACTTTTATAAAAAATACGATTAATAATTAAGTTCTGTTCAAGTAATTTCAAAATCCATTAAACATTTTATAAAGTCTGAAATAATAAGCAGAATTAGTTATCTTGCAATCCCTAAAAAAACCGCATATGTCTCAGATTGCTTCCGGCACCCAGGTAATACATAAAACAGGCGGACCAAAAATGATGGTTCGTTGGTATGTTGATGAAATGCATGTCGAAGCAAGTTGGTACAAAGACAGCAAGATACAAAGTGATATATTCAGCATCAGTGATTTAGAGTTTTGGGATGATATTAACGCCACAGACATAGAAGTAATTGACTTTATAATGGCATTGCCAACTTGGGAGTGATATTGTGCTTACAGAAATAATGTTGTTAGGTTTTCAAGATCGAATTTTCTAAAACACCAGTCTCTGACCTGTGCAAATTTTGATAAAAGAATTGCGTGGAACGTAAATAGTTTAGTAGAATAGTTTACAAGATAAAATCATTCCTTTATTATTCGGTATTTTAAGAAAACACTTCTTTGCACAATTACCCAGAATATAATCGGCAATAACGTCTTCCTCCTCATAAACAGAATATAGAGAAGCAATTGTTGAACGCATGCAGAACAGGAAATCAATGCCATGATTAGGAAAGTTACTGCGTGTTATGTAAACCAAAACAATTAAATAGTACATTTGTTAATGTAAAACTGAACTTTGTTGCAACTACTATGAATAGTTCCATTTTTCATATCTCGATAAAATGACCCATAAAACCGTCTTACATATTGACGATGACGCAGATGATTGCGAAATGTTTGAGCAGGCACTGAAAGAAGTATCACAGGCCATCTACACCTGTATGAGCAATCCATTAAAAGCGCTTCAGAAACTGCTTACCGGAAAAATAAAGCCCGACATAATCTTCCTCGATTACAACATGCCCGGCCTAAATGGAATGGATTTACTCTCGGAACTCAAAAAAAACAACAATGTTGCAGATATTCCGGTAATTATGCTTTCAACTAGTTCCCGAGAAGATTTCAAAGTCAAAGCAATTGAACTCGGCGCAGTCAACTACATCACGAAACCATCAAGCTTCACAGAATTAAAAAGTATCATCCGCACAATTTTGTTGTAACTTATACTGTCATTACTGATTATCAATATTTTTACTATTTTTAACCAGTTCTTTCAAATAGATACTAGCACTTTGATATTACTCAAAGCCTAGTCAAAAGTATGGTTAGAGTATGAAAACTATGGGAAGGCGTATATGCATCACCACAAACGACGTAGAACTCGTTACCGGTCAAAGCTATCGCCAAAGTCTTAGAGTATTGCATGAGATCGCGAACAGCCTGAATAAAGCCGTTAAGTTTGTCACTATAGAAGAATTCTGCAATCACACAGGATTAAATATTGAACAGGTTGAAAAGACGATTTTTGGGTAGTTCAGCTATATGCGAAACGCGGAGAATTAAACGTCTCCGGAATCGACAACTACTTCAATAACCTATTCATTTTTTAGTGTAGTTCGCTGATATTTATTTGGTTAATATTATAATAAGCCGTAAATTTACGCTGTAAGACTTGATGATAATTGCTCGACTTCGACGCAATATCGAGGAACTAAAAATTTACGCTTTTCAAATGCTATATATTACGCGGCATTAGCGTTGAGGTTCGAAACCCTCATCGCCCACAAAAGCAGAAACGAAAGTTTCTGCTTTTTTTATTTCTCAAAAACGTCGAAAGTTTACTTTCGTAAGTTTTGAGAAATAAAAAAAGTAAAAACTGCACAGCGGTTTTTGGCTTTTGTGAAGGCTCCCCCAAAAAGGATCAACGGAGTTAATCCCAATTCAACTATAAAAACGTCGAAAGTTTACTTTCGTAACTTTTGAGAAATAAAAAAAGTAAAAAACTGCGCAGCAGTTTTACTTTGTGAAGGCTCTCCAAAAAGGTTCAAAAATCGCTTCCATAATTAAAATGCTTTCCAGTAGACGTCAGTAAACCATTCTTTATCGTCGGTAAATTCGGCTATGCTTTTGAATTCGCTGCTTGCTGCCAACAACCGGATCTCATTAAAATTTTGGAAATCGTCTAATCTTGGGCGCAATTCACCGCTGTCGAAAACCGTGAAATTTACCCCTGCCAAAAGGCAATCCATAAGGCAAAGTCGGGAATGCTCTATTGCTGAACCGGTCATACAAACCGTTCCGCCAATGCCAATACATTTTAAGGAGGAGTCGAGAAACGCTACTGTGTAGGCACTTTACCCGTAATTTCATCACATCTGTTTGAAGCGTTAATAAAGTTTTTCAACAGACCTTTCTTGCAATTCGAGTGTCAAAAATGGCATATTCACCTGCATTACTGGCAATCCCAGTACCAAGTACCATTTTTATGAACTTTTACGGCTACCTGCCCATTTGAACAGTTTGGTTTTTCTGAATTGCTTGTTACTTTTTCGTTTACCACCTTTAAGGAAAACGAATCAAGCTTATATCCTGACAGGTTGTTGTCCTTAAGATGCTTATTAACTAATTTTGTGATCGCATTTGCGTTAGCTTTAGTCAATTTTTGCGGCTGTTGTTTAGGTTTTACGGGCATGATTTATCATTGGTTTATAGTTAGTACAATGGAATCTGAAATTTCCGTTGGGCTTCCATCTAAATTGAGAAGTGTGGCGACGATTTTAACACTCGTACCAATTGGAAGTGCATTGGCAGAAAAATATGAAGTTACTTCTGATGCAGCTGCTGTAGTATCATTTGTATCCCTAAACTGACCAGCACTCCCGTCGGTGCCTGATGGCAAAACAAAGTTTGTGAAGCCAACTTTATATCCGGATGACACCGGTTTGCCTTCAATATTTTTTAAATTTCCAGTAAGAAGGACTTCATTCAAATGGTTTGAAGCGACTCCGAATGACGAAGATTCAAGAGAGATTGTTTTCGGTACAGACGCGACAGCATGAACAATTTGCGTAATTGAAAATTCTTTAACCGGACTGTCAAATTCTGGTTGTACTGAAATTTCAATTGCTCCCGGTTTGGTCGAAACTTTTAATGTAGTACGCGCAATCAAAACACCTGCTTCATATTCAGCCTTGATGGTACATTTGTCTAAATTGGTACTGGTAAATTTTCCTGAAGTCGTTGAAAAAACAATATTTCGCCTGTCTGTACTCGCTTTATCAGTCAATTCTACACTGACATCCACAATCGATTCTCCATCAGCCGATATCGTGGAAGGAGATACAACAAAGTTTGAAAAGATATCATTTGTATCTGCCTCTTCAGAACAGGCAGCGCATGTTAAAATAATGAGCAATAGTAAAAATTTTTTCATGTATATAGAATTTTGAATGCTACAACTTACCGATTACATCTTTAATAACCCCGATAAAATCAATATCTGCAGATAATGAAACAAAACAGCCTGCAAGTACTTTTTTTTCCGAAATTAACGGGTTTTCTGCACTTCGCCTGACCAATGCCAATCCTGCACTGACTTTAAATGCCCGTTCAAACCGCAATGCGGGCCCAACCAAAAGGGAACTACTGCTGTAAAAGTTGTCAAACTCTTTATTTGTCATTCCTCCTATTGTAGTTCCGATATTTAAACAAAGATGCTGAAGGATCGTCCAGTTTGTTGCCACGCCATAATCCGGCCCTAATGAATTATTTGCAGTGTCAAACCCTTTATTTTTTGCAGGATCAAATTTTGAATAAAATCCACCTTTCCGGGTATTTTTATCGATCGAACGAAAATAAATACTGATACCCCAATACAATTTCGGGATAAGTTCTACGCTATTGTCCAGAGATTTAACAGCAAGACAAGCCAGTCCGGCATCCAGAAATATGATATTCCCACTTTCAGTTTTAAGATTATTTAAAGACGTACCACCAGCCAGGTATATGGATTGTCGCATAGATACGTTTCTGTCAATCTCATAATCAATTGATTTTAAAAAATTTGATGTTCGTCGCAGATTTTGAAATACATTATCTTTGATTTCTAACACTGCAGTTCTTATGGTATCAATATTTTGGACACCTCCGTTTACAAAAACCGTTGTACCACCTCTTAAAATAATTTCGTCTATCTGTAACAATAGATTTTCAAGGTATTTCAGGTTGTTTTTCAGGTTGTTCTGCCGTTCTATCAAAGTAAAATCCTGAGGATCAAATGTATTGTGCAGTATTGCTTTTTTTATATCGAGTGTGCCATTTTGTATATTTCCCCAAAGATTGAATTTGACAATTTCGACTAATATGGAAGTATCTTTTAAGTCGGTTTTCCGAGGGCTCGATTTTCCAATAGCAACGATTTGGTCATTTGTTAACGATCCGGTTGCAGTATATTCGTCTGCATTCTCTGATGAAATAAAATTGACTGAAATATTATCTAAATAAAATGGCACATATTCACCAAATGTTACTGACATATACTGGTTGTTTGCTTCTTTGTCCCGTGTACAATTTTGAAAAGCACTATATGCTTCATCAGCATTGTTTAAATATTCGATAAATAAATCTTCATCCAGATTCCTATATAATATGGCCTGCTCTAAATTTCTATTTACTTTAAGAAGTTGCTTTCTACAGTCTTCAGATAATTTATAAATGACACTAACATCGAAAGACACATTGGGTTTTAAAGCAGGAAAATAAATCTCAAGCGTGTCGCCAGATAAATTGTGGTTTAGAGTCATGTCCTTCACAGACCTCTGGCTGCATAATCCTGCATAATCTACCCGTTGCATTACATCCGACCGCTCCCCATTTTTAAATTTCGTTTCAAAGACTTCAATCTTATCCAACTTTTTTGTAGAAAGTTTGTCTACAATTAAAGTGAACGGATGATCAAAAGGCATCACTTTATCTGTCTTGTGTGTTTTTAGATCATACTTAATCAATAATTCCGAAGTACTGGCAGATTGTGCCTGTGCATACTGGATTCCGTACAATAGCAGGATTAAAATTTTGACAACTTTTTTTACATTCCTCATTTTAAATTTATATTAATACTTTTTAGCATCTATAAAGACAATTACCTTATCTAAAAAAAAAATATCAATAAAATCAAATGACTGTAAAGATTTTTATTTTTTTAGAAATAAATATATAATTTTTAACATTTATATAATTATTATATCGATTAAAGTCTTAATTAATCGATTAATTAATCGAGCTGTTATAATTTGTAAGTTTTTTCAATCTTTAGTTAACTGATTAAATATCAGATGAATATCTTTAATGTTCAATTTAGATTGGCTGGAGATATCGCTTTTGATTGATGATAAATAAAGAATTAATTTTTATTAACTTGGTCACTTCCCTAAAAGTAGGCATTGACCAAAAAGACAATACTTAGCCAGTCGAATGCATCCTGATCATTTTTACGCACATTTAACGACAACCAATAAAGCCCGTAAACATGAAAATAACCACTACCCTAACCTTTCTCATGATTTGTGCCGCCGCCGTTGTGCAAACAAAAACTACTGAAATTCCACTTGAAAATGCGGTAACCGACTATAAATTCCCGGAACAGGGCGGTGTGTACCTGCAAGTTGGAAAGCCAAGATCAACGTCTATCGCAGGCAGTTCTGATAAAAAGGCATTGGTGTACGATCAGGACCCGGATTTAAACCAGACCCTTGACCTAAGCGATATCGTGTTCGGGCTTGACGCGATCATCCTGCCTGACCGCATCCTATACAAAAAAATGCGACTATCAATCAGCCGCATTTTTAATCAAATTTAAATTCGTATAAAAGCATATTCGAGATTTTATGTCTGCTTTAAAATTAAAAAAGTTCCCATCCGCAAAGCCACCAAATTTCCTAAACCACTTTACCCTTAAACTAATTACCCAGCAGCTTCAATATTCCCTTCAAACTCACCGCGCACCACATCTTCCCGGGACAGCCAATATTCTGATGTAACCAGCTGGTAATTGTTATTGTCTGCAGTTTTCAGTTCCCACACAATACTTTCGGCATCGGGGAAATCTATATTTTTGGTCAGTTGTTCTTCAAACATACGGACCAATAAATTATTGGGTGATAAACCGTGATGCAGCAGCCTCAAAAGCCCGGCTTTGGTTATTGGTGTCTCGCTATTGTTGTCAATCGTAAAATCAAGCCGCGTCGCCTTGGTATTCAGGAACGTGCCGTTAAAGGCTTTGAACAGCAATTGGTTGATGTTGTATAAAGTGTAGTGCAGCGAAATGTCTGGATATTCTTCAGAAATTTTATCCAGCAACATGTCGTGTGCCATTTGATCCATCTGCCCTTCGTTTAAATGTTCTGAAAGTTTGTACTGAAGCAATACCCGGGCGGCATCGGCAGGCTCAAAATCGGTGATCGCCATCTGTAGCATTTCGAGCAAATTTTCGGTTTTGATGCTTTTCGAATCAGGGAAATCAAACAACTCCAAAAGTTGGCGGTAATCGTTTTCGGTCCAGTAATTCGCGATTTCATCTAAAGATTCTATCGCATTGATTTGCACATTGTAGTTCATGTTGTAAGTTTTTTATCCGTTTGTAAACATTATAATCTCAAGCAAGCTTTTGGTTATAGTTTAAACCAGCTTTCATAAATAAACTTACGCGATTGTTCTTAAGGCTCAAATTTGTGTGCTGTTTTTTGTGAAAATTTTCTCATTTCGTACTTGTATTCTTTTCGAGCGCGAAATGCAATCTGCGCAATCTTTGTGGGTTTTAAATCCATGAAAAGTATGTTAAAATGCAAACCAACATGATTTTTATGAGCCGAATACAATTCCTAATCGGCTCACCCTATTGAAAATTTGAGCCGATTCCCTTTTTTAATCGGCTCAAAAAATGCGTATATTTGAGCCGAATCCTTTTTCAGGCAAATCAATGGAATACATCTGGCAACATACCAATTTTCCCAATTTTACATTTGATGATAAGCTTTTGCTTGTCCCGGCGCAGGCATTTGCTTTGCAGGTAAGTGAGGTAAACGGCATATTGCAGGGACTGAAATCTGTAGAACAGGAAGATTTTTTATTGCAGATCTTACTTGCCGAAGCCATGAAAACTTCTGAAATCGAAGGAGAATATTTTAGCCGCATCGACGTGATGTCTTCGCTACGCCAACAACTAGGGCTGCACAACAGCTTGCCAAAAGCAAAAGATAAAAATGCCAATGCCATCGCGCAAATGATGCTGCAGGTTCGGGCAGATTACAGGCAAAAATTATCGGAACGGTTGCTAAAAAAATGGCATTCCATTTTAATGGCCGAAGCCAGAAACATCCACGCAGGAAAATGGCGAAAAGGAAAAGAAGCCATGCAAGTTATCTCAGGCCGGGCCGGTGCGGTTGAAGTGCATTATGAAGCCCCGCCGTCTGATGCCGTTCCTGAAATGATGCGCGGGTTTATTCAATGGTACCACCAGTTTGCATTTCTGCAGTTGGGCAAGGTTGGCGAAGGCATGCTCAAAGCAGCACTGGCACATTTGTACTTTGAAACCATACATCCTTTTGAAGATGGCAACGGGCGGATTGGCCGTGCATTAGCTGAAAAAATCCTGGCCGAACATTTGGAACTTCCTTTATATATAGGCCTTTCTCCCATTATTGAAAAAAATAAAAAGCAGTATTATAACGAACTCAAAGCAGCGCAGCGCAACGGGAACGCCACACAATGGATATTGTATTTTTTCGATGTGATGATACAGGCAGAACAGGCGGTAAAAGCAATAGCCAATTTCAGTATGCTCAAAACCAGTTTTTTTGACCGGTTTAAAAGCCAACTCAACCCGCGTCAGGAAAAGGCCATCCAAAAAATGCTGGAATACGGGCAGGATGGATTTGAAGGCGGAATGACGGCAAAAAAGTACAGTTCCATCAACAATACTTCAAAAGCAACGGCTACGAGGGATTTGCAGGATTTGGCAGCGATGGAAGCTTTTGTTCCGCAAGGCGGAGGCCGGTCTGTTTCGTACCGATTAAATTTGGATTTTAAATAAGATGCGAAAGCCGCGGGCTGTTTCAACACCGGCAATTGCGTATATTTGAAAGCAAACGGCAATTTTAAACTTCAGTATTCATGGGAAAAAGGACGGTACTGTTACTCACATTCATTATTGCAAAATTTGTAATGCAGTATCTGTTGGTCAACCCTGAATATGAGCTGCAACGGGATGAATTTTTACATTTAGACCAGGCAAACCATTTGGCTTGGGGCTATGTTTCCGTTCCGCCGGTGACTTCATGGATTTCGTTACTTATAAAATTATTGGGCAATACTATATTTTGGATCCGTTTTTTTCCGGCCTTATTTGGGGCGTTAACGATACTCGCAGTCTGGAAATCAATCGAAGCCTTAAAAGGAAATTTATTTTCATTGATCCTTGGGGCGACTTGTGTGTTGTTTTCTTCACTATTGAGATTGAATATTCTGCTCCAGCCAAATTCATTGGACGTACTTTGCTGGACTGCATTTTGTTTTGTCCTGATCCAATATTGCAATACTGAAAAAGCCAAATGGTTTTACATTGGCATGACGGTTTTGGCTGTCGGTTTTTTGAACAAGTACAATGTTGTTTTTTTAATTGCAGGAATTTTTCCGGCGCTGTTGCTAGCCAAAAGATCGGTTTTTAAGGACAGGCAATTTTATTTTTCGATAGGATGGTTCGCATTGCTCATTCTGCCAAACCTGATCTGGCAATACCAGAATAATTTTCCGGTGTACCATCACATGCAACAATTGGCAGCCACCCAGTTGGTCAATGTAAACCGTTGGGATTTCCTGAAAGAGCAATTGTATTTCTTTATGGGGTCGTTGTTTGTGATTTTGGCTGGTTTGTATGCCTTGTTGTTTTACCTACCGTTCAAGGCGTATGCATTTTTCTTTTGGAGTCTTTGCTTTACCCTGATTATTTTTATCTGCTTAAAAGCGAAAGGATATTATGCAATTGGCTTGTACCCTATTTACATTGCGTTCGGGGCAATATATATGGAAAACCTTTTACAGTCAGGCTGGAAAAAATATTTGCAGCCTGTTGCCATCTTATGCCCGGTTTTATTTTTTATTCCGTTTTATAAAATCGGGTTTCCAAATAAAACACCCGAATATATTGTTCAACATTCGGCGACTTATAAAAAATACGGGCTGCTTCGGTGGGAAGATGGAAAAGACCATGCCTTGCCGCAGGATTTTGCAGACATGCTGGGTTGGAAAGAGCTGGCGCTAAAAGTGGATGGAGTCTGTTCAAAATTGCCAAATCTTGATAAAACCCTGATCCTTTGCGACAATTACGGACAAGCTGGAGCCATCAATTATTATACGAAAAATAAAACCATTACCGCCGTTTCTTTTAATGCAGATTATCTAAATTGGTTTGATCTCGATAAAAAATACACCAACCTGATCAGGATCAAAGAGTTTAAAAATAGTGATCGTGAACTGAAAGAAACAAGCCCGTTTTTTGAAAATTCGAAAGTGGCAGGTACAATAACGAATGCTTTAGCAAGGGAATTCGGAACTACGATTTTTGTTTTTACCAATTCAAAAATAGACATCAACCAACGGATTAGTGAAGAAATCACTAAAGAAAGAAAATTCCGCTAGCAGCCGCAAAGCAACAATTATTCAGATACACTGTAACTTTTACCACTTGAAGTTATTCCGCACCGAATACAAAATATTTAGGATGTTTTATTTTTTATCGTATGGATCCTATCCTCTAAGTATTGCGTATACAAAGTTTCACACGGATCGCCTTTAATTTGTATGACATCGCCTATAGAGGTTAAAAACTCTGCCACCTCTGTCCAGCATTCCTCAAGCGAGGGACACGAAATCTCTTTAAGTGTCGTTCCGTCTTCTTTGAAAACCACCAGCAGCCAGATGGAATTGATATACAAACCATACAACAATTTATATTCCCGGGTTTCCAGTTCTTTTTGGATTGATATGTGAAAATAGCCCATAGCATCAGATTTAGTTTACTAAAATTAGGAGTTAGCCAACAAAAACGAGTTACTAAATATTCCCGAAAATTTGCACTATTACTGATAATGTGGTTAATTGCAGCTGCGGGACTGCACACAATGGCACTTGCCGTTTCCGATCATCTGGTGGATTTACTAAGATTCATGCCATCAAAAAATATCCCTTTATGAAAACCGTTTCCTACCACCAGATCGATGCGCCCGAATCAGATTACCTGTACATCGAAACCTCGCAATTGCCCAACGCAGGCAACGGCCTTTATGCAGCAATCGATATTTTTAAGGACGAAAGGATTTCGATATTCAAGGGCAAAATGCTTAACGCGCTTCAGGCTTCAACAATAGCGGCAAACAATCAGGATCAATATTTCATCATCATGCCAAACGGCCACATCATGGATTCGATGCATGCCGATTGCTTCGCCAAATATGCGAATGATGCTATGGGCTTTCCAAACTCCGAATTTAAAAACAACGCAAAAATCGCACTCGACGACGAAAGGAATGTTTGCCTGATTGCATTGCGAAAGATCAAAGCCGGGGAAGAAATATTTTGTGCATACGGGAAAAATTACTGGAAAAAACACGGGAAAGGATTAAGCGATTAAATCTATTCGGAGCCATAAATGCTGAAATCCTGTAAAGTTTTAATTTCCTTATGGAAAAGTAATGGCAGCCTTACTTCGTAATTTCGTCTGCAAATCTTAAAACCAATATTCAGATGAAAACCCTTAACACTTGCAAACTATTATTTACAAGCCTTTGTCTTGGCGTATTTTTACTTTCCGGAACGGCACATGCGCAAGCATCCAAGCTCAACGTTTCTGTCATTAAAGACTGCTGCATGATGACCGAAGGCAAAATGATGCAGCTCAAAAATGGGCAGCTCACTCCGATTAAAAAGCCGGTAATATTGGCAAACGGCACTAAAATCAAAAGAAACGGCAAATGCATCCTTCCCGACGGAACTAAAATCCGTATGGTAGAAGGCAATTGCATGGACAACAGCGGAAAACTCGACAACTGTGCTGTGGTAGACAAGCCAAAAAAAGTATCGTAAAATATTTTTTACTTTTTATAAAATGCGGGTGTGATCATCCGCATTTTTGCGTTCTACAAACGATATTCGACAAGCAAACACTACAAACAACTTTCAGGCAAATCCGACATAAAACTAAATTTGCTTCGTTATTTTTTATTTAAAAATCACAGGTCATCACACTTTCCTGTCGCAATCAGCCACTTTTTTTACGGTTTTATCCCCTGCAGTCTTTGAATTATTCAATACTTTTGATTATTGGACAATACGATTGCAAAAATATAAACAACTAAAAAACAAAACCATGGCACTTATCAATCCACACATCAATTTTAATGGAAATGCGGAAGAAGCATTTCATTTTTACAAATCGGTCTTTGGCGGAGACTTCGCAACCATCATGCGGTTTAAAGATTTATCATCAAGTGAATATCCGATACCGGAAAAAGAGGCAAACAAGATCATGCACATCGCTTTACCCATTGGAAAAAATGTTTTAATGGGCAACGACGTTCCCGAAAGCATGGGCCGTGTAGATGAAAACGAAAACCGCTCTAAAATATCGATCAGCGCAGAAAGCCGTGAAGAAGCTGATAAATTGTTTAACGGACTTTCAGCAGGCGGAACTGTTGAAATGCCTATCGGCGACAGCCCCTGGGGTTCTTATTTTGCGATGTTCCGGGACAAATACGGCATCGAATGGATGGTCGATTTTGACCCGAAATACAACGGGAAAGTATAAAGCAATCATGCCTATGGAACATAAATTCATTTCAAGAATAGAGCGTTTTTCTTGAAGTATTTACGACATCAAAAAAAATGAAAATCCGGTAAGTCATGATGATTTACCGGATTTTACGTTTTATTTTAAAGCTTTAATTATTACTCAAAACGACCAAATCCATCGGTTGTACTAAAACTTCTTTCACCTGCTTCTTGGTAAATACGTCCTTAAATTTATTTTTGCCAAGCAGCGCATTCGTAAAACGAACCGGTTGATCCGATCGGTTGATGAATACCAAAACTTCTTCATTATTGAGTTTGCGGCTAAAAGCATAAAACTTCTTGGCGTCGTCATTTTCAATGGTCGTATAATTGCCAAGCACGATCGATTTGTATTTTTTGCGCAGCATCATGAACTTTTGGTACCAATGAAACAAATCCTTGTTGAAAGCCACGACATCCGGATCGTGTGTGCTTTGGTCCGGATTGAACGTTTCGGCATCGTATTTCTTATCTTCCCAGATCATCGGCTTGCGGCAATCGGGATCATTCGCGCCCCAGATTCCGGCTTCGTCCCCATAAAAGATCATTGGTGAACCCAAATACAACATCTGAAAAGCCGCAATTAATTTTTGTTTCTGGATTTGTTCAGAATTCGGTTTTCTTGCGTTATACGATTTGTTGTTGCTTTTCTGGCTCCAGTTGAAATAATCGCCCCAATCGCCAAATTTTTTTCCGTCAGGATTGGCAACCGCACTGGCCAAACGCGTAGCATCGTGGCTGTTCATCAGGTTTTGCATGTTCAGCGCCACATCATTTCCAAAAGCATCACGCAGTTCTTTGAGGCGCGCATCAAATTGCGTGACTGTCGAAGCCGATTTATCCTGGATGAAGAAATCGTGCATAATGAATGCGAAATTGTAATTCATCGTCGCATCAAACTCGTCACCTTCCAAATATGGCCTTGTTTTTTCTATCGGATAAACCAATTCTGCGGTCATGTAAGCCGTCGGGTTGATGCCTCTCACCCATTTGCGCCAGTCTTTCCAAAACGGATGGCCCACGTCATAAGCGACATCAAGACGCCAACCATCAATACCGTCTTTAATGCCTTTATCCATCGGGTTCATCCAGCGCTTGGTCGCATTGAAGATGTATTGTTTGGGTCCGGCCACGATCCCGTTTTCGTTTTCTTTAAATTCCGGCAGCGTTTTTACGCCAAACCAGCCTTTGTATTGAAAGGCCGTTCCTTTGGCGGGATCGTTCCAGCTGTCTATCGAAAACCAATCGGCATAAGGTGAAGCCTGCTGGTTTTTTTCGACATCCTGAAAGGCAAAACTCTTCATGCCCATGTGATTGAACACGCCGTCAAAGATGATGCGCATTTTCCGGGAATGGACTTCCTTGATCAGCTTTAAAGCCAGGAGATCTGCTTTTGTCCATACCCAGGTTTTCGCGTCAAGCGGATTTTCTGTTTTCATCAGCGCAATATCGCCCGCAGGATCCGGCCCGAAAGTCGGATCTACGTGATGGTAACACAAGGCGTCGTATTTGTGTGAAGACGGCGACCAGAAAATCGGCGTCAGGTAAATGGCATCCACACCAAGTGATTTGATATAATCGAGTTTGTTAATGATACCCTGCAAGTCACCACCATAACGACGGCGCTGAATGTTGTAGTAAAGGTCTTTGCCATTTTGTTGTTCGTAAGGCTGCAATTGGTACCAATCGCTCGTCCATGGATGGATTTGGAATGCAGAAGTGGCATCGAATGGATACGCACCGTCCTGGTCGGCAGCTTTCGGGTCGTTCGTCGGGTCGCCATTGTTAAAGCGTTCAGGGAAAATCTGGTACCAAACGACGCCTTTGCTCCATTCGGGCGTAAATTTTTGCTGCGCTGTCGCGGATATCGAAGCGAAAAGGATCGGTAAAACCAGAAAAGATCGGAAAGAAAAATGCATAAATGAACTTTAAAATTATCGGAAAGGTAAATATAGGCAAATATTTCAGGCCTCATTTAAGATATGTAACAATTAACGCCTCGAAAATAAATAGCAGGATCTTCTGCATTACAAAACCTTAGCACGGATTTCCATCACATCTTCCTGTAATTTCCGGATCACTTTTTCCAAAGGTTGCAGGTCAGCAACATCAGGCTTGAAATTGCCGCGTTCAATGCTTCCGGCGTATTCCCAAATCTCGGCAATCTCGGAAAATTTAATTTCATAAGGCTTGTAAAAATTATTGTCAGAATGCAATACAAAAGCATCTTTTCCTTTCTTCTGCAAACGCTTATAAACCATTTCCTGATTTTTTGTAACTACAATATACGTTTTACCACTGATGACATGACTTGGTTTTTCAACATATTTGCCAATCACGTACGACTGCTCATTGTGTGGTGGCATCGAATCGCCTTCAATGGGAAACGTACGGTATTTTTCATTTTTGCTGAGCCATGGCAGATGAATGTGGTCCATTTCTGAGATGAATTGCAAATCGGCAAAACCCCCGGCGGCATAACCAGCTTTGGCTTTATGGGTGACAATTTCAATCAGGTTTTCTCCGTGCGCATCAACTTTTACAGGCAACAAAATGCGGTTGTTGTCAAGCTTGACCAAAGCGTCAACCGGATATTTTCGGACATCAACCGTTAACAGCAAATCGATGCTGATGTTGAAATAATGTGAAATTTTTATGAGGATTTCATACGGCGGTTCCACTTTTCCACTTTCATATGGTTCGTATCGCCCACGCTTCATTTCCAGCATTTCAGCGGTTTGCTGCTGGCTTTCTCCCTTGCTCTCGCGAAGGTATCTAATGTTGTCTGAAAAAAGTGACATGTGTTAATGTTGTAAGTTGCAACAACAAATGTACGTAATTTTGCAGTATGTAACAACATAATCACAAAAATCATTATCACAGTGGAAACGGCGGTAGAAAAGCGGGAATTGGTAAAAATGCTGCAGGCGAAAATCAATGCAATGCAGGGCTTTGGGAAGGCGTCGGATGGGTGTGTTCCTAAAGTGTTGGCGCCTTTTGATGATGCTTTTCCAGGCGGTGTTTTTCCATTGGGTAAAATCCACGAATTCATCAGTTACGAACCTACTGATGCAGCGGCTACAACGGGCTTTATTACGGCGCTTGCCGGAAAACTCATCAAAAACGGCGGTCTTTGCCTTTGGATTGGAAATGAAAGAAAAATTTTTCCTTCTGGCCTGAAGCATTTCGGACTCGAGCCTGACCGCGTGGTGTTCATCAACACATCCAAAAAACAAGACTTGCTTTGGATCATAGAAGAAGCGCTTAAATGTGACGCGCTTACGGCAGTTATCGGCGAATTAAAGGAATTGGGTTTCACTGAATCAAGGCGGTTACAGCTTGCCGTCGAAAATAGCGGTGTTAACGGCTTCATCCACCGGTACCAGCCGCGGGCCGAAAATGCTGTTGCCTGCACAACACGCTGGAAAATTACTTCACTACCAAGTGCTGCAACCGATGGTTTGCCCGGCATTGGCCACAGCTGCTGGGACATACAATTGCTGAAAGTTAAGAACGGGCAGCCATTTTCCTGGCAAATTCATTGGACCGGTGGGCAGTTTATGCCATTAGCCAATCAAACATTTTCAATCTCAAACTTCAAACGCCACGCTGTATAATGCCACGATATGCTTCCATATGGTTTCCATATTTGCTTCCGGAATATGTTGCCCGCAAACAGCCGGAATTCCGGGAACGGCCTTTTATAATTGCATCGGCGCAACGCGGGCGCATGGTGGTTGAAGCGGCCAATGCATTGTCTGTAAACAAAGGCATACGTGCCGGAATGGTAGTTGCAGATTGTAAAGCGATCATGCCGGAATTGGAAATGGTCAAGGCTGAACCCGGCAGAAAAGAAAAACTATTGCAAGGCTTTGCAGAATGGTGCATCGGTTATACCCCTTTTGTGGCCATAGATTTTCCTGACGGACTGATTCTGGACACGCAAGGCTGCACACATCTTTGGGGCGGTGAAATGGAATACCTCAAAAGCATTAGTAAAAAACTCGGCAGCTATGGTTACACCATAAAAACAGCAATTGCAGATACAATCGGTATGGCATGGGCAATGGCCCGGTTTGAGGATGCCCTGTCGGTCATAAAACCCGGCGGACAATACGAAGCCATCAAACAGTTGCCGCCACCTGCTTTGCGTTTGGATGCTGAAATCCTGACCAAGCTAAAAAAATTGGGACTGGATCGGATTGACCGCTTTATAGACATGCCACATTCGGCTTTGCGCCGCCGGTTCGGCCCATTGTTGCCGCTCAGGATCGGACAGGCTTTGGGTCAGGAAATTGAATTTGCGATTCCAATAAAACCAATTGAACCCTATCAGGAAAGGCTTTGCAGCTCCGAATCTATAGTGTCGGCCACAGGCATTTCAATCGCCCTGAAACGGTTACTGGAAGCACTTTGCGTCAGATTTGAAACTGAAAGCATGGGTTTACGATATGCAATTTTTAAAGCGTATCGCGTGGATGGCGGCATCCAGCAGATTGAAATCGGTACGGTTCATCCCTCACGAAATGTAAACCATATCTTCCGGCTTTTCGAACATAAAATTGCGACTTTCGAACCCGAGCTGGGTTTTGAATTGTTTGTGCTTGAAGCGCAAAAAGTCGAGGCCATGACCGAAGAACAATCGGCCATTTGGAACGCCGCTTCCCACAGCAACGTTAAAATAGCCGAATTGCTTGACCGTGTTTCAGCAAAAACAAGCTCGGATGCAATCAGCCGTTATGTGCCTGCAGAACGTTATTGGCCCGAAAGGTCAATAAAGAAAGCGGTGCCTTTATGGGAAAAACCGGCTATGCCTTGGCGCACCGACTTGCCGCGTCCAATACATCTTTTACCAAAGCCCGAACCCATTGAAGTGACCGTGGTTTTACCTGATTATCCGCCGCTGCGGTTTCGCTATAAGGGCAAGTTTCATACAGTTGCAAAATCGGACGGACCAGAACGCATTGAGCAGGAATGGTGGCTCGCAGACGATCTTTACAGGGATTATTATGGTGTTGAGGATGAAAATGGCGCGCGCTACTGGCTCTTCAGGGCCGGGCCATACGATGCCGGGAAACCCGAATGGTTCATTCACGGATTTTTTGCATAATGGCTGCCGAATTACAAATTACGTCCAATTTCAGCTTCCTGCGCGGCGGCTCGCATCCTCATGAACTTGTTGAACAGGCTGCGCTGCTCGGATATCAACAAATTGCGATCACCGACCGCAATACATTAGCTGGTGTGGTACGGGCACATGTCGCGGCAAAAAAAGCAGGCATCAGGTTGATTATCGGTTGCCATTTGGAACTGCTCGACGGTCCGCCATTATTGGCCTATCCTACCGATAAAGAAGCCTATGGAAGGCTTTCGGGATTGCTGTCCACTGGAAACCAACGTACTGAAAAAGGACAATGCCACCTTTATAAAAATGACGTACGACAATATGCTAAAGGTTTGAAAATCATTGCAATTGCACCAATTCATTTAAATGATAATTTTGATTTTGAAACAGCATTCAAAATGGCACTTAAAGAATACCGTGATTTTTTCGGGACAGCACTTTATCTGGGCATGAACCGTTCTTACCAATCGAATGACAACAAAAGAATGCACCGCTTGTGGCAGCTTTCGGAATCGCTTGAAATACCATTGGTGGCAACCAATGATGTGCATTATCACATCCCTGAACGCCGACAGCTTCAAGATGTTCTGACGTGCGTCCGCGAAAAATGCACGATCGATTCCGCCGGATTCCGCCTGCACCAAAATGCAGAACGCTATCTGAAGCCGCTTGATGAAATGAAACGTTTGTTCAAACAATATCCCGAAGCGCTTGAAAATACGCAGCAAATCGCCGATGCCTGCCAGTTTTCTCTTGACAGCCTTAAATATGTGTACCCCAATGAAATCACTTCTGAAGGCAGAACTCCACAACAAGAACTCGAAATACTAACCAAAACTGGTGCTGCGGAAAGATTTCCCGAAGGCATTAGCAAAGAAATTCAGAATAGCATTACAGCCGAACTCGAATTCATCGGGCGTAAAAATTACGCAGCCTATTTTTTAACTGTTTATGATTTTGTGCGCTATGCCCGGAGCAAGGATATTTTGTGCCAGGGACGCGGATCGGCTGCAAATTCTGTAGTTTGTTTTTGCCTCGGAATCACCTCTGTAAATCCTGCAACAACCAAATTGCTGTTTGCCCGCTTCATGTCAGATGCGCGTGACGAACCGCCTGATATTGATGTCGATTTTGAGCACGAACGGCGTGAAGAAGTCATCCAGTACATTTATGAAAAATATGGCCGTGACCGTGCAGCGATCGTAGCGACCGTTACCCAGGTGCATCAAAAAGGCGCGATCCGCGATGTGGCGAAAGCCATGGGAATGTCTGCCGATGCGGTGGATCGGCTTGCTGCGTCTGTTTGGGAATTTACCGATGAACTCGACGACGACCGCGTGACTTCGGAAGGATTCAATCTTGCCGATCCGCATTTAAAAAAAGTGCTGGAACTAACGAACCAATATATCGGCTTTCCGCGGCAGCTTGGCCAGCATACAGGCGGGTTTATTATTACACAGGATAAATTGTCCGACCTCTGCCCGATCCTGAACGCGCGCATGGAAGGCCGGACGAACATTGAATGGAACAAAGACGATATCGAAGCCCTGGGGTTTTTAAAGGTTGATGTACTGGCTCTGGGCATGCTGACCTGCATCCGGAAGGCTTTTGATCTGTGCAAACAGCACTACGGAAAGAATCTGACACTGGCGAATATCAGGCAAGATGATTCTGCTGTTTACGATATGATCTGCAAAGCCGATACTTTAGGTGTATTCCAGATAGAAAGCCGTGCACAAATGTCGATGTTGCCACGACTAAAGCCTCGAAAATTCTACGATCTGGTCATTGAAGTAGCGATCGTGCGTCCAGGACCGATTCAGGGCGATATGGTGCATCCGTATTTAAAAAGGCGCGACGGTAAAGAAGAAGTGGTCTATCCTTCACCAGAACTCGAAGAAATTTTAGGCCGTACGCTGGGCGTGCCATTGTTTCAGGAACAAGCCATGGAAATCGCCATTGTAGCCGCAGGATTTACACCCGCTGAAGCCGATGGATTGCGCCGAAGCATGGCCACATTTAAAATGAAAGGAAAAGTCAGCGACTGGGAAATAAAACTGGTCCAGGGCATGATCAATAAAGGCTATGAAGAGGAATTTGCCCGGCGGGTATTTCGTCAGTTGGAAGGCTTTGGTTCTTATGGTTTTCCAGAAAGCCATGCCGCAAGTTTTGCATTGCTGGTTTACGTATCGTCGTGGATCAAGTGCTATCATCCCGATGTCTTTGCTACCGCTTTGCTCAATAGCATGCCGATGGGGTTTTACCAGCCTGCACAAATTGTTATCGATGCAAAAAACCACGGCGTTGTTGTGCGGCCTGTGGATGTAAATCATTCGTATTGGGACAATGTACTCGAAGAAAAATCGGGTAACAGCTTCGCGATCCGCCTTGGATTCCGGCAGGTAAAAGGTTTGGGACTGGAAGATATCGAACGCCTGGTTTCCGGAAGGCATCGGTCTTTTCAATCGGTCAATACTTTATTGGATGCCGGAATTTCAATGGTTGCCCTTGAAAAGCTTGCCGACGCTGATGCGTTTCGTTCGATTGGCCTCGACCGCAGACAGGCCTTATGGGAAGTATCGGCTTTGTCTGACAGCCCTGTTGGAATGTTCGAGGGACAGCCTTCGGCAAGTACATTTGAACCACAATTGGAGCTGCCTTTTTTAGCCGAGGCGGCACATGTGATTGAAGATTATGCCACTATGGGCTTGTCGCTCAAAGCACATCCGGTACATTTCGTTCGAAAGCAATTGGATAACCTTAGAGTAACGCCAACAGGAAATCTCGGTAAACTGAAAAATGGCGATGCTGTTAAGGTAGCAGGCTTGATTACAGTCCGACAACGGCCCGGAACCGCTAAAGGAGTGCTTTTTGTGACCATTGAAGATGAAAGCGGTTTCGCCAATATAGTCATTTGGGCAAAGGTATTTGAGACCTACAGGCGGGAAATTTTACAGGCGCGTTTGCTGATGGTAGAAGGAAAACTGCAAATTGAAGGCAACGTCATACACGTCATCGCCGACAAGTGTTTTAACTTATCGTCATTGTTGCGCAGCATGACAGCGCATAAAGATCCGGAATCGGCAGTATCAACCCTGTCGCGTTCAGATGAAAAAAATAGTGGAACTGAAGAAGTATTTTATAAGGGACGGAATTTCAGGTGATTTATATGCCGGATGATATTTTTCAATCCGTATACATGGCTCAGGGTTTTCCCTTATGTTTTATAAAAGTGGAATACACGGATGTTTAATATTTTGATTGTTAAGAATTTAGCAAAGCATAATCGGATGAAAATCTTCCGTAAAACAATCTAAAAACGGTATCCACTAAATTCAATTCCCATGAAAAAAATTACCTTCCCTTTTATTTGCAGCCTGTTGCTTTTTGTTGCTGCTCCTTTGCTTTACGGCCACAGCCTGCATGCCGATAAAAATACCTATGGTACTTTATTGCCACCGGAAATCACCTCCTTTTCCCCTACTTCGGGATTGGCAGGAACGACGGTAACGATCAACGGAAGCCACTTCAGCACGACACTTTCGGATAATGTCGTCACCTTTAATGGCATTGCTGCAACAGTCACTACAGCTACAGAAAATGTGCTGACGGTTGTCGTTCCTGAAAATGCAACAACCGGAGCAGTTAAAGTGTCCGTTGGAACAAATCAGGTTACCAGTTCGAGTGTTTTTACCGTATTGGCCACGACCAGTTGCAATGCCTTGTCGAATAACAATTCGAAACATTGGTATTTTGGCAACCAGGCTGCAGTCGTTTTTGAAAGCAACGGTCCTGTCGCGCTCACGAACAGCGCCATGAGCCAGTTTGAAGGCGTTGCGACAATGAGTGACGCAAATGGAAATTTGTTGTTTTACACCAACGGCATCACGATTTACAACCGCAACCATCAGATCATGCAAAACGGTTCCGGCCTGTTGTCGGACAGCAGCAACACCCAAGCGGCTTTTGTAGTCCCTTTTCCTGGAAATCCAAACCGGTATTTTGTGATTACCCCGAATCCGTATTATTATAGTATTGTAGACATGACGCTGGACAATGGGAACGGCGCGGTTGTCGCTGACGCCAAAAACAGATTGCTTACCAATGAAGGTTCTGAAAAAGTAGCCGGATTGCTCGCGGCAAATCAAACCGACATCTGGCTGATTACTTACGGAAACAGCCAAAGCCGTTTCAATACCTATAAGATCACCAATGAGGGCATTACCGAAACACCGGTTATTTCTTCATTTTCTGTAGCATCCGGATATTACGGCTACATGAAAATCTCACCGGACGGAACGAAAATCGCAACGGCGAATTTTGACCAGAATTTTCATTTGTATGATTTCGATGCGGCAACCGGAACCGTCAGCAACCAGAAAATTATTACTTTTCCGAGCATTGGCGGACATGGAAGCTACGGAATCGAATTCAGCCCGAACAGCAACATTGTTTATTTAGCAGATCACCGTGGCGAAAACAGGATCTTTCAATTCGACATTACTTTGGAGACACCCGAACTTATTGCAGATTCCCGCATACCGCTTGCCGCAAACCTCCAGGCGCTTGGTGCCTTGCAACTGGGTCCCGACAATAAGATTTACCTGGCCCGTGAAAACAGTCCGTTTCTTGGCGTGATCAACCAGCCAAATGTGATTGGGACAGCCTGTGATTATGTGGCCGATGCCGTGAGTCTTGCCGGAAAAACGTCAAGCCTTGGACTGCCGGGATTCGTCGCGTCTTCCTTGGTGAAAACCGAACCTTATATCCATTCGTTCAGCCCGATAAGCGGAAATGCAGGTACGACGGTTGTGATTGCCGGAATCAATTTCAACACCACGCCTTCAAACAATTTTGTCAAGATCAACGGCCTTGATGCTGTGGTCACTGCGGCTTCTGAAACCAGCCTTACCGTTACCATTCCCGCTGGTGCCGCAACTGGAAATATTAGCGTGGAAGTGGGCTGCGGAATTGTGGCAAGTACTGCTGTTTTTACGGTGACGAATTTAGGGATTCATGAAGCTGGTGCTAATGAAATCCAATTGCATCCAAATCCGTCAGGCGGAATTTTCAATGTACTTTCGAATGGATTGTCAGGAATTTCGGAAATCATTGTTTCAGATGTGAATGGGCGTATTGTTTACCGGAAAAAAAGCAATTTATCGGAAAACGCTGCGATTGACCTGCACCACATCCAACCGGGAATGTACATTTTGAAGATCATAAACAACGGTGCCGGTTACACGCGGAAAATCGTTAAGAAATAATGCAAATTCATTAAAAAGAAGCGAAGCAAAGATTTGATTTTTCGTGGGTTTTTATCGGGTATTTGTTGGATGTCGCTGAATTACCGATTTTCAGGCGAATGCCCATTCCTATCAATAATTATTTATATTTGAAGCATCAATTGATGCAATCAAATTTAACTGAGATCAAAATGACAGCAATTATTGAAACCACGCCCGATTCTGAAATTGTGACTACAAGGGAATTCCATGTTCCCATCAACCTTGCATTTAAAGCCTGGGCCAATCCGGATCATTTAAAAAACTGGTGGGGCCCGAAAGGCTTTACCAATACGTTCAACGAATTTAACTTTCGTCCCAAAGGTAAATGGAGCTTCGTCATGCACGGCCCCGACAAAGGGAATTATGCAAATGAATGTGAATTTATCAAAATCGAGGAACCAAACCTCATCGCATGGAAACGCCATTCCAAACCGCTTTTTCAGGTTGTAGCCACTTTTGAAGCGACGGCAGAAAACCGCACAAAAGTCGTTTTTAAAATGCTTCTCGATTCGGCTGAAGCCTGCAACAAGCTAAAGCCGTTTGTAGTAGATAAAAATGAAGAAAACTTCGACAGGCTCGAAACCGAGCTCGCAAAAATGACACTTTAAAAATAGAATATGTTTACAGTTGAACAAATCAAACAAGCCCACAGCAAAGTAAAATCGGGTGCCGACTTTCCATATTATATTCAGGAAATCAAGGCGCTTGGCGTGAATTCTTATGAACTTTATGTCACTGACGGACATACGGATTATTTTGGAGCCAACAATTATAAAACGTCTGCCGAAGCCAAATATGCTGCGCTAAAAATCGCCGATAAAGCTAACGCACCGCAATTTGTATCCGACCTGAAAGCACACCAGCAAGGCAAAACAACTTATCAGGTTTTCTGCGAGGATTGTGCAAAATCAGGCATTGAAAAATGGATCGTCGACCTCGAAAAAATGACCTGCACTTATTATGACAAAACAGGAAATGAGATTTTAGAGGAGCAGATTCCGGGATAAAATTCTTGTTCCGAACCGGCTCGTGGTTTGTTGTGTCGTATAATTATGTTCATTATTTTAGCCACGAATACACGAATTAAAATTTATCTTCATTATTTAAATGGGAGTAATTTTTAAACATATTTACCTTAGTCGGTTAAAGTGGAAAAAGAAAAGTTATACGTGAATTACCTCCCTTACCGATTGCATATCGACAGGGAGAAAATGAGAGAATCATATCCTCAGGCAGATTCATTTTTTAAGTTAAAGCGACAATATGATCCCGAAGCGCTTTTTGACAATAAGTTTTACGAACATTATAAATAGTAAGTCCTTTCATTGCAGTTTTTGAGGATGTTTAAAATCAGTTCTGCTAAATATTAAATTGCTGTAGCTGAAAAATATTATTTGTATTTATATCTTCGCCAAAAAAAATGAAAATTTATAGTTTTCAAAATTGAAACTGCTGCAAAAAAGTATAACATGAGACAAATCTTATTTATTTTATTGCTCTTACATGCAAACTTCATTTTTTCCCAGGATTATTTTGAAGGAAAAAGGTTGTACTGCAGATCAGAGAATCCAAGGGCGATGAGCCTGTTTAACACGGGAATCGAAACATTGTACCTGAATACTTCATTAAATGAAAAGTATCTGAAAAAAACAGCAGATGTCTTTGCTAATGCCTATTTGGCAGATAAAACTTTTTGCGACGCCTTGTTTTTTACAGGGTACACATTGAGGTTGTTAAACGATAAAAGAGCGCTGCCTTTGTATATGCGCGCCGACAGTTTAGCTGGCAACAAATCTATAGAGTTTAAAATTAATCTGGCCGCAGAAGGAATCAGGCAGGGAAATGAGAAATCGATCAATCTCGCTCGAAAAGCGTATAATGAATTGATTGAATATTTTCCGGGCAGTCCGGAAGGATATTACGGATTTGCAGTGACATCAACCATGTTTGGGGATGTAGACAAAGGATTGGAAAATGTAAATATTGCGATACAGAAATATGAATTAAATAACTTGACGCCCAAAAGCGAAGTTTGGTATCTGAAAGGAATTTTGCTCACTTTGAATCGTGATTATGAACAAGGCCTCCTATTTCTCGAAAAAGCATATTCAGACTATAAAAAAGACGAAAATTTCAAAGTTCACTATGCTTTGTGTTTGTTAAAAATCTCTGAATCCACCCATGATGCCAAAATGAAAGAAAAATCATTAAAGTTTTACAATAAGATTGAAAACAAAGAGGAGATTCCGGAAGACATAAAAGCGCTTTTTAAATATTGATTTTTGAGCTTACTACAATCCAAAACCATTTTCATTCTGCTTTTCCGGTTCGGTGTCATTCCACATTTCATCGACCTCACGCTCTTTTTTCAGTAGGAAATAAATAATGAACCCTGATAAAAATCCGGCAAGGAGTCCGCCTATATGTGCCGCATTGTCAACACCGCCGCCAAGTCCCATGACAAGATTGTATCCAATGAATGCCACCGTGGTGATGAGAAAAGTTTTCGCAAAATCCGGCGGGTACATTTTAAACAGCAGCATCGCGAGGAACAATCCGTAAAGGCCGAATATTGCTCCGGAAGCGCCAACGGTAAAGGTATTGTAATGCCACCAAAGGCTCATCATGCTTCCGCAGATTCCGCACACCGCATAAATAACCAGAAAGCGCACCATCCCGATCAACGGTTCAATAAACAATCCTACGATGTAAAGCGAGACCATGTTTCCGAGCAGGTGTAGAAATCCGCCGTGAAGAAAAACCGACATCAGCAGGCGGAAATATTCTCCGTTATCAACATCTTCAGTATTTAGCGCACCCCAATGTAATAAAGCTTCCGAATCAAATTCCATAAAACCATGGCCTGCGAGCGCCATCAGCACAAAAAACAAAAGGTTCAGGATGATCAGCAGCGGTGTTCCGTAATAGCCGTCGGTAAACCTGAAAATGTCGATAAAACCTTCCCAGTTTCTGGATGCTGCGGGATCAGGAAGCCTGTTTTTTATGCGGTCAAGTCCTGGTTCATGAACCGCAGGCAGGCTGATCAGCAGTAAAACCAAAAGCAAACCCAAGGTCATGCTTCCAAGAAACCACCAAATTAAATTCCCTGTTCTTTGCCCGAAAGCGGCATCGGATGGAAACAGTATCGTACCACCGGAATCGTAAAGCGGATTGTAGTTGATTGCCTTCAGGAAAAAGACATTGTCGTGTTCATTGCGGTTGCGTTCAAAATACGTCGATTGGTACAAATCTTTCTTTTTAAACTGGGCTTCGCTGGATTTCATAAATGCCTGAACCGAATCTTTTTTCTGAAAATCGGTTAAGCTGTTGCTGATTGTTTTTTGGTATTTCGCACCCAACCATGCCGGGCTATACGTACTGATGGTATCTTCTTTATTCTCGCGGATGCTTTCAACAATATACAAGTCTATGTTGAAAATTTCATTGTTTTTCCCTGACGGATAGACATTGATAAAGCCGCCCAGCCTGTTTTTATCAAGGTAAAAATGGTCTATCGTATAATATTTTGTAGGCGCTTGCTTTGAAAAAGTACGAATATCAGACAGTGCCGTTAACTGGCCGGCCGCTGCCGAAAGGTATTTCTGCCCCAGAACAAGCGGAAGCAAAATACCCAAACCCATAACGATGGCGTAAAGATTGCGTTTCTCTGCACCTTTGCTCCTGAAATCAAGCAATATCAGTTTCGGGCGCAGCCAGAATAAGACAATGATGGCAGTTCCTATCAGCGGCATCGCAAATTCATAGAAAACAGCAGGCAAGCCAAACCACTGCAGCCGGATGTCAAAAAACCAGTGAATAAAAGAATGTATAAAAAGCAGGCCGAAAAGCGCTATGACAAAAGGCACAAACAGATAACGTAATTTTTGAACCATGATTTTCTGAAATTGATTTCTGATGAAGCTTGCGTTTAAAAATTTGCAGATTTAAAAACGTGTCGAAACTACGGCTTATTTTAAACTATTCAAAATACAATAAAAAATGCGCCCAAACAGCAGTCTGGGCGCACGTTAAATAAATGAATGCGTTTTACCTCGAACGTTGCAGCAATTCAGAAAGCGGTTCCTGAATGTCGGTATTGCATTGTTTGTAGAATTCCGTTTTTAAATTCCGTACCACTTCACTCCTACTGAAATCATCGAGATTTCCCATTCGCATTTTTAGCAATTGTACCGTTGGATATTTGTAAAGTGTCGATTTTAGCCTGTTGATGATGTAATTTGAGTCCATATGGTTTAAATTTTTTAATAGTATTTATACTGCTAAATTATCATAGTAAATGGCAAACTTGTTACAACTTTGCAGGCCGGCTTTATAAGATTCAGATGATTTAAATTATTTTTTTGGAAGACAGATAAAAATGCTGCAACGCAATTATCCGATGCTTATCGAATGACCGGAATTATATCCTTATTTTTGCAACAGTTGAAATGCTTCGGATTTAACTTCCGATCGAAATGAAACGCCCGGCCAAATGAACCCAAACTTCCACTACAAATTCGTCGCACCCGATCCGGCAATTGCCGCATTTGTAGAAAATATCGGGATGTTCCACAATGCATCCGATACGGCAAAAGAAATCGTACTGATGCCTGACGGCAGGGTCGATTTGTTTTTCATGCAATCTAAATCCGAGCCTTTTAAAGTCATCCTCATCGGATTGGAAACCATACCCGAACAACGCGAAATCCCGCCGCACACACTCGCGTTTAAAGTCAGTTTCAAACCGCTGGCGACCGAATATATTCTGCAGACTTCCATTGCCGATATCTTCAACAGCGGCAAGTTGCTTCCCAAAGGTTTTTGGGGTATCAATGCCGATGACCTGACCGATTTCGAGGCTTTCCACAAAAAAATAACACAAAAGATCACCGCACTTTTACCGGTTGAAACCGATGCAAGAAAACGACAGCTTTTCGAATTGATTTATGCTTCAAACGGTGAAATGACGGTTGCCGAACTTTCAGAAAAATTAATGTGGAGCAGCCGCCAGATCAACCGGTATTTCAATACGCAATTCGGGCTTTCGTTAAATGCATTTTGCAAGATCTTGCGGTTCCGGGCTTCGTTGCAGCACATTGCACAAGGCAGGCTCTTTCCCGAACTCAACTTCTCCGACCAGACCCATTTCATCAAAGAAATCAAGAAATTTTCAGGTGCCGTTCCAGGGGAATTGTTTAAAAATAAGGATGACCGATTTATACTATTATCCGTCATGAAACAACAATAATTTTGTCGAGTACTTTAAAATGATACCGACATGTTACTACAAAATAAATCAGTTGCCATTGTAGGCGGCGGTCCGGGCGGCCTCACATTAGCAAGGCTTTTGCAGCTTCAGGGCGTCAATGTAAAAGTGTATGAAAGGGATTTGAATGCATCGGCTCGCGTGCAGGGCTCGCCGCTCGATTTGCATGAAACATCAGGACTGGCAGCCATTCACAAAGCAGGATTGTTCGATGAATTCAAAAACAATTTCATGCCTGGCGCCGATAAGACCTTGATTGTGAATGAACGCGCTGAAATAAAATACAGCGACCATAACACTAACCGTGAAGAAGATTTTGGGAATCCGCATTTCCGGCCTGAAATCGACCGCGGTGACCTGCGCAAAATACTGCTCGGGTCTTTGCAGCCCGATACCGTGATCTGGAACAGCCATTTCATCTCGATGCAAAAAGAAAATGATGGTTGGCTGCTGCATTTCAAAAACGGGAATTGCGCTTCCGCAGATGTGGTAATCGCTTCGGATGGTGCCAATTCTAAAATCAGGCCATACATTACTGATATCAAGCCATTTTATTCAGGCGTCACGATGCTCGAAGGAAATGTGTACCAGTCAAAACAAGCCGCGCCAGTAATGCATGCGCTGATTGACGGCGGAAAGATCATGGCGTTTGGAAATGCCAAAAATATTCTGATGGGTCAAAAAGGCGGCGGTGACCTCGGATTTTATGCGAGCTTTAAAGCCAATGAAAATTGGGCAACGACCAACGGCCTTGATTATGCTGATAAAACACAAATGCTGGACTGGTTTAAATCGGCTTATCCCGAATGGAGCAGCATCTGGTATGAATTGTTCGAAAATGCCGCTGTGCCATTTGTCCCGCGTCCAATTTATTGCATGCCATTAGACCAAAACTGGGAAGCAATGCCAAACCTCACGATGGTTGGCGATGCCGCACACGTGATGCCTCCATTTGCCGGTGAGGGTGCGAATATGGCCATGCGCGATGCACTTGAATTAAGCGATTGCCTGACCTCTGACAGTTATGAAACCGTGCACGACGCCATTTCGTTTTATGAAAAAAATATGCGATCGTACGCTTCTGAAGCAGCACGCGAATCACTCGAAAACGGTGAGAAAATGCATTCGGAAAATGCGCTGGAAACCATGCTCGGATTCTTCGGTGGATTTTAGTCAGTTCCCGAATATTGGTACAGCAGGTGAATTGCTTTTTAACACTTTCGGTCCGTACTTTTTATCATAATGTGATTGTACAACACACAAGCCAATTAGATGTAAATACTTCCTCCATACTTTTCTAAAATTTGTAAGAACAGCAGCACACTGATGTGCTTCACAAATTCTGAATTATGAAAAATTTATTTTTATTAGGCGTATTGCTGACAGCGGGTATCGCATCAGCGCAAACAGATTCAAAAAGTGCATCCCAAAGTGCGCCAACGACTAAACAGTCGTCAACGATGTCGACTGATCAAACCGGTAAGAATGCATCTTCTGCAACACAAACGGGACAAAAAAGCAAAAAATCCAAAGCAAAGAAGAACAGTGCAAAAGGCAGCGGAAATGCTAAAAATGCGAACGGGATGAATGGAAATTCGGGAACGTCAGGCGCGCAAACAACCGATGGCCGAACAGGAAGCGGAAACAGCGGGACCATGCCTACCGGATCTGCCGGAAGCACTGGAAGCCCATCCACATCACCAGGTTCCGGAAGTGCAAAATAAAACAAGTGTTTATTGAAGGAGACTCCGGAAACGGGGTCTTTTTTTTGCTTTATAATAGTACAACAATCCAGAAAGATGATGTAAAATAACAACAGCAGGATTGGGTAACTTCGATAAGAAATGATGGAGTAATGATAACAGGATTTAACTTGCACCACCTAAAATTAAAAGTTATGAAAAGTACAAATCACATACCGGATCTTGATAAATCTTCTGAAAGCCGCAAAAGCGATGGCGTTGGCCAACATGCATTTGAAGATGAAAATACTGGCGGAAAACTCAGCGATTATCCCGAAGGAAACCTTGATGAAGCCAAATTGCAAACCGACAGCATTCCGGGCAACCAGACCGACCAGCCGGAGGCCGATGAATAAAAAACGCAAATTTCCAAAACTTTTAAATTGTATTCATCTTACAATTCGTATTTGATTTTTGTTAGTGAGAGCCATCCTGAAGGGTGGCTTTTTTTTGTTTTATTTTTGCTATTTGGATGGAATTTTGCCGTCAAACTTAATCAGGTTTACAATGTAATACCGATTGTCGCTGTCATTCCAGTAACGCTGAAAGTAAATGCTTTCCCTGCAGAAGCCTTCCATGATAAAATCTTTCACAGCATCTTTATCTTCCAGATACGAATCAAAAAGGGTATGGCTCGATGGCGCAATAAAACCGATGAAAACATTGGCGTGCCGGTTTTTCGAATATTTTGGACGGCTTTTATTTGATGCGCTTCCGATGAGGCTTACGTCAATCAGTTCGGCGTGTTCGATGTGCTTTCTGATGTACAACGACAACTCCGATTCCAATTCCGGAATGTGGTCGTGCCAGGTATGGATCGATTGGGTAAAATGGAACAACAGCATGACCTGGAACATAAGAATGGATGTTAGGTCAGATGTTGCGTTCTTCGAGTATCCGTCCGTCAATGCCGTGGATAAATACAATGGCTTTTCCGTACAATTTTTTTGCCGCTTTAATGGCACCAAGAACCGTGGCGTTTTTATTTTCTGAGGCAAGCAGTATGGCGCATTTGCTGCTGCACCTTGCTGCCCATCCCTGAGGCGTTTTCGTGATGTGGATGCTGTGTTCCATAACTGTAGTTTTTATTTTGCCTGCCTTTTATAAAAATCGGCTAGACGTTTAAGCACTATAAAAGTAAACACGAATACCATGATGGGATTACAGCAATTTGCGGAATGATTGCACAATTAATGCCGGACAGTATAAAACAACGATTGATATGAAAATTAAAATACTAACTACTCCTTGGTGTCATAATGGTATCTTGTAAAAACCTATACGATTAGCCCAGAAAGCTTAAAAGCCAACTTCTGGAATCCGGTAATATCCGTCAACCTTGAAATGATCCGTTAAAGGCAGTAAACCGCGATTTGTACCGGGCCTGACAAGCAGCATTCCTTTTGACAGCATCCTCAAAATTGAAATTCAGGACGGCGGCAAGGATTTTTATTATAGAGAGTTATATCGGGCAATGCCTTGCACATTTATTTTCCGGTAATCACCGCCCGGTGCGTTTTCCCCCAATCCGAAAGGTTGTCAATGATCGTCTGTAATGTCCTGCCATAATCGGTAAGCTGGTACTCTACCGTGATTGGCTGGGTGTCCAAAACCGTTCGTTTGACCAATTGGTTGATCTCAAGGTCTTTTAATTCCTTGCTCAGCATTCTGTTTGAGATGCCGCTGACATCAGTCAGGATGTCAGAAAACCTTCTTTTGTTGTAATAGCAAATGGATGAGATGATCGAAATCTTCCATTTTCCGTTCAGCACGTCCATTGCGTCGTGAACTGCCATGATTTCCGTTTTGTGTCCGGGTTGACATGCATTGTCTGTCATAAGTTACTTGGTTACTCAAATGTTACTGTTACTTTTAGTTACAAAGTTACTGGATTGAATTTATGTAGCCTAACTTCGCACTTTAATAATCACATAATTTACATCAAATGAATTTTACAGACAAAAATGTAGTCATTACCGGCGGGACTACCGGAATAGGATTAGCGACCGCAAAAGCTTTTATCAACGCAGGCGCCAACGTTTGGATTACAGGCAGGAATGCCGAGAACCTCCAAAAAGCGGCCGCCGAAATCGACAGTCTGAAATTAAAAACAGTAATTTCAGATACCTCAAATTTATCTGAATTGCCAATTTTGGAAAAAGCAGTCACAGAAAGTGGGAACAAGCTCGATGTATTGTTCCTGAATGCAGGCATAGCCGTATTTGCACCGATCGATCAGGTAACTGAAGCCGATTTTGACGCCCAGTTCAACACCAATGTCAAAGGCCATTTCTTTACCCTGCAAAAATTGCTTCCGCATCTGGCCGATGGCGCGTCAATAGTGTTTACTTCTTCAACAGTGGCTACAGCTGCAAATTTAGGCGGCAGTGTCTACTCGGCCACTAAAGGTGCCCTGAATAAAATTGCCCAGATTGCCGCAAACGAACTGGCCGGAAGAAAGATCCGCGTCAATATCGTAAGCCCCGGGCCTGTTGCCACGCCTGGATTGGATAAGGCTGTGCCGGAAGACGTTAAACCGCACCTGGCTGCCGCAACGGCGCTGCAACGTCTGGGTGATCCTGATGAAATTGCAAAAGCAGTTTTATTCTTAGCTTCAGACGATGCCAGTTTCATTAATGGTACGGAGCTGTTGGTAGACGGAGGTTACATCAATTACGCACTGAAATAATCAGCAATTTACAATGAACAACGAAAGCGGCAAATGCCGCTTTTTGCATTAAAAAAACTTCTGGCGGTAAGTATTGCAGCGAAGAACGCGCGAGGCGTTCCCATATTGAAAAGGGTAAAATTATTCAATGTGCCGACGAGAGAAGATGTAACTAACAAGCTTGGAGCATAACCACAACAGCCGCTTACCAGCCGCGTCATTACGAGCGCAGCGAAGCAATCTCACGCTCGTCCAACAATCTCCCTCCAACAACCAGATCTTCCAGCTCTTTCCCCAATTTTTCCACAATAATTCTCATCAGCGCCACATCCTCTTTACTGTGATGGGACAACCGATGGTGCAGCGTCATGTATTTATCCAGAAAACAAAAAAAGTCGCCTGGAAACTGCACGAACAAATAATCATAACGGTGTAAGTTCGCATCTGTATAAACACACAGCTGCCAAAACGCTCGGCTTGATAGCGTATTGGGTGTGTAAAACGTCTTCGCAGAAATATAGGTCCTGCAAAAAGACAGGAAAAACAAAGTAAAGAGGTATTCCAGGCCCTGGTAATTTTGCCTGTCAGGATCAGCCATCGCAAAAAATTGCATCGCAGTACGCTCTGTCGCTTTGCAATACAAAAACAAATCCCCATGGTGCGGTTCGTGTGGCTTGAGCCAATGAAACTCAGGATAGCAATCACCCGAAGAATAGATCAGGTTTTTGCTTTGGATAATTTGCGAAAAGAACTGCTGGTACTGGAAGAGGTTTTTCTGTATCCAGTACCGCTCATGAGCGATAAGTACAAAATCATGCCCTGCTCCTGCTTTGCTTTTCAGCGATTGCGTTAGCGATTTTAATTTTTCATTGCCAATACCCCGGGCAATCAGCAATAAAAAATAAGTTTTATGTTCGCCATAAGTTGCTTGATGAAACAAGTAAACCTGCTCCACTTCCACCAACTTTAAAATTGTAGCTGTAGCCATTTCGAGTATTTCGTCCTTCGGGCTGTACGAGGCAATACATAATTCCTGTTTTTCATTTGATCCTTTTTTAATCCATTTCTTCAAAGCAGCTAAACGTGTTTCAATCAGGTCATACAAACCCTTTTCTGCGATACCGATGGCCTCAAACAGGTCATCATCAAACACAACTTCACCTTCATCAATGGCTTTTTTAGCTTTTGCAAAAACTTCCGTCAGGTAATACGAATGGCTGTTCTTTCTTACAAAATACCTCTGAATTTCGGGAACATACGGCATCAGGTTGTTGATCTTTTCGTTCAGGCATTTCGATGCAGAAGGGTGCCCGGCATACAAATCTTCAAGGTAATCCAGGCCATAGCCGATCAGTCTTTCGTAGGCTGTGAACACACTGTTTACTGCATCTTCTGCAATGAGTTTTTGCAATTGCTCAAGCCTGCCTTCATGGCCGTTGTAAAATCGTTCTTCAAAGTCGTAGAACTTATCTTTGTATTTCGTCCAGTTCCGCCTGATAAGCAACGGTTCTCCAGCAGCCTCATTCTGATAAATTGCCGCCGATGGCCTGCAATACGCTTCTATGAACGGATGCCCCAGTGAACACTTGTGGTGCAGTCGTGTGGAATAGACGCAATATACAAATGTCTGGTATTGGTTTTTTATTTTCTCAACCCAGGGCTGCGCCTGCAGGGCATCGGCATCCTGCTTTTGCTGCAGGTGGATCACAAGAACTGCTTGTTTACCCGGTTTGGGTTTGTTGTAAAAAACCTGGATGACAGCATAGTGACTGACGGTTTGGCGAAGGATATTTTCTAAAAATTCGTTTTCCAGCATTGGGAATGAGGGTTGTTTTGAAGTTTTCATAAATATGGCGTTTAAAGTGATTTGCTGTTATTTTTTAATTTTTCAATTTTTTCTATCCCGCGTTCTTTGATCAGCCGCACAGCGTCAAGCATTTTGACAAAATGGATGTGAAAAGCCACCGCGTCCCAATAGCCGTCATCGGTGTAAGGTGATAAAGCCAACTCTACTGCTTCAGACAAAAAGGCCTCGAAGTCGTCGAGTGTTTTAGCAGCAAATGCATTGCGGAATACCAGGCATGGATCATGATATTCCTCCTTTGTCAGGGAAGCCTGATGGAGGACAGAATTGCATCCGGATGGTGCTGCGACCCATTTGGTGCTCTCAAATTTTAGGCAGTAACATGCCTTCAGTAAAGAACGAACCGACGTATAAAAAGCGAACACAACACCCGGATATTTTGGCTGATAAACTTCTTCTTTCCTGAGGTGCATCATCACTTCACCCAACAAGTGCTTATAATTATCCAGGTCGTCGCTTTGAAAAAAGGCATCAATCACTTTAAAAGGGCTTTCGGTTTCCTGCCGGATCCAAAAAGTGGTTTCAAAAGTGGTTTTAGTTGCATCCATCATGTATTTGTTTATCTTTTAAGGTCATTGGGCGACTGCTTAGTATCGCAAGTTGCTTCTTATCAATTCGGTAAATAACTTTCCAAGCGGATATTTTACCCGGACCGTCAGGTATATTATCCCGCTGCCAAAAAAAACTCAAATAATAACCTGAAACCGCCAAATAATAATCCGCTGCCCATTGGTTCAGCGCATTGCCATACTTTTAACCCATGAACCAGCGACCACCAACTAAATAAGAACCCTATGAAAAAATTCCTACTTACTGTCCTTGCCGCTTTGCCGGCATTTCTTAACGCAACAGCACAGAATGTAAATATCCCCGATCCCGTGCTTAAAAATTTCCTGGTACACCACAGCTACCACAACAACCCCGGAGGTTCAGGGTTTAACGTTCCCCTGGATACCAACGGCGATGGCGAAATCCAGTATTCCGAAGCGGTCAATTACCCGGCCGACGGCAACGCCCATATGTTTTCCCTGCAGGGCCTCGGCATCCATGATTTAAAAGGAATCGAGGCATTTCAGGCGATACAGTGGATTATTGCATCAGACAATCCGATTACAAACCTGGACATTGCCGGCTGCCTTTCTTTAAAAAGGCTGACGCTGAGTTACAACAATGCTTTTACAGATTTAACATTGGTCAACGCTTCTCTGGAGAAAATCGAGCTCAGCTGCCCGACACTGACCTCACTTGACCTGAACGGCTGCCCAGCGCTCAAAGAAATCAATGTGACCAACAATCCGCTGCTTACAACCCTTACGGTAACCAATTGTTCGGCGTTGCAGCAATTCCTGGTGTATCTGAATCCGGTCATGACCACTTTAAATATGGGATTCCATTACTACATGACGCTTTTTCAATGCCAGAACAACAATTTATCGAGCCTTGACATTAGTGCCTGCCGCTCACTACAATATTTCTTTTGTACCGGAAACCCACTGACTTCGCTGAATATGGCCAATGGCAATCCGCAGAGTTTCGTCAGCATCAACGCCTCGGGCTTTCCGGGCTTGAGTTGCATTAAAGTGAACAATCCGGCGGTATCCCAATACCTGTGGCTGCAAACCGGCGGCAATTACCAGTTTGATGAAGGAGTGGAATTTCGAACCGACTGTACGCCTTCCGGCCCCTGCGTTGTCACAATCCCCGATGCCCGGTTTAAGGCGAAATTGGTGCAGAATGCTGCGATCAATACCAACGGAAATACAGAAATAGAATGTTCCGAAGCCGAAGCCTACACCGGGGCGATTAATGTAGACAACTCCGAAATCGCAGATTTGACAGGTATCAAAGCGTTTACCCACATCACGGCGCTGTCATGCAACGGCGTAGACACTTTCAATTTCACGTCGCTTGATGTGAGCGGGCTTCAGGCACTGACCACTTTAAGCTGCACCAACAACTGGTTTTTCAATAACCTGAATGTCAGCAACTGTACGGCATTGACCACTTTTGCCGTAGATACTTCTACAAACGCTACCGCACAAACCATCAATGCCAGCGGTTGTATGTCGCTTACCGGTTTTACTACGGGCATGTGGAGCAATCTTTCACTAAACCTCAGCGGTTGCACGGCCTTAACTGCTTTAAATATGGCTAATAAAAATGTAAGTGCCTTGGATGTTACCAATTGTAGTGCATTAACCACACTCGATATCAGCCACAACCAGCTCACGCAATTGTCCCTTGCGGGCTGCAATGCGCTCACGTCCATCAATTGCGGCTACAACGGCATCACATCATTGGCAGTAGGAAATGTGTCACCTTTAACTAATCTGGATTGCAGCTTCAACCAGTTGTCGACTTTAAATGTTATGGACAATACAAACCTGGCGGTGCTCAATTGTTCGAACAACCACCTGCCCTACCTGCTCGTCAGCAACAACACCGCATTGGCGCAGCTCGATTGCAGCACCAATAGCATCGGTTATCTCGATGTCAACAACAATCCGGCGCTGAGGGCTTTAAATTGCAGCCACAACAACCTGAATGCGCTGAATGTCAATTCCAATACGGCGCTGGGCAGCCTCAACTGCAGCCACAATAACATCAGTTCCCAAAATGTCAGCTTCAATACTGCCCTGTTCCTGTTGGATTGCAGCCACAACCGCATCAGTGCCCAGGATGTCAGTTTAAATGCGGCCCTGACTATGTTTTATTGCAGCAACAACACCCTGACAACGATAGATTTGAGCCACAACAGCATCCTCCGTTCATTGGATTGTTCGTTTAACCAGTTGGCTGAATTAAATCTGGATGGCTGCCCGGTATTGATACAGATGGATTGCAGCAACAACCGCCTGGCCGCAATGGATCTTTCCGCACTGGCCCAACTGACCTGGCTCGTCTGCAACAACAATATTTTAACCGCTTTGGATGTCAGCAATACCAACTGCATCATACTGACGTGCGATGACAACCAGCTTACTTCCCTGAATCTGGCCAACGGCAACAACACAAACTGGATGCCGCCTACAGCCCACAACAATTCCGGACTCGAATGTGTAAAGGTGGATAATGCAGCGTATTGCACTCAAAACTGGTCGGGTACAAACTTTGGCTTTGATGCAGGGGTGAGTTTCAGCGAGAATTGTGCACTTGGAATGGCGGAAATTACAGACAACCCATTTGTAGCCTATCCGAATCCGACTACCGGACTGGTGCATTTTTCAAAACCGGTAAACATGGTCCTGTATACCATCACCGGGCAAAAAGTTGCCGACCGCCAACATACCGATTCCTTTGACCTTTCCGGCCAGCCGAATGGCGTATACCTGATGGCACTTTCAGACGACAGCGGGAATACGTTGACAAGGAAAATTGTAAAGCTGTAACCAACCGCAGAGCTGCCGCCGCGATACATCGTTGCACAACTATAAATAACGACGCCTGTTTTCTTTCGCTGGAAAACAGGCGTTGTTTTATGGTTTTAGGTGTTGCAGCAATTTGAAACTTTGCGCTACGTTTTAGGATATAATTTTTTAATCAGTCCCTGAAGCCTGCTCTGGTAATCTTCAATGAGCCATTCCTTGTAATTCTTACTGGCATTATCAAGGCACTTTACATATTGTTTGACGCGCCATTGTATTTCCGGAAGCAATAAACCCGCAAGCGACAAAGCTTCTGACAAAGTTTCCGAATTGTCGATACACATTTTTGTTTGCTGGCGGATCGACTGTTGGATAACCGTCTTCGGCTTTTTATCAAGATCTATTGCTTCCTGATAGTGGCGTTCGACATCAAAAGTCATTTCAAGCGTATTTGGAAATTTGGCCCGCAATTCGGCTGATAGCGCATGGGATTGAACTGCAGCACCTTCATTGCTTTGATAATGCAATTGCTGGGCATAGGCTTCGGGATTTTTAAAAACGAAATTCCAGTCAATGGGCTGCTGCCATTCTCCGAAACGCTGAATGTTGTTTCCAAGGTCTATAATCCGGAATGTTTTCTTGGTCGGCAAAACCCGTGCACCACGCCCAATCATTTGGTGGTACAACGTAATGGAAGTCGTAGCCCGGTTTAGGATTACCGTCGCTACAGTAGGCTCGTCAAACCCGGTCGTGAGGATAGACACCGAGGTCAGCACGCCGTTTTTAGTTTTCCTGAACCATTTCAGTATTTCTTTACGCGTGTCAGGCGGGGTTGTGTTGTCCAAATGTTTGACGGGAATTCCTGCCGCCTCAAAAACATCACGCACTTTGATCGAAGTATCAATTCCATTATTAAAGATCAGCGTCTTTTTTCCGTTGCTGTGGCTGTTGTAAGCTTCCAATAACAAAGAAAGCATGGCAGGCGATCCATACAACTCGTTGGAAGAACTGACAGTATAGTCGCCATGCAGTCCTGTTTTCAATGAATTCAGCTCAACATCGTAAACAAAAGACTCGGGTTTGGCAAGGAAACCTTCATCAATCAAAGTTGGTATGTCTTTTCCGGTAATAATGGATTCATAATGGCGGTTCATTGGTTTAGAAACGTCAGAACTGAAAGGCGTTGCGGTGACACCAATGACAAAGGCCTCTTTAAAATGGCCAAGCAGCTTGCGGAACGAATTGTGGTGCGCTTCATCGATAATGACCAGCCCAACGCCACGCGTGCTGATTTTTTTGGATTTAATCCTGTTTCGCAGGGTTTCCACCATCGCCACATAACAATCCGAATCGGCCTTCAGGTTTTTGGTGCTGCTGTTGATAATTTTGTTATTCACGCCTGTTCTCGTTAAGATGGCCGAGGTTTGCGTGCCCAATTCTTTTCTGTGTGTCAGTATGGCCACCTTCTTATTAAACTGATTTACGAACCGCCTTGCAATTTCTGAAAAGATCACGGTTTTCCCACCACCCGTAGGCAGTTGGTATACCAGCTTTTTAGACGGTCCCGACTGCAAGGCAGAAAATATCGTTTCAATATCTTCCCGCTGGTATTCATAAAAAGTATGTTCCTGCTGTGCTGTAATTTTCATATTGACGTGTTTGTATGCAAGGTTCAGGACTGCTTGCAATATTATAAAGTCGACTTATTTTTCCTGATACAATCCTCAAATTTACAGACACGCGCAGCCGTTTACATTATATTATTCAGGGTTCGGTTTTATACTATTTAAGAATCCCGTACTGTACATTATGGCTTCGCCAGCATTTGCAAAGGCAACCGCACCTCTTAACAATATTGGCCTTTAAAGCAGTTAATGCGAGCGCAGCGTGGCACCCTGCCAATAGCAAACCAACCTAAGGCTGTTCTCTGACCAACTGCGCCGCATCAAGCATTTTAACCAAATGGATGTAGGGCGTCATCAAATCAGTATCGCATGGTTCTGTGTATGGCGACAGGGACAAATGGGCGATCTCACACAAAAAGAATTCATAGTCACTAAGGGTTTGTGCAGCAAATGCATTGGTAAATGCTAAGAACGGATTTTTATATTCGTCAATAGACAACGAAGCCTGATGAAGTAAAGACTCAGGTGCCACGCCCTCGGTAACGATCCGTTTCCCGCTTTTTAACTGCAAAACATGACAGGCTCTAACGAAAGAGCGCAACGCAGCATACATGATAAAAACCCTGCCCGGATACTTTTGGTCGTAAATTTCATGCCTGCGGCTATACATCATCAGTTCTCCGAGCCGTTGCTTAAAATCATCAAGGTGGTCGTAATCAAAAAAGGCCTCGAATACCTCGAAAGGATCGTTGATCTCATACGCAGCCCAGAACCGGGTCTCAAACGGCATTTTTTTCTTTTTCATAATTTCAGTATTTAAATGAAACAAACACTGCAAGCTCACAAACCAACCCGGACTGTAAAAATCCCCAACCCGGTAAATTACCGCAACACCAACTATTTTACCAAAACCGGTTTGCAATGATGGCACCAGCCCTGGCAAAAACTGTCTAAGCAATGGTCACCCGGATCGCAGCCGAACGGACCACAGTTAATTATTAATTGTTCATTATTAATTATCCATTGCCAATTATCCACGAATCAATTATCTTAGCGTCAGCAACCGCGCCTCCATGAAAAGACAAAAAGTATTCATATCCAGTGTCCAGAAAGAATTTGCCGACATCCGCGAAGCACTGTGGATGCATTTCCTTTCCGATCCGCTGCTGAGTTCTTTTTATGAGCCTGTCATTTTTGAAAAGCTCCCCGCCGATGCGCATCCGCCCGACAGGGTGTACCTTTCAGAAGTGGAACAATCTTCCGTATACCTGCTCCTGCTTGGGACCAATTACGGCTATGAAGATGCCAACGGCGTATCGCCCACCGAACATGAATACGACCATGCGGCAGCCTTATACAAAACTACCCTGGCCTTTATAAAAGGCGGCATGTCCGATGTCCGGCATCCGAAAGAAACCCGGCTGATTGAAAAATTGCAGGAACATGTATCCTACAAACGGTTCCATACGACAGCCGAACTGCTCTTCGAAGTCAACAAAGCCCTGGTCGCTTTACTGAAGCACCGCGGGCTGATCCAGGTAACCGACTTTGATGCGAGTTTCAACGCCAACGCCTCACCCGAAGACATCAGCGGTGAAAAGGTGGCCGAGTTCATGGCACTCGCCCGGAACAAACGGGGCTTTCCGTTGCGTGAAGGCAGTGCGCCTTCTAGGGTCTTGGCACACCTGAACATGCAGTCCGGGGAACGGCTCACCAACAGTTCGCTGCTGGCTTTTGCCGCCGATCCGCAACGTTTTTTCCCTTCTGCCATCGTCAAATGTGCCCATTTCCACGGCTACCATGTCGAAAAGCCCATCCCCGACCACAAAGTGCTCAAAGGCGATGTGTTTACGCAGGTAGACCAGGCGGTCGATTTTGTATTGTCGAAAATTAGTGTTGCCGTAGGCATGCGCAACAGCGGCAACCAGGCGCCGGTAAGCTACGAAATGCCGCGTGCCGTGATTTCCGAGGCCATCGTAAACGCTGTCGCACACCGCGATTACAACAGCAACGGCAGCGTACAATTGATGCTGTTTGCCGACCGCCTTGAAATCTCGAACCCCGGCGGGCTCACACCCGAACTCACCATCGACAAGCTCAAAACCGACCATGCCTCCTATCCGGTAAACCCTGTGCTCGCAGAAGTGATGTACCAGGCCGGGTATATCGAGCGCTTTGGCACCGGGACCGGCGAAATCATCCGGCTGACCGAACAGGCCGGGTTGCGCGAACCCGATTTTGACCTTGAAGAAGGTTTTAAGGTCACACTATGGAGGCCGGCAGCTGCCACTGGGCAAGTCACCGGACAAGCTACCGGACAAGCCACTGGACAAGTTACCGAACAAGCAGCCGAAGAAGTGAAAAGGGTACTCCTCGTTATGGATGGCGAGATGCGGACTAGCGAGATCATGGGCGCACTCGACCTGAAGCACCGCGAATACTTCCGTGATACATACCTCCTTCCGGCCATTGCAGCAGGGTTTGTCGAAATGACCGTACCGGACAAGCCAAACAGCCCGAACCAAAAATACAGGCTGACTGCCGAAGGGGTTTTGCTTCAGAAAAACGCGGAAAGATTATAGATTATGTATTAAAGGGAAAGTGTGATAAGAATGCAGCGCCATTTTTGATTACTGGTAAATTTTTATGCCTCCCAAAACTTAAAATATCTTGCGAAGCAGTCCGCCAGGAGCATGCAGGCGCAAAAAAAATGTTGCGATGCATTTAGTTCACAGGTAAATAAATCTTAAAAGTAGTCCCGATCCCCGGCTGGCTTTCAAAAGTGATGAAGCCGTTATGGTTCTCGACTACTTTCCGGCACAAAGCGAGCCCGATGCCATTTCCAGAGTATTTGTCACGGTCATGGAGTCGTTGGAACATGTTAAAAACCCGTTCCGAATATTCGGTATCCATCCCAATGCCGTTATCGCTGACCGATATCTTGTGGTACGGGCCTGAAGAAAAATTCGCGATATCGGCAAATTCCTTTGCATCGGCCAATGAATATCCGACTTTAATGCGCGGCCTGTGGTTGTTGAATTTGATTGCGTTAATGATAAGGTTGTAAAACAATTGCCTTAACTGCGGGCCGATACCGGTGACAGTCGGCAAAGGAACAACTGTTATTTCTGCCTCTTTTTCTTCAATAAGCATCGTGGATTCTTCGAGGGCTTCCGCCAGAGTGGCGTTCAAATCCACCTGCCCAAACAATTTTCCGCGGTCATCAATACGGGAATAATCAAGCACGTCTGTAATCAGGTTTGACATCCTTTTGGCCGCAGCACTGATCCGGTCAAAGAAAAAGTTTTGCTTTTCTTCTTCGCTTAAATTTTCACCTGCCCGGGATAACATGATCATGATCTTGCGGAGCGGTTCCTGCAGGTCATGGCTTGCGATAAAGGCAAACTGCTCCAACTCCTTATTCTTGAAAGACAGCTGCGTGTTCAATTGCTCCAGTTTTCCCTGAATCACTTTAAGATCACTGTTGTCCTTCAGCGTTTCTTCAACAATTTTTTGTGCGTTGATGTCAACGAACGAAACCAGCCAGTTATTCAAATGGCCATCTTCCGATTTATTGGGAACAATCGATACCAGGTGCCAAATCCATTGGCCTTCTTTTTTTAGCCGCACCTGCCCAAAAAAGCTGATCCCGCTTTTCTTGCACCGGTCCCAGCCGTTTAAAAGGACTTCGGCATCTTCAGCATGCAGCAACTGCCCGATGGAGAGCTTGTCGAAAATATTCAGCGGAATATTGAGGTAGTCGTTGAGCCAGTTGTTGGTAAGGAGAACCCTGTTGCGTTCATCGACGATGCAAATCAATACCGGCAGCGTGTTGGTGAGTTGCCGGTAACGGCCCTCGCTTTCGCTGAGCTTTTCAGACAGTGCGATCAGCTCTATATTTTTCTTCCGGATCTCGTCATAGGGTGACAACGGCGGCTCGTATTTGAAATAATCCTTAAAGCCGCTGATCTTTTGGTCTGATATCAAACCCGGCGATGCGATCAGGTGGCTTAATTTTGTCACCGATTTTCCGTCGGCAAACTGGTAATGGATATTTCCCGATATTTTGGCGGCATAGGTAAAGGCTTCGGGATTGCATTGCTTCAGGTCAACAGTATCGCTAAGTACCGCAACGATTTCTTTTTGTGTGGCTTTCACGACATTGACTGCAAGCACCAGCACAGATTCTTTCCCGTTTGCGATCGAACAGCGCGCAATCTCGGACACTGCGGTAGAAAAACGCGTTTGTGCCGACGAAGGCAGCCCGCAGAGTTCGGCTATCTTCATCGAGCGCTTGTGCGCCAATATCAAATCCATTTCATTATCGAGGTTTATCTTGACAATCTCATGCATAATTTATCATTAATTAATTTTGCCTACCAAAATGGTTGCATCATCATTTCCGCGTACCGTACTTTTGTATATGGAAGCGCCAACCAATCCCGGATCGTGCTTCAGGATCGACAGCAGTTCGCTAAGGTTCCAGCGCGTGCGCAGGCCGTCACTGTGCATGACCACCATCTGGTGTTTCTGGTAAGGCACTGTGGTATTGTTGAGCGTCCTGGGAATATTGTGCCCCACGATTCCATTGTAGGGCGTATACGTTTTGTTGTCGATGCCGTAGTAAATCCTGGTACTGATGTTTCCGATCCCGCATATCGACCACTGCCCGCTTTTATAATTTACCGATGCAACCGTCGCCACCAGGCCGCGGGTCTTCTTTACTCCTTCATGCATTTCCCGTAAAACCGCTACCGGATCTGCATCCCGCGATGATTTAAAAATCTTCTTAGCCTGTTCTACGGCTTCATGCGCATTCACGCCATGGCCAAGCCCGTCGCCTACAAAAATCTGAAATCCGCCGGATGACTCTTTCACCAGATAGCCGTCACCGCAAACGCGCTCTCCGGGACAATTGACACTGATGGCCGCATAGTTCAGGTTTGGCCGCGAAGCAGGAATCCGGTAATCAGCCGTTTCGCAAATTTTCACATACTGCACGGTGCCCCAGTTTCGCATGGAATAAATCTGGAAGTCGTTGCTGAGCCTTTTTATCGCGCCCAATCCCTGCCCCAGCGTATTTGCCGAAGAATAGCCGTCATTCATGATTTTGCTGATGTTGCTGATGCCTGTTCCGTTGTCGAGGCAATAGATCTCGATTTCGTTATGGGTGGACAATTTATTGACGCGGTAAAGCAGTTCGCCACTGCCGGGGAATTTAATCAGGTTCGAAGTCAGTTCGGCAACGATGATATCGGTTTCGCCTGCGCGGTGTGGCGTAAAACCCGATTCAAGTGCGAGGTTGTGGATTTCCCGTTTGATAAAAGCGACAAGGCTGCGGTCATCAATTGTATAGCTCGTAAAAGTATTATCCATTTTTCCATTTTGTTATCGTCACGGTGGTGCCGTTTCCGGGTTCAGAATGGATTTCAAATTCGTTGACGAGCCTTTTGGTTCCAGGCAGGCCCAGCCCGAGGCTTTTGCCCGTACTGTACCCGTCTTTCATGGCAAGGGAAATATCGGGGATTCCCGGCCCTTTGTCAATAAAGGATACGCGCACGCCATTGTCGCGCCCGTTGGTAACAAGTTCAATCACCACTTTGCCGCCCCCGCCATATTTCAGTAGGTTCCGCACCAACTCGCTGGTGGCGGTGATGACTTTGGTTTGGTTGAGTATGCTCATGCCCACCTTGATCGCATAATCTTTTACACGGTTCCGGAGCGGCACGACATCCTGTTCTTTTTGTATGAAAACTTCCTCCTTATTCGTCGTCGTTGTCGTCGTCATATTCCACCGCATTAGCATCATTATACATATTTGCGCGGAGCAGGTCCATGCCTCTTTCTACGTTTAAGGCACTGATGACACCATTGAGCGGCAGACCAAGTTCTACCAACGTAATGGCCACGGCAGGCTGCATGCCTACGACGACCGTTTGGGCGTCCATAATTTTCGACATCACTGCAATGTTTCCTAAGATCCGCCCCATGAACGAATCGATGATGGAAACGGCAGAGATATCGATCAGTACGCCCCTGGAATTGTGTTTTTTAATGGTATTGATCAAATCGGATTCAAGATTTTCTGCAAGCTGGTCATACAGGTCTACCTGTATGGTCACCAACAGGAAATCACCCATTTTAAGTATTGGAATTCTATCCATGGATTGGTTTTAGGCTAAGGTTTTTCTTTTAACTACAGTCAATTGGAGCATGTCGAACGCCGTTTTAAGCGCACTGGCAAGCGATGCTTTAGTAATAATCCCCGTGAGGTCGATCCCAAGGTGTACCACAGTTTGTGCAATCTCCGGGCGGATCCCGCTGATAATGCACTCGGCACCCATCAGCCTCGTCGCGCTGACCGTTTTGATCAAATGCTGGGCTACAAGCGAATCTACTGCAGGTACGCCCGAAATGTCAAGGATGGCGATGGAACTTCCCGACTCTACTATTTGCTGCAACAGGTTTTCCATGACGATCTGGGTACGGGAACTGTCAAGGGTGCCGATGATCGGCAACGCGACTACCCCATCCCAAACCCGGATTACCGGTGTCGAAATCTCACTGATCTCGTCTGTCTGCCTTGAAATGATATCCTCGCGTCCTCTCATGTACGCTTCAAAAGTCATGATCGTCATATTGTCCAGGATGCTGCTTATTTTTGTATTCGCATCGAAAAGCTTAGCCGGGTCGGTTTCATGGCGCGACAAGATTTGCAGCACCGCCTCGCGGAAAGAAATAAGGTACTGTGCATTCTCACGTGGGGAAAACCCGCGCTTGCCTCGTGAGCTTGAGATGCCCACCAGCAAATCGTTTACCCTTTCGAAGCTGCCTGAATTGGGATCTGAAATACTGTTGTCGTTAAGCGCTTCAAGGAATAGCGTGGTAAATTCTTCCGATTCGCTTTCTTCAGTAATCCCGTCCGTAGAACCATTGTCAGATAGTATTTTAGACCAGATTTGCAATAAATCTTCCTTATTGCTTTTTAAATTTTCAATTGCTTGGTTTTGCATCGCTGTTTTTTTGAGTTTTACAAAACAAATATAATTAAAAGTATTCGTGGGCGCCTTAAACTCGCGGCATACTTTATAAAATAGTTCATATTAAACGGCGGACGTTTTTTGAGAGGTGTAAAATCTGACGATTTGAGCATTCGACGTGCGAAAATAGATTAGCCTCCGGCCAGTGAATATGCGTGAAAATGGCAGGTATATGTCTGGCGGCCAAGTCCTTATTGACCGCATTGCGCCTTTCATCCCACCGCCCAGGATGAATACAATTATTTCGGCTGCGCGTTGCAATTAATTTCATTCCATTGGGACTTTAATTGCAATATTATTCCCTAACTTCGCGCCTCAAAAATATTGGAGGACAAATCCCTAAACTTCTGTTATTGAAATATAATTGTATTTTACAGATTGATGATGATGCAGATGACTGCGAAATGTTTGCAGAAGCCTTGCACAAGGTTTCGAAATCGGAATATATTTCCATAAACAATCCCGTTAAAGCTTTGGAAAGCCTGCTAAGCGGGTTGCTTAAACCCGATGTCATCGTGCTCGATGTCAATATGCCCGTCATGAACGGCCTTGAAGTGCTTTCAAAAATCAAAAAAAACAAAGACACGTCCGGCATACCAGTGATCATGTTTTCTACAAGTGCACACCAGGACCATATAGACAAATCGATGTCACTGGGCGCGCTTAAATATGTCGTTAAGCCTTTCAGCATCGGCGAACTCCGTAAATTCATCCTGTCCGAATTGTAGGCTTAAATTCATCAGTTAAATTCATTTGAAGGTGCCGTCGCGAGCCCGCTATTCCAATTATTGCGGTGGCTTCAAATCCGCCAGGTCTTTTGTTGCGGGGCCATTCATTACTTTTCCCATACACGAAAACCGCGAACCATGGCACGGACAGTCAAAAGATTTTTCATCGGCATTCCATTTTACAACACAGCCCAAATGAGGGCAAACGGCGCTAAAGGTATGCAGTACATCATTCTCATCTTTATATGCTGCGATCTTTGAAATGCCGGATGTGATGATGCCGCCACCGCCTTTAGGGAGCTTTTCGGCCTTGTCTATGTCACCGGAACTGAACCAGTCGAGATATTGCGACGCCATGTTTGCGGCTTCTTTTACAAAATCTTTCGTGGTATTCAGGGTGATCCTGGACGGACTGTACAATTTTTCCCACGGATTCCCTACGCCATTAATGAGATCATTGATAAGTAGCGCCCCGATCGTGGCATGCGTCATTCCGTTTCCCGAATCGCCCGTGATAATGTAAATGTTTTCATCACCCGGATTCCGTCCCATAAAACCCAGGGAATCCACCGGTTCCATGACCTGGCCCGACCAGTGGTAGGCAATTTCCTGCATTTCCGGGAAACGGTTCCGCGTCCACTGTTCCAGGTTGTAATACCGGTCCTGCTCGGGGATGTGTTCCTCGTCAGCCTGGCCGGTTTTATGGTCTTCGCCACCAGAGATCAGCAAGTCGAAGGCATCGTCATACGCTTCCAGCCTGACGTAATGGTACGGTTGTGACACCCAGCGTGAATCCATGTTTCCGGTATCCCACCACAAAGCATACGGCAAAGCGCCTTTGGGAACTTTTGCGGCTATGACATAAGACCGGTAAGCGGCCTGTTTGGTATGCATCGTGACAATGTCATTCACCGGCGTATTGGTCGCCACGACAATATGGTCGGCTTTGATTTCAAACCCATTCCCTTTTGCGCCTTTGCTGTTGATGTGTTCGCCCCGGGTTTCGGTAAAAATTTTACCGCCCATCGTTGTGATGGCCCTGCAAAGTCCGTTGAGGTATCTGATAATGTGGAACTGCGCCTGGTCAGGGAATTTTATTGCCGGTCCGGGATGGGACATTCCGGGCATGCTTTGAACCATTGTCGTATCGATGCCCGCTGCCTGTGTGGCATCGAGTTCTTTTTTAAGGTTCTCGACAGTATCACTGGGATCCGGAAATAAATACCCATCAACCCTTTTAAAGTGGCAGTCAATGGCTTCTGCAGCAACAATATCCTCAATGAGCCCGATGGCGGTTTTATGGCTTTCGGCTGCAAGCATCGTTGCCTCCACGTCAAAAATATCCTCGAGGTAATAATACCGGTCATCCAGGGCGCAGCTCAGGTGCGCTGTGGTCCTGCCCGATTCTCCGCTGCCTATGAATCCATCCTCAATAACCGTGACTTTTTTCCCGGACTTCAGCAGCAGGTAGGCTGTCGTTAGACCGGCGATTCCACCTCCGATAATTAAAACGTCAGTTTCTATATTTTCATGCAGCTTTCCGTAGGAAATTTGCCCGCTGCTGTCAGTCCAGAAGGGCAAATTATCGCCCGAAGTTGCTTTCATTGGATTTGTTTTTTGGTTTACAGGGATAAAATTAACAACGCTTTACCATCCGGATTTACAACTTATTGCGTTAGAATTACATCATTACAATGGCAGCCGTTAATTGCCTCCCAGCGTTGATACCGGTACCAGTATAAACCGATCCCAGCAATAGACGCAACAGGCAAAATCACGTCGTAAACTCGGGGTGTTTCTCTAACCCATGATCGTTTTTTGAAGCCGTAGACTTCTTCTAAACCGGTCTGACAGTTGAACAAATCGTACATGTGCGGATTTTTAGCTCGAACCTTTGTTTATATTCGCAGCAACAATGGCTGTTTAAATTTAGGAAGCGTCCCAATCTTTTAAAAAAGCATCTTATACAAACAACAGGCGCGTTACGTGCCAAAATGCTTAAAATGAAAACAACTTCCCTGCTGCTTTTTCTGGTCATTCTAATATTAGGATTCCCGCAGCAACAAATCAACAACTACCTCTCTATTGAAAAAAACGGACAAAGGATATGTATCATTGAGACGACAACTGCAAAAGCCGGACATTGCTGCCCGGCTTTTTGAATGGAATACGATATGAATTTTTTTTAACGGAACCTTCGATAGAACCCATTAAAAACTGTTTACACCACAGGAAGATTCCCGCCATCAATGATGTAATTCGCACGGGTAATGTAAGAAGCCCTCGGCGATACAAGGAAATGCACCAGCTCTGCAGTTTCTTCGGGTTGTGCAAACCTTCCCAATGGCACGCCACCGAGCCGTTGCATCAAATTATTTGCCATAGCGTCTGAGGTGGTATTGGCTTTTTTTGCCAGGTCTTCTAAAAAAGCTGCCATCGCCTCGGTCTTGTTCAGCCCCGGGGAAACCGTGACAACCCTTACGCCTTGCGGAGCCACTTCAGTAGCCAGTGTTTTGCTGTAAGCATTCAGGGCCGCCTTCGCCGCAGTATAAGCCATCGTGGCTTCCCAGATTGGGAAAAGGCCGCTGGTCGATGAGATATGGATGATGACACCGTTTTTCTGTTCGAGCATTTTAGGCAGCAACGCTTTGTCCAGGCGTACCGATGACAAAAGGTTGACCTGCAGCGCATCGATCCAGTCTGCTTCGGTCAGCGCCTCAAATCCTCCGCCCGGATAGGTGTTGGCACCCATATTATTGACCAGGATGTCGACCTTGCCAAAGGTAGTGTTGATCTCCTTCACAATCTGTTCCGTCCCTTCTGATTTGGACAGGTCTGCGGCAATAAAATAATGTGCCGGATTCGCATCTTCTGCCGGATTCCTGGCAGTGACGATAACTTTGGCTCCAGCCCCGGACAATCTTTCCGCAATGGCTTTTCCAATCCCTTTTGTACCGCCGGTCACCAGCGCAATTTTCCCTTCGAGTTCCCTATTGTAATCCTGATTTTCTTCCATTTTATTTATTTTATATTACTTTTGTTTCACAAAGGAACTAAAAGACTTTCAGCTGTGCCAGACGTGTACCGCAATCTGTGGTAACGTTTCGGTAACCAAAGGCAAAATTGCAGTAACTTAAAGATAACCAATGAGAAAATACCACGACAATCCGTTTGACTGTGCCGTAGTGCGCACTGTAAATTACATAGGCGGCAAATGGAAACCCATCATTTTAATAAGGTTGATCAATGGTAAGGTCCGCTTCGGAAGGCTGACCGTGCAGATCCCCGATGTGTCGCGCAAAATTTTAACGCAACAGCTTAAAGAACTTGCCGAAGACGGCCTGGTCCTGAGGGTCGAGTTCAAAGAAAAGCCGCCCAGGGTGGAATACGAGTTAAGCGAGCGCGGGAAAACCCTTATTCCTGTATTGAAGGCGATGTACGACTGGGGTACCGAAATGGAAGATCCGCAAACGCGCGGCACGTGGAATCCGGTTATTCCGGAAAGGGAATCGCCTGTCACGCAAATCGCACAGTAATTGTGGTCTGCATTTTCTGATTTTCAGCTGTTATTGCCTGATGATTTTTTGTGTCACCGTTTTGGATCCGCAGTTTATCTTTACAAAATAAAGCCCGGCCTGGTATCCTGAAAGGTCGATTTCCGTGAGGCTTGCCTGATCGGAATAAAAGAGCCTGTTTCCCCTGATGTCGTATAAAGCGACCGTTTTTTCGTTTGAAGCCATAGCATCGGGAATCGTGATATGCAACATCGCGGATGTTGGATTTGGAGAAAAAGCAATATTCCCGTCCTGTGAGGCATCTGAAACGGATAACAGCGTGCAATTCAGGTAAACATTTATATTTTCCGGTCCCGACATGTCATTATACATCGAAGAAACAATATCTTGTTTTCCGTCCTGGTTAAAATCGCCTGTAACAGTGCAGGTGGCTAAAGATGACACTGAAGAAAATGAATAGGGGGCAGAAAAACTGCCGCTTCCATTGTTTACAAAAACATCTGTTGTTCCCCAGTCAGTTGTTATTGCAATATCCGGTTTGCTGTCTCCATTAAAATCTGCTGCGGCAATAAAAGAGGGATAATTGTCGGTGTTTTTGTTGACTGCCGCAGAAAAAGTGCCGCTTCCGGTTCCCAACAAAACCGAGATGCCCGGAGGCTGGCTTCCAACAGGAAAATTTGCCGTGGCAAGGTCAAGCTTCCCGTCTCCGTTAAAATCGGCACCGGCTATTGCCATCGGGCCATAACCAACATTGTACCGCACGGGCGCGCCAAAAGTACCGGGTCCCGTGGCAAGATGCACAAAAACTGCATTTGATGTCTGCGCACCGGTTACGGCAATATCCGGGCTGCTGTCGCCATTAAAGTCACCAAGGAAAATATATTCTACGCCTGGGGTTGAGATCGTTGGGTTCGCTGTAAAAGACCCGGTTCCGTCTCCAAGCAAAACAGAGATCTGGCCGCTGCCTAAATTTACCAGATCAGTATGCCCGTCGTTGTTTACGTCTGCACTGGCAATTCCGGTCGGCTCAATGAAGCCCGTCGAAAAGGTGCTGTATAAGGTAAAATATCCCGGGCCGGTACCGAGGAGTATGGTAAGATTTCTGGAAACGTAATTGGACGAGACAATATCCGGGATTCCATCTTCGTTGAAATCGGCTGCAGTGATGTAACGTGGCTGCTGGCCTACACTATTGGACGGATTTCCCGGGAGCGGCGCGAAAGAACCATCGCCTGCCCCTTCTAAAATGACCACTGTGCCATCGTCAATTACAGCGGTTGCAAGGTCTAAAATCCCATCACCGGTAAAATCCCTCGAAATCATGAAACGGGGAATGCCTTTTGTGCTGTAATTGTAATCATTGTTGAAGCACACTTGCCCTTTTAGACCAGTTGCTGTACCTAAAACGAAGAATAATAATGTCATGTTGTTTTTCATCGGAGCAGATATTAGTTCATCCAAATATAACGTTTTAATTCATAATACTCTAATTATTAGCTGATTAACTACAACAAACCATTACAATCCTATCTTCGCCAGCTGCTTTTTACCCCCACTCGCAATGGCTTAGCCCACAATGATGCTAAATGGGCAATAGACAAACATCCCACAAAGGAACGTCATTGCGGGCGCAGCGAAGCAACCTGCCGAGGTATATTCAACTGTTGATCACAGCCAAAAAACCTCAAAAAATACGTAAAACAACGTATCGTTTCACACCGCCAATTTGCATTATTTTGGCTCACGAATTGCTTTCATGAAAATAACACGCTATATGAAAAAACCAAACACCCAACTGCAACTGTCAGTTTACATGCTCTTTTTTACCGGGGCGACCGCTTTCGCACAGGACGCAAACGAACTCCGCCAACGGGCTGCCAAGATTAACGAAGCGCAGCTGAACCGTACCTATGAAAACAACCTGCCCAACGCACGGGGATCTTCCGTACGCGATGTTTCCGCAGACATTCGTCTGGCAAGGGAAGCGGCTCAGAAACAAGAGTATGAAATTGCACAAAAGCAGGCCGAATACGAACGGATTAAAGAAGATTATAAGGCTGTTGTGGCAAACGAAAAAATCAGGCACGAACAACGTGTGGAAGCCATTAGAAAACAGCAAGAGCCTTTCTTGAATTACCTGGGTACGCAACTCCTGAATATCAGCATTTTTGACAAAGCAGATTGGTGCACCGACCACCTGTTTGTAATGATTGAAGGCCCGAAAGTCAGGAAGCTGAATTACGCCGAAGTGAAGGAACTGGATTATGGGGCTGCCTCAACAGCCATCAACACTTTTGACGCGGTAAAAACCTCAGCCACATATCCCGAATTGGTTGCCCTGCTCAATGAAGGAAAACTGCTGTTTCATTCTGCAAGAAACCGGATTGCTTTCCTTTACGAACGCTTTCCGCAGCAAACGAAAGAAACAGAATTATTTGAAATCACGCTGCTGCCCTATTATTATGGCGCAAACCGGCCTTTTTTAGCGCCTGCAGAAGAATTAGAGAACTACATCGATGCGCCCATGTACTATCCGCCAACGTATTTTGAAACGGGTTCGGGTAAAGAAAACAAAGAGATAGCGGCACGGTTTGCAGCCTTAACCAACAAGTATCCTAATGAAGGCCTGGCGGCTGCAAACAATGCCAGAAGGCACCTGAACCCTTTTGTTCTCTATGCACAATCCCTAAATACCGACAATGGCACTCCGGAACAAATCACCGCACTCAAAAATGAAAATTACTGGCGCGCCGTGCATACCAAAAACAGTCAAACACACCTCACAGAGGCATTCAACTGGCTGAATACGCACAAAGAGATGTATGACAAACTAAAAAACTTAAGCCCCGAAGCCTGGCTTGACATGGGCAGCAGCGTGCTAACCTTATCCCATTTAAACACTACGTTTATGATCAAAGGCCTCCTCGGTGGTGACCCGGTGCCCTATTATGATTTGCTGTCAAACAAATACAAGAACCTCAAAAAAGCTGTAGCCATTAGGGACAAACAAATTGAGAAAGAAATCGCAGCCGACAAAAAGCTGGAACGGCAAAAAAATAAAAAAAATTAATTGTGCTCTATTCGCGGTTGATACGTTGCTCCATGCAATGCCACACTTAAGGCCGCGCCTAAGCAACTGCGCCGCATCCAGCATTTTAATGAAATGAATGTAAGGCGTGATCAAATCGGTATCGCATGTTTCAGTGTATGGCGACAGGGACAAATGGGCAATCTCACATAAAAAGAATTCGTAGTCAGTAAGGGTTTGTGCGGCAAATGCATTGGTAAATGCTAAGAACGGATTTTTGTATTCTTCAATAGACAAAAAAGCCTGATGAAGCAAAGACTCCGGACAAGCTACCGGACATGTCACTGGACAAGTTACCGGACAAGCGGCCGAAGACTTTATTGACAAGCGTTATCGCTTGGCGCCATTCGGGATATGGCAAAACCATTTAGCATCGAAGAAATGGGGAAATGCATCCTTTCCATCAGGTAAGTACCGCCGCTACTTCCCTCCGCCCTCCATGGTACCGTAACACACATAAGCCGATTCAAGGAATACCCGCACCAGGCAAAACCACGCCATCAGGTCAAGGTGTTCCTGCAATTCGGGATCGTTTTCGAGTTTGTAAATTTCCTCCGGGTCGGGACCCAGGCGGTCTGTTTTATTCCGGAAGCTTGCATAATAATCTGCGCCGACAACCCCAACAACCATCAGCAAAATTTCGCGCACAAAATCGCCACACGCAATTGATTCCAGCATGTATTGCAGCATTTCACGCTGTTGCCTGCCATTGCCGGGATGCGCTTTTAAATCCGCACAGAAAAGCAGGATTGCCTGGAAGCACGACAACAATCCTGCTGTCTTAATTTCTGCCACACTGCTTCCCCCGATCGCTGCGTTGCCGGTAAGCGTTTCTTCGAGCCCATACTCCTGCAACAGCTCGGGATAATGCTCAAACAAATCGTTTACGCGCGGGTTTTTAAGTTTGCCCAGAAAAGTGTGGATGCCTTTTTCAAGGTTGTGCCTGTCTGCATCCTGCAACAACAGGTCTAAAGTAAATTGCGCATCGGCTTTAGAGGTGATGAGCCATAGTTGTTTGTTGTTCTTATTTTTTCTCATGTCGGAATATATTACGGGTGGCAAGTTTTCGGCGTTGATCAATTTTTTAATCTTTCAATTTTGTCGGCACCCCTTTCGTGAATGAGTTGCGCCGCATCAAGCATTTTGACCAGGTGGATGTAAAACGCCATGACATCCCAACTGTCGTCTTCTGTATAATGCGACAGGGCCAGTTCTACTGTATCACATAAAAAGAAATCAAATTCCGCAAGTGTTTTAAATGCGAAGGCATTGCGAAACACCAGGTATGGATCTGCATACTCTTCATTTGTCAGCGAGGCCTGGTGAAGGATCGACCCACAGCCGGATGCCGCTGCAAAATGAATTTCCCAACTTTTAAACTGCAGGCAATGACACGCTTTGAGCAAAGAACGCAACGCTTTATAAAAAATAAACACGGTTCCCGGATACTCCCGTTGATACACTTCCCGCTTTCGGGTATACATCAATACTTCCCCTAACATTTGCTTGTAACTGGCCAGGTTGTCGTTTTCGAAAAAAGCATCGATCACTTGACGAGGGCTGCCGGCTTCATACCTGATCCAAAAATTGGTCTCAAAAGACATTTTTTTCTTTTTCATAATCCCTTGCTTTTAATTGGTTATCCCCGCAAGTTCCTACACTACAATCTTCTAAAAAATTTTTCAACTCTGTAAATTATCCCAAGCCTTCTCCCCTCCCAAAATCCCAATCATTAATAACTACTAATTCCCCATCATTTACCGAAGCGCACCACCAAACAAGCGCAGCTAATTATCAATTATCAATTATCCATTATCATCCGAGGTGCAGCCGAACAGAGCGCAGCTAATTATTAATTGTTAATTATTAATTATCAATTATCAATTGTCAATTATCAATTGTCAATTATCCATTATCAATTATCAATTGTCCATTATCAATTATTTTCCTATTTTTACAATTCAAACCGGCCAACCGGCCCACGAAAATATACGCCGCCATGGAACAAAAAATACATCAGGGAAGAAACGTCAAACGATTCAGGGAAATGCTGGGCATCAAACAGGAAGCATTGGCTTTCGACCTCGGCGAAGACTGGAACCAGAAGAAAATTTCCATGCTGGAGCAAAAGGATGTGATTGAAGAGGACATGCTCAGGCAAATTTCAGCGGCTTTGAGGATTCCGGTGGAAGCGTTTCAGAATTTTGATGAGGAACAGGCTATTAATATTATTTCGAATACTTTTCACGATGAGGCATTCATCGGTAATTCGGGAGGTACCTATAACGTTAATCCATTACAAGAAATTATAAAACTTCACGAAGAAAAAATTGGTTTGTTTGAGAGGATGTTGAAAGAGAAAGAAGACATGATGGCGAGATTGGAAAGGTTGATTAATAAGTAGATTTTCTAAGATAACTTTAATATATATGAATCATCAAAATCATAAATAGTTCAAAGTGGTAAGCTTCATAAAGATGAGTCCTGGTTGAAATGATTAAAAATGTACTAATTAAGTAATACTGGAGGTACCACAAATACAAAAAAGAAACCCTTGATATCGTTAGATATTCAAGGGTTTTTTAGTTTAAGCTCCCAAATATGGTCAATCTGACTTAAACAGTCATGAAATTCAACTCAAGTTGGTTGTCAACTTTTGGAATAACATTTTTATTTGACATGTAGCTCCATATACTATAATCTAAAGAGTGTCTTGAAACATCGAGAAGATCAGCTGCAAATTCAAGTATTTTTTTTGTGAATTCATAACTTCTGTTTTCTATGTCAGCTTTTTCAACAAATGCATAGATATGCCTGTCAACAGCCACGACGTCAAAATTTAATAATTTTAGGCTATAATCAAGTGTCTTTAACCCAATTCCATCTAAATTCAAGAGTTTTGCACGATTTGAATTATCTAATAAAAACATCTTCAAATCGAAACATGTATCAATTTCGTGTTCAATAGAGAATTCGATTAATTGTGATATTCGATTCAGTTTAGATTCATGTTTCCAATTAATAATATACTCAAGACCCTCAATGTCAATTATATCTTTAAATTTCTTTAAAGTATTGTCATTTGGATATTGTAGCAAAACTTTATGAACTCGAGGTTTGACCACAGTATTATAATTTAAATCTATTGTAATACAATGTCAGTGAAAAGAGCTCCGATATGATTATATAAAATTTTATTCTCTATCGAATAAAATCTAAATTCTTCTTCATGCTTAATATATAATTTGTCAGTTTTCTAGCATCTTTTGCGTAACTCATAACTTATTTTCGATTTCCAATTGCCTGAAAGCGTCTAATCTATCTACACAATTAGGACATGTGAATCTTATAAATATTTCTCCCATAAAGTTGACATCTAAACAATTTCCACATTAATTGCTGTAATTGCATCCAAAAGTTTTTTACTTGGCTGTTCCAATGAGGTTATACACAATAATTCTCGAGCTCTACTGAAGGCAACGTATCCTAGTCTAAATTCATCATCTGTATCATGAGTAACATTATTAAAATCAATCCATTTTAATAATTGATTATTTGTTTTTGCAAAAACCAAAACATTTGTAGATTCCAACCCCTTAGCAGAATGAATTGTAGAACAAAATATATCCTTGAGTACGGGTTTCCTCGTGAAATTTAATTTTAGTAAGGATTTTGATATATCTATATTCTTTCGTTTATCATCAGTGATAGTAACGTTAAAAGTACTTTTAAATTTATTAAATATATAGTCAGAATTAACTTCTATGTTTGGATCTTTGCTGTCCTTTAGTATAGCAAAGCAAAATTGCCTAAACAACATATATTTTACATTATCATCTTTCTCAGTCAAAATCTCATAAAACTCCCTTTTATTTATACCTAATGCAGACAATACACACCTTGAACATTCTTTAAATATAGATTTAATTGAGTGCTCATCGTTGTTTATAACTGAAACGTTTTCAATATCTTCTACTGTGCGCCAATCCTTAGAAAGATATAAACTATACATATTACCCGGATCTTTCCCAATTTTGTATTTTGACAATATCTGATTGTATTTTTCAATGATAGACTCGTTATTATTTCCCGTTATAAAGAAGATCGGTATATTATTACATTTCTTGTCATTAGGCAACTCTTGTTCGTAATTTAAAACTTTATTAAAATGATTGATAAAATTAATTATATTATTGCTACACCTATTATTGTGCTTTATACTCTTTTTTTCGTAGTCGTTATTATTATATAGTTCTAATAATGGACTCGTTTTGAAAGATTTTGGTTTTGGTTCTTTTAACAATTGGCTTTGCCCATAGGAAAAATTGAAAATAGATTGTAAAGGATCACCTATACAGAAAAAATTAGATTTTCCTTTATTTACTATAGCTTGAAATATTTGATGTTGATACAATCTCATGTCTTGGTACTCATCTACAAAAATATAAGCTAATCGATTTGATACTTGAGCGCATACTTCTGCAGAACTAATTAATTCATGAGCTATTTCTAGAATCTTATCATAAATTATTACCCCTTTGTCTTTACTAAGATCACTTGCAAGCTTTCCGCAAGATGCTCTTTCAGCAAAAAAATTCTTAGATTTATAGTGTAAATTGACCTTGTCTATATAGTTTTTATCTATGGGCAACATTTTTAATAGATGTGCATAAGGTTCAATAATAAAGGTTGTAGAAAAACTATGCGTTGTACTAATGTGTAAATTGCGCGGAATCCCTACTAACGTTGATATCCTTTTCTTTATTTCCTTTGTCGCAGAGTTTGTATACGTAATTACAACACAAAATTTTTCAGGATGTTTTTTTAAAATTGGTAAAATCTTAATTATTTCGGTGATCATTTCGTGAGTCTTTCCTCCTCCTGCTCCTGCAATGGTTACTTTCGGTTTATTTACGATTATCATCTTCGGCTTCAATTTATGGGAGTAGAAAATCAAAGCCTTCACTGATGTAGTTTGGCACTTTAAATTTATTATCGTTCGAAGTGAGAACTTCAACTAAATTTGAAGCAAACTCCGATTTAAAACTTCCATTTTTTTCTCCTTTTTCATTCACAGGCTCTATTAGATTGAAAAAAGAATTAGTATCCATATGGCAATGGAAATTTTCAGCAAACCCTTGCCCTCCAGCATTTGGTCTTGTCAACTTAATTGCTTTTAAAATTGTATCTCTTAAATCTTTAGAATTCTTATTTTCGTTAATCATATCAATTTCAAATGTTGAGCCAGCCGTAGTTTGAATTTTTACAATTTCATTGTAGTCTGCAAACTTCGCACGTAGATTATCGGCTCTATCTCTTTGTTTTGTATGAGCGTCACTATCTGTTAATACTAAACACTTTAAATAATATCCATTCTTAAGAATTTTTAAGAAGTGCTCGAATGCTAAACCGTTCACATTTACTATAGTTATACCATCTTTTTCAAGTGGCTTGTTATTTATTCTCTGATAGAAGATTGGAATCAAAGTTTGTTCAGCGATTCCCTCTACAAAAATTAGTTTTCGAGCAAAAAACATAGTTGATTTTGTAGCATCTAAAAACCTTGATAAATAACTTATACTATGCTTAGCTTCGGCGTCAATTTTCCCTTTAGCATTCGCAAAATTATTAAGTAGGTAATGATTTGTAGTGATGTTTTTCTCTTTATCCTTAAAGACGATTACTGTATTTTTTAAATCCAACTTACTTGTAATATGAGTGGAATGACTTGTGATGATAATTTGTACTTTGGCATTCGTGAGGCTTTGGATACTTTTAGCGAAATGCTCTTGAAGATGAGGGTGTAAATGTGCTTCAGGCTCCTCTATCGCTATAATCCTAAAACCTGTATTGTCATCTTCTTTCGATATTAAATGAGAAAGAACTAATGACATATATAGTATATTATTTCTACCAAGTCCATTACGTTCAACCGTTACTGGCGCATTTCCATAAATTACACTCAACTTCTGCAAAATCTCATTTTCTTCAACCTTAGAGAATTCAAATTCAATTTTATTATGATCAATGTGCTCAACTAATGATGTTTTATCTAAAAATTGTGAAATATCACTTTTCAATTTTCTCAAAACATCGTTATTATCCACGCCTTCTTTTAAGTCTTTTAAAATTGATTTTATATCTTCAAACTTACCATCTCCAAGATTTTTTAGAATCTTATAAAATAGGCGATAATTACCGCTTGCTATTAGTTGGGTCCTTGCGTCGCGTAGCGCATCCAAAAACTCAAATTTTAGCATTTTTAAAAAATAAAAATCGACTTGCTTAGTTTCGTCGAGCCCCCCGTAAATAGTGTAATCATATTTACTTATTGGGAAATCAATAACAGTAGTATTCAATTGACGAATCTCATTAATCCAATCAGTTAAATCCTCTCTAACTGAAAAACTGTATGTTAATTTAGCAATCGATAACGACTCATCAATTAGCCAATCGGCAACAATTGCTTCTTGTCTTGAATTGCCTAAAAAATCGGAAATATAAACCTCTACTTTCACTTCAATCGGAACAATGTCTTTAGCGGATATTTCCAGATTTTGTAAATTACGTTTAAACTCACTAATCGCGTCAAAATTAATATCATCAACTTCCAACATTCTTCTTTTATAAAAAGAAATGTCTTGGCTAAATATTAATCCTAAAGCGGTTAATAAATTAGTTTTACCAATGTTATTTTCGCCAATGACCAATGTAGATTCTTTTAAATCAATGTCAAACGATTTAAAGTTTCTGTAATTTTTAATTATAACTCTACTTATTTTCACGAATCCAATTGGTTAGTTAATCCCATGTTACTGTCGTACCAAAATGCTGTCCTAACTCCTCAGTTAAAAACTTCGCAGCTAAAATTTTTCCAGGCTCATCTATATACAAAGACTGAGATGGATAACTTTTATTCAATGAGATATTATAATAACCTTTACCATAAGAGTTAGCAATATCCAAATCCATTAAAGCTTGCGTGATTTCAGTGTTTGACTCATACGTTTGGATATTTGCCCATCCGCAGAGTCCATTATCTCCACTTTGTTTGAAGATTCTATCACTTTCATCATAGTAAATTTGTGACGCTTTTTCTATTGCAGCTTTAACTTTTTCTAGAACTTCAGGTCTAACTATAACCTTTTCAATTTTCGGTATTGAATGTAATGGTAAGTCATCAAATTTTATTGTAACAGGATTCACATCAAGTCTTTCTAAATCCTCAATAGCTAAAACATGGGTGTTCTGAATAAGGGACAAATTATATAATCTCCCAAAATTTGTATTCTCAGAATGATATAGATGCTGTAAATATTCAATTATTTTGATAACCTCATCACTTGATTTAACAAATACGATGATTTTGGAAAAGGATATGTTTTCTTCCTCAGCATAAAACGGCATACCCGCAAAATCAAATTCGCCTTGTAAATCAGCCCATCTCCACTCCCGCTCATGGGTCCAATCAATTCTCTTAGCCGATTTTATACTTGTATAAACATATCTGTACATTTCTTTCAATCCAATTCCACAACTTTGGGTTAAGGTTCGTATTCCAATACCAAAATTAGGATCAGTTTCGTTTGCCTCCTGATGCTTTCCGCTTAAGCCATAAATGACAGGTCGTGCGCCAGCTTCAAACAATTCCTCTTTTATAAATGCAATTCCATATGGTTCAATGTAACCACTATAACTTCTTGTTTTAGAATATTCAATCAATGCATATAATGGCATTTCTGTAAAACAAGTAGCAGCTTTTGGGCCATAAATAGTTGCATTTCCCTTTCGGAACGACCATCCTGTTTTAATAATACCGTCGTGCAATATCTTTTTCAGTACATAAAAAGCTTCGGCATCATCTTCAAGCCCATAATCTTCTTCCTCATATTCATCTTTCTGGAAAATAGGTTCTCCATCATAATTAAAATTATTTGGCACTTCCAAACAATCTTCTTCTTCGGGATCGTAAAAAATTTCTCGAGGATCATTTTCAGGAATCCTACTATGTACAAAATGAATTATCCAATCTGTTAAATCAATTCTACTCATAACTATTTCGATCTTTTAGCAACAATAAATAGTATAACTACAATTGTCAAAGTTATCAATGGGATCAATACAAATATGGCAAAGCAATGTTCTAAAGATTCTTTAAAAAAAATATAGAACATCAGTAGCCACCATAGAACGAAAATAAATTGGCTAATAAATAAATTAACTTTGGATACTGAATATGGCTTTTTAAAATAATCAAATTCTACTTCTGGGGCTGAATAAAGAATTTGATCGTCAGGGTATATTAAAATCTCCCTGTCATGTATCAACTTCTGGTACTTGGTGATTTTATTTTCCCAATTCTCTTGCCAAACCTTACTGCCCCAATTAACCAACCACCAACCTAAGGAAAATATAATTCCCAAACTACAGATCACCAAAAGGTATATAAAATTATCAGGATTGGTAATCTTCTCTTTTGAAATTAATAAAAAGAAACCCGCAAAGGTTGCTGCAGTAAAACCCCAAAAATAATTTGTACGTTTCCAATAATGCTCTATCTCAAAATCTCTTAAAGTATAAGAGCGATCAAGCTTCTCTTTTAATATTTTTAGGATTTGATCTTCTGGTGTATTCATACTATTTATTAAAGAATTTTCTAAATGCAATTACTGCTTGAAATATAAAGATTGATAAAATAATCCTATGTAAAGTGTCAAAGAGATACACCATAAAGTTTAATTTTTCTGTCGGAAATAAATCCGAAAGTCGGCGTACAGGGTTAAATAGTTGAGGAAAAGCATTACTATAATAATATAACTCGTTAATTGTCAAAACCCAATCCTCTTTAGAACAGGAAGGCTTTATTGTTATTCTTTCGGATACACATAAAACAAGAATGACAAAAGTTATTATAGTTAAAAAAAATATGATAGTAACAGGCTTTAACCAATTCAGCCCATGAGAATTCGATCTGCTAACAGCCATAATTAGCTTATCTCCAATTGTATACTTATCAGATTTTTTAAGTTCTTCTCGGTAAGTTTTCATTTCTCGAGCTCTAAATTCTAAGCTTTGAATAGCATTCCCTTGTTTAAGCGATGCGTTTTTTAATTGGCTATATATCTCTCTTTTATTTCTTAATGTTTTAATTGTACTCCCATTTTCAAACTTTAATTGGTTGTCATCAAACCATTCAATGTTTGAGGTAAGTATATTATTCAATAAGCTATAATCAATTCTAATTTCAGAAAAACTTTTAAAGGAAAAATCATTAAGCTTTGTATCTCCTAAATCCGAATCTTTGATTTCAATTATACTATTTGGCAATCCCTCGCAATTACTAAAGGTTAAACTATTATGGTTATTAAAATCAGATAAAGTAAGATTTCTAAACTTTACTGACTTAAAAAAGACACTTGCATTGTGATTGATCCCGGAGATATTTGTTTGGAGAAAATTTGTATTTATAATTTTTATCACTCCTTCAAGCTTAAAATACTCCTAACTTAAAGTCGCAATCTTCAAAAAAAAGCCCATTTAATAAATCTAAATTTTCAAAGATTAAAGCTTTATTAAAAAAAACGTTTTTTATAACTGTATGCCCTCTTTGTATCATCGAGAAATCGTTGATCACTACCTCATCATCAACAGCCCAAGATTCTTTTTGCAAATCATCCTTTAATAATTTTTCTAAAAATGTGTGACCATTAATAACTACTGCCATAAATAATATTTGTAAATGTTAAAACTAACAAAAATAGTTTAACTGATACACTCTGTACCACACAATTTCACATCACACATTCAAAAACCCCAATAACATTTAAAGTGCTCAAGTCATCTTCTGCCAAAGAAATGGTTTCATAGCCGATTTCATGTGACAACGGCTTCAAAATTATAGATTGGTGTGTCCACGAATCATCATTAACGTTCTTTCTACTTCTATATTCTTTCACCGTATATCCAGCTCCAAAATCAGCATCCTGAATGTCTTGATGCTGGACTAAAACAATCCTTCCATCTCTTGATCCTCCAGTATATTTTCGAAATAAGCAAACCGCCCCATTAGGAATCACTTTATTCATGGATTCTCCAACTACTGTAAATGCGAACAAATCCATGGAAGCTTTATATGCGCTTGGTAAAGCAATCCATTTGAAATCAGTGACCTGTTGCAATTCACTAAAATTTCCAGCCGCAGCTTTTAAATCGTAAAGTGGTACAGCATTCTCAAAAGGACTAACTTCTTCCTCTGGTAAAAAGACAATTTCTTTATGCTTTTTAAACATAGGGATATGCTTTGCAAAATACTTCCTAAGATTTTGATCGCATGCGTATACGTAAGTTCCCTTGATTCCTCTCAACATTACCGTTTTGTAGATATTGAGGATAAAATCTTTTAACTCATTTGGATCGGTGATCGATTGTTTCCCATTCGTATCAAAGTAATTCTCTTTCAAGATTACAATTTCATCCTTCTCCAGGTCATATGAAATTTCCTTCCCGAAGATTATTCCGGTATAATTTAAATCATACCCTTGAGTTGTGTGAATGCATCCCACCTCATTGACAGAATTTTCAGAATTTACCCAATCGATACTTACACTGTTCCACTGCAACACCGTGCCTTCAATTTGGATATCGTGCACCGTTTTGTCATTTTTGGAAATCCAGGGCCATGAATATCCTGCTACCATGCGAGACAAACCATTTTCAGTTTCCCTTAACCTGATTTCTTTTAAAATATCTTCAATGGACTCAAAGAGAAGAAATTCATAATCTTTAGAATTAAAAACAGGAGTTTGAGGAGCTATCTCGGCGCTTAGAAGCCTGCTTATATATTGTACATAATCATTTCCACCTCTTACCCTGAACTGCGAACGGAGATATTCTATTTTAGTAAACGGACTTGCTTTTAGCCTGTCAAAATCTTCTTTCTTGACATCTGATGGTTTAATGGACTGGTTCTCGTCATAAAAAAAAATGGCGCTTTCAGATTGTTTTATAATCCAGTCAAGCTCATTAGTACTGTTCTTATCAAGGTTTAATTTTTCATTTACAACATCGAATGCGCGAAAATACGCTCCCAAGTTAACCCTACGCCGTAAGCGATGCGATTCATCCACAACCACAATGTCAAAGGTGTCCTTGACTATTTCTGCGGGGCCGATAACCATATTCGCATTCAATCCTTTGATATTTTTGAATACTTTTTTCAGCGTATTGCGAAAGGAGGACATTGGAACTACCAACGCCATTTTAGGATTCGGATATTGTTGCTTTAATGCAAAGACAAGTTCAATAAACTCTGCCTCATCATTTCCAAATTCTTCGAAATTAAAATCCTCGTTACTGGTGTTGAGTAACTTGAACAAAAAGATTGCCAATATAGTTTTACCTGTACCCGCCCCGCCCTCGACTATGATATTTCGGAAAGTATTGTTTAGCAGGCTTTTCATAATGACAAGCAGCCCGCTTTTCTGTTCGGAAGTTAAGCTTTTGTATGGCGAGTATTTAAACAAATCGGAATTATCAATATAGTCAATCGGGTGTTTTGTAATTCCTTCCGCACGTAAATTGTCCCAAATGGATTTGAAAATATCCCAATAAATTTCTTTCTTCTGATAATAGTTATGATTGGCCAAACCAATGTTTCCATTAATTAATTTATAAAGCCCATCTCCCGAAATATATTTAATAAGATTGGATTCAATATCTAGTGTCGCTGATTTATTAAACTTTTCGCTTGCTATTAAATGTACAACGGTAAGTTTATTTTTAATGCTGCTTTTCAGGTGACTGCTCATTCTGGCGAAGGCATCTGTTGTCTCTCCAATGTAAACTTCCATTGTAGTTTCATCACTGAGTATATATACTACTGGCCATAAATCTTTGGCGTAATGAGCATTTTGAAATTCAGCAAACAACTGAGAATCAAAATTATATTTTCGGATGGCGAAAACATCGCTTTGACTCATAATTCGTCATATTTTTTTGCTGTTCCTTTTGCTTTTGCAATAGGATACTTTTCTGCATTTTTCTCTATCTTTTCTAATACGATATCAAAAATATCCAATTGGTGTTTCTCAGCAAGTAAAAGCGAAAACGAAAGCACGTCAGCAAGTTCTTCTTTAAGTTTCTCTATGTTCACTTGGTCACTTTCTGTTTCTTTTTTCCATAGAAAAAGTTCATTGAGCTCAGCAGCCTCAATTGATATTGCCAAAGCTAAATTTTTAGAATCGTGAAACTGTTGCCAGTCACGGTCATTCCTAAATTCGATTAATTTTTCTATTACATTTTTGTATTTTTCCATAAACGCTATTAATTTTTAAAAGTACAGAATTTGCTTTTAATACAATTTACGACACCATAATTAACCTTATTCTTTCAGATAGAAGTTTCTCAAGATAAGAGTTTTCGCGTTCGTTGTGATTTTTTAAAATTTCGATCAGATCACTGTCTTGTAAGGGAACTATTAGTCCGCGACCATCCTTGTAAGTATCCGCACAGCTTGCAATAAATTTATCAACGTTCTTTATTTCCCTACAAAGCAGAAAACCCACTTTTCCCTTATTTGGTGAAAAACGCCCACTAAGTTGGTCAAGTTCTGGATTTTTTGGATCACCAGTGTAATTTTTACACTCAATTATTATAAACTGACAAGACAGTTGGAGAGCGTTCCATAACCTATAAAAAATACCGTCGGTTGCAGCATTATCAAAGGTGATGTCAATTCTCTTCCTTCCATCATGAATTTTCACCTCCAAACTTGGAGAAATTAAATGTGGATAAAATATAAATTCGAGAACACCGGTAACGAATTTATGGTATTTATCGGCATCATCTTTTCCTTTGGGAATCTCGGTAAGCCCATTGATGAGGATTTGTTTTAAAGATCGAATGTCTATGTCACCAATTTCATTATTGTTAAGGGAAGAAATTTTGGTCTGTTTTTTAAAATTTTCTAAAACTTTGGGATACTTTCTAGTAAAATCCGCTATAAATTCTTTTGAGTATGGATTAAGTTCAGAAATATCTTTTTTTGTCACGAATAATGTTCCATTTTTTCGTTTATTAACTAGGGTTGACTTCATTCTTAAATGTTCATTTTGCATGAAATTTAGAACAAAGTGCTGGTAATATTTTTCCCCGGTATAATCCTTTGTAAATGAAACGACACCTTTTGGAACAAGTAGAATCACCTTTCCTTTAACGACCAACATGTCAGTCAATCTTTGTTCCCATTGAGCATTAATTCTGTTCCAATAGAAGCCTGACGGAACATCACTATTCATTTTTATATCATGCAATTTACATTGATTTTGTGTGTACTCAATCAAATGATTTGTAATAATGTTCGTCGTCATATCCGAAAGTTTATCTTTTCCAAAACCTTCAACAAACAGGATATTGTCCTCTAAATCTTCAATTAATCCAGACTGTATTGCATTACTTTTTAAGATGCTTTCAAAAATATCATCCGTATCACCTTTACCGACTCCCCGACCTTTCGGAACACCTTTTGACATCCCCAAACACGTCGAATTTGGCTCATGCAAATGAACAAATAATTCTTTAGCTGATCCTATATCATTATTGCGAATCAAATCAATTACTCGCTGAAAAAAGTCTCTAATTGTCCTAACACTTTCAGTAGACCAATTATCCGTTCTTAGAGACAGAAAGAATGGATCAAGAAATAGAGGTATGTCTTTTCTTATATCAATATCTACAAAATCGAGTTCCGCCTGTGACTTTTCGAGTTGAAAAATTTCACTAATTTTCATATCGTTAATGTTATTAAAAGCAATAATATCTACTTGTCGAAGATTCAATCTTTTGAAAGGCTTAAAAAACAGTAACGGATTACTTCCTAAATGGCGTTTAATAATACAGCCTGAAGTGGTATTGGCTGCTAATCTGTAGCAAGGATAACATTATTCTTTCAAATGGCAATGCAAGTACAAAAATAATTTCGAACAACAACTATATATGATATGTTTGCAAAAGCATTGCTCCAAAAATCAACCCAATGAAATCCTAAGCTGGAATGTAGAAAGACCCAACAACAATCCAAATGCTGTTAAGAACACTTTCATTATCAACCTGATTCAAAAAATCAATCCTGACCTCATTTTCCTAACCGAGACAAACGCAGTCATCAATTTTAAAGGATATTACCGCCATCAAAGTTTGGAATTGCCAAAACTCCACGAAAACCAGCCTTATAAACCCGGAGAAAACCGCATCACGATATTCAGTAAGTTTCCCATAGAAAAAACAATAGCTACTTATGATCCGTATACTGCGGTGTGTTGCGAGATCAATTCCCCAATCGGGCCTGTAATTTTGTACGGCAGCATCATTGGAAGCTTCGGCGGCAAAGACGCATTTTTTAAGAAAGACTTGCAGCAGCAGCAAAGCGAGATTAAAAACCTTGCGAAGTTTCAAAATGTAATTTATTCCGGTGACTTCAATATTTCTTTTTCGGGTTTTCCGTATCCCAGCAGGGAAGTGATCTATGAAATGAATGATTTTTTTAAGGCCAACGCGCTCCGGAACATTACAGGCGGAAACGAAAATTCCGTTTTGCATGTGGTGGTGAGCAAAACCCTTTTAAAGGATAAGAAAATCAAACAGGAAATGATGGAAATCGGAACGCAAATTTCCGATCATAACCTTGTAGTAGTGGAAATAGACTGAAAGTACTCCGAACGATGCTTGTAAATTAACGGACAAACATCTTACCAAAGCCGCATTATTGAGAGCGTAGCGAAGCAACCTTGTGATGATTACTTGAAGGTTATTTATATAAAAAACAAGCAGATTAACCGTCCATTCAAAAGTTTATCGTAATATTGCAATATAAAGATACAATAATGGGCGCAACCAAAACCGAACATTTTACCGAAAAACAAAACCAGATTGCAATTCTGGCAAAAGCACTGGGCCATCCTGCGCGCGTAGCGATCATAGAATACCTGATCGGGGTTGATACCTGCATTTGCGGTGACATCGTAAATGTATTGCCACTCGCCCAGCCTACCGTTTCCCAACACCTGAAAGAACTCAAAAACGCAGGGTTGATAAAAGGGAACGTGGAAGGAAATACCATTTGCTATTGCATAGACGAAAAGGCGCTGGAAACGCTCCAAAACTATTTTGGCGCCGTTTCGGCCCATCTTGAGAACAAGAAAAACAATTGCTGTTAACAAAATACCATCACCATGAAACTGTCTGAAATCAAACAAATCCTCGAGTCTGCCGGAACGGTAAATTTTAAACTGGAAAACGGCGCATTTGTCCCCGAACATTTCCACGTGACAGAAGTAGGCATCATTACAAAACACTTTATCGACTGCGGCGGGACTGTCCGGCAGGAAAAGGTGGCAAGCTTCCAGCTTTGGGACGCCAATGATTTTGAACACCGCCTGAAACCGGGGAAACTGCAACAAATCATTGCGCTTTCTGAAAAAGTGCTCGGAATGGAAGACCTCGAAATTGAAGTGGAATACCAATACGGGACCATCGGGAAATATGACCTGGGATTCGACGGACAAAATTTTATACTTCTTTCCAAACAAACGGCCTGCCTCGAACCTGACAATTGCGGGACGCCCAAACAAAAACTATCATTATCAGGTTTGGAAATACCTCATTGTGCCCCCGGTGGAAACTGCTGTTAACTTTTTCATCAGGTATAAAAAGCCAATTGTAATCACGGTTTCCGTCGTTGTCCTGCAATTGCTTTTTGGCTGGGATCCGAAATTTTGCTTAATTAATATCATTTGGCTATTCGTCTGATAAATGAAAAAAATAGTAGTATTGTGTACCGGGAACAGCTGCCGCAGCCAGATCGCCGAAGGCTACCTGCGCCACTTTGCAGGAGATAAAGCCGAAATTTTTAGTGCCGGCATTGAAACCCATGGTGTAAACCCGAAAGCAATTGCGGTAATGAAGGAAGACGGGATTGACATTTCAAACCATACGTCCAATCATATTGATGAATATGATCGCATCAGCTTCGACTTTGTGATCACCGTCTGCGACAATGCAAAAGAAAATTGCCCTTTCTTTCCGACGAATGCAATAAAATTCCACCATAATTTTCCCGATCCTGCCAAAGCCTCAGGAGATGACTATGAGGTGATGCAGGAATTCAGGAACGTCAGGGAAATGATCAAAGAATACTGTGAAACTTTTGTCGTGCAAAATGAGTTGCTGCGTCGTTCCCCGCAATAACGGCTCTTACAATCAACTGTTTTCGAAAACCACAAATGCCTCTGCCGAAGCCGCATCATTAGAATTCCTGGAATATATGCGCTATACCGTTTGACGAAAGCTGCGCTTGCTCTCATCAGCAAACTCATAATTCCGATTGCCGCCCAAAGCGATACAAATATTATTTCATGCTCCCGCCACCTGATCTTCATCTTGCAATTGTTTTGAGCAAATATAAAATAGTTTTATATAGTCATTTCAAAGATGTGACAGAAGCGGCTATAAATGTGATGAATAGTGAAATTAAGCCATCAACCGCATCCGTGGAACCTGTACAATATTATAAATGCTCAAAAAAGCACAATGCTACAACGCTATTTAGTATATGTTTGCAAAAGTGATGCTTAAAAAAATCAAGCAATGAAAATCCTAAGCTGGAATGTAGAAAGACCCAACAACAATCCCAATGCAGTAAAGAACACTTTCATTACCAGCCTGATTCAAAAAATAAATCCTGACCTCATTTTCCTGACCGAGACAAATACAGCAATTCATTTCAAAGGATACTACTGCCATCAAAGTTCGGAACTGCCAAAAGTCCACGAAAACCAGTCCTACAAACCCGGCGAAAACCGCATTGCGATATTCAGTAAGTTTCCCATACAAAAAACAATAGCCACTTATGATCCGTATACGGCGGTGTGTTGCGAGATCAATTCCCCAATCGGGCCTGTAATTTTATACGGCAGCATCATTGGAAGCTTCGGCGGCAAAGACGCCTTTTTTAAGAAAGACTTGCAACAGCAGCAATGCGAAATTGAAAACCTGGCGAAGAATCAAAATGTAATCTATTCCGGCGACTTCAACATTTCTTTTTCGGGTTTTCCCTATCCCGGCAGGGAAGTCATCTATGACATGAATGATTTTTTTAAGGCAAACGCGCTCAGGAACATTACAGGCGGAAACGAAAATTCCGTCGTACATGTTGTGGTCAGCAAGGCCCTTCTAAAGGATAAAAAAATAAATCAGGAAATGATCGAGGTCGGAACGCAAATTTCCGATCATAATCTTGTCGTAGTAGAAATTGACTGACGGTGCTCCAAACGTGCTGATACCCAGACGGAAAAACATCCTTCGAATCCATGCTTTTGCAGGAATGAAAAAACCAAGCGATAGCAAACAGCGCGTAGCCAAATTGCGGCAACCTGTTAACCTATTGTAAATAGCATAAGACGACATTTTTTTCGTACAATATCGTTATTTTAGCCCAAACACAAACAGCCATGCTTTCATTCCACAAACCGAAGAATCCGATTTTATCGAAATATGTCGAAGGCTATTACTTTGTCAAAAGTGCCGAAGCGGATTTTTCGTTGTCCTACTATACTTTTCCAAACAATTTTCAAATTGTTACCTGCGCGTTGGAAAGTGAGATTGTCATTGAAAAAGACCGGCTGGTTTCGGGGCACGATAAAAATGCACCATTCCTTTCGACACTGACCTACAATTATTCGAAACCGATCAAAATTGAATACCACGGAAAAGTGAACGAACTGACTATTTATTTCAAACCGTTGGGATTAAGGCATTTCGCCGGAAACATCTCTGAATTTTATACAAACCAACACTTTATACCGTTTTTGCCTTTTGAAGATTTTAAGCACGACATGACCGCTGTTCTTTGCAAAAGTACAATCGAAGAGGCGATCGAATCACTTGAAAACTACTGGATCAGCCACCTGTCCGGTTCAAACCTTGAAAAAATTGAGCAAATTATTGATTTATTAGATGTGGTAAACGTCCAGCAAGCGGCAGAAAAACTCCAAATTTCAAGGCAGTACCTCCACAAAGTTTTTAAATCATATTTAGGCAAAAGCCCTATAGAATACCGAAGGATCCAAAGGTTCAGGAATGCTATCGATTTTCCGGATGCCAGCCCGGATGAAAACCTGTTTTACGACCAGTCGCATTTTATCAGGGAAACATTAAAATTCACGGACAATTCCCCTAAAAAATTGCTGGAAAAGATTGAATACAGGACGGCAAATCCGTGGTTGCTCCTTTAGTTTACATTTGTACAATTGTAGGTCTATGTTTTGCCTCAATTTTGCATTTAAACTTGTGATATGAAATATGTAATCTTTTGCATCTGCAGCATGGCGATCATCGGCTGCAAATCCCAGATGCCGGTTAATAATGAGCTGAAAGAAAAACTCGATGAAATCTTATTCAAAGACCAGATTTTCAGGGAATATACCGACAATGAAACGACTGCGGAAAGAAAAAATGAAATCGAGAAAATTACAAAACTTGATGAGAACTATTTGCAATTAAACGCCTGGAATCTCATCCGCGCCGCCGATTCCGCCAACATCATTAAAATAGAAAATATCATAGCCAAATATGGTTATCCGGGGAAATCATTGGTTGGAGAGCCGACAAATACAGCGGCATTCTATGTGATCCAGCATTCTGATAAAATTGAAAAATACTACCCGATCATCGAGAAAGCCGGAAAAAGCGGCGAACTGCCGTTTAAATATGCGGCCATGATGCTCGACAGGAAACTAACCGGGGAACTAAAGCCGCAGGTATACGGCACCCAGCTGGCTTTCAGGAGGATCACCAATCCAAAAACAGGAACGCAAGAAAATTTTATGTATGTGCTGCCGATTGAAGATGCCAAAAATGTCAATAAAAGGCGAAAAGAAGCCGGGTTTGACACCACCGTGGAAGAAAATGCAAAACGGTTCGGGATAGAGTATAAAGAATATACTTACGAAGAATTAAACGACATAAAATAAAACTGTCAGCCAAAAAAGCACTGCATTGTAGCAAGTCTGCGAAAACCAATCCTGCAAATCCGGTGGAAACCGCATTGCTATATTCAGTAAGTTTCAATAGATGGCAGGGCCCAAACTTGCTTTTCCAGTCTTACTTCCCGGTAATTTTCCTCCTATGGCCCGCGCCCCACTCGCTTAATGCCCTCAACACATCCTGCAAAGATTCACTATAAGCCGATGCCTCATAAACGATCGACACCGGCGTAGTAGCATAGACCTTTCTTACGACCAGTTCGTTTTGTTCCAGATGCCTGAGCTCCTGTGCCAACACTTTCGGCGAAATGCCCGCTACATCTTTCATGATTTCGTTAAACCGCTTCGGCGCATGGACCAGGCTCAGCACGATCGGCAGTTTCCATTTCCCATTTAACACATACAAGGCGTCAATGACATTTTTCAGATTGCCGGTGCATTCCACCTTGGTCAGTACGGTATGATTCAATGTATTTTCCATAGGGCAAAAATACGCACTTTCCTGAAAGTAACCGCTTTCCTTTGGGAAACTGCTATCTTTTCCATACTCCTAACGCCTAAATTTGTCTCCGGTAATAATCAAAAAAACATTTAAAATGGAATCAAAAAAAATATTACAGCTCAATTCCAGTATCATGGGCGAACAATCGTACAGCAGGAAATTAGGCAATGCCATTGTTGAAAAAATACAGGAAAAATACCCGCAAAGCACCGTTACCGAATTGGATCTTGTGAAAAGCAACATTCCGCACCTCTCCCCTGAAACACTGCAGGCGATGTTTACGCCGGAGGCCAACCAGACGCCCGAATTAAAACAACGGCTGGACCTGTCCGACAAGTTGGTAAAACAACTGTTCGAATCCGATACCATTGTCATCGGTGCGCCGTTGATCAACCGCACGATCCATTCTTCCCTGAAAGCCTGGATCGACCATATCACGCGCCGTGGCGTCACGTTTGGTTATACTGGCGAAGGGCTCCCGACGGGTTTGGTAACCGGCAAAAAAGTCTACGTAGCCATGGCCTCCGGCGGTGTTTATACCGATGAACAAGGCAAAGCACATGATTTTGTTGCGCCTTACCTGAAGTCATTTCTGGGCTTCCTGGGCATGACCGACGTGACGGTGGTAAGGGCCGAAGGGCTGCATGTCCCTGTATTGCAGGATACGGCACTGGAAAATGGCATTGCGAGCATCACAATTGATTAAGGTTTTTTTGAAATGTTCGTTTCCCGGTTGCGTTTCAAACTTAAATGCGGAGGATTACCCCTCCGCATTTTTATTTGCGCTTATTTGGAATGGCGAAAACTAGAATGCTTAAATTTGGCAGCATGCGCCGGTGAATCGCCGGGTGTTACTTCAAAGCATCCACGGCAAATTCCAGCTTCCAGTTGTTCAGCTTTTCATCGTCCGGAAAATCTTCATCACGAATTTCATAATCGGTAACCTTAATGGTCCATTGCCCGCTGATGTCTTTATCCTGGAGAAAAGTGCCTAAGTTGTTCTGATGCGGCCCGATGAGGCCACTCGACGGCAGGTAGGTGCCTGTTGGAACCGGGCTGACGTTTTGGGGAAACGGAGAAACAGCACCCGAATTGAAGGTCAGGATGTTGCCCGACTGAAAGCTGCCGCCAACACGTTCGCAAAGCTTTATTGATGCCCCCGATGGCGCAAAGAGCTCGACGGTATATTGCTTTGCATAATGGGAATTCATATCGAGATGGACGCTCACCCTCCACGGTTTTCCGATCGTTCCCAAGTGGTCCACTGTGATACTGCTGGTGGCAACACCGTTAATCACAGGTGAATTCAAATTGGTTTGTGTGGCCTTCGGAAACGGCATCGGCGTAGTCTTCCCAAAAAAAAGGTTTTCAACAACAGGCTCGGTCACGTTATCATGGCTATCATCACTGCTGCAGGCGGTAAACGACAGTACAAGACATGCCGCCAACACATTTAAAAAATTTTTCATCCGTTTGAAATTAAAGTGGTTTATCAAAATATTTCCGAAAGTAAGCATCCACAACGGCATGAAATATTGGCTTTAAGCGTACTGCGGGTTTAGGCAAATGAACTGCAGGTTTCCCGAACATCAAAAGGTATAGCCAACTTAAACCGATGTAAGGTTGCGCATCACAATATGGGAAACCTTCGGGTGGTTCGTGTTGCCTGAAATTGTTTTTAACAGCGAAAACAAATCCCCGATTGTACGAGTCCGTCGCTTGCTTATTTACCAAACAATTTCAGGTAGCCATACCGCATCCATACCGTGTTTTCGCCTGTGATGCCTGCCATATCACTGCCCGTAACGATCATGATGCCGGTGGGTGCATCTATGGGATTAACCAACAGACTACACCATTGCGGGTGCATTGAAAAGATGCGCTTTGCTCCCGTTCGCTTAGCACAGGTTCTTCATAATTCCGATTGGCAACGATGCAAACGGCGCAATCGTCATGAAGAGCGGGTCATTAACATATCTGTAATGCCGCCCATTCGGAAGGGCCCGGTAAATTTTCAACAACGGTGTTTCTCTGCCATTAACCCGTTGCAAACCACCTTTAGAATCAGGCCCTGGCAATGTCAATGACACTCCTGATCACGCCATCGAGCTGGTCTGCGCTGACCGCAATCATATCGATGATATTGCTCGTGTTGGCGTCCAGCCCTGTTTTATCCAATGCCGCAGTGAGGCCGATAATGTTGCTCAACGGTGCGCGGATCAGGTGCGACTGTTGGAAAATAATCTGGTTGATGATCGACGAATTTTTCTCCAGTTCTGCCTGCGCGCTTTCCAGCTGCTGTTGTTCGGCAACATATTTTGTGATATTATACCCCAGGCAGAATATTCCGGCGGGATTTTGAAGGTCGTCGAACATCGCCTTATACTCCCATTGGGTATACACATACCCATCGTTTCCGTCGTGCTTCCTGATGGTGGCGGGAAACAATTCCCCGGGATTGCTAAAGCATTTCATGGAAACTTCCACGCAGGTATTCCGGTCGTCGGGATGCATGGTAATGTGGTACGGCATTCCTACAAAGTTGGTGCTGATGTGTGAAAATTCTTTTGCATAATTCCTGTTTACGTAGGAATAGTTGCCGTCCATGGCGGTGGCAATGATGTAAAACAATACCGAGTTATCCAGCAATTGTTTAGTCTCTTCAAAATGTTTCATGGGGGTATAATTTATTTTTTGGAAATGTACCTTTAAAATAATCAATAAAGCCATATTAAAATTTTAACTACAATAAAAAACACAGCTATTACCCGGCGTGTTTTAGCGAACTGCAATGCTTTACAATTTCGTATGGCAGACATCATTGCGGGTGCTTTAGCGTCCAATAACCGCAATGGACGTTTAAACAAAGTGCATTCGGACGTTTAAACAAACCCGCTGCAATGCATACCGCCTAACTTTGTCGCAACAATAACATTTAAAATTTAAAAAAATGGGACAGCAAAATTACCAGGGCATCTTACAAAAGCCCGCAGGTTCAGGATTCAACGCCAAATCTACAACAACGGAAGTGATACAGGGCATTGACCTTAGCGGGAAAACCGCCATCGTCACCGGCGGAAACACCGGGATCGGCCTTGAAACCGTAAAGACGCTTTCAATTGCGGGTGCCACAGTCATTGTTCCTGCGCGGGATGTTGAAAAAGCAAAAAGAAACCTCAACGGCATCGCCAATGTAACCATAGAAAAAATGGACCTGATGGACCCTGCCTCTATAGACAGTTTTGCGCAAAAGTTTGTCGCTTCGGGCAGGCCGCTGCACCTGCTGGTGAACAATGCGGGGATTATGTGGGTGCCGCTGCGAAGGGATTTCCGCGGTTATGAATCCCAACTGGCAACTAATTACCTGGCGCCGTTTCAGCTTACCGCCCGCTTGTGGCCTGCATTAAAAAAAGCGGCCGGCGCAAGGGTGGTCAATGTATCTTCGGGCGGGCACCAGTTTTCAGATTTTAATTTTGAAGATCCTAATTTCCTGCACCGCGACTATGAAACCCTGCTGGGATACGGACAGTCGAAAACCGCCGTCAATCTTTTTTCATTGGAACTGGACAGCCGCGCTGAAGCGTTTGGTGTGCGCAGTTATTCCCTTTGCCCCGGCGCCGTCGGCAACACAGAATTGGGAAGGGAAGCGCCCGCTGACCTGTTCCATAAACTGGGCTACAGCGATGCCGAAGGAAACATCCTGCCTGAAGTTGCAGCAGCCTTAAAAACCATTCCGCAAGGCGCAGCCACAACAATCTGGGCTGCCACCAGTCCGTTGCTCAATGAACTGGGCGGCGTGTATTGTGAAAATGCCGATGTGGCGCTTTTAAGTTCCGATGTATCGCTCATTGGTGGCGTAAAAGCATATTCCCTCGATGAAACCAATGCGAAACGGTTGTGGACTTTGAGTGAGCAGCTCACCGGCATCACATTCGATGTGAATTGATATTTGTACCTTTATGCCACAAACACAAATATGGACTACCAGGTAAACTACATCAACCCCGAAATCAAGCTTTCCAGTTACACAGGAAAGCTTTTTAAAACCGAAGCGGCATTCGACGACCATTTGCTGGTATGGCTGATTTCAGGGGAAACGAAGATCATCCAGGCAGACGAAAGCTTTGTATTTGGTCCCGGAAGCACGTTTTTAATTCCGCGGAACCAATTGGCTGCCATCATTAATGTGCCAAAAGACGGCTTGCCGCACCAGGCGGTTGCCATGCATTTATCGACCGAAAGGCTCCGGAAATTTTACGGTCCCGAAAACGTAAAGCAAAAACCGGCCACAACAAAAATATTTCCGTTCCACAAACATCCTTTGCTGGAAAGTTGCCTGGCGTCGCTGGTACCCTATTTTGACATGCAGGAAAACTTTCCTGAAAATATCGCTTCGTTGAAAATTACAGAAGCCATTTCGATCCTGAGCACTATTGACAAAGACATCGACGGCGCGTTGGCCAACTTCGACGAGCCCGGCAAGATCGACCTGGCCGCTTTCATGGAAAAGAATTTTATGTTCAACATGCCACTGGAAAAATTCGGGTATTTAACGGGCCGCAGCCTGACCACATTCAAACGGGATTTCGGCAAAGCCTTTAACACTACACCCCAGCGGTGGCTTACCAGGAAAAGGCTGGAACTGGCTCATTACCAGCTGGCCGAAAAGCATATGAAGCCCGCAGAAGTATACTACGAAACCGGGTTTGAAAACCTGTCGCATTTTTCTTATGCATTCAAAAAACAATTCGGGTATTCCCCAACTGAAACAGCGGCAAAATTCAAATGAATACGCATCAGTGCAGTAAAAAAGGAGAAGGCTGACTGCCAATACAATTGTGCACGAAATTGCAGCAATAACGGTCAACCTACCCTCCCGAGTCATCATCCGTCCGGGTTTCGCGCCCTTTCCCTCGTGTTTCCCCCGGAAAAGCGGTGTTTTTTAAGCAAAAACCCGAAGAAGACCCGAAGCAAAGCCCAATGTGTCCGACGGCAGAGTAAATCTCAATCGTAAGCATTTTCACACAAACCACATCAAAGCGTGTGACATTTGGCAGCATTTGTGACATTTGGTAGCGTTAGTAGCATTGCGGTTTTTCAAATTCAAAGCGCCTTTTTAAATTCGTCCTGTAAAGCCGTTTGGGCAATAACAACATAGGAACCTTAAAAGAACAGTTATGGGAAAATTAGAAAACGGAGCCTTTGGAGGCTTCTCAGGAAAAGTCGGCAGTGTGGTCGGGTCTAAATGGCGGAACCAGAACATCATCCGAAGCAGGCCGACAGGAAGAAAAAAGGACGCTACCACGCCGCAATTGGCACAGCAGCAGAAACTGCAAATAGTGGGCCGCTTCCTAACTCCGGTCAAAACCATAGTACAACCCGGTTTCGGGAAACTTGACAATGGCACGTACGGCATGCACGCAGCACAATCTTACCACATGAAAGAAGCAATTATCGGAGCATATCCAAACCAGGAAATCGATTGCCTCAAAGCCGTATTTACATTCGGCGGGCTGGCCAGTGTGCCAAACCCTACAGTAGCATTGCTTGCTGGCCGCACGCTGTCGTTTCGCTGGGACGACAACAGCCATTTAGGCAACGCGGGGCCTGAAGATACCTTGATTGCAATCGCTTATTGTAAAGCACAACAAGCTTTCGAATGGAATTGCAAGGCAAAACGCAGCGGGTCTTTTGCAACTATTGCGGTTCCGGTGCAATGGAGCGGAACGGTCTATTGTTGGATCGCCTTACAGTCTGAATTTCGAAACGAAGCGGCAACGAGTGTGTTCATCGGTACAGTGGCGTTATAGCGCTGATGTGTTTTGGCATCGTTAAATTGGGTGTTAAACCTGAATCATTCCTCCGATGACCACATTTAATAATTGCAAATTGCTTTTACCAGCTTAACCCGTGGGGACTTTTTACATTCAGGCAATGCCACCAAAAGCAACGTTTCCGGATGGCGTTGATTTGCAATCCGTGCCCGAATGATATATTTCTCGTAACAATTGATTTGATTTCACTAAAATAGGCCTTGCAGAATCATCAAATTACCGGCTCTTTAAATTTGGATTAAATTTCTTTGGTTACAGGATGAAAACTGCATATGTAGTGCTATTTCAATAGCGATTACACAGACTTATTTAGAAAACCGAATCCCGAAAACTTGGGTTTCCTGTTTCTAAAAAAGAATCAATTCTGGAATTTTAGTATCATGGGTTTAAAATCGTAACTTGAATTCCCTAATTTTAAGGAATTGGAACTTTTTCGCTTTTACTATCGCAGCATGGACAACGCCAAAAAAAAGTGCGAATCGCTTTCGCAAAAATATTCCTTGAGTCCTAAACCTTGTGAAAATTAGCTGGGCACACTAACCCGCCCAGCCAAACTACTTAATCCTTCAACATCTTCACATGGTTCCGGGACTGGCCGGAAAAAGCCTGAACGATGTAAAGCCCTTTCGCAAACAAACTGATATCAACATCAATCGTGCTGCTGTTAAATCTCTGATTGAAATATTCCTTGCCGAGTACATCAGTAATGATTAAGCGGTCAATGACAACATCCGACTGAAGTTTTACTGTACTTTTAGCAGGGTTGGGATACAACTGAAATGACAATTCAGGAAATTGGTCGGCACCTAACAGCGAAGGACACGATACTTTTACCAGCGTGGTAGAGTCAAAACCGACACCACTGGTGCCATTGCCCAAACCGCCATGGAAATTCGCGCCCCAGGTCCAAATCTCACCATCGGCATTTAACGCCGCAGCACACTGGTTCCCGACGCTGACAGCCGTCCAGTTGGCAGCAGTGCCCAGTTGCGTCAGGCCAACAGTAACCTGGCTCAGGCTTCCCAGTACTTTGCCCTCATACCATAAGGTATGGTTTGGTTTGAGGATCGCTGTGGTATTGTATCCCACATCGGCGTCAAGTACATAAAGCGGATTGTGGTCAAGCGGGTCGCCGCTGTTGGCTAAAATGTTGTTGGTTTTAATGTCAATACTGGTTCTGTCTCCGGTAGTGGTCTTCCTGATGTTGGTGCCGAATATCTTTTGCGCGGGATACCGTGTATCGCCACCCAATGTGGCGCCAGACGGCACCTCAAGCATGTTGTTCCGGTTGTAACCCCAGCCCCAGACGGTATTGTTGGCTTTCACGGCCACCGTTACGCGGTCGTGTGCCGAAACCTGTACCCAGTCGGTATCGGTGCTTCGCTGTTCGGGAACCAGTACGTCCTCCCCGCTTGGAAATCCAATCAGGGCAAAATGCTCCGAGCAGCCCCAGCCCCAAAGCGTACCGTTTAGCTTGATGGCAATGGAATGGTTCAGGCCTGCGGCGGCTGTTTTCCAGTCGGTGTCGGTGCCTACCTGCACCGGGTAATTTTTGCTGATTGCAGTACCATCGCCCAGTTGCCCCCGGTTATTGCTTCCCCAGGCCCACAAAGTCCCGTCGGTTTTTACCGCCAGTGTAAACGCATAAATGCCGTCCATACCAGCAAATACTTCTTTCCAGTCGTTCGCGGTGCCCACCTGTACAGGTATATTTTTATTCACGTTGGTGCCATCTCCCAGTTCCCCGTTTGTGTTTTTTCCCCAGGCCCATAGTGTCCCGTTGTCTGCAATAGCGAAAGCATTGGCATACCCTACAGAAACCGATTTCCAGCATTGGGCAAACCCCGGCATTACAAGCAGTACGAAAAACAATAACAGTATTTTCTTTTTCATGTTGATTATTGATTTATGCCCGGCTACGGATCTATTTTAGGCAAAAATACTTTAAAAACAGCTCGCATTTACCATGGTAAGTGATCAAAAAATTAATTGTGCCCATAGATGCGACCTTGAAATTAACCTGTAAGGTGAAGCAGGTACTATTGGGTTTTACTGACTTTGAAAGTTTTGGAACCGTTTTTTGTAAATACGTTAACGATATAAATCCCCGAAGCCAAATTTGAAAAATCGACCGCAGCCTTACTCCCGTTGCCGGGTATGATGTCAAGTTGCTGTCCGGAAAGGGTAAATAACGCCACTTGGTCAATTCCCGGGAATGCTTCAATTTGCAGCAGGTCGCTTACAGGATTTGGATACAAGAGGAATTTCCGCTGTTCAAAACCCGAAGTGGCCAGGTTCACGGCTACGGTTACAGGCAGCGGTGCACTCGTACAACCGCCATTGCTTTGTGTCACATAATAAGTCGCGCCATCGGTTAAAGCGGTCGCAATCGGAAGCACCGGGCTTCCGTCAAGGGCATCGGCCATAGAAGCAAACCACGATAAATTGGTTCCTGCTACCTCCAAATCGGCTAAAGTACTGCCCGGCTGGAACAGCTGTTGGGAATTTCCTTCAGGCAGTCCAAGGTTGCACAATGGTACTACAGCGCCTTTAAAGGCAAAATCATAAATCGTAAACCGGTCCGAAATGTTCGCAGAACCAAAAGGATAAATGCGGAAAGTAATAGACGAACCCACCTGCTGGTAAGCCGCCGCACTCAAATCGATCACGACCGGCACGGAAAACGAGGCTCTCGAAAAAGGAATATTGGTGGCATAACTGCTGAGGCTGGTACGCACAGCCAAAGGTGCGTTGTTCGGGCCGCCCGAAAAGCCGATGTTAAATTCAAGCGTACTGTAATTGATCCGGTAGCCTGGATTTGGCGTGACCGTAAATTCGAAATAAGCCATATTGTCAACGACTGCGGTGTTCCAGCTTGTCACGGTGTATCCTCCCGATTCGGTTGCAGCGGTGAGTCCCGCCCCGCGCCCGATTCCCGTAGCAGTAACATGTGCATCGGTTTCCTGGCCTTCGGTAAACGGATTGAACTGGCTCGGATTTGTACCTTCAATGTTGTTTTTAAAAACAATGCTTTGTGCCGATAAAGGCATGATGGCAAGCATCAAAACTACGGTAAAGAAATTGGGCAATCGGTGCTGTAATTTTTGATTCATGATTGGTTGGTTTTGGTTGGTTATTGTTTTGTATTATGCTAACGCTTCAGGGAAAAATGGGCTTTAAATTCTTTTTCGCCACCTTGATAATCACGATAATGCAATTGGAACCAGTAATCGCTGGCCGGAAGCATCTTGCCGTTGAAAGTACCGTCCCAGCCGCTGTCTTTTGAAGGTTTGAGTGATTTGAGCAGTTTTCCCATACGGTCAAAAATATAGATTACCGACCCGTTTTCATCCGGCAGGCTGATATTCCAGGTGTCGTTGTAGCCATCGCCGTTTGGCGTAAAAAAGCGCGGATAATTCAGTACATACACCGGCAGGTTCAGCGTACCGCAGCCTTTGGTGTCGGTGGCTTCAACAATGTTTTCACCTTCATTTACATTTGCAAATACAGGGCTTTGCTGCCACGGACCGCCATTCAAACGAAACAGGTATGAATTAGAAACCGGTGACATGGTAACCGTAATGATTTGGTTGTTTTGAAAATCCTCTGTAGCAACCGCAGTCCCTGTTGGTACGGCAGAAATGCCCAGCGTACATTGTGTCGTTTGCGAACAGCCCGTTGCCGTATTGGTCACAACCACTTCATAAATCCCGGCTTCATTGGCCACATGGCTGTTTCCTGTCGTAGGCAATGGCAGGCCGTTACGCGTCCATACAAACGAATATCCCGAATTTGGTATGCCACAGTTGAGAATAATATCTGAAATAAAAAACCCTGTTTTGCCATCGATACAAAAATTCTGGTTAGTCAGTTTTGGCTTTGGCAGCGGATGCACGTTTACGGTGTGGAAAACCGTCAGGGAACAACTTCCGCTGGCGATGGTGTAAGACAGGATCGCCGTTCCAGCTGCGATACCCGAAACGGTTCCGGCAGCGTCAACTGTGGCAATAGCAGTATGGTTTGAAGCCCAGATTCCGCCCGGGACAGGATTGAATAAGGTTATTGATGTACCTTCACAGAGTTGGGTTGGACCACCAATAGCTGGCAATGAAAGTGTTTTAACAACAATGGTTAAAGTTTGCCCGACGGCACATTGCCCGGCATTTGGTGTAAAAGTATAGGTCGCCCCAACGGTATTGCTAAATGCAGATGACCACGTTCCGACAACACCATTGGGTGACGTATTTCCAATTGTGATCGCATCGCCACTGCAAATATTCAAAGGTGTAGGAAAATCAGCGATTTTTGGCGCATTGATATTAATGGTCAAAGTTTGCCCGACAGCGCATTGCCCGACATTCGGAGTAAAAGTATAATTCGCCCCGACTGTATTACTGAAAGCTGATGACCAGGTTCCAACTACACCATTTGGAGAAGTGTTTCCAATTGTAATGGCATCGCCGCTGCAAATGTTCAAAGATGTTGGAAAATCGGCAATCTTTGGAGGCGCAATGGAAATCGTCAAACTTTGCCCAACGGTGCATTGCCCGGCATTTGGAGTAAAAGTATAAGTTGCTCCAACGGTATTGCTAAATGCAGATGACCACGTTCCGACAACTCCGTTTGGTGAAGTGTTTCCAATTGTAATTGCATCGCCGCTGCAAATGTTCAAAGGTGTTGGAAAATCAGCGATTTTTGGCGCATTGATATTAATGGTCAAAGTTTGCCCGACAGCGCATTGCCCGGCATTTGGGGTAAATGTATAAGTCGCCCCGACTGTATTGCTAAATGCAGATGACCAGGTTCCGACAACACCATTTGGTGACGTATTTCCAATCGTGATGGCATCACCGCTGCAAATGTTCAAAGGTGTTGGAAAATCAGCAATTTTTTGTGGAGTAATATTAATGGTCAAAGTTTGCCCGACAGCACATTGGCCGGCATTCGGGGTAAAAGTATAAGTGGCGCCGACTGTATTGCTAAATGAAGACGACCACGTTCCGACAACACCATTTGGTGACGTATTTCCAATGCTAATAATGTCGCCACTGCAAATGTTCAAAGGTGTGGGAAAATCAGCGATCTTTGGAGGCGCAATGGCGATAGTCAAAGTTTGGCCGACAGCACATTGCCCGACATTCGGGGTAAAAGTATAAGTCGCCCCGACTGTATTACTGAAAGCCGATGACCAGGTTCCGACAACACCATTTGGTGACGTATTTCCAATATTAATAATGTCGCCACTGCAAATGTTCAAAGGTGTTGGAAAATCGGCAATTTTTGGAGGCGCAATGGCAACCGTCAAAGTTTGCCCGGTCGCGCATTGCCCGGCATTCGGAGTAAAAGTATAAGTAGCCCCGATTGTATTGCTAAATGCAGATGACCACGTTCCGACCACACCATTTGGTGAAGTGTTTCCAATTGTAATTGTATCGCCACTGCAAATGTTCAAAGGTGTTGGAAAATCGGCAATCTTTGGAGGCGCTATGGCAATCGTCAAAGTCTGCCCAACAGCACATTGTCCGGCATTCGGGGTAAATGTATAAGTCGCGCCGACAGTATTGCTAAATGCCGATGACCACGTTCCGACAACGCCGTTTGGAGAAGTGTTTCCAATTGTTATCGCATCGCCACTACAAATGTTCAAAGGCGTTGAAAAATCGGAAATCTTTGGAGCATTAACAGCAATCTTCAAAGTTTGCCCAACAGCACATTGCCCGGCATTTGGTGTAAAAGTATAAGTTGCCCCGACTGTATTGCTAAATGCAGATGACCACGTTCCGACAACGCCGTTTGGTGAAGTATTTCCAATTGTAATGGCATCGCCACTGCAAATATTCAAAGGTGTTGCAAAATCAGCAACTCTTGGAGCAGTAATGTTTATCGTCAAAGTCTGTCCAATAGCGCATTGCCCAGGATTTGGAGTAAATGTATAAGTATTGCCGACTGTATTGCTGAATGCAGATGACCAGGTTCCGACAACGCCATTTGGTGAAGTATTTCCAATTGTGATCACATCACCATTGCAAATATTCAAAGGCGTAGGAAAATTGGCAATTTTTGATGGCGTAACAACAATCGTCAAAGTTTGCCCAACAGCACATTGCCCGGCATTTGGCGTAAAAGTATAAGTCGCGCCAACGGTATTGCTGAATGCAGATGACCAGGTTCCCACTACTCCGTTTGGTGACGTATTTCCAATTGTAATTGCATCGCCACTGCAAATGTTTAAAGGCGTAGGGAAATTAGCAATTTTTGATGGCGTAATGTTAATAGTCAAAGTCTGCCCGACGGCACATTGTCCGGCATTCGGGATAAAAGTATAAGTCGCACCAACGGTATTGCTGAATGCAGATGACCAGGTTCCCACTACTCCATTTGGTGAAGTATTTCCAATTGTGATGGCATCGCTACTGCAAATATTCAAAGGTGTTGGAAAATCAGCAACTCTTGGAGCAGTAATGTTTATCGTCAAAGTCTGCCCAACGGCACATTGTCCGGCATTCGGGGTAAAAGTATAGGTTGCGCCGACTGTGTTGCTAAATGCAGATGACCACGTTCCGGCAACGCCGTTTGGTGAAGTGTTTCCAATTGTGATGGCATCGCCACTGCAAATATTCAAAGGTGTTGGAAAATCAGCAACTCTTGGAGCAGTAATGTTTATCGTCAAAGTTTGCCCTATTGCACATTGCGCTGCACTAGGAGTAAAAGTATAAGTCGCGTCGACAGTATTGCTAAATGCCGATGACCAGGTTCCGACAACACCATTTGGTGAAGTATTTCCAATTGTGATCGCATCACCACTGCAAATATTCAAAGGCGTTGAAAAATCGGAAATCTTTGGAGCATTAACAGCAATCGTCAAAGTTTGCCCAACAGCACATTGCCCGGCATTTGGTGTAAAAGTATAAGTTGCTCCGACTGTATTGCTAAATGCAGATGACCACGTTCCGGCAACGCCGTTTGGTGAAGTGTTTCCAATTGTGATGGCATCGCCACTGCAAATATTCAAAGGTGTTGGAAAATCAGCAACTCTTGGAGCAGTAAGGTTTATCGTCAAAGTCTGCCCTACAGCACATTGCCCGGCATTCGGAGTAAAAGTATAAGTCGCGCCAACGGTGTTGCTAAATGCAGATGACCAGGTTCCGACAACGCCATTTGGTGAAGTATTTCCAATTGTAATTGTGTCACCACTGCAAATATTCAACGGCGTAGGGAAATCAGCAACCTTTGGAGGCGTAATGGCAATCGTCAAAGTTTGCCCGACAGCACATTGCCCGGCATTCGGAATAAAAGTATAAGTCGCGCCGACAGTATTGCTAAATGCCGATGACCACGTTCCGACAACGCCGTTTGGAGAAGTATTTCCAATTGTAATGGCATCACCACTGCAAATATTCAAAGGCGTAGCAAAATCAGCAATCTTTGGCGGCGCAATGGCAATCGTCAAAGTTTGCCCAACGGCACATTGCCCGGCATTTGGGGTAAAAGTATAAGTCGCCCCGACTGTGTTGCTGAATGCCGACGACCACGTTCCGGTAACACCATTCGGAGAAGTATTTCCGATTGTGATCGCATCGCCACTGCAAATGTTTAAAGGCGTAGGAAAATCAGGAACCAAAGCCGGAGTTACAGCCAGTTGTGCTGCATAGCTTACGAGGACATTTCCGCCGGATGTCATTTGGCAGTAATATTGGTTGGCATTAAAATTTGCCGGAACGGGATCGATCGTCAGCGTATTCGTAGTAACATTCGAATAAGGCGCAACATTCAGAACATTGACCCAGCTGCCCGCCGCATTCAATACTTTCCACTGGAACGAATAACCTGTGGGATTGCTGAGCGGTGCCGTAAAAGACACATTTTTGGATTCACAGGCGCTTTTGCTTGTTGGCGATGTGACTACGGGAACCGTTACCGGTGTCACATGATGCATGCCGATATCGGTACAACTTTCCGTATTTGACGAATTCTGGTTCCAGTCATTGCCGTTAAATGCCGTTTTTGGAGCTATTGCATTCGGATTTCGAATAAGTGAATAACCAACATTGCCAGGGGTTTGCACGTCATCAATCAGAACACCGCTGTGGTACAGCATGAATTCGTCATTGGCATTGAATCCTGTGGAATAATGCTGTCCCTGGCTTGCGGTCCATCCACACGGAATGACGCCGGTGCCAATTCCGATCAGATAAACACCGCCGGGCGGAATCGTTCCCGAAAGAGAGATGGTATAATTTACCGGACCACCAACATCACCAGCCCTTGTAAGCGTATAACCCGACAAATTGACCGTTGCTGCAGTACCGTTGTAAATTTCGATCACACCGCCATCTCCGGCCTGCGCATCATACAATTCTGAAATATAGATGTCATTTGAATAATTATTTGCCGTTGTTGTTTTAATTACTGTAAATGCAGCCGGTGAAAATCCCTCGCAGCCATTGGTGACCACACTGACATTTCCTGAAGCATTCCCGGCGGGAAGATAGGCTTCGATTTTAGTATCAGAAATGACGGTAAATCCGTTTGCTGCGAGTCCGTTGAAACGCACGGCGGTTGTTCCGCCCCCAGCCTGGAATCCGCTTCCGTTAATCGTGACCAAAGTATTTTGTGGCCCTGAAAGCGGTGCAAAAGAAGTGATTGTTGCTGCCGTACAATTGGAGGTTACCGTTCCGAAAAGTTTAAAATCGTCGAGCCTGAAAGTACCGTTTCCTGCATTATTGCTTATGGTAAGCGTGACAGTCACTGTCCCCGTAAGCCCTGTGACTGGAGTACTGACCGGTGTATTTCCCAAAGCGGCACCGGCAGTTCCGGTGGTTCCGCTGCCTACGGTGCTGCCATTAATGGACATCGTCCAGTTTTGAGGCCCGAGATTGCTTCGCAGGCGCCAAAAATCAAATGCGGTGATGTCGGCTTTAAAACCGGCTGTTACCGCAAAAGTAAGTGTGATTGTTGCTGTGGAAGCGGTTGTGATCCTGATCGCTTCGCCTGTTGCTCCTGTAGTGCTTGTCCATGCTGAAACGCTGTTGCTCCACGAGGAATTTTGCAGATGCGAATCAAAAATATCCGGCGCAATGGTATATGGATGTGTGCTGATGGTCGCAGTTCCGAAACTATGGGAATAAATTTGTGCGTTGGCCAGCTGCCCAGTAATTAACAAGCTAAAAACAAATAAAAAAATGCAGGTTTTTCTGATCAGGGTATTGATTTTCAAATGCATAGAGAATAAGGAATTGGTAAAGTAAAAGTCATTTCCAGAGTACAAAACTACCTTCCTACTGTTTCCTTATGATGCGATTTTATTTATCAAATATTTAAGAAATGGTTACCAACGAACTGATTTTATTGCTAAATATTAAATTTTAGTATCGAAAATGTTATTTGTTGACATACACCCAGCCCGTCAAATGATCTGAAGAAACGGTATCGATGACATAATAATATACACCGTCAGGCAGTAAGTCGCCTTTCTTTGAAGACCCGTTCCATTCATTTTTGTAATTGATCGCGTGGTACACTTCGGTTCCGTACCTGTTGAACACCGTCAGCTCTTTGACTCCCAATCCTGTTAAATCAAAAGTGTCGTTTTTGTTGTCGCTGTTTGGGGAAATGCCTCTCGGGATGCTGCAGAAAATTCCGTCAACAGTTTCGTATTGAGAAACCGAACAGCCATTAGCTGTTGCTGTCAATTTGTAAGTTACAGGAAATGTGGTTTGTGCTGCACCCGACAATAAATCGGTTGCATTAAGGAGTGCTGAAGCAGAAACAATCCTGCCCTGTTCATCTTTCCATTCATACTGATATGAGGAAGATCCCATAGCTTCAAGCATATAATTCTGGCCCACGCAGCCTTTTTTAACCGTTACCAAAAGGGTATCCCAATTGATGTTCAGCGTATGGATTTGTGCGCATTGTCCGGGATTTGGCGTAAAAATATAAGAGCCTATATTGGGATTGACGGCTGCCGGATTCCAGCTGCCTGTAATGCCATTCGGAGAAACCTGATCCAAAACCGGAAGGTTGGATGCATTGCAAATAGAAAGTACCGATGGGAAATCAGGGGCAATGCTGCTGCCGACATTCACATGCAGCGCAAAATCCGAAGCACATTGCCCGGCATTCGGAACAAAACGATAATCGCCACTTGCAGTATTATTGATTATCGCAGGTGTCCAGATTCCTGAAATGCCATTTGGTGAAATCGTATTTAAAATCGGTGCTGTTGCTCCGGTACAAATGGAAATTGGCGTCGTGAAATTCGGAACAATGCTGTTGCCAACATTCACATGCAGCACAAAATCCGAAGCACATTGTCCGGCAGTCGGAACGAATCGATAATCGCCGCTGGATGTATTACTGACAATTGCAGGCGTCCAGATTCCTGAAATGCCATTTGGTGAAATCGTATTTAAAACCGGCGCTGTTGATCCGGTGCAAATGGAAACTGGTGTAGTGAAATTCGGAACAATGCTGTTGCCAACATTTACATGCAGCACAAGATCCGAAGCACATTGCCCGGCATTAGGAACGAAACGATAATCGCCACTAGTTGTATTGCTGACAATTGCTGGTGTCCAGATTCCTGAAATTCCGTTAGGAGAAGTTGTATTTAAAACCGGTCCTGTTGCTCCGGTACAAATGGAAATTGGCGTCGTGAAATTCGGAACAATGCTGTTGCCAACATTCACATGCAGCACAAAATCCGAAGCACATTGCCCGGCATTTGGAACGAATCGATAATCGCCGCCGGTTGTATTATTAATTGTTGCTGGTGTCCAGATTCCTGAAATGCCGTTCGGTGAAATCGTATTTAAAACCGGCGCTGTTGCTCCGGTACAAATGGAAATTGGCGTCGTGAAATTCGGAACAATGCTGTTGCCTACATTCACATGCAGCACAAAATCCAAAGCACATTGCCCGGCATTTGGAACAAAACGATAATCGCCGCTTGCAGTATTATTAATTGTAGCTGGTATCCAAATTCCTGAAATGCCATTTGGTGAAATCGTATTTAAAACCGGCGGAGTTGCTCCGATGCAAATGGAAACCGGTGTCGTAAAATTCGGAATAATGCTGGTTCCAACATTTACATGCAATACAAAATCCGAAGCGCATTGTCCGGCATTGGGAACAAATCGATAATCGCCGCTGGTTGTATTGCTGACAATTGCCGGTGTCCAGATTCCTGAGATTCCGTTAGGAGAAGTTGTATTTAAAACTGGTACTGTCGCTCCTGTACAAATGGAAATAGGTGTGCTAAAATTCGGAACAATGCTGGTTCCAACATCTACGTGCAGCACAAAATCCGAAGCACATTGCCCGGAATTCGGAACAAAACGATAATCGCCGCTGGTTGTATTGCTGACAATTGCCGGTGTCCAGGTTCCTGAAATTCCGTTCGGTGAAATCATATTCAAAACCGGCGAAGTTGCTCCGATGCAAATGGAAATCGGTGTCGTAAAATTCGGAACGATACTGTTGCCAACATTTACATGCAGCACAAAATCCGAAGCACATTGCCCGGCATTCGGAACGAAACGATAATCGCCACTGCTTGTATTGCTGACAATTGCCGGTGTCCAGGTTCCAGAAATGCCGTTCGGTGAAATCGTATTTAAAACCGGTGCTGTTGTTCCGGTACAAATGGAAATCGGTGTGGTGAAGTTTGGCGCACTGCCAGTTGTAACGTTTATATTGACCGTATCCGTAATTTCCAAACCGCAACTGTTCACAGCGGTTAATGTCAAAACCACAATTCCTGTTGCAGATGGGCTTATCGTATAGTTTGTAGCCAAATTCCCCGGTGTTGAAAAACTGCCCGAAGCGGCTCTCCAGTTCACGGTGAGCTGTCCTTGCGCACTTCCCGCTAAAACGACTGTAGTTCCTGAGCAGGCATTGATTGTGGCCGGCCCTGCATCGACTGTAAACGGCGGAACGGGCGCAGAACAGCCGTTGTTGATGTAGGTTGCCGCCCCTGCTGTGGTAAACAATACAATTGCGCCATCCGCAGCGACAGTGGCTCCGTTGGTGTCTACTAATAAAGCCCGGTTGTAAGTTACAGAATCGGAACAGGAACCAAATGAAATGGTAAGCGTCCGCAAACCGGAGCCTGAATTCGCAAAGTGTCCCGATGCAGTGGTTTCATTATTTTGGTATATAATATAGGTATTGTTTGTAAGTGCGCCAAAGGAATTCATTGCCGTGTCCAGATTAAAACTTGTCACAAGGATTACACTCGCATTTGCCGGAAGCACGCCATTTGTCGGCTCGATCAATTGGCCACAGCCACCAGCGTCAAGAATATCAGCGTTCAGTGCTGCAGTCTTTGCTGCGGTAATGCTGTTTTTTACGAGTCCGACCCACGGGTTATTCGGCCACGAAACCGACATATTGTTTGTATTGATAGCCGTCGCTCCAACCTTAAACCGCACCATTTCGTTCAGTCCTTCCTGCGAACTGCAGGCATCAACGAGGATGCTTTCGATCTGGAAGCATTGTGCCGATATTTCCTTGGGACTCAATAAAATTAAAAGTAAAAAGATAAAGAAAGATAAAGAGGTATTTCTGATTTTCATTGTTCCGATTTTAAAAACGGCGAAAGATAGCAGTCTGAAACCAATCCGGATACACAATCAAATTATCAAAATGTTAGCCGCAAATTATGATTAAAACACCAGGCTGTTAAGTAAAAATTAAGCCATTGTAAAGTCGGAAAAAACACACAATTTTAATCGACGAACTGCATGCAATTTCGACCAACTACCACTTCATAATTCGTTAATGATTCCTTAATTATAAGTACAGACAGTTAAAAACCTACTGCTCTATTTTTGCTGAAAATCAACCCTTTACAATGAATAAAATACTTTACTTAAACATTAACGACCTTGTTCTTAAAAAGGTTTTTAAGTCCTCGTTGCCATGCCATTGCAGTTTTTACGATCACCCATTTGCCTCTAAAAACTAAAAGCTATGAAAACAAGATTACCCTACCTTTCTTTCCATCAGCTTCTTCTCTTAACGGTATTTTTTCTTACCGCGTTTGGTGCTTCTGCACAAATCATCGGCTGGGATGCATCTACAGTTCCCGGCGGAACTTACGGCCCAAGTCCGTGGACGCCTTCAACGCTCAATGTCCGCCTGACCACTACAGGATTGATACGTGGTGCAAATATCGGGACAGATACCAGTGTCATTCCTGCAAATTTATGCTGGGGCGGCCAGGAAGGCTGGTCAACAACAGCCAGCGATGCCACCAGTTTCTATTTTACTTTTCAGGCTACAACGGGTTATAAAATCAACCTGAGCACCATTTCGTCTGCAACAAGAAGATCCGGTACAGGCCCTACAGGCTGTTCGGTATGGTATTCTTTAAACGGCGGCGCCTACATCAAGATTGCCGATTGGTCGACAACTGCCACCACCGGAACAACCGGAACGCCAAACAGCGCCTCACTAACCGGAATTGCCGCTTTGCAAAACATTCCCGCCGGAACACAGGTGCGTTTCAGGCTGAGCCCGAACGGAACAACCGGAAATTACTACATCACGGGTGGAACCAACTGTTTAAAAATAGACGGAACCGTTGTTCCTGCGGCCGTCATTACAACCCAAATAAACGGAACGGCGCCCATTTGCATCGGAGATTCGGCAAACATCAATGTAGCGATTACCGGAGGCGCAAGTCCGTATAAATTGATTTATTCAGACGGATTGGCCCAAACGACCATCAACAATTACGTCAGCGGAACCCCAATATCGGTGACACCTTCGGCCACAACAACGTATGCGGTGGTATCGGTTACCGATGCAAATGGCACTGTAAGCGTTCCCAACAGCGGATCGGCAGTCATTACGGTAAATGCGCTTCCTGTCGTTACAGCAGCAAACATTGTAAGCTGTGTGGTTGGTGAAGTGGCACTAACAACAGGAACACCGGCGGGCGGAACTTACAGCATCTCGAATCCGTATTCCGGACCGAGTACGACTTTTACCTATACCTATACGAATGCCAACAATTGTAGTAAAACAAGTGCAACCTATACATTTACCAGAAATACACCAGTTGCGATAAATACACAACCTTCAACGGCAACGCAAACCACTTGTCTGGGTGGAAGTTTTAATCCGATCACCGTTGCAGCGACAGGCTCAGGAACGATTACGTACCAATGGTATAGCAATGCAACTGCATCCACTACTGGAGGTACGCCTTTAACCGCTGCTCCATACCTTGCAAACGGATCGCGTACCGCCAGTTTTACACCATTGGCGACAGCCTTGGGAACGACTTATTATTATGTTACCGTAACGAACAGCTGCGGTACTATAAAAAGTACGGCCACGACAGGAATATTTACTGTGGAAGCCCAGGCAATTGCAGGTACAGTTACCGATAACCAAACGATTTGTGCCGGAACAAGCCCCAATAATCTGACACTTTCAGGAAACAGCAGAAACGTTGTAAAATGGCAAATGGCCACAGACGCCGGTTTTACTTCAGGCGTACAGGATATCGCGGTTACCAATGTGGTTTTACAAGGTTCAGCTGTCGGGAATTTGTTGCAGACGACTTACATCAGGGCATTGGTTTCTAACGGATCCTGTCCGGCAGTGCCGACAACACCGATTGAGATCAAAATCAAAACGACCACCTGGAACGGAAGCTGGGACAACGGACTTCCAGACAGCGCAACGACAGCGGTATTTGCAACAGATTACAATTCGACCGGCGATCTTCAGGCTTGTGCGGTTGTAGTGAATTCGGGAAATATCGTGATCAATTCGAATCATACTTTAACGGTTCAGAACGCCTTGAAAGTCAATGGCGGATCAATGGTTTTTGAAAACAATTCGAGCCTGATCCAAATCAACGATGTTGCGAACTCCGGAAATATTACTTACAAAAGAAATGCAATGCCGATGGTGGGTTTCGATTTTACGTATTGGTCGTCGCCGGTTAATTTTCAGATACTGGCGAATTTTTCACCTGATACGCGCTTTGACAAATATTTCTGGTGGAATACTTCAACCTACAGCTGGAATGCCGTGACCGCTCCGGGAATTACCCCGATGGAAGTTGGAAAAGGCTACATCATGCGCGCACCGGCAGCTTACAATTCGACTCCACAAATCTTTGAGGGAAAATTTATCGGCACACCGAACAACGGAAATTATACGGTTCCGGTTGGTGTCACCGATGCTGCCAAAAACTTCAACCTTTTGGGAAATCCATATCCAAGTGCCATTAGTGCCGATGCCTTTATGTCGGCTCCCGAAAATGCAGCCGCTTTAGGAACCGGAAACACAATTTACTTGTGGACGCACAACACCGGAATTTCTTACCAGGCATACAACACCAGCGATTATGCGTCATACAATTACACCGGCGGTACGGGAACGGCGCCGGCTGCAGGGCCAAACAGCAACCGCCCAAACGGATTTATTGCGGCCGGGCAATCTTTTATGATCAACGGATTGGCAAATGGAACGGCAACTTTTAAAAACAGCATGCGCAACGGGTCGAACAACCAGTTCTTTAAAAATGCAGCAAGCGGCCTCGAAAAAAACAGGCTTTGGCTGGCGCTTAAAAATGCAACCGGCGTGTATAAGGAAACGTTAGTGGGTTACATCCAGAATGCGACAAATGCAATTGATCGCGGTTTCGACGGAGAGAACATTCCGTCGGGAAACGGCTATGATTTTTATTCGGTTGCCAATGATACGAAGTTGTCGATACAGGGGCGCGCTTTGCCTTTCCATGATTCAGATGTTTTGCCTCTGGGCTTCACCGCTTCGGCGGCCGGAAGTTTTGAAATTGGCCTCGTTGACTTTGACGGATTGTTTGGGAGCCAGGATGTGTATCTCGAAGATCGATTGCTGCATACGATACACAACCTGAAACAGGGCGATTATTCTTTTACAACAGTTGCCGGCGCTTTTGATGCGCGATTTGTGCTTCGCTTTACGGATACTCAACTCGGAACAAATAACCCATCGAATAATCTTAACAACCAGGTCGTTGTGTATCGAAAAAACCCGGAAATCATTGTCCATTCAGATCGTGAAGACCTTTCGGAAGTTAGCATTTTTGACATCTCAGGAAGGCTGATCCGCACGGAAACCGCTTTGCATACGAACGAGATCAGCATCAATGCCGGAAATGCTACGGCGGTAATGATCGTCAAAGTCGTATTGAAAAACGGACAGGCATCCATCCATAAGATCATCCATTAAAAACATCCAAAAATTCAATAAATAAACAACCATTAAATTATTACCAATGAAAACACTTTTACCAAAAAAGTACGTTAGGGCATTACAACTCTTCCTGCTTTTATTAGCCGGAAGTTCCTGGGCACAAGTTGTTCCCACGCACACCGGAAACACCAGTTTTGCGGGCTGGACGCAAGCAAACTGTACACAAGGATCGGCCAGCAGCAACGATTACCTGATCATGGGCGTTGCCAACGCATCGGTTACTTCACCGGTGATGAACCTCGACAATTTTACAGGGGAATCGCTTACTTTTCAGGCGCGGATGTATGGCGGGCCAACAACGGCACAAGCGACCATTACCGTTTCTATTTCGGTAAATAACGGATCAAGTTATGCCGTTCTTGGAACCCGTACACCGACAAGTACTACATTAACTGCACAGGCGGCTTTTGACCTGAGTTCTTACACAGGAACACAATGCTTTATAAAGATTGAGACCAAAGGCGCTTCGAGTGCCAAAGGTGCCGGGGTAGACAACATCGCAATCAGCGGTACGGCAGCACCAACAACTGCCGCACAAACGATCACTTTCGCTGGGCCAACAGCGAAAACCTACGGTGACGGGACGTTTGCCCTGTCTGCAACAGCATCATCAAATTTAACGGTGGCTTTTGTGAGTTCGAATACTGCGGTCGCTACCGTTTCCGGAACGACAGTTACGATTGTTGGTGCCGGAAGTACGAACATCACGGCTTCACAGGCAGGAAACAGTTCGTACAGTGCGGCTCCGAATGTCGTTCGTGTCTTTACTGTAAATAAAAAAGCGGCAACCTTGCCAAATGCAGTAGCAGTTGATAAAATCTACAACAGGACAACTGCCGCAACAATTACTCCGGGAGCGCTTTCCGGGATTATAAACAGCGATGCCGTAACGGTTTCCGGCGGTGGAACCTTTGCAAGCTTTAATGCCGGTTCAAATATTGGAGTGACGCCCGCCCTGGCCTTAGCCGGCGCAAAAGCAGCCAATTATGCGTTAACGCAACCAACAAATTTATCAGCAGACATTACGCCAAAACCACTGACCATTCCAGGTGCTACAATACAAAATAAAGTTTTCGACGGAAATACAGATGCCACGTTTTCAGGTACTTTAACCGGAGTCATCTCACCTGATGATGTGGCTTTATCGGTAACAGCAGGTTTTGATTTTCCTTTTGCAAGCCCGGGCATTCCGGTTACCGTAGAAGCCTCTTTGGTAGGTGCAAATATTAACAATTATACGCTTCCGGCGTTAACCGGATTTAGTGCCGACATTACGCCAAAAGCATTGACCGTTTCAGATGCAAGGGCGTTGAATAAAATTTACGATGGAAATGCTAATGCAATCATTACCGGTACTTTAGAAGGTGTCATCTCGCCTGATGAAGTAACATTTGTTGGAAGCGGATTGTTTGACTCGCCAGCCGTTGGATTGAATGTTGCTGTTACTTCTACGAGTACAATAACCGGAGATATTTCAAATTATACATTGCAGCAGCCAACTGGTTTAAGAGCCAACATTACTGCGGATGCTTTAATTCCGCAAACCATTAGTTTCGACCCATTGAGCGATGTGGTTTATGGCAGTGCCAATTTTAATTTATCGGCTACAGCCACTTCAGGATTGGCAGTGGTTTATGAAAGTTCGGATGCTACGATTGCTTCGGTTTCGGGAAATACGGTTACGATCCACAAAACCGGAGCGGTTACGATTACGGCAACACAGCCGGGCGACGGAACTTATGATGTTGCCAATCCGGTTGCCCAAACGTTAACCATTACGCCAAAAGAACTGACCTTGGCAAATGCCGCCGCATCTGATAAAATTTACGACGGAAACAGCAATGCAATGATTACCGGAACTTTGTCGGGAATCGTAAATTCAGACAACGTTACGTTTACCGGATCAGGAAATTTCGCTACAACTTCGGTAGCTGAAAACATCAATGTTGCTGCGATCATTACGCTTGGCGGATCGGCTGCAGCCAATTATACGGTGGCACAGCCAACAGGGTTGACGGCTTCTATTACTGTAAAAGCTTTAACGCTTAGTGGGCTTACCGTATCAGATAAAGTTTACGACAAAACAACTTCGGCCACTACAGAAGGCGGAATATTAAACGGGATTGTACAAAATGAAGACGTTACTTTTATCGGAACGGTTGCTTTTACTTCAGCCGATGCCGGAACCAATATCCCTGTAATTGCTTCGTTGGAACTGTCTGGAGAGACCGCTTCAAATTACGTTTTGACACAACCTGTTTCGCTGAACGCGGACATTACACGTGCCCCGCTTACCGTTACCGGATTAACTGCTGAAAATAAAGTTTACAACAGAAATACCGCCGCTGTTTTAAACGGAAACCCGGTGCTTCAGGATGTGATCGATGGAGATGATGTCGCGCTTTCAGGTACTGCAACTGCGGTTTTCAATACCAAAAATGTGGGTACGGCTAAAACTATTATTGTTAGCGGATATACGTTAACCGGATCAGCTGCTGCGAATTATTCCGTAACGCAGCCAACAGGAATTACCGCAAACATTACTCCTGCAACGGTAACCGTCAACAATGCCATTGCAAATGACAAGACATTTGACGGAAATACCACTGCAACAATTGCCGGAACGCTTTCAGGCGTTATTTCACCGGATGCAGTTACATTGGTTGGAACCGGAACTTTTGCTACATCAGCTGTTGGAACAAACATCAGCGTCACTTCGACTTCCACTTTAGGCGGAACAGACGGGATCAATTATATCATCAACCCACAACCACAGGGATTAACCGCTGATATTTTAACCGGCCCATCGATTTTAGCCGTAGGCGATCTGACGATCATCGGGATGCAGGTCAACACACCGGACAGTTTTGCTTTCGTAAGCTGGGTGCCGTTAAATCCGGGAACGATGATCAAATTTACAGACAATGCTTTCCACGGATCTGTTTCTGCGAACGCGGCTAACAATGCCAGGGGCGGTGAAAACTTTCTGATCTGGAGAAATGACGGTGCTGTGATTCCGGCCGGAACTGTAATTTTGATCAACGATTCGCCATCGGCAAACTTCGGAACCATTGTTTTAGGAAATTTAAACGGTCTTGCTGGCCCAGGCGATACGATTTTCGCATATCAGGGCCCGGCAACATCGGGAACCAATCCTGATTTTACTGCCAATACGACAACGACGACCTTTAACGGAACCATCTTATACGGAATTTTGTTGCAGGGTTCCGGCAGCAACACAACCTGGCTGACTTCAGGAACGGCGACTTCAAACAACTCGTACCTTCCATCGCAATTGAATGTGGCCAATGGAAACATTGCCATCGCCAATTCGGCATCACGCGCCCAATACAATGGTTCGCGGTCTAACCAGGTTTCTTTGGACGGTTACAAAACATTGGTCAACAATCCGGCCAACTGGATCTCGGGTGCTTCAACAGGAACGCAAACTTTCAACACTACGGCATTTACATTGGCAACACCACCAACAGCTTCCGTTTTGTCAGGTACAACAACAGTTTGTTCAGGAACTTCAGCTAATTTAAGTGTCGCGATTACTGGCGGAACAGCTCCGTTTAAAGTTGTTTATTCGAATGGCACATCTGAATTTACAGTGAACAATTACAACAGCGGTAATGTGATTGCTGTAACTCCGGCCGCAACTACATCTTACAGTATTGTGTCGGTAACCGATGCCAATTCGCTTATAGGTACCGGCAATTCGGGATCAGCAGTCATTACCGTAAATGCGCCTGCCAACTATTATGAAGATGCAGATCATGACGGTTACGGAAATCCGGATGTTTCGTATTTTGGATGCATCCAACCGGGATATGTTTTAAACAATACTGATTGTAATGACAACATTGCAGCAATCAATCCCGGTCATGCCGAAGTGCCATATAACGGTGTTGACGACAATTGTGACGGACAGCTTGATGAAGGGTTCCAGATCAAAACCAAATTGCTGAACAGTTTCTGCGGTATGACCTTGCCTTCTATCGGATCGCTTATCGGTATTACAACATTGGCACAAACCAACCAGGTTACCGGATACAGGATCAGGGTTACCAATGGATCGGAAGTTCAGGTTATTGACAGGCCGCTTCCAAACTTCACCATGACGATGTTCCCGTCTTTTGATTATGCTACAACTTACACAGTTGAAATTCAGGTTCAGAGAAATGGGGTTTACTTAGGCTATTACGGGGATCCATGTTTTATATCGACACCGGCTGTACTTGAGGAAGGCGGGGCTACTTCAGTCTCTCCGGCACTTTGTGGCCAAAGAATTGAAACGATGACGACATTGGTTGCTACCACACCGCTTAACAATGTTACAGGTTACCGTTTCCGCATTACCGATGTTACCGTTGGCGGAACAGGATTGGTGCAAACTATCGACAGGCCATTATACTGGTTTGCATTCACGATGCTTGACCATTACAACTACAATGCTACTTATACGGTAGAGGTTGCAGTGAAAACCACAGGGGCTTACTCAGGATTCGGAGCGCCATGTGAGGTTTCAACACCACTGGTACCGGTTACCTCATGCGGGGTTACGGCTGCTTCGCCAACCATGCCGATTACGGCTCTTAGCGTGAATGGCGCTACCCAGTACAGGTTCATTGTGACCAAGATGCCAGAGAATTCACCAACGACGATCGACAGGGCTACGAACTTCTTTACCTTCAGCATGATCCCGGGTTATGTACCTGGTGGAAGATATTCTGTTAGGGTAGCGACACTGACCAAAGGCAATTTCTCTACTTACAGCGATGCGTGTACGGTTTTTGCACCGGGCGGTGTGGTATCCAAAGGGTTGATGGATGATGTTGCGTCAGTTGAAAACCTTTCATTTAATGCCGTGGCTTCGCCAAACCCGTTTGCTTCTGATTTTAATTTAAAATTCACGACAGCTTCACAGGAACAGGTACAAATAAGGGTTTATGACATGCTTGGCAAACTAATGGAATCCAAATCGTTAGCAGCATCTGACCTTGAAAAACAAACTATTGGAAACAATTATCCGTCAGGTGTTTACAACGTAATTGCAACCCAGGGTACAGCAATAAAAACCATTCGTGTGATCAAAAGATAATATTTTTTTTGACAGAACACTTCAGGTGTTCAAGGGGCAGGTATTTTACCTGCCCTTTTTTTATGCCCTGTTTCGAAATCTGCAACATTAACCAAATATCCTGTAAATACTGGGTCTAATAAAATTTGCAATTTTGCTGATAGTTAAATATAACTCTCAAAAAAAAACAAAAATGAAAAAGATCAATTTACTGGCCGTGTTGGCCTTATCAGCATTCGGATTTGGTGCAAATGCACAAATTCAGGAAGGAAACATTATGGTAGGCGGCAATTTGGCCAATATCAATCTGGGACTGAATGACCCCGCTATTTTCAGTGCCGACATTTCGCCTAAAGTAGCATGGTTCATACAAGACAACATGGCTATTGGAGGGTATGTAAATTTTGGAATCGAAACCGCAGAACACAGCAGCACCACGACAAATTATGGCGTGGGCGCACTCGGGCGTTATTATTTAGGGAAAGATGTCGAAGTACTGAAACACGGGCGCTTTTTTGGAGAAGCCACTGTAGGTTTTGGCGGTGTTAATGTAAGCGGTGCAGACAATACAAACGGATTAAACTTAAGCGTCGGTCCGGGATTCGCTTATTTCATCACACCAAATATCGGATTGGAGCTGTTGCTTAAATACAACGGATTGGTCGGATTGGGAAGTGAACCATACCAAAACAACCTGAATTTATCGTATGGTTTCCAAATTTACCTGCCGGGTAAAAAAACGAAAGATAAAGTAGAAAGCGATGTAAAGATGTAATGTTCGCCTAACGAATAAAAAGCAATCTTTTGGGTAACCTGAAAGATTGCTTTTTTATTTACCCGTTTTCAGTTTGAAAATCTTGTAATGATTGTGCGAGTTTTTATAAGAATAAAATAGGCATTGGTTGTTATGTTTGTAAGATAAAACTTAAACACTACTAATATGAAAAAGATGAAATTTTTATTTGGAATGCTTGCCATTGGCGCATTATTAACGTCATGTAATAGTGACGATGACAATACCGTTCCTGTTGACACCAGTAATCAAATTGAAGGTTCCTATAAACTCATAGAGTTCAGGACACCTAATAATACTGATATCAATAAAGACGGCGTGGCACACCCAAATCAAATGAATGAAACGGGTTGCTACAACGACAGCAAAGTAACGCTGAATGCCGACAATACCTTTTCTTACGAGTACCGCGCTGTAACTGTCGCTGACGGAATCGCAAGTTGCTCGTCAGCTACATTTAACGGTACTTGGAGAATTACAGGAACTTCAGGCTCTACTATAAATATCAGAGCGACTTATCAAAATGGCGAAAACGAAACCATGACATTAGATTTGGAAAAAACCGGAAATGTCATATCGCAAACCAGTTTCCTGGCAAAATATCCTGATTTAAACAACAGTAACGTATTGGTTTATTCTTATGGAACCGTGGTATTGGTTTTTGTAAAATAACAATTCTGAATTGGATTAAAAAAGGCAGCCTCACGGCTGCCTTTTTTTTTTAAATAGTTTGAAAACAAAAGCAATCAGGTTAGAATGTGATCGTATTTACCCTGTTTGTTGCCGAAGTTGTCATCGTCGACTTTAATGTTCCTCCGGTTGTAGAATAAGTTCCCCCAGTGTATAATCCCCATGGAGATGACCCGCCCACAAAACTTCCACCGGTATAGCTTCCGCCAAAATAAATTTTATACGTCGTGCTTGGCGCTAAATTCGGGCTTGAAAAATGGAAATAATACACGCCGTTTTTCGGTTTGAAAGTCACCATTTCTGTCCCTGCGGCATTTTCGATATGCAACATCGATGAAGCTGCAAGCTGTGCGCCCGATTTGATGTACATACTCGTTTGCGTAGAAGCTGTTCCCATCGCTTTGGTCATGTTTGAATTGGATCCCGCAGCAATCAAAAATCCGCCATTCATTAAGAAAGTCCCGTTAAAATCGATGCCTTCTTCAGGTTGGTTTGTCGGGCCTGAAACAATGGTCGTTCCGCCAGAAATCGTGATGTTCCCGTTGCTGTCGATCGCATCGCTTCCCGCGACGATCAAAATTCCGCCGGTCACGAATAAATTGCTTCCGTCGTTCGATTCCGTTCCGCCAGAAACCGTTCCGTAAGTCGCGTTGATTCCATCATTCGAAGCAGTCACATTCGTCACACCACCCGCAAAAGTAATTGTCGGCGCTTCAACGCCCTCGCCCATTCCCTGCGTTGTTGAAATCGCATTGATCGTTGTATTTCCGCCATTTACCGTGACTGCCAGGTCTGAATGCACACCGTCATCGGTAGAATTGATGGTGTTTGTCCCGTTGTTAATCGTCACGGCACCAGCAGCAACGACCGTTTTCGGATGCGCATAATCTGTTCCTGAAACCAGGAAGCGCGCCCCTGTCGTTTTGATGTTTGTCGTCGGGTTTCCAGTGGCACTCCCGATGACAATTGCGCCGTCGGCTTTCAATCCTTTTCCACCTGCGCCAGAAGTCGTCGTGGTCAAAGTACCGCCAGTTACCGAAATATTTCCATCTGCAGAAAAAGCGGCTGCGCTGTACGAATCCGTTACGCCGGTGGAATTTCTGTAAGTGGTTCCGCTTCCGCTGTTGGTAATCGTTACATTTCCGGCAGTCATATTGATGTTTCCGTCGGATGAAACTGCTTTGAAAGCCGCTCCTGTTCCTGAAATGGTTACAGTTGCTCCAGCAAGATTCACATTGGTATCCGACTTGAATCCTGCCGTATACGCCGGATCAAAACCTGAACCGGAAGTTTCTAAAAATACGCCGCCGGTCGCTGTAACATTCACCGTTCCGCCATTCAAGTTGATGTCGCCTTTTGCCGTAATTCCTTTGGATTGGTTTTCACCAACGGTTAAGCCAACGATTCCGCCGGTTACAAATATGGCACTGTCAGAATCGATACAGGCGCTGTTTTGATTGGCTACCGACAAAGTCAGGTTTCCGTTGTTGATGGTCACATTGCCATCGGCTTTGATGCCTTTTGGCGAAGTATAATCGGCTGTTGTAGAACCTTCTGTACCCGAAACTAAAAAGCGCGCTGCGGTGTTGGTAATCGTAATTGAAGGCGAACCTGTTGCGCTTCCGATCACAATATTGCCATCGGCTGAAAGCCCTTTTCCTCCTGAGCCGGTAACTGTGATATTGAAAGTCCCGCCAGTGATCGTCACATCTGTATCGGCAGTAAAGCCAGAAGTCGAATAACTGTCAACAACCCCGGCAGTATTCGTATAAACCGCACCCGGCCCGGCGACATTGAGTGTAAAATTTCCGTCGGTAATCGTGATTCCGGTTCCCGATGAAAATCCTTTGCTGCCATTTGCGGTGTTGGTAAGCGTGATGTTGAATGTTCCGCCGTTTACGATAATTGCTGCATCCGACTTGATCGCTGTGGCATAGGAAGGATCGAATCCGCTTTCAGCCGCAGTAAGCACTGCTGCACCGGAAATGTTCGCTGTGATATTTCCGCCACTGAAAGTGATGTTTCCTTTGGCACTGATTCCTTTTGATTGCGCACCAGAAACCACAACATTGATCGTTCCGCCGCTGATACTTAAAGTATTTGTTCCGGTTTTGATCGCTTTGACATCTGCTGTTGTAGACGTTATATTGATCGTTCCTGCCGTAATTGCAATTGCTCCATTTCCGGCATCGATGCCATCTCCGAGTGAGGCAATCGTAGCCGTTCCGCCGCTCATCGCATAACCTTCCGAATGAAATCCGTCTGAAGCCGCTGAAGAAACCGTCGTGGTTCCGCCTTGAATTGTAATGGTTGAAGACGTATTTATTCCGTGCTTTTTGATTCCGCTGATTAAAAGCGTTCCGGTGCTTCCGATAACGATCGGGCCGTCAGTCGTGATTGTTCCGTTTTTGGTGCTCGCCGTTCCGTCTGAAAGCGTGTTGGTTGTCCCGGCTGACAGTAAAATGTTTGTGATTTTTCCACCTGAAACCGTTAATGCTGCACCGTTTGGATTCGTTAACGTCAGGTTATTCAGGACTAAATTCACGTCATTATCGGTTGCGATTGTCAGGCTACCATTGGCCGCCGAGCCCAGAATGTTGTATTCCAGATTTGCCATTCCCGAAGTTGCGGCAACGGTGACAATTCCAGCATTTGCAGTGATCGCGACGCCTTGCGTTGCGTATGGATTGATGATCGTCGCATTATCGGTACCGTTGTAAATAATGTAAATCTTATCTAAATTAACGGTGTTTGAAGTAAATGTCAAACTGTCGATGAGTGTTTTTTGCAAGTCCAAAGTGCTTACCGCATCCGAAAGGTTGAACTTCGCATAAGTCGGGTCTAATTTAATGCTGTCTACCGAAGTTACCTCTTTGGCATACATGATGTTGCCCGAATTGTGAACCTTTATTTTTTGCTGTCCGAAAGTGATGTTGGCCAGTAAAGAAACGATGGCTATGAAATATATTTTTCTCATTTTTTACTGAATTTTAAAGTGGAACCATTGACCTGAACGAAGTATAAACCAGGCGCTAAACCTGAAATGTCAATGTTTTCATCCGATTGGTAATTACCTTGTTTGACAAGTTGTCCGGTCAACGAATAAATTTTAGTGTCGAGATCTTTAACCATTTCCGATTTGATGCGCACGTAATCGCCGCCCGGATTTGGATACAACGTTAGGTTTTTCGCATTCTCAGCAAAAGTCTGCGTTCCCAAAGTTGTTGTAAACGTGATTTTACGGATTAAACTTACCGGAATTGTCGTTGGTGCTGCAGCCGATCCATCTGTTTTCACAAACAAATTATCGGAATCAAAGTAAAGTTTGCCCGTCGTGGCGACGCTGAAATTTTGCACATTGCCATCGTAATAAGTGACTTCCACTCCGGTTTGCGCGAAGGAGCAAGTCGCTATCAACAACAGCAACAGTAGGATAAATGTTGGTTTTTTCTTTATAATATTTTCGTTTTAAAGGGCAATGATAAGGCACAACCGGGCTGTTAAAAAATTATTGAGGTAAACGGCAAAATTTTGTCGGTTAATGTAAATAAATTGTTACCAATGTTTTGGTTGCAAGGATTGGAGTAAAAATAGCGATCAGAATTTGCTCACTTTATCAATAAAATACGGCGAATCGTTCCATCTGATTTTTTTGTAGCTGAAATCTTTTTTAAGCGCTTCGGGCAGGCAATTCCAGATCGCCTCATTCATTTTGTCCAACAGTAATTTTTTCGAAAAAGTATCCGAAACCACTAGGCTGATTTCCCTGACCGGCTTTGGGTCTTTGAACGGCTTGAACAGCTGCGATTCTTTTTCATTAAGGATCGAAAGTTGCGGAATGATCGCAAAACCCAATTCGGCACGCACCAGGTTTTTTAAGGTTTCTATCGAACTGATGTCATATGAAAACTGCTCTTTGATCTTTCCCGGTTCTTTAATGTTGCAGATGTCGAGCAGCTGCGCGTTGTAGCAATATTCGTGGTGCAGCAACAGCAATTCGGGTTTGTCTTTGGGCTGGATCTCATAAAAATCGGCGGCAGCCATCGGATGGCTTTCATTCAAATAAGCGACAAACGGTTCTTTAAAAACCGGATGCTCGATCAAATGCGGATTTCCCGTTGGCGTGGCCATGATCGCAACATCGAGCATGCCGTTTTCGACTTCCTGCATCAGTTGGCCGGTATTGGCTTCTTTGATGATAAAATTTACTTTTGGTGCCGTTTCGCGCATCGCTTTGATGAACAGCGGAATTAAATAAGGTGACAAGGTCGAGATCACTCCTATTTTCAATTCGCCTTCGAGCAGATTTTTTTCATTGACAACAAAATCCCTGATTTCATTGGTTTCACGTAGGATTTTTTTTGCTCGGTTGATGATTTCGATTCCAAGTTTTGTTGGCTTTAGCGGCACTTTCGTACGATCGAAAATCTTGATGCCGATTTCTTCTTCGAGGTTTTTAAGTTGAATCGTAAGTCCGGGTTGCGTGACCATACATACTTCGGCAGCACGCGCGAAATGGCGTTCTTCATCAAGGGCAACAATGTATTTTAATTGCTGGATCGTCATGATTATAAATTTATTTTATAAAGCTACAAAATTATCAATTTGATTTAAACGAATCGCTGCCGTAAATTTGTCCTATCAAATCGGAACAACCGTTTGTACATCAAAAAAATAATCTTTAAAAATAGAAATCATGAAATTTACAAGAAACGCAAGCGCGAACTGGAAAGGTACAGGAATGGACGGAAAAGGAATCATCAACACCGAAAGCAAAATCCTCGACAACGCACAATTGTCATTCAAAACCCGTTTTGCAGATGGCGTTGGAACGAATCCTGAAGAATTGATCGCCGCCGCACATTCGGGCTGTTTTACGATGCAGCTGAGCTTTATCCTCACAGAAGCCGGCTTTGTTCCTGAAAATCTCGACACCAAAGCCAAGTTGACTTTCGAAGACGGAACCATTACGACGATCCATTTAGAATTAGAAGGAACTGTTCCAGGCCTTGCAGATGCACAATTCCAGGAACTCGCACAAAAAGCAAAAGCGATCTGTCCGGTTTCAAAATTGCTGAATGCCGAAATTACTTTAACGGCGATATTATTGGCATAATCGTCAAATATTTAAAATATCAAACTCCGGCTTTAAATGTCGGAGTTTTTTTATGAACATTTTTTTCAATCGATCAAATGGTATCCAATATCCTTGTATCTTGCGCGTCCAATTCAGAATTTCTAAACTCCAATGGAAAAATTCTCGTCAGGCGTATATGTCATGCTTAAAACCGGCGGTCTCAGGATGCGCGTCAGGTGGTATGTCGATGAAACACACCTCGAAGCCAGCTGGTATGTTGGCAATCAGGAAGCCAGCAACATTTTTGATGAAGAGGAACTCGAGGAAATGCCCGACCATTTTGCTTTCAACAACATTAAAGTGATCGATGCGACGATTGAATCTGCTCAAGATTCCGACAATTCCACGCAATCTGATGGTTTTGAGGAAGTCACATTTTGAAAGGCAAAATCAAGAAAACGTTTTAGTATAATATTTTCTTAATTAAGGCTATCTTAATTTGATTTTTGCATTCTTTTTTTATTTTTGGTGCCAAATGAGAGCACTAATTTTCTTGATATCATTGTGTACTTTTCTGCTGGCTGGCGGACATGAAGCTGTTGCCAACACGCAACAATTGGTGAAAGTTACTGCTGCCCAGCATTTTGAAAAATCCAAACAATCCAAATATTCCGATAGCGATCCTGGTTTTACATTAATTGATGATGCCGATATCGACCTGACTGAAGAAAACCATTTAAGCGACAATCTTAAAAACGATGTTGCCAATAAATTCCTGGCCGGAAAATACAACCTGCCGCAATTTTGGCACACTTCAAATTCACTGTCATTTGCAGTTTCTTACGAATGCCCGAATCACAACATTTCCCCGCGCTTTTGCGCCCATTCCCCAATTTACATTACGCAAAGGGTTTTACGCCTTTGATCTTACAACCCATCAGTTGCCAAAGGTAAATTTTACCTGGCGGATGCATTGTAAAACCTTACTTCTTCCCGCTTGACAATTTTATTCTGGCATTGGCAACTCCTGCTTTTTACATCCTAAACCAAAGCATTCAAAACTGCTCAATTTCATTTAAAACCATGAAGAGAATTGTCATTTCCACAGGCTTAATCGCCATGGTGTGCCTGTCAAGCTGCACATCAAAACAAGAAGTAAAAGAAGAAGCGTCAAACTACACGGTAACCAATCCGGTCGTGATCGATACTTCGGTTACGAAAGAATATGTTTCGCAGATCAAATCGGTGCGCAATATCGAAATCCGCGCGCTCGAAAAAGGCTATTTGCAAAATATTTATGTCGATGAAGGCCAATCGGTAAAAGCCGGGCAAGTGCTGTTTAAAATCGTACCGAAAATGTATGAAGCCGAATCCGATAAAGCCAACGCTGAAGTAAAAGCGGCCGAAATCGAACTCCAAAACACCAAAATGCTCGCTGATAAAAATGTCGTTTCCAAAAACGAACTGGCGATGGCCAAAGCAAAACTCGATGGTGCTAAAGCGGAAATGTCGATGGCAAAATTCCATCTGACCGCTACTGTAATAAAAGCTCCATTCGATGGAATTATCGACCGAATCCCTAAAAAACTCGGAAGTTTAATTGACGAAGGCGAATTGCTGACCAGCCTTTCAGACAACAGCCAGATGTATGCGTACTTCAACGTTTCGGAGCCTGAATATTTGAATTATGAAACCGATGTCAAAGATCGCGGCAGCAATAAAGTCGGATTGTTATTGGCCAACAACCAGCCGTTAAAATACAAAGGCGATGTCGAAACGATTGAAAGTGAATTCGACAGCGAAACCGGAAATATTGCATTCCGCGCCAAATTCCCAAATCCTGATAAATTGCTAAAAAACGGTGAAACCGGAAAAGTGCAAATGACCGTTCCGCTTAAAAAAGCGCTGGTCATTCCGCAAAAAGCGACCTATGAAATCCAGGACAAATTTTATGTGTTTGTGGTTGGAAACGACAATGTCGTGCATTCAAAAAACATCACCATCACCAGTGAAATGCCCGATTTATACGTCATCGGGAGTGGTCTTTCAGCCAATGATAAAATCGTGCTCGAAGGCGTGCAGAATGTTAAAGACGACGATAAGATCAAATTCAAATTGGTATCGCCAAAACAAGCCATTTCCGAACTGAAATTAAACGCTGAATAGCGAACCTTAACACACAAACAAATGTTTAATAAATTCATACACAGGCCCGTACTGTCTATCGTAATCTCACTGATTATTGTATTTCTTGGTGCGCTGGCGATGACGAAATTACCGGTTACCCAATTCCCTTCAATCTCGCCGCCAAAGGTGAACATTACCGCAGAATATCCCGGAGCCAATGGCGAACTGATGACCAAAGCGGTGCTGATTCCGCTGGAACGCGCGATCAACGGCGTACCCGGAATGAAATATATGGCTTCCGATGCCGGAAACGACGGTGAAGCATCGATCCAGGTCGTTTTTAATCTTGGAACCGATCCAAACCAGGCATCGATCAACGTGCAAAACCGTGTGGCTTCGGTTGTAAACAAACTGCCACCGCTTGTCGTTCGTGAAGGGGTCAAAATCACACGTGAAGAATCGAGCATGCTGTTATACATCAACTTGTACAGCAAAGACCCAAAAATGGATGAAAAATTCCTGTTCAATTTTGCCGATATCAACATCTTATCAGAATTAAAAAGGGTCGACGGTGTTGGAGATGCCGACATCTTAGGAAACCGTGAATATGCGATGCGCGTTTGGCTGAAGCCGGACAGAATGCTCGCATACAAAATCTCTGCTGATGAAGTACTGAAAGCACTTGATGAGCAAAGCCTTGAAGCCTCGCCTGGAAAAACCGGGGAAAGCTCTGGAAAACGCACCGAAGCTTTTGAATACGTATTGAAATATCCGGGGCGTTTCAGCACCAAGGAAGGTTATGAAAACATCATCCTGAAATCGAGTGCCAACGGTGAATTGCTGCGTTTGAAAGATGTGGCGGACATTGAATTCGGAAGCTCGTTCTATGATATTTATTCGAACCTAAACGGACGTCCATCTGCCGCCATCGTTTTAAAACAATCTTATGGAAGCAACGCGAGCCAGGTAATCAAAGATGTAAAAGCGAAACTGGCCGAGATCAAATCGACTTCGTTTCCAAAAGGCGTGGATTATGAAATCAGTTACGACGTTTCGAAATTCCTCGATGCATCGATCGAAAAAGTAATCCACACCTTGGTTGAAGCGTTTATCCTTGTTGGAATCGTGGTGTTTTTATTCCTAGGTGATTGGCGTTCGACGTTGATTCCGGCCATTGCGGTTCCGGTTTCGCTGGTTGGAACTTTTGCTGTGATGTCGTTTTTCGGAATTACGCTGAATTTGATCTCTTTATTCGCACTTGTACTCGCCATTGGTATTGTCGTCGATAACGCGATTGTCGTCGTCGAGGCCGTCCATGCGAAAATGGAAGAAAAGAACCTGTCGCCGCTTTTGGCCACACAGGAAGCCATGCATGAGATCAGCGGTGCGATCATCGCGATTACATTTGTAATGACCGCAGTTTTTATTCCGGTGGCGTTTATGTCGGGTCCTGTTGGGATTTTCTACAGGCAGTTTTCGATCACGATGGCAACGGCAATCGTACTTTCGGGTGTTATCGCGTTGACGCTGACGCCTGCCCTTTGCGCGATCATGCTTAAAAACAACCACGGAAAAGAACGCAAGCAAACGCCTATGAATAAATTGCTTGACGGTTTCAATAATTGGTTTAACCGGATTTCAGGAAGATACCAGGGATTGCTGGGCAAAATAGTCAACAAAAGATCGGTTACTTTTATCATGCTGATTGTTTTTTGTGCCGGAATCGGACTTTTAAACGGCAGCCTGCCATCCGGATTTATTCCGAATGAAGACCAGGGAATGTTTTATGCAGTAATTCAAACGCCGCCAGGCTCTACACTGGAACGCACGAATCAGGTTGCACAAAGACTGCAGAAAATCGCGGAAAAAATTGACGGTGTAAAATCGGTTTCGTCACTTGCAGGTTATGAAATCCTGACCGAAGGAACCGGGGCGAACTCGGGAACCTGTCTGATCAATTTAAAAAGCTGGGAAGACCGCAAGCATTCTGTTGGCGACATTATGAAAGAACTCGAAGAAAAATCCAAAGACATTCAGGGCGCGACGATCGAATTCTTCCAGCCACCGGCCGTTCCAGGTTATGGCGCTGCGGGCGGATTTGAGTTGCGTTTGCTTGATAAAGCAGGATCGGGAGATTACAAAAAAATGGAAACCGTCAGCAAGGATTTTGTAAAAGAACTCAACAAACGTCCGGAATTGTCATCGGTATTTACGTTTTACAGCGCCAGTTTCCCGCAATACATGCTGAAGATCGACAATGACATTGCGCAGCAAAAAGGCGTCAGCATTGACAATGCGATGAATACGCTTTCGACTTTGGTCGGTAGTAATTACGAAACGAGCTTTATCAAATTCGACCGACAATATAAAGTAATGGTTCAGGCATTGCCGCAATATCGTGCCTTGCCGTCGGATATTTTGAATCTTTATGTGAAAAACGACCGTGATGAAATGGTGCCGTTCTCGGCTTTCATGAAAATGGAAAAAGTGTACGGTTTATCTGAAATCACGCGCCACAATATGTACAATGCTTCTGAAATCAGCGGATCTTCAGCGCCGGGTTACAGTAGCGGTTCAGCTATTGATGCCGTTGCAGAAGTGGCGAAAAAAACATTACCGAGAGGATTCGGTATCGACTGGGCCGGAATTTCTGCCGATGAAGTCGCCCGTGGAAACGAAGCGATTTACATTTTCTTAATCTGTCTGGCATTCGTTTACCTGATTCTTGCAGCACAATATGAAAGCTTCATACTTCCGTTTGCAGTAATCCTTTCGCTCCCGGCGGGAATTTTCGGAGCGTTTCTTTTACTGAAAATCTGCGGACTTGAAAATAACATTTACGCTCAGGTGGCAATGGTGATGCTGATTGGACTGCTTGGTAAAAATGCCGTACTGATTGTGGAGTTTGCCGTACAAAGGCACCGCGCCGGGGATTCGGTACGAACAGCAGCCATTGAAGGTTCAGCCGTAAGGTTCCGCCCTATTTTAATGACTTCGTTCGCGTTTATCGCCGGATTGATTCCGTTGGTTTTTGCATCTGGTCCGGGTGCCACAGGAAACCGTACAATTGGTTCTGCCGCTGCAGGCGGAATGCTCATTGGTACCATTTTCGGAGTTATAATTATTCCGGGACTGTATTATGTTTTTGCCAAAGTTTCAGAGCGCAACATCATCGTTCATGATGAAAACGAAAATCCATTAACCGAAGAAATCGATCACAATGTATAAATCCAAAATCAATCGATACTTGATTCCGCTTGGCATTTGCCTCGCGATCGCAAGCTGTAAAACCCCGCAAATTGCTGCGACAGGAACGAATACTGCCGTGCCGGAATCTTACAATACAAGTTCAGATACGACAAACATGGCGTCTGTGCAGTGGCGTAAATTCTTCACCGATAAAAATCTGGTCGACCTGATCGATACCGCTTTGAAGAACAACCAGGAATTGCAGATCACATTACAGGAACTGGAAATTGCTAAGAATGACATCCGTGTCAGGAAAGCCGATTTGCTTCCGACTTTAGGAATCCGTGCCGGAGCCGGAGTCGAAAAAGTAGGACGTTACACGAGCCAGGGCGCCGGTGATGCATCAACTGAAATTATGCCTGGCAAAGAAACGCCTGATCCGCTGACTGATTTCACGGTTGCCGCTTTCGCCAATTACGAAGTCGACATCTGGAAAAAACTGCACAATTCGAAAAAAGCTGCGGTTACCCGATATTTGTCAAGCATCGAGGGAAAGAATTTTGTGCTAACAAACCTGATTGCCGAAGTGGCGAATTCGTATTATGAATTGCAGGCTTTGGACAATCAAATGCTGATCGTAAAGCAAAACATCGACTTGCAGAAAAACGCACTTGAAATTGTAAAGGTGCAGAAAGAAGCGGCGCGTGCGACCGAACTTGCCGTTCAGAAATTCCAGGCGGAAGTGTTCAAATCGCAAAGCTTAGAGTTCGATATCGCACAGCAAATCAAAGAAACTGAAAACCGCATCAATTTCTTACTGGCGCGTTATCCGCAGGAAATTCCGAGAGATAAAGGGGAATTTTTGAGTTTGGTTCCAACGGCGATCCAATCGGGAATTCCGTCACAATTATTGGCAAATCGTCCTGATATCAAACAAGCTGAACTCGATCTGGCAGCAGCAAAACTCGATGTAAAAGTGGCGCATGCCGAGTTTTATCCAACATTGGGAATCTCAGCAGCCGTCGGTTACCAGGCATTCAAAACGTCTTATTTGTTTACGAATCCTGAATCGTTGTTGTACTCGCTTGCCGGAGATTTGGTAGCACCGTTGGTTAACCGAAACGCGATCAAAGCCGAATTCAAAAATGCAAACGCAAGGCAGATTCAGGCGATGGTGAATTATCAGCGTGTGGTTTTAAATGCGTACATCGAAGTGGCAAACCAGCTTTCGAATGTCGCCAATCTCGAAAAAAGCTATGACCTCAAATCAAAACAAGTCGATGCTTTGAACAAATCGATCGATGCTTCAAACGATTTGTTTCGTTCTGCACGGGTTGATTATTTTGAGGTTCTGATGACGCAGCGCGATGCATTGGAATCTAAATTAGAACTCATCGATACCAAAAAAGAACAGCTCAATGCGGTTGTAAATGTGTATAAAGGTTTGGGTGGCGGCTGGAAATAAGCCACCATTTTTAAAATGAATGAGCCGGGCAATTGTCCGGCTTTTTTTGTTTGATGAAAATCGAATCATTCAGGTAAATAAAAAATCAATTCAAAATATTATTTAATCTATTGATTTTTAGTAAATTGTGATGTGAAAATGATTAACATCAAATACGATGTACCATGAGAAAATTTTACTTTTTGCTGATTTTTATTGCTTATCAATCGAATGCCCAGATTGGCATCAACACTACTACCCCATTATCCACGCTTGACATCCGTGCAAACGATCCTGCGAATCCGACAAATGCGGATGGATTGTTGATTCCGAGGGTTGATTCATTTCCGTTTCCGTTTCCAAACGCTTCACAGCAAAGCATGATGGTTTATCTGACAACGCCTTTTGATGGCAATATTCCCGGATTTTATTTTTGGGATGCGACATACACGGGCTGGCTTCCCGTTGGTGGCCGAAACTGGAAACAGACAGGAAATAACGATGTGCTCACTACAGATTTCATTGGCAGCATCAATCAAAAGGACATCAACTTCAAAAGATACAATACCACTTCGGGCATCATTGGAGAATACAATACGGCTTTTGGCTTCAATTCTTTAAGCAACATCTGGCTGACCCATAATTACTGCACCGCGTTTGGAAGCTATGCCATGGCAGACCATCACGGGATGTGGAATACGGCTGTTGGGTACAACTCGCTTCGAAATTATGGTGACAGTTCCTACAATACCGCAATCGGCGTTGAATCGCAGGCAACAAACAATAATTTTGCAAATTACAACACATCTGTTGGCTATAAATCATTGTATGCATTGAATTATAACGGAAATGAAAATACCGTCGTTGGAAGTTTGGCACTTAGTAAATTTACAGGTGGCGACGGCAATGTAACTATCGGCAGCAAAGCAATGGAAAACCTGCAATACGGTGTTGAAAATACAATCATTGGCTATAAAGCGATGAATTTTGCAACCGGCGCATCTGGAATTACTGCTGTGGGTGCGCGCGCATTGGAACAAAATGTATATGGATCAAACAATACAGCCATCGGTTACGTTTCTTTAAACCTCAACAACGGCAGCAACAATACTGCAATTGGCTACCAGTCAATGTATTGGAACAGCGCCGGCAACGACAATACCGCAATCGGGGCAAATGCCATGTATAAATCGCTCGGAAGGGAAAATACGGCTGTTGGGAAAGACGCTTTATACACGAACGAAACCGGGAATTACAATACGGCTGTCGGGAAAGATGCCCTTTTTGCAAACAATTTCGGAACCGACAATACAGCCGTTGGAAATGGCGCACTGAAAAACAGCAATGCCAATGAAAATTCGGCATTTGGAAAAGATGCCCTTTTAAACAACGATTTTGGCACAAACAACAACGCTTTTGGATTTTCAAGCCTTTCGGACAATACTTCAGGAAACAATAATGTTTCGATGGGAAGTTACGCATTGGGACAAAACCAAACCGCATCCGGCAATACCGCTATAGGCAATTTCGCGCTGGCATATCATATTGATGGCGATGACAATACGGCCATTGGAAACAACGCTTTTTCAAGCAATGGCAACTATTCAAATTCAACGGCAATTGGCGCCAATAGTGACATTACGGCAAACAAACAAGTTAGGATCGGCGATGCGAATGTAACAAGCATCGGCGGTTTTTCAGATTGGACGAATGTTTCCGACGGGCGTTTTAAGATGGATGTTCAGGCAAATGTGCCCGGATTGAAGTTCATCAGTAAGCTGCGTCCGGTGACGTATCATTTGAACATGCAGGCAATTGATTCTTTTCGGAAGCATTCAAAAATTTCAGAAAACCGAAATGAGCTCCAAACCGGATTTATCGCGCAGGAAGTAGAAGAGGCGGCACTAAATTCCGGTTTTGATTTCAGCGGCGTCGACAAACCTAAAAACAGTTCCGATTATTACGGATTGCGTTATGCACAGTTCGTCGTTCCATTGGTAAAAGCCGTACAGGAACAGCAGCAGATCATTGAGCAGCAACGCTATGAAATTGAACAGTTGAAACAGCAGATCAATCAAAATGATTTCACGCAGCAAACCGTTTTAATGCGTTTAAATGCTTTAGAACAAAAAGCATCAAGAGATTAGAATCCTTTTTAAAGTTGACGGCCACAGCCGATTCGATCGGGAAGTACCTGTAAAATTCATAGAGATTAAGTCGAACGGAAAGTCCAGTAGGGCATCGTTGTACCGTTTACATTTTTCTGATGTTCGGAAAGAATCCGTTTGTCTGGCTTGTATCCGTAAAAAACCATTTTTATGTCATCGATCAATGATTTGGTCGACGAAAAATAACCGTGTCCCAAAAAATCGGTATCTACTTCAGACGCATCGATGGTTTCCAGGCCGTTGAGCAATTTCAGCCGCATTCCGCCCTGCCCGATCCTGTCATAACCAGACCGTAGCAAGTATGATGCCAAAAGCGCCTTGTCTTTATCTGAAGCATACAACGTAAATCTTGACTTGCCGCAAAGGGTATTGAATTTTTGGGTAAACAGGTCGGCATCGACATCCGGAGCAGCAAAAATTACTTCGGGGATTTTTATATCAGGAAGCTTGTTTTCAAGGCACAATTCGAACAAGGCATGCGTAAGCAAAAGATTTCCCATGCTGTGCGCAATGATAAAAACCTTTTTTGCCTGCGATTGCAAAAGGATGTTTAAATATTGTTTGAAATAAAATGCCGATGCTTCGGCGCTGGCTACATCGGCATCATAAGAAGCCGTAATTCCCCTTGAAGGCCAGGAGAAGCAAGTCACTGCACCTTTAAAATTAAGGTCGAACCCCAATTGTGCCGAGCGGTACATGGCTTCATCAAACGATACATTGTAACCGTGGATGAACAACAAAATATCTTCTTCGTCAGATTGTAAGACGGCTTCATTTAGATGGGTTGCAAATTTGATTTCATCCTGCAGTTCATTAGACAAAATGGTAAAATAACGTTTGGGGCTTTCTCCGTAAATGAGTTTTGTAAACCAGTTTGGTCGTGGTATTTCGCCCACTTCCCGTGCATCGGGAATGCTGACTTTGCAAATTCCGGTGTGCAGTTTTGAGTCCCTTTCCTTACCGAATAGAATTGGCACAGCCGAATCATTTTTGCGTGATGTTCCATAAAATACCGGAAATTCGAGGTATTTTTTTTCGTTTTTTTTATCAAGGCGATCGGTAGTGATCTTTGGCGGAATATAACTTTTCCTGGGTAGTTCCCAATTTATAGTATTGCCGCTGCCTTCCGAAGTTCCATCGGCGCCTGCAGGCATGTTGATACTGAAATCTGTATCAAAATCGAGATTTGGCTTCATCTCATTTGCGTCAAAATCAAATGCATCATCGGATAATTCCGGAAAGATGATTTCTTTATGAATACTGATTTTAATTGCCGAACCCGGAAATTGCGAATCCAGGAATTCATGAAGTTCTTTTTGATTGATTTCAGATCGCGAACCATAAAATCGTGTAAACAATTGCTGAAGATCGGATGGTGCCATAAAACCGGCATCCGGCTTTTTATTCCAGACAATGAGTACTTCTTTGTACAGATAACCGCCTTTGTTTCCTTCAGTAAAATGGCAGGTAAAAACCGCTTCAAACTTGTTACTTTTAATGTTGATATCGAATGAATTTTCCATATAATAAAAGATTACTAATTTTTAAATGAGTTATTGCAGCACTTTTGAGGCATCTACATAAGCAACATTTCTTTTGATGCGCGTTCGGTTGAATTCAGAAATTACCCAATTCAGCGGATATGGCGTAGCATCGTCTTCTTTCACATAAATGGGCTGGCTCTTTTCCTGCCTGTTGTTTTTCATTGGAAGGTTCAGCTTAAGATACGGCTCTTTTGCAGCGGCAAATTTCCATTGGTTCATAAAACGCTCCAAACGTTGGTTGCCCATATCGGTTTGGCCACCATAAGTTCCCAGAACAGTAAGCAGCGGCGCAGCCAGATCATTTACCAGCGGATGCAGTGAATTGCTTTTTTCTTCCTGTTTTTTAATTACTTTCTGTACCGGTTCTAGTGGTCCATTCGACAAATAGAGTACTTTGAACTTCAGTTTGTTTTTAAATTTTGAAAGCGTGTCGGTAGTATCATTCATCCTGTGGTCAATATGCTGCAAGAGTTCGAGTGTGATTCCGCCGCCGCTGTTGTCGAAATAGCCGCCGTCTACCAAATAGCTTCCGTTAATATTGCCTGCCGGTGACAAATATGGAAATCTCGCGCCTATGACCGCGGCCGTACTGAGTTTCATGTGCCGGGTATGCGTGGTATCCGAAAGGTTAATTAAGGAGAGTATGTCCTGCCTTCCGGTAAATTCGCTGTTCACTTTTACATTGCTGACAATTCCTGGCAATCCGGTTTTCAAATTGGTCGCATTGATGAAAAGCATCGGCAGTGTGCCGTCATAATTAAAGATCGAATCGACCGGCTTGGCAAAAGATTGGTTGATAAGGCTGCTTTCGGAAATTTCCTGCATTGATTTCTCTAATGCTGCGGCGCGGTCATCCATCCGAAACGGAATTAAATGCCTGAACAGATCCGGCCCGAGATAATGTGCGATCGTTGAAGTCAGAAAATCACCTTCAAAAAAATCATCCGTGTTTTTAGTGTAGTCTACTGCTTTTCGTTTAATAAGATTTTCATTTAAGAGGCTGTAAAATGCGGCATTTCCAACCGATCCGCCGGAAGCACCCGCAAGGCTCAGTAAATGATTTGAAAAAGGATCGTCTTCAGAAGATTCCGTTTGCAGCTTTGACAACACCGAAGCAACCCAATAACCTGCGCGTGAAGCACCACCATCGGCTATAACCAAATACACCGTGTAACTGCCGCTGCTTTGAATGCGTTTATTTCTGGCATTATTGGCGAGCCATTTGTCGATATAAGCATCTACATTCGGGCGTTCTTCATATTTGTTTTTAAAATCCTCTTTACCCAGGCGCACTTCATAAGGGTCGAACCACCAACCCACCAGTACCATAAGGATAAATATCGGAATGCCAAATCGAACCTCGTATGCAATGGTTTTTGATTTGACCAGGCAAATGATGCCGACCCATATGGCAAAGGCCAACAAAACGCATCCCAAAGCCCCGAATATTTTTGCAAAACCGATCGAAAATACAATGGTACAAAATAGCACAAATGCAACTACAGCGGTTAAATTATAGAACGATTTCCAGCGGCTCCCTGTTTGGCTTGATATCGTTCCGTTATCAATGCTTTTTCTCCGCCAGCGCAGGAACCATATAAACCCGATTTGTATCAGGAAATAACAAACGCAAACTGCAAACCAGGTGCTTAAATGCCTTGGAAGTCCGTCATTGTTGTGATCTGTAATAAAAATGGAATGCAGGAAAACAATGTAGCCAATGCCAAGAACGGCAGTAATTGCGATAAGCGATTTGTTTCGCGTCGCAAAAGAACGATTTACCAAATAGTAATACCCATTGTGGGCTATGAACAAGGCAATCAAAAAATAACTGAAATACTGGTGCTGCTTTAACGCAAATTCTACAGTAGGCATATTGATTGCTGCAAGCTGGATCGTAACGGCCACATTGTATCCGATAAGCCTCGGGAAATGCGTATAAATCCTCGGATGCTGCGGCTGGTGCCGATCAGTATACGTATCTGATACCAGCCTGGAGCTAAACCACGAAACGAGTATCCATAAAATAAGGCTCACATTGGTAAAAAATAGAGCAGCCGGTTGCTCGCCAGCCTGCATCAGCATGTCCTGGCCCATTGACAATTTTATGATGATGACATAATAAATCGCGAGGAACACAATCCCAGGCATAAAAAGGTATAGCGGCCTTATGAAAACACCTATTTTCACCATTGCCAAAATTAATTTTTCTGTAAATTTCTTGAACATATATATTTTTTTAAATGGTTTGATGCATGGTACAACCAACTCTCTGAATTGCAGCAATGCAATCCAAAAAATCCAGGCTTAAGCAAAAAATGCTACACGAATTTGGGCACGTGTTAAAAATGAAAACGGATATTCAGCTGAATACAAGCAAGAGCACTTGCGGCCAAATGGAAAGTTCATGATCTTAAACTTTCGCTAATCCGGTAATAGTGTGGTATTTATAACAGATGTAAAATCTGTTACGAATATAAATAAAATAATATTATTTCAATAAATATTAAAGTAAAACTGTTAATTTAAGTTAAAAATAAAGTAAAATCCTATATAATTTTACATTTTGAATTCATTAAAGGTTTTCGAAGTCAGTACATTTTTTTTTGTAAAATTCGGTTTTGTATTGCTTACTAAACGAGGTAGAAGCTGCTGTATTTTTAGCTATTTTTGCATTTCAAATCACTACAAATGGCACGTCCAAAAATAGAAAATGACTTACCAAAGGCAAAAATCAACGCCTATTCCCTAAAAAAAGCATGGCAATTGTTCAGTTACGGAAAAAACCACCGCTGGAAATTCTATGTCGGGTTGCTTTTTTTATTACTGACCAGCGGCACTGCCCTCGCCTTTCCAAAACTCATCGGGTTATTGGTTGATTGTGCAAAAAATAAAGATTTACATCAGGCCAATTATTTGTCTTTAATGCTTGTTGGCATACTGATCTTACAATCGGTTTTTTCATTTTTCAGATTGTCGCTGTTCATCAATTTTACAGAAAATACGCTTGCAAATATTCGCCTCGCGCTGTATTCAAACCTGATCAAACTGCCCATGACATTCTTTTCGCAAAAGCGCGTAGGTGAACTCAACAGCAGGCTCAGCTCAGACATTGCACAAATCCAGGATACGTTAACGACAACGATCGCCGAATTTTTAAGGCAGTTTATTCTGATCATTGGCGGCGTGGTTTTTCTGGCGGTCATCAGCATCAAACTAACATTGATGATGCTTTCGATTGTGCCGTTGGTTGCCGTTGCGGCTGTGATTTTTGGGCGTTTCATCAGGAAATATTCGAAGAAAACCCAGGATACGATCGCAGAAAGCCAGGTGATTGTCGAAGAAACGCTGCAAGGAATCAGCAATGTAAAGGCGTTTGCCAACGAATGGTACGAAATTGCGCGCTATTCGGCCAAGATCAAAGAGATCGTGAAAATCGCGATCAAGGGCGGGCAATACCGCGGTTATTTTGCGTCGATTATTATTTTGTGCCTTTTTGGATCGATCGTCGCCGTGGTTTGGTTTGGCGTCACGTTGATCATTTCAGGTGATATGAAAGATGTCGGGCAACTGATTTCATTTGTATTGTATTCGATATTCGTTGGCGCTTCTTTTGGCGGGATTGCCGAATTGTATGCCCAGATCCAAAAAGCCATCGGCGCGACCGAACGTGTTTTCGAATTGCTTGACGAACAGCCCGAAAACATCAACAGCATCCAGAAATCGCAAACGCAAAAATTAAAAGGCGAAGTCGAATTTAAAAACGTCGCTTTCAGTTATCCGTCAAGGAAAGAAATACAGGTACTGAACAATGTGAGTTTCTCTGCCGGATTCGGACAAAAAGTAGCATTGGTTGGTCCGAGTGGCGCAGGAAAATCAACAATTTCTTCGTTGCTTTTGCGCTTTTACGATATCGATTCGGGTGAAATATTAATTGACGGAAAGAACATTTTCGATTACGAACTCGAAGACCTTCGCGGCAACATGAGCATCGTTCCGCAGGACGTGATTTTATTTGGCGGAAGCATCCGTGAAAACATCGCCTATGGAAAACCCGATGCGACGGAAGAAGAAATATTCCGCGCCGCCAAACAAGCCAATGCACTGAATTTCATCAACGGATTTCCTGAAAAATTTGAAACGCTCGTTGGCGAACGCGGTATTAAACTATCGGGTGGACAACGCCAACGCATTGCGATTGCACGTGCATTGCTTAAAAATCCGGCAATATTGATTTTGGACGAAGCCACTTCTTCCCTCGACAGCGAAAGCGAAAAACTCGTTCAGGAAGCACTCGAGATTTTGATGGAAGGAAGAACCAGCATCATCATTGCGCACCGGCTTTCTACCATTCGCAAGGCAGATAAAATCCTGGTACTCGACAAAGGAACGATCATCGAAGAAGGCACGCACAATGAGCTCCTGGAAATCGAAAACGGATTGTATAAGAACCTGAGCAGCCTGCAGTTTTCCAACTCCTAAAAAAAAGCCGCTTCAAACAGAGCGGCTTTTTTATTTATCGTTTTAATGAAAAGTGTGATTGGAATTTCTTTTTCACATTGTTTTCTGTGTATTCCATGACAAACCAATAATCGTCTGCCGGCAGCAGTTTTCCATCGTAAGTGCCGTCCCAATCCTTATTCTGGAGGTTGATGATCTTCATGAGTTTTCCGTAACGGTCGAAGATTTTTAACGTCGCCGTCGGGTCAGATTCCATTTCCGGAATCGTCCAGATGTCATTGTAACCGTCGCCGTTTGGCGTAAAGAATTTCAGGTATCCGATAATGGAGAATGGTTCGCTCAAATCGGTACAACCGCTTTCGTCCCTGATTTTAATCGTATGCGCACCTGATCCCACATTTAGGAATACATTTGAAACCTGGAAAGGTCCAAAATCAAGTTGGTACTCATAAATCCCGTCACCAACCACCAAAACGGTAATATCCTGGCCTTCAACGAAAGCCGTATTTCCGTTTATAGTGATTGATTCACCAATGAATGAACTGGTTACCACTGCAGTGGCAGGTTCAGACAAACAGCCTGTTGCCCTATTTTTCGCGACAACAGCATACCTTCCGGCTTTCATGGCTGTGTGCGTATTTCTGGTTTCTCCCGATAAAATTTCGCCGTCCAAAGTCCATTCAAAATCATAATTGACATTGTCGAGACCAGCATTCAAAACATAATTTCTTTCCACCTGATTGACAGATTGCCTGATGCAGATGATGCCATCCGAAAGGCTTACAACGGGCCGCGATTTTACAGAAACCACTATTCTGGCACGTGCACTCTCACAACCTGCAATGGTTTGAGAAACATAAAAAACCTGATCTCCGGCAACATCTGTCAAAGGCAAGGGCGCGCCTGGCAATGCGATGCCTCCAGTTTGATTGGCATACCAGTTTAAAGTACCTCCGGACACGGTAGTCGCTGTTAAAATCGAAGCCATTTCATATTGACAATATACCACGGGCACCACTGTCGGCAATGCAGAAGCCCGTACCATAATGGTTATTGGTGTTCTTAAACTTTCACAGCCATTTACCGTTTGGGAAACATAATACGTCGTATTCCCGGCTGTCGCAGTCAAAGGCGTTGGCGCATTTGCCAAAGGCGTTTGAGCCGGATTGTTGGTAGTGTACCAATTTAAGGTTGCCCCAACTGTAGCGTTCGCTGTTAAAGCCGTTGCTGTTTCGCCACTGCAATAGACTATCGGAGTTGTTACTGCCGGTGCCAATGGTTTTTGGATGATTTCAACAGGAATCGCCACCCGTGCGCTTTCACATCCGCTTACAGTCTGAGACACATAATAATTCGTAATTCCGTAATTTGCCGCCGATGGTGTTGGCGGGTTTATAGAAGCGGTTCCGTTTACGGCATTGGTTCCGTACCAGTTTAATGTCGCGCCAGCAGCTGCCGTAGCTGTCAATGCAACTGTCACCGAACCCTGGCAATACACAACTGGCAAAACCGATGGCGCTAAAGGGGTTGGTTTTATCGTCACGACAATCGCTACCCGGTTGCTTTCACAACCATCAAGCGTTTGCGAAACGTAATAATTTCTAACGCCTGCTACGCTTGAAGAAGGATTTGGTGCTGTTGCCGATGCTGTTCCGCCCGTCGCATTTATCCCGTACCAATTGAGTGTTGCCCCAGGCGATGGAATTGCTGATAATATACTGGTGGATTCATTCTGGCAATAGCTGAATGTTGCTGTAACGGCCGGTACTGCTGTAGCTGCAAAAACATCCACAACGATGGCAACACGATCGCTTTCGCAGCCGCTTACCGTTTGTGAAACATAATACGTGGTGCTTCCTGCTGTTGCAGTTAGCGGAATAGTCGCTATATCGGTATCCGTTCCGCCGGTGGCAGCCGTTCCGTACCAATTTAAGGAAGCTCCGGGTAAAGCAGTCGCCGACAATGCCGATGCTGTTGCTCCGAGGCAATAAGCCACTGGAGTGACCGGCACAGGCGGTAATATGGGCAAGCCCACAAAAACGCGAATCAGGGCACGCGGGCTTTCACAGCCGTTTATAGTTTGTGAAACATAATAATCTGTAGTTCCTGTTATCGCGGTTTGCGGTGTTGGGATAATCGTTGAAGCCGTTCCTCCTGTCGCGTTGTTTCCATACCAGTTTAAAGTTGCCCCAGTTAATGGAGTGGCGATTAATGGCAATGGCGTAGCGCCTTCACAATACCTTACCGGAGAAGTTACAATCGGTGCTGCCGGGATTTCATTCACGACAACCGTAATAAAAACCCTTAAACTTTCGCAACCCGAAACGCTTTGGGAAACATAATACCGGAAAGTTCCCGGTACTGCTGTTGAAGGTGTTGGCGCCGGGATTTCGGTTCCGCCAGTCGCGCTTGTGCCATACCAATGAAGCACCGCTCCGGATAAAGGCGTCGCGGTAAGTGTGGAAGCCGTTTCGTTTTTGCAATATACAAATGGTGTTGTAGGAACAGTTGGCGCAATCGCAGCAACATTGACCTGCACTACAATAGCCGATCTTAGACTTTCGCAACCGCCCAAAGTTTGTGATACATAATAAGTAACATTTCCAGGTACAGAAGTTACTGGAGTTGGCGCTGTTGCAGATGCCGTTCCGCCTGTAGGATTGGTTCCGTACCAATTGAGTGTGGCACCAGGTAAAGACGTCGCCTGCAATTGTGAAGGCGTTTCGTCGCGACAGTAAATTACGGGAGTTGTTACGATGGGTGCTGTAATGGCTGCACTGATTGTAACGGCTGCTGAGAGATTTACAACAGCAGTACATGGCGTTGGCAGGTAAGAATATTGGAAACCATCAATCCAGGCCGATCCTGCGATTCTTGTAATGGTGAGTTTATTGGTTGCCACAGCCGTCGTAAAAACAATCCGTTGCAAAACACCTATCGTTCCTGAATTGAATGTTTGCGTGGCTGTTCCATCGGTGATGCTGAGCTGGCAGGTGTTGACGTTTCTTGCAAGGCTGATTGTGATCGCAGTTCCGGCCGGAACTTGATGCTGCAAAGAAACCACCATAGTAGCATTGGTACCATTCATGGAAGCTGAATTGGCAACGGTTGCAGTCGTACCGGCAGCAGCAATGGCTCCAATCGCGTTAAGCGGGTTTTCTCCTCCGGAAACACTCAGTGCACGGCCAGTCACCGCAGCAGCACTGGCAGTAACTCCGGTAGCATGCAATGTGGTTGTCGCGGTAATATTGGGTACGGTAACATCAATTGTTCCGGTAGCATTAAGCGTTGTTGTTTGTGCCGGTAAAACGCCATTAATGGTATAAGAAACTACTGCATTTGGTGTTCCGGTCAATGTATAAATTGCTGATCCGCTACTGCAAGTCGAATTGTTGCTGGTTAGATTTGTCAAAACCGGTAGCGTTTCTGTCAAAATAACCGGGCCGATGGGCGTCGCACAATCCGTAAAAGAGGTAAGAATGTTGGAATAAGTGCCTGCAGACAATCCTGAAATAATAATCTTACCGAGGTAGTTGCTTCGTAAAGTAACCGCTACCGGCGTGCTACCCTGAAGGTAAGTTATGTTGTAAAATTTGTTTCGTTCAAATCCGGTTAGTGTGATATAACCATCTGCAGCACCGCAAACTGTTGGGTTCGCTTTGGTAGCTTCTGGACAAACAACAGTACAATCGGTTGTTCCGGTGCCTCCGTTTTGCTGCATCGAAATGTATCCGCTTGCGCCTTCATAATTGGTTACCAACAATAAATAATATTCTCCTGCATGTGCATTCGGAATATTGGCTGTTTCCTGGCTTGCCAATGAAAAGCTGCAATCGACGAGATTTCCGACAAGGTTTCCGCATCCGGCAACGTCATCTGCATAAGGCCCCCATAAGGCAAAATCCACATCGATCTGCGTTCCGGTTCCATTGGGTCCACTTGACTGTTTGATGACCAATTGTAACGGGCCGTCATCTGCAATTTTAATGGTATGCCAAACCGGGTTTGGTGCTTCCAGCAAACAGGTGCTTCCCGTAACGGTTCCTGAGGAATTCGGAACGCAGTCATTTGAAGTCACATTTGGAAATGGCACTGAGGTATCAGCACAAAATTTCGTACCGCTTTCACAAAAAGAATTTAAAGGCAGGGCTTCATTAATTCCAGGCGTTGTCGAAAGAGAAATGGCTGCTGCCCAGCCTAAAAACTGTCCGGAATTGTCACTTTGAAAACTGATGGTCAGGCAACCATTAGGATCGCTTGACCTGATAACACCTCCCAAGCACGACATGGGCGAAACGGCGCCGTATACTCCTATTATTTCACCATCTGTACCATCGCCTTCGTAAATGGTAAATACATCCCTTGGGAAGGCATCGGTACTGTACGCGCTAAAATCAAGGGTTACATAAGTTCCCGGAATAGCCGGGCAAAAAGTGATCGTATAATCTTCATTTGCCAAATAATTTCCTGTAGGGCCACCAAAATCGTAGAACATACCAGTACTTACTGTAAACGTACCATTCTGCATATTGTAAACCTGCGCCTGCCCAACGGCAGCAAACAGCAATAAAAAAAGTAGGATTTTTTTCATGAGATCTATTTTAGGGGTTCAATAGATATAAGGTAATCGGTGTTGTCAACCCTGTATACAAGCTTGTTTTTGCACACCATGTCGAACTGGTATTTCAGGGCATTGAAATTTTCAGGATCGAAATTTTTGTCTCTTTTTAGGTTTGGATTGTATTTGTCAAGCAATTCAAGCGAGGAAAGCAATTTAAACTTTTTGCCGCGGTGTTCAGGCATATTTTGGATGGAAATCCGGTTAAAAAAATCAGTGATCAAAGGCAATCTTTTTGACGAAGATTTGAAAACCAGCGCGTCGGCCTGATCCGCAAACACTTCATTGATGTATTGCTCTATTTTTTGTTTGCTGTAAAGTGGTTGCTTCTGAAGGGCAATTGTTGTAAAAGAACACAACAACAAAAACGACAACGACGCAACAGTATTAAGAAAGGGGTTTTTCATAATAAGGCAGGTTTTGGATATAAATTCGGGGTGGAAAATATCATCGGGCGATGATAAATAAGAATATTAGGCGATTCTCATCACGATTTAAGTAGGTTTGCTTCATAATTTGGGTTATAAATGTGGTGCAATATAAAAACTTTTAGGATATGTTTTAACATATTGGTTAAGTTTATGCTACCAAATGACTGAAAAACTGGTATATAGCATCAAAAAATCGGTAAAAAACACAAAAAAGCCTGTAAGTTTTAAACCAACAGGCTTCAATTTTTATAAAAACAAAGCTTTCTAATATTAATTTTTGCCTTTTCTACGGTTTCTTTCGGTCTTGATCAGTGTCAATTCGCGGCTGGTTTGCCCGGCAACTGAAGTGTTTTCTTCTGCACGGCGAATCAAATACGGCATCACATCGCGAACAGGTCCAAAAGGCAAATATTTCGCCACATTGTATTCGTGTGCAGCCAAATTATAACTGATGTTGTCACTCATGCCGTACAATTGCCCGAACCAAATGCGGTCGTCGCTTTTAGAAATGCTGCGTTCGTTCATAAAATCCATCAATTTATAAGAGCTCAATTCGTTGTGTGTTCCTGCGAAAATCGACATCTTATCCAGATTCTCAATCATGTAATGTACCGCTGCATCATAATTCTCATCGGTCGCTTCTTTCGAATGGCAAATCGGCGACGGATAACCTTTTTCGTCGGCGCGTTTGATTTCTTTTTCCATGTAAGCGCCGCGAACGAGTTTCATTCCGATGTAAAAACCTTGAGCTTTTGCCTGTTCGTGCAATTTTTTCAGATAGTCCAAACGGTCGTGGCGGTACATTTGAAGCGTATTGAAAACAATCGGTTTCTCTTGATTGTATTTGAGCATCATTTCAGCTACTAAATCGTCGGCCGCATCCTGCATCCAGCTTTCCTCGCCGTCAATCAGCAATGCCACATCGGAATCATGTGCAGCTTTGCATACGGTATCGAAACGCTCCACTACCCGATTCCATTCTGCCTGCTCTTCGGGAGTCAGCTTTTGGTTTTCACCGAGTTTTTCATACAAATAAAAACGTCCGAAACCTGTTGGCTTAAAAACCGCAAACGGAATCGCTTTTCTTTCTTTAGCAAACTCGATGGTTTTTAAAGTCATTTCTAACGCGGCATCAAACTGTTCCTCTTCTTCTTTGCCTTCGACTGAATAATCCAATACCGAAGAAACGCCTTTGGTAAACATTTTATCAACAACACTCAAGCAATCGATTTCATTAACACCGCCGCAAAAATGGTCAAAAACAGTCGCGCGAATCAAACCTTCCACCGGCAAATGCGCCTTGATTGCAAAATTGGTTACCGCAGTTCCGATGCGCACCAACGGCTGGCTGTCGATCAATTTAAAAAGGAAATAAGCGCGATCAAGTTCGGTATCGCTTTTTAAAGAAAAGGCCACTTTGGTATTGTCGAATATTTTTTCCATATCGTTTTTAATGATTGTGCAAATATAAAAGTTAGTTTTCCATGATTTGACGAATTTTAAAAAATAATGCCTGTATTTTTGCGAATATTGTCAGAAAAAAAATTGTGAATTCGTGGCACGACAATTTATTAATGACTTATTTTGCACCATCAATTTCACAAAACCGATTTTAATGAGTTTTATCCAGGCAAACGGCTATCCTATATATTGTAATGAATTGGCGTATGAATCGCTGAACAAATACTTATCTGAAAATAAATATTCGTCCATTTTCATCATTGTTGATACGCATTCGAACGAATTTTGCCTGCCGAATTTTTTGTCAAATCTCGCTACTGAAACCACAATTGAAATCGTCGAATTCGATTCGGGCGAAAGCTCTAAAAACATCGAAACCTGTGTAGAAATCTGGAAAGTGCTGACAGAGCTTGGTGCCGACAGAAAAAGTCTAATCGTTAATGTTGGCGGTGGCGTAGTTACGGATTTGGGCGGATTTGTCGCTTCAACCTTCAAGCGCGGCATCGATTTTATCAATGTTCCAACGACTTTACTAGCAATGGTTGACGCATCGGTTGGTGGAAAAAACGGTGTTGATTTGGGCCATTTAAAAAACCAGATCGGCGTGATCAATGTCCCGAAAATGGTTTTGATTGACACGTCGTATTTAGAAACGCTTCCGCAGAATGAAATGCGCTCCGGATTGGCCGAAATGCTGAAACACGGATTGATTTACGACAAACATTACTGGGAACAATTCCTGGATTTGAGTTCGATTGATTTTGCCGATTTTGATGATCTGATCTTAAAATCGATTGAAATCAAGAATAACATTGTTTTGCAGGATCCGACCGAAAACGGCATCCGCAAAGCATTGAATTTCGGACATACGCTTGGCCATGCGATTGAAGGCTATTTTCTCGAAAGCGAAACCAAAACGACTTTGCTTCATGGCGAAGCGATTGCAGCCGGAATGATACTCGAAGCGCACGTTTCAATGGCTAAAAACCTGATTTCATCTGACGAATATGCGCAGATCAAAAGCGGCATCAAAAATATTTTCGACGACATTATTTTTGAAGAAAACGACCTGTCGCCGATTCTCGATTTGCTGATCCATGACAAGAAAAATGAGTACGGAAGCATCCAATTTGCACTGCTTGATGGCATCGGAAACATCAAAATCAATCAAACAGTTGAAAATGAATGGATTGAAAATGCCTTCAAAGATTACAAATCTTAATATATTTTTAATAAAAAGCATTGCGATTCGCATATAAATTTTTTTACATTTGCCTTCAATGAGAAGAAATCAAAATAGCAATACATACGCTTTTCGCGGAAGCAAAATCAATCAATCGTTCTTTAGGTTATTGAAGCGTATTTTTGCCGTAAAAGGAATCTTGGATTTTGAAATTCTCCCCCATTCCAGTAATTTTCACGAGAAACTTCCGATCATTTATGCGAATATACGGGTTTGAACATTAGATCAATTTCATCCAAATTTTTCTAATCTCAAACAATTCCAATAAATGAACACAAAATATTTCGACCTGATCAACCAGACTTTTTACTTTCCACAGGAAGAATTTACGCTTAACAAAGACAATTTGCAGTTCCACAACATCGACCTGATGAAACTCGTTGAAGAATACGGAACGCCTTTGAAATTTACGTATTTGCCTGCCATCACGAACAACATCAACCGCGCTAAAAACTGGTTTCGCAAGGCAATGGAAAAGAACAAATACGAAGGAAAATATTACTATTGCTACTGTACGAAAAGCTCTCATTTTGAATATATTATGAATGAGGCTTTCAAGAATAACATTCATATCGAAACGTCTTCGGCATTCGACATTAACATTGTTGAAAATTTGCTTGAAAACGGCAAGATCAACAAAAGCACGTATGTCATTTGCAACGGATTCAAACGCGACCAGTACATTACAAATATTGCGCGTTTGATCAACAACGGCCACAAAAATGCCATTCCGATCATCGATAATTTTGAAGAGCTCGATTTGCTGCAGGCGGAAATTAAAGGGAAATTCAAAATCGGAATCCGGATTGCCGCAGAAGAAGAACCGAAATTTGAATTTTATACGTCAAGGCTCGGAATCGGATACAAAAACATCGTCAGCTTTTACAAGAAACAGATTCAGGAAAACCCGAATCTTGAACTGAAAATGCTGCACTTTTTTATCAACACCGGAATCAACGATACGTCATATTATTGGAACGAATTGGTCAAATGTATCAAAGTCTACATTGCCCTGAAAAAAGAATGCCCAACGCTTGACGGACTCAATATTGGCGGTGGTTTTCCAATTAAAAATTCCCTGGCTTTCGAGTACGATTACCAGTACATGATCGACGAAATCCTGAACCAGATCAAGATCGCTTGTGAAGAAGCGGAAGTGGATACGCCAAATATATTCACCGAATTCGGGTCGTTTACCGTTGGCGAAAGCGGCGGCGCGATTTACCAGGTTTTGTACCAAAAACAGCAAAACGACAGGGAAAAATGGAACATGATCGACTCGTCTTTCATCACGACTTTGCCTGATACGTGGGCGATCAACAAGCGTTTTATCATGTTGGCGATCAACCGTTGGAACGATCAGTACGAACGTGTTTTATTGGGCGGAATGACCTGCGACAGCGACGATTATTACAACTCGGAGCAGAATATGAATGCGATTTACCTGCCAAAATACAACAAGGAAAAACCTTTATACATTGGATTTTTCAACACCGGCGCTTATCAGGAAACCATTGGCGGTTATGGCGGATTGCACCACTGTTTGATTCCGCAGCCGAAGCACATCCTGATCGATCGCGACGAAAATGGGATTTTGGCTACAGAAGTCTTTTCTGAACAACAAACTTCAGAAGATGTGCTAAAAATATTAGGTTACACCAAAAAATAAATTATTTTTGAATATAAATAAACAAGACAACAAATCAAATGAGCAAAGGACCAATTAGCCAGTTTATTGAGAAGTATTACCTGCATTTCAATTCTGCGACTGTTGTTGACGCGGCAAAAGCCTACGAGCAGCAACTACAAAACGGTGCCAAAATGATGGTGACTTTAGCCGGCGCGATGAGTACGGCTGAGATTGGAAAAATTTTCGCAGAAATGATCCGCCAGGACAAAGTGCAGATCATTTCGTGTACAGGTGCAAACCTTGAAGAAGACATTATGAACCTTGTGGCGCACTCACATTACGAGCGCGTGCCAAATTACCGCGACTTAACGCCGCAACAGGAATGGGATTTATTGGAACGCGGACTGAACCGTGTCACTGATACCTGTATTCCGGAACACGAAGCATTCCGTCGTTTGCAAAAGCACATTTACAAAATCTGGAAAGATGCCGATGACAGCGGCGAACGTTTTTTACCACATGAATTCATGTACAAAATGTTGCTTTCAGGCGTTTTGGAAGAATATTACGAAATTGACCTCAAAGACAGCTGGATGTATGCTGCAGCAGAAAAAAACCTGCCAATTATCGTTCCAGGCTGGGAAGACAGTACGATGGGGAACATTTTCGCATCATACGTCATCAAAGGCGAATTGAAAGCGTCAACGATGAAATCCGGAATTGAATACATGACGTTCCTTGCGGATTGGTATTCCAAAAACAGCAGCAATGGCGTTGGTTTTTTCCAGATTGGCGGCGGAATCGCAGGAGATTTCCCAATTTGCGTGGTGCCGATGTTGTACCAGGATATGGAAATGCACGATGTGCCGTTCTGGAGTTATTTCTGCCAGATTTCAGATTCAACGACCAGCTACGGTTCTTATTCGGGCGCAGTACCGAACGAGAAAATTACCTGGGGAAAACTCGACATCAATACCCCGAAATTTGTGATCGAATCGGATGCAACGATCGTTGCGCCTCTAATTTTTGCTTACCTACTAGATTTATAATAAGATATGAAAAGAATTATTGTTGATTATTCAAAACTGACCAATGAAATCCTAAACCTTTTGGTCGAACGATTTCCTGACGGATATGATGATTCCAATATTATCCGCTTCAGGAATGCGCAAAACGAATTGATCGAAGCCGTGGAAGTGCGTACGGAAGACACGATTTACCTGGTGAAAGTCAGTACCAAACTCGCCAGCAGGCTCGAAAATTTCGACGACGATGAAGATCTTGACGACGTGGTTGAACCAATCGATGCAATCAAAGGAATCGACCTCGACGACGAAGATGCAGTTGATGACGACGAAGAAGAGGTCGATGTAACCAAAGATCCGGGCGGATCGGACAGCGACGGAGACGATGACGACGATGACGATGATTTCGACGAACCGTCAGACAACAATGACGAAGACGAAGATGACGAAGACGACAGATAGAAATGATACAAAAAAGGAACTCTAAAATGGGTTCCTTTTTTTATTTTAAAACTGTAAATTTATAAAAAGCCAATCATGATTGCCTCCTTTCCTCCTATCGTCAACGATCAAACTGAAACTTTAATCCTCGGAACAATGCCCGGCGCAATGTCGCTCGAAAAGCAGGAATATTATGCATATCCGCAAAACCAGTTCTGGAAAATCATGTATACTTTATTTGCAGCACTTCCGGCTTCAGCTATTTTTTCAGAGAAAATAAAACTGCTGCAGGACAACAAAATCGGGCTCTGGGATGTTTTGGCGAATTGTGAACGCAAAGGAAGTTTAGACACCCACATTAAAAACCACACAGAAAACGACATCGAAAAACTGTTAAAACAACATCCGAAAATCAAAACAATTTTATTCAACGGAAAAGAAAGCTACAAGTATTTCGACAGGAAATTCAGGCATATAGAAGGAATTAGGTACCATGTCATGCCATCAACAAGCCCCGCAAATACGGTTTCGTTTGACAAAAAACTTGAAGCGTGGCGGGGAGTTTTATTTAAATATTAGAAGCACAACTTAATTTCTTACAAGAAACTTTTGTCCCGCTGTCCGCTATATCTTTTTTTCTCCCGAAGCGTCGGGATCAAAAAAGGATGCCGATTCCATCGGGGCTAACTACAATGAGTAGTTTCCAAAACAAACTTCCAAAAATTTGTAATCCCGAAGTTTCGGTACAACTTCATAACTTTCCAGCTCAAACTACAAATACCTTTCCTCAAAAACCCGCTGATGGTGGTTTTGATGGCCAACCATCACAAATCCCAACGCACGAACCGACATTTCGTTCCCGGAAGCGACGCCAATGCGCTGCAATTCTTCATTCGAAAAACTTTTGAACATTAAAATATTCGAATGCCTGATCGCAGAATACTCCGTCAATAATGACATAATCGTTCTTTGGTCTGCGGGAGCCATTTCGGCATAATTGTTTTCATCAAAACCGGGCAAAGCCGTTTGGTCTTTCCTTGCAAAACGCAAGGCTCGATACGCGAAAATGCGCTCGGCATCCATTAAATGCTGGATAATTTGCTTGATCGTCCATTTGCCTTCCGCATAGCGAAATTCGTGTTTGTCCATCGGGATGTCTTGCACAAATTTGATAAAGCGGTGAATCGAAACTTCGAGTTCTTCGGCTAGGTCATATTCACTGCTGACCTGCGAAATATAAGTCGCATAATTCGATCCATATTCAGTATTTAAAACATCGGTAACTTTCATAATTAAGCAGAATTTCTCGCCGCATTGGTATTCCCAAACAGCGATCGGGTTACAATTTTCTCATAGGTTTTGACCAGATTTTCATCTGGATTTTCGGTAGCGTTCAATTCCTGAATCCGCTGCAAAGCATATTGCTGGATGGCCAACAATGGAATGACGATTTTTTCGCGCGTGTCAATTGAAGCTTTTCCGTCAGGGTAATTTTCCATTAATGTTTCATGTCCGGCAATTTTTAAAAGCATTCTTTTGGTTTCTAGGAATTCATTGTAGATGATTTGCCAGAAAGCACCAAATTCAGGATCGTCTTTCATGTAAGATGTCAGCGGAAAGAAGCATTTCGCCAATGACATCATGCTGTTTTCAAGCAACGTCTTAAAAAACAACGATGTGTCGTATAAATGCTGCACTTTTTCCCAATTTCCTGTTTCTTCAAAATGCTTTAAAGCGGAACCAACACCAAAAAATCCCGGAACGTTTTGCTTCAACTGGCTCCACGAACCTACAAACGGAATCGCACGCAAATCGGCAAAATCCAATTGATCCGATTTTCCGCGTTTTGCAGGACGGCTTCCGATATTGGTTTTCGAATAATATTTGAGCGTGCTCATTTTCTCGAGATACGGAATGAACTTTGGATGATTTTTGAAATCAGTATATTTTTTATAGCCGAGATTTGCAAGTTCATCGAGAATTGATTTTTCTTCATCGGATAATAAATTCTTCTCTTCATTAAAAAGTCCGTTCGTAATTCCCGCACTCAATAAATTTTCAATGTTGTAGCGGCATGAATCCAAAGTTCCGAAATTCGAGCTGATCGTTTGACCCTGAACGGTAATCTGGATTGCGGTATTTTCAATATTTTTTCCTAACGAGGCATAGAATTTATGCGTTTTTCCGCCGCCACGGGCTGGCGGGCCACCACGTCCGTCGAAGAAAATCACACTGACACCGTATTTTCTTGACATGGCCGTGATCTTTTCTTTGGCTTTGTAAATGCTCCAGTTTGCCATTAAATAACCGCCGTCTTTGGTTCCGTCAGAGAATCCAAGCATAACCGTTTGGCGGTTTCCGCGGTTTTTGATATGCTGCATGTAGGCTTGATTGGTATACAATTCTTCCATGACCAAATCGGCTTTTTGCAGGTCTTCTATGATTTCGAATAACGGAACAATATCAACCTTTGGATTTTCCCAACCCGATAATTTGAACATCGCAAGTGTTTCAATCACATCCAAAGCGCTTTCATTGTTGCTGATAATGTAGCGGTTAGAACCGGATTCGCCATTTTTTTCCTGAATGGTTTTCATTGTTTGCACGGATTCTAAAGTTGACTTTGTCATGTCATCTTCAAAATCATCTGCGCTGATGTTGCCTTTCATTTCAGAAGCCGCTTTGAGTTTCTGCTTGTCATCCAAATCAAAATATGATTTAGGGAAAACATGCTCAAAAACGGTTTTATGAATTTTACTATTCTGGCGGATGTCGAGCGATGCAAAGTGAAATCCGAAAAGGTTTAACTTGTTGATCAGGCAATTCAAATCGTCTAAATACAACGACTGATGCTGTTCAATGATGATTTGTTTGATTTCATTCAGCGTCGATCGCATTTCTTCGGGAGTAATAAAAATAGCGCCTTTGGAGTAAAAAACAGAGCGGTAAATTTTGTCTTCCAAATCCGTAATCAGGTTGTCAACATTTGAAAAAGTCAGTTTTCTTTTGAGGTTCCGGATGTCTTTGTAATAGCATTTTAACACCGTAGAACGCAACCTGTCGGCTACTTTTAAAGAGATTTCATTAGTCACAAACGGATTTCCGTCGCGATCGCCACCTGGCCAAAAACCCAAGTTTAAAATGGAATTGTCAATGTCTTTTCCGTAAAAAATATTCTTTTGGATGTATTGGACCATTTCACCCATGGTTTGGTAAAACACATTTTCGAGATACCAGGTCAGGCTGACGGCTTCGTCAAACGGCGTGGGTTTTTCCTTTTGGATGAATGGCGTTTTGCCGAGTTGGGAAAGCAATTCTTTGATTTTTACGAGATCGTCTTCGCGGATGGCATCAGTTAAATCGGTGATGATTCCGAGAACAGAGCCCGGATAAAACTGCGTTGGATGTGCGGTTAAAACGGTACGGACTTTAAAGCTTTCGAGAAATTCAATCAGTTCTTCCTTCATGTCTTTCGCATCGGCATTTTCCTTTATGTCACGAAGCGAACCGCGGCCTTCAAGATTGTTGATTACCGGGAATGCTGCGTCTTCAATGGCATCAAAAAGCACAATCTGTCGTTCAATGTATTGGATGAAACGAAACATGATGTCGATTTTCTGTTCTTCAGTAGCGTTGTCGAGATATTTCTCTGAAAAGAAATTCACGATCTGCTCTGGTGTTTCCTCCTTTTTAAAACCTTTCTCGCAAACTTCAGAAAACAACGGCAGCAAAACGCCGGTATTGTCAATTGAATCAAATGGCAAAGTAATAAAAACGCTGTTGTAAACCTGGTATTTGGAAAGCACATTCTGGTTGAAGCGCTCTATTTTCGGGAGTGTATACATTAAAAATAATTTTGGATTAAATTAATAAAAAAACCCCAAGCTTTCACTTGAGGTTTTGATTAATTTATGTTTTTTGATTACATATTTTTGAAGATCGTGTGCATCAGACGTTTTTTGTCGTTGATGCTTTCTTCTAATGAAATCATGGTTTCCGTTCTGTAAACACCGTCGATGTCGTCGATCATGAAGATCACGTCTTTGGCGTGTTTGGTGTCTTTCGCACGGATTTTACAAAAGATGTTGAATTTTCCTGTGGTTACGTGGGCTACAGTTACAAACGGAATTTCGTTAATGCGTTCCAATACAAATTTGGTTTGTGAAGTGTTGTTCAAAAATACACCTACATAAGCAATGAAAGAATAGCCTAATTTTTCATAGTCTAAAGTTAGTGAAGAACCCATTATGATTCCAGCATCTTCCATTTTTTTTACCCTTACGTGTACTGTTCCGGCTGAAATCAACAATTTTTTTGCGATATCTGTAAAAGGAACTCTGGTATTGTCAATCAACATATCTAAAATCTGGTGATCTACTTCATCTAAACGAAACTTGCTCATAATTGTTTATTTATTGTGTATTGTTTTATCGATTAAGCAAAAGAAACACAAATTATCCGATTAGAAAACGAAATCGTTAATTTTTTACAATTCCGTTAACAACTTTAACATTATTACTGAAATTAAAATCTGCTTTTTGTCCGATTTCAGGTAAATTAACATTTTCACTTTGAAATTCGGCTCCTTCTGCGTCAAATTCAATATGTCCGAAAAAATCTTCTAAATTATCAATTTGAACAATATTTGCACAAAATTGGACGGTTTCCTCAACTAATTCCTCGGTATATTGAGCGGCAAAATTCGTGATTATTTTGTTACAATCATAATTTATTTTGACATTTTTATAAACTAAGTCATAAAAATTGACCTTATTTTGAGGAATATTCAAATATTCATCCAATCCATTGCTAACTACAACGTTTTCGTTAATGAATTCAAAACCTGACAATAATGCAATAAATATTAATTTTCGGGTTTCTTCGCGTTCGTAGTCATTTGGAAAATGCCCGGCTTCAAATAAAATGGTTGGCACATTCAAAGATTGAAAAGTGTCGCCGATGCAGTTGATGTTAAACGAATCGTCAAATCGCCCAATCTGACCCGGAATGATTTTTTGAAGTTCGATATTCATAGCAGCAATAATGTCGATTGCTTTAGCTCGATGCGAATTGATTTCGCGTGCTTCATTATAAGACGGCGCCAAAAAAGAAACCGTTGCGGGTTTGCCCGATGTTCCTGCACCGTAAATCGTTCGCTGGTCATGGAGATTGTAACAATAATGCGGTTTAAACCGATCAAAAGCCAAACGCAAAGCCTCGCTTTCGGGTTGTGTCAAAAGATTGGCATCACGGTTTAAATCGACCTTCGCGGCATTCTCACGCGTGTAAAATTTGGCACCGTCGGGGTTGACCATCGGAAGGCAGCAAAATGTAAAATCCTTTAAAAGATTGGTTGCGATTTCAGTTTTGCTGTGTAGGAAATTCAGGAAATCGAACAGCGCTTTGGTCGTCGTGCTTTCATTTCCGTGCATTTGCGACCATATTAAAATGCGCGTTTTTCCGGTTCCGGTTTGAAATTGATATATCGGGCGGTTTTCAACAGATTGTCCGATGATACTTAATTCGCTCTGATTCCATTTTTGAAGCAAGGGTTCGATGTGATCCAGTGTGACGTATCTTCCGTGAAGTTCGGGAACTTTATAGGTCGTGAAAATTGATTCGAAATCCATAATGATAAATTTGATATGCAAAAGTAACCATTTGCAGCACAATCTTCATCAATCGGAATTGCCATAAAAAATGAAACCTCCGACCATAAATGACCGAAGGCTTCAGAACCAATAAAACAAACACAAAAATTATCTTTAACAAGATATTATTGTAACCTAATTTACGTTGGAAGATTGATTTTGGTTTTTAAACATTCGAAGTTTTTTGTGTACAATATCCATTTTGTGGAATTTTGCCAGCAATGCCTTCAAAATGAGCCAGTAAAATTTTAAAATCGGCCTCGATATTTCCTGTTGGATAAAAGGCTGGAGCTATTTTTACCTCTTTTTTCCGATAGTCAAAAGCCACAGGAATGATTGGAACATTGGCTTTTAAAGCAATGTAATAAAACCCGGTTTTGAGCTGGTCGACATTTTTGCGTGTGCCTTCGGGCGCGATCGCCATCCGGAAAACTTTGCGATTTTTGAAAATCGCTGCGATAGAATCGACTTTGTTCAATCCGCCGCTTCGGTCTAAAGGCGCGCCGCCCATCCATCTGAAATAGCCTCCGAAAGGAAAACGGAAAAGTTCCTTCTTCCCTACCCAATGCATTTCAAGCCCGATGATCCCGCGTGAAAAAAGCCCGACAAAAAAATCCTGCCAACTCGTATGCGGCATCACCATAATGACTGATTTTTTAATTTCAGGATCGAATGCGCCTGAAATGGTCCAGCCCATCATGCTGAAAAACAGTCCTTCATAAATTCGTTTCTTCATTTCGGAAATATTTTGGCCAAAAATAATGTTATTCTCTTATTTTTATAAAAAAAAGCGATGTTTAAAAAATGGCTGAGTTATTTTGTTCCGATAATGATTTACGAGAAAAAATCTGCGTTGAGCAAAAACCTAGAAATCACTTGGAATAACGGCGAGCTGGTTCTGGATTCTAAAAACACCAATTATTCGTATGGCAGTTTGCAGCGGATTTTGCGGATCGGGCTCACACACATTGGATTTCAGACCGTTTCCAAAATGCAAAATATCCTGGTTCTGGGCGTTGCCGGCGGAAGCGTCATTAAAACATTGGTCGAAGAAATTAAATATTCTGGTAAAATCACAGGCGTTGAAATAGATGCCGAGATCATCGAAATTGCGAACAAGTATTTTCATTTGAATCAGATCCCGAACCTTCAAATCGTAATTGACGACGCATTTGAATTTGTCCTGAAAACCAAAGAAAAATACGACCTTATTATTATTGACATTTTTCAGGATACGACGATGCCGAATTTCCTGTTTGAAAAATTCTTTGCCAACCGTCTCGGATTTTTATTAAATGACAAAGGATTTCTGCTTTTTAATACGATGACTTTAAATGACAGCCACAATCTGAGAAATGAAAAATACATTTCAGAATTTGATTTAAGCCAATTCAAAGTCGAGAAAATCCCGCGTGTGGAAGCACATAACGAATTGCTAGTTATTCAAAAAATATCATAAAAAAGCCCGCGAAATCGCAGGCTTTTCACTAACAAAACAATAATGAATCTGGTTCTTATTTGTGCATCAATACCGCATCCACTACGTGAATTACACCATTTGACTGGTTTACATCGGCGATTGTTACGGTAGATTTCATGCCTTTTTCATCGGTAAGAACTAATTTTTTTCCGTCCATCATGGCCCATAATTTTCCGCCTTGTACGGTAGTCAATTCGGCTTTTCCATTTCCGGCTTTGATCGCTTTTGCAATATCAGACGCGTTCATTTTTCCTGCAACAACGTGATAAGTCAGAACGCCTTGCAGCATTTTTTTATTTTCAGGTTTTAACAGCGTTTCAACAGTTCCCTTTGGCAATTTCGCAAACGCTTCATTTGTAGGGGCAAAAACAGTAAACGGGCCTTTTCCTGATAAGGTTTCGACCAGGTCAGCAGCTTTAACTGCAGCCACCAAAGTCGTGTGGTCTTTAGAATTTACTGCGTTTTCAATAATGTTTTTAGATGGATACATGGCTGCTCCGCCAACCATTACCGTTTTTTCCTGTGCAAATGATGCCGTTCCGAAAGCCAGTGCAAATGTCAAAAATGCAGCTGATAAAAATTTTTGCGTTTTCATAAATGTTGATTTTTTAAGTTATTTAAAGTCATTTACGCCCATAAATAATTTATGGTTTTAACATTTGGTATTTTAACGTTTATTTAAGATTCGCATAATCAATATCGTCATAAAATATTTTTAACAATTTATGAGATAATAGCTTATTTTTGGCACTTTCGCATCTAAACCTATCAAGCATGCTTTTTAATTCGCTTTCGTTCGCAATATTTTTACCCATTGTATTCTGCCTTTACTGGTTCATGCCTACAAAAAACCGAGCGAAACAAAATTTGTTATTGTTGGCTTCAAGCTATTTTTTCTATGGTTGTTGGGATTGGCGCTTTTTATTCCTGCTCATATTTTCAACTTTGCTGGATTATTATACCGGATTAAAAATTGAAAGTGCAACGTCTCAAATTACCAGGAAATTTTGGTTTTGGCTGAGCATTTCTGTCAATCTCGGATTTTTAGGCATCTTTAAATATTACAACTTTTTCGCAACTTCATTTGGTGAAATGTTATCGGGTATCGGACTCAAAGTGAATCCGTGGACATTGAAATTCATACTTCCGGTCGGCATCTCGTTTTATACTTTTCACGGACTATCTTATGTGATCGATATTTACAAAAAACGGATTTCCGCAGAGAAAAACTTTATCGATTATTCGCTATTTGTAAGCTTCTTTCCACTGCTTGTTGCCGGGCCGATTGAAAGGGCAACCCATTTGCTTCCGCAGATTAAACGCGACAGGCGGCTCAATTACGTTCAGGCGGTGGATGGTTTGAGACAGATCCTGTGGGGACTTTTTAAAAAAATCGTCATTGCCGACCAGTGTGCCGAAATCGCAAATGCTATTTTTAATGATCCAACGTCATACAACGGAAGCACTTTGTGCCTAGGCGCGGTTTTGTTTGCGTTTCAGATTTACGGCGACTTTTCGGGCTATTCCGATATCGCTTTGGGAACGGCACGCCTGTTTGGGATCGATTTGCTTAGAAACTTCGCTTATCCATACTTTTCCAGGGACATTGCCGAATTCTGGCGCCGTTGGCACATCTCGTTATCCACCTGGTTCCGGGATTATCTGTACATTCCGTTAGGCGGAAGCAAAGGCGGCATCTGGCTCAAAATCAGGAATACCTTTATTATTTTCCTGGTGAGCGGATTTTGGCATGGCGCCAATTGGACGTTTATCATTTGGGGATTGTTGCACGCGCTTTATATTATGCCTTCTATCATATTCAATACCAACAGGAAAAACCTTGCAACTGTCGCTGAAGGAAAAATATTTCCTTCGTTGAAAGATTTGGTTTCCATGATCATTACTTTTTCATTGGTTGTTTTCGCATGGATTTTTTTCAGGGCAGAAAGCCTTACACATGCCGTTCAATATATTTCGGGGATTTTTTCAGAATCCCTTCTCAGCCTGCCGCAAAAACAGCCGAGGGTTTTGGTTGCCGTTATTATTTTCTTTATGGTCGTGGAATGGATCGGAAGAACGCAGCAATATGCGCTTGCTTCTTTCGGCCTCAAATGGCCAAGGTTGTTGCGGTGGACATTTTATTACTGCCTGATCGCAGCTATTTTCTATTTTACCGGACCGGAAAAGCAATTCATTTATTTTCAATTTTAGCATGAGGAAATTCTTAACAACACTAGTGTTTTTCGCAATTCCAGTCATTGTTTCTGGCGTTGCTTTCGAAATCTTATTGCGAAATATTCCGAATGATTACAGCTATAAAAGTCATTTTCTTGATAAGAACGCAAAAAATATTGAAGTGCTTTTTCTGGGAAATTCGCATGTTCATTTTGGAATCGATCCGAAATACATCACTTTGAAAAGTTTTAATGCAGGCAACATTTCACAATCATTGGATTATGACCTGAAGATTCTGGAAAAATACCAAAACAACCTTAAAAATTTAAGGTTTGTAGTCATTGCTGTCGACTATTTCTCGTTGTTTAGCAAATTGGATTCGGGTGTTGAAGCCTGGCGCATCAAAAATTATGATCTTTATTATGGAATGCATTCCGATTTTATCCCCGAGCATCATTTTGAAATCATGGCCAATCAAACCAAATACAATTTTGAACGCGTCAAAAAATATTACCTGCACCAAAAATCTGATTTGCATGTTACCCATTTGGGTTGGGGCACCGAATATGCCGCTGCTTTAAGCAAAGATCTTTCAAAAGTTGGGCCTGTCGCGGCCAAAAGGCATCGTGATGCAAGCGATGAAAAGCTTTATAAGGGCAACATCAAAGTGCTTCAGGCCATCATTGATTTCTGTAAAAAAAAGAACATCAAATTAATTCTTTTTACGAGCCCGGCTTACAAAACATACAGTGAAAACATCGATGCCCATCAAATGAAACGCACAGAAAATGCACTAAAAAAATTTTCTACTGCCAATAACAACGTGCGCTACTATAATTTGCTTTCAGATTCAAGGTTTGACAGCATTGATTTCTACGATTCCGATCATTTGAATGACGTTGGTGCAAAAAAATTGTCTGTAGCATTTGACAGTATCATCCATTCTGAATCGCGCCGTTAAAGCATTTTGCGCGCTTTCTCCAAATCTTCAGGCGTGTCGATCCCGATGCCAACGTGTGAAGTTTCAACCATTTTGATGCGCTTTCCAAATTCAAGATAACGCAATTGTTCGAGTTTCTCAGAAGCTTCAAGGCTTTTCATCGGAAGGCTGTAAAAATCCATAATCGCCTGTTTTCTAAAAGCGTAAATCCCGATGTGCTGAAAATAACGCACGCCTGCATTTTTATCCCTCGGATACGGAATCACTGAACGTGAAAAATACAACGCAAATCCGGTTTGGTCTACAACGACTTTGACATTATTCGGATTGTTGATGTCGGCTTCATCGGTAATTTCACGCATCAAAGACGCCAAATCTACTTGCCGTGCCTCATCCTTTTTGAAGATTTCGATGACTTTTTCAAGCGGTTCTTTATTTATGAACGGTTCGTCGCCCTGCACATTGATCACAATATCTACATCCATATTCGCAACAGCTTCGGCAATCCGGTCGCTTCCCGATTCGTGCGCTTTGATGCTCATGATCGCATTTCCTCCATTTGAAATAATCTCGTCAAAAATCAGATCTGAATCCGTGACAACGAACACATCGTCAAACAAATTCGTTTCAACTGCGGCTTCATACGTTCTTAAAATGACGGTTTTGCCGCCCAGATCTTGCATCAGTTTGGCCGGAAATCTTGTTGACGCATAGCGCGCCGGAATGACTGCGATAATTTTCATGTTTGAGTTGCTGGGTTACAAAGTGGCTAAGTTACAAAGTTGCTGAGTAACGGAGTAGCTGAGTGGCTGAGTTTTTTTTGCAAAGTTTCTGAATAACTGAGTACTCACTCCAAAAAATCTTCTTCCTTAAATCCGATCAGATACAATTTGTCTTTCGCACGTGTCACCGCGGTATAAAGCCAGCGGATGTAATCGCGGTTGATGCCTTCGGGCAGATACGGCTGTTCGATAAAAACGGTATTCCATTGTCCGCCCTGCGATTTGTGGCAGGTAATCGCATAAGAAAATTTCACCTGAAGGGCATTGAAATATTCATTTTCCTTGACTTTGATAAACTTTTTATATTGGGTGCGTTCGTCTTCATAATCGAGCATGACTTCCTGATAGAGTTTGTTTGATTCTTCGTAAGTCAATGATGGCGATTCGCTGGTAATCGTATCCAACAACAAAACGGTTTCGAATGGTTTCTGGTTTGGATAATCGACCATTCGAATTTTGACTTTGGCAAATTTAAATCCGTATAATTCCTGGATCCCGAACATTTCCAAAACTTCAATAATGTCTCCGTTGGCAATAAATCCGGCTTCATCTGAATCTTTAAGCCAGAAGTAATTGTTTTTGACGACCATTAAATAATCGCCGGTCGACAGATCGCTTTCCTTATCCAATATTTTGGTTCGGATTTGCTGATTGTACGCATTTGCACGTTTGTTCGAGCGCACAATAAACGCGGTATCTTCAATGCTGTAATTGCTGTAAGCCGAATCGATCGCGTCCTGAATGTCATACCCGTCAGACAATCGGACGATATCTTTAAAATGCTTCACATCGAATTTAAATTCGGTCATAAATTCGTCTTTCAGCAATTCCCGAAGTTCGGTTGCATTGAATAAAATCCCCGAATTTTCCTCCTGCCGCATGACTTCATCGAGCTCGATGCTGAAGATTTCTTTATCGTAATTGGCGGCCAATGTTTGCGTATCAAGCGCCGGGCTCACATCCAAATTCACCGGCGGAAGCTGCGCCGTATCGCCCAAAAGGATCATTTTGCAATTTATTCCCGAATACACATACGAAATCAAATCGTCGAGTAAAGAACCATTCTGATACAGTTTTGAATCGGAATTGGTATCCGAGATCATCGACGCTTCATCAACAATAAAAATCGTATTTTTATGCTTGTTCTGCTGCATCGTAAAACTCACGCCGCCGCCCGAGCCTTTTTTGGGGAAATAAATTTTCTTGTGGATCGTAAATGCCGGTTTGTTCGAATAATTCGCAATGACTTTTGCCGCGCGTCCCGTTGGCGCAAGCAACACATACTTTTTATTGATTTCGGCCAGGTTGTTTACGATCGTTGAAATGACTGTCGTTTTCCCGGTTCCGGCATATCCTTTTAGTACGAAGATTTCGTTCGTATTGGAATTGGTCACAAATTCGGCAATCTGCTGAAAAAAAATATCCTGTTTGGAAGTCGGCGAAAACGGAAAATTATTTGTTAAAATGCGGTAAAACAATGAGGAACTCATTCGTGCGGATTGGTTTTTAAAACTTGTTCAAAGATAGCGATGAATTTTCGGCGAAAGTGGTTTCCAAATGAAAAAAATTGTAAGTTTGCCAGTCTATGTTAGTCAACAACCCCAATATTACGGAGAAGAAATACAAAAAGCTGGCGCTTCAGGTTTCGCTGAACGGATTTGCTTTTTGTAAATCGGACACGCTGAACCACAACATCCTGAACTACAAGAATATTGTGTTTGACCTTGCGGATCAATCGACCCCGATCGAGGAATTGTTCTCAGCGGCTTTTCGTAACAATCCGGATTTGACCGAGCAATATGATGAAATTGTCGTCGTTCACAACAACAACCTGTCGACTTTTGTGCCTGCACCGCTTTTCGACGAGCAGTTTTTAGGCAGTTATCTGCAATACAATACAAAGGTTTTTGAAACCGATTTTTTCGATTTTGATGAAATGCCGACCTATCAGATCAACACCGTTTACATTCCGTATGCGCACATCAACAACTTTTTTATCGACCAGTTTGGCGCTTTTGATTACAAACATGCGAATACGATTTTGGTTTCAAAACTGCTTGACGCATCGAAAAACATAGATGAAAAGAAAATGTTCGTCCATATGAATTCCGGGCATTTTGAAGTCGTTGTGGTACAGAACCAAAAATTGCTTTTGTTCAATTCGTTCGAATACCAAACTGCGGAAGACCTGATTTATTACCTGCTTTTTACGGCAGAACAACTGAATTTGAATCCCGAAAATTTCAAACTTGAATTCCTTGGAAAAATCTCCGAAGACGACGCATTTTTCAAAATCGCATACAAATACATCAGAAATGTTTCATTATTTGAAACCGATGATCTGCAAATCCACAACTCTTATTCGCCTGCTGAAAACAGGAAAAATTTTATCCTTTTCCAGTCATGAGAATTATATCAGGGAAATTTAAGGGCCGACGGATCAACCCGCCAAAAAACCTTCCCGTTCGCCCGACAACCGACATGAGCAAAGAAGCTTTGTTTAACGTACTGAACAACTATTTTAATTTCAGCGGCTTAAAAGTACTCGATCTTTTTGCCGGAACCGGAAACATCAGCTTTGAATTTGCTTCGCGCGGAAGCGACAATATTACTTCCGTCGACCAGGATTTTGGCTGCGTGAAATTTATTAAACAAGTCGCGGCCGAATACGATTTTAACATCGCAGCCGTAAAAAGCGAAGTGCTGGCATTCATTTCCAAAAGCAATTCGACTTACGATATTATTTTTGCCGATCCGCCGTACGGTTTGGATCAGGCGGTTTTTGAGAAAATTGTCGCTTCTATATTTGAGAAAAACTTACTCGACGAAGCTGGAATGATGGTCATTGAACATTCGAAATATACGAAGCTCGATCATATGGAAAACTTTTCGTTCAAAAAAACCTATGGCGGTTCGATCTTTAGTTTTTTCGAATTTGAATCGGAAGATTCGGGTGATGTTGAAGACGAATCTGAAGAAGAGTAGCTGAGTTTCAAGTAGCTGAGTGCCTGAGTTTTTTTTGGATTGTATGAAAAAGCGCCCAATCTTTTATGCTTGATTTTTAATTTTTACTCAAGAACTTCAACCTGTTCAAAATCTGGTTCCGTAAAATCCTTTTCACTAATTGAAATCACAATCGTTGCGACGCTATTTCCAATCAAATTTGTGATGGCACGCGCTTCGCTCATGAATTTGTCAACACCTAAAAGAAAAGCCAAACCTTCGACTGGGATTTTGTGAATGGCCGTTAATGTGGACGCTAATACAATAAATCCGCTTCCTGTCACGCCAGCAGCGCCTTTTGAAGTCACCATTAATATTCCGATGATGGTCAGGATTTCAGCAAAACTCAAATGCACGTCATACAATTGCGCAAGGAAAATGACTGACATCGATAAATAAATCGAAGTGCCGTCAAGGTTAAATGAATATCCGGTTGGAATCACCAAACCAACGACCGGTTTGCTGCACCCCATTTTTTCCAATTTGACCATGATCGAGGGCAAAGCCGCTTCGGATGATGAAGTTCCCAAAACGATCAGCAATTCTTCCTTAATATATTTAAGTAGTTTGAAAATGCTGATTTTGAAATAACGCAAGATACTCCCGAGGATTACAAAAATGAACAATGCCATCGTCAGATAAACGGTTCCCATTAATTTGGCTAACGGAATCAGGGTTGCCAACCCGAATTTCCCAATCGTATAAGCCATTCCGCCAAAAGCACCGATTGGCGCGAGATACATGACGTATTTCAATCCGGTGAAAACGATCTTGGAAGCGCGTTCCAAAATATGGATTGCCTGTTCGCGTCGGCTGTAATATGTGAGTAAAATTCCGATGACAATCGCAGCCAATAAAACTTGCAGCGTCGGATTGGACAGAAAAAATTCAAGCCAGCTGAAGTTTTTCGGGTTTGAAGTATACTTTGCCGGATCCTGCAACGACAATCCTGATTTGTCGATTTTTCCGGGTTCGATAAAATACGCGACAGCGACGCCGATGGCCAATGCAAAGGTGGTGACGATTTCAAAATACAACAATGACTTCACTCCGATCCGTCCGACTTTTTTCAAATCGCCCATGCCCGAAATTCCGAGAACAATCGTAAGGAAAATGATCGGCGCGATAAACAATTTGATGATATCGACGAAAGTCTTTCCGACAATTTCCATTTTTACCGCTTTGTCCGGAGCATAATGTCCGAGTAAAACTCCGGCAGTTATGGCAATCAAAACCCAGAACGTCAGGTTTGTAAAAAGATTGTATTGCCAGCTTTTTTTGGCTTTTGAAGATCGCTCTTGAGAATTCATGATGCAATATAATTTAATTTTATCATTCGTAGTATCATGATGGCATTATAAACTGCAACTTTAAGGATGTAAAAAAGTAAAATTGACTTTAACATTTTTTTTGTAAGTTTAACAAAATTTTATTTTACTATTTCTGACTATGAAAAAGATGATATTACCATTGTTACTAGCTGCTTCATTATTTGCTTCTTGCCCAATCTTTTCACAACCTGGTAGCTTAGATATTACTTATGGAATTGGAGGAAAAGTGACAAACAATCTTGGTGAAAATGCGCAAGCTTATGATTCGGTTTTACAGGCAGATGGAAAGCTTATAGTAGTTGGAGACACGTATTCAATCGCGCCGGGGTCGTCCTTTTTAATTTCCCGTTACCTCACAGATGGAAGCCTAGACACTACTTTTAACGGATCTGGTTATACTTCGTTACTGGCAAGGGATCATGCAATGGCTTCGGGCGTTGCGGTTCAGTCAGATGGGAAGATTGTTGTTGTCGGGACGGCTATGGCGCCGGGCGGAACGGGCAGTAATTCAAGTGACATGATGGTAGTTCGGTTAAATGCAGATGGTTCTTTAGATACTTCATTCGGAGATTCAGGCATTCAGGTTGTTGTGTTGCCTTATTCGCAAAATCTAAGAGATGTGTTGATACAAAGCGATGGTAAAATTGTCGCCGGAGGTCTTTTTACATGGCTGTCTAATCCTAATGCAGATACACCAGGTCTTATCCGTTTTAATGCAAACGGCAGCATCGATACTTCTTACGGTGAAAACGGCTATGTTTATACGCCAGGTGTTTTTAGGGGAGAAATCACGAAAATGCATTTTGCTGAAGATGAAAGCATCGTAGCTTTAGGACGCACATTTATTATTAATAATTACCTGATTTTAAAATACGATTCCAATGGCAGCCTAATCAATTCATTTGGGCCAAACGGGACAGGAATCGTGCAAGTCCCAATAACAGAAGGAAATGTAGGGAATTTTACATTTGCTCCAGACGGATCGTTTTATGGTGGCGGCGCAATTATTTCGGGAAATAAGACCAATACTTTCGTCACTAAATATTTTCCAAACGGAACCATCGACCACAGTTTTGCAGATAATGGCAAACTCATTAAAGATATAGGGATCATAAACGGGATTGATTACCTGAGCGGTGTAGTTGATCTGGCGTTAGATAAAAATAACCAGCTTTTACTCGGTTTGAGTTGTGGTATTGGAACAAATTATGATTTCGGGTTGCTGAGCTATTCTCCAGAAGGCGTTTTAAATACAGCGTTTGGGAATAACGGATTATTTATAACCAATTTCGGAGCGGGACATGATTATTTTGAAACTATGGTTGTTCAGGAAGACAACAAAATTATTTTAATTGGAAACAAAGGCCTGCAGGTTTTAGCACGGATCAACAATGCATCAATCCTTTCTACGGATAGCGCTGTGGCAAACGCTGCTCAAATTTACATCAGTCCTAATCCGGTAAATGACGACACCTCACTTGTTGTAGCATTGCAAAAACAAACCGTTATTTCTTCAGAATTGGTTGATTCTAAAGGCACATTTATAGGTAAAATACACACAGATATAAACTATCCAGCAGGCAAACATTCTGATAAAATGAACCTACAACAATTTCACCTAGATCGAGGCATTTATTTTCTTAAGATTTATACTGACGGAAAATATTTAAAAACGATTAAGATTGTGAAATAACAGCTGTAATTTCTAGATATCCAATTGTAAAATAAAAAAGCAGACCTGTAAGCCGGATTCTGTATTTCGATAAATCGAAACCCTTATCATTTATCTAGGCCGGCAATTGCTCACCGGCTCCATCTATCTACCCTTCGGCAACGGACGGGAAGCCCTTATCCCGACTACTCGGGAGCCGATATACTTGATATTTCACCGCATAGAGTTTACCTGGTTTCACTACAGCTTAACCTGTACATACTTTCTGTTGCACTTGTCCTGATCATTGCTGACCGGCGGATGTTATCCGCTATGCTTCCCTATGGTGTCCGGACTTTCCTCCCTTTCTTACGAAACGGCGATAAGGCGGTCTGCGGCTGCAAACTTACAACAATTTAAAGCCTGCATCCAAATGCATATGATATAACTTTCAGGACGAATAGTATAATCAGTCAGGCGTTTTATAATCGTACTTTTAAAATATCAATTAATAATCAAACAATACTATTATGGAACGTCAAATGTATCATTATGCCACAGTTTCCAAAGCTTTGGACGAATTGAAAGAAAAAGGATATACTACCGATTTTAACCTTGCAGAAGACCGCATTGTCAACAATCCAGATGATTTTGAGATTGTTCACATTTACAGATATGAAGGCGAAAGCGATCCCGGAGATGAAGCGACTGTTTACGGAATAAAATCCGGAGATGGCGAAAAAGGTGTGTTTGTAGCCGGGGATTTGTCCCTTGGCGAAAAAAGCGCTACACAAGTCCTTAACGATCTAACCATCAAAGGCCGTCAGCAAAATCCTGAGCTGAATTAATGATGAACCGCTTACAAGCTAAACTTGAAAAAATTGGCAGCGACCCGAAAACCACAGCAAAGGCTGTCGGACTTCGGTACGCTGCCAATTCTGATAAAGGCTACTTCCGAAAAAAAGAAAAAGAAGGTTTTAGTTACATAGACGAAACCGGACACAAAGTCAAAGAAAAAGAAGTTCTCGAACGCATCAAAAAACTCGTGATTCCACCCGCCTGGGAAAATGTATGGATTTCTCCATACGAAAACGGACATTTGCAAGTTACCGGAACCGATGTTAAAGGCAGGAAACAATACCGTTACCACGCCAACTGGAATAAAATCCGGAACCAATCAAAATTTTACCGCTTGCGCAGATTTGCCAAAGCGTTGCCGCTGATCCGGAAACAGGCTGAAAAAGACCTGAACCGCAAAGGCTTGCCGTATGAAAAAGTCGTAGCTTTGGTCGTGAAATTGATCGAAATGACAAACATCAGGATTGGAAATGATGCCTATAAAAAGTTGTACGGGTCGTTTGGGTTGACAACACTTCAGGATAAACATGTCAAATTCAACAAAAGCAATGTGCAGTTTGAATTTGTCGGAAAGAAAGGCGTCAAGCACAAAATCAATCTGCAAAGCCAGAAAATGGCGAATCTCGTGAAGAAATGTAAAGACATTCCGGGTCAGGAATTGTTCCAATATTATGATGATCACGGGAATCGGCATACAATCGGTTCGTCTGATATCAATCATTACCTGAAAGAAATCACACAGGAAGATTTTACCGCAAAAGACTTTCGATGCTGGGCTGGAAGTGTGAATGCATTGCGTGAATTCCAGGAATTTGAAGCGCCAAAAAATAGTACCGAAACCAAGCATAAGATTGTAGAAGTGCTCGATACGGTTGCATCAAAACTTGGAAATACGCGCACTGTCTGCAAAAAATATTACGTGCATCCAACGGTTATTGCCGCTTATGAAAAAGGCACAGTGTGGAATTACAAGCCCAAAGCCAACATCAAAAACAACAAACTGAATCCAGAAGAAGAAGCGCTTGTCAGATTGCTCGAAAAAGAAACCATCGCAGAAGTTTTAGGATAATATGAAAAAAATCGCCTTACTTATTTTCGGGATCGTACTGATTTCGTGCAACAAAAAAGAAACCGCAGCACCCGAAACAGTCGCCGTCGATACATTGGCAACAGCCAAAGTTTCTGAAAATTTAGTGGTCACTCCCGGAGAAAAAATCGGGAATACGATGATTGGCGCAAGCGCAGAAACGTTAAAAGATCTAGGCCAGCCCGATTTGTCCGATGCCGCGATGGGCAAAGCCTGGATGTCGTGGTTCAGTAAAAACCCAAACAATTCAGGAACCGAATTGATGGTTTCGACCGGTTACAAAGACAGCGACATGAAGGAAAAAAGTATTAAAGAAATCCGCGTGAATTCGCCAGATTTTAAAACAGCTGGCGGAAACAGCGTTGGAAATACCGTTCTGGATATTGTAGAGGAATTTCCAAATATCAAAGCGACATCTGCCTATTCAAATATTAAAACCGGACAAGAAGTCGAAGTTTTTGACGACCAATTTTCCGGAATCGCGTTTGAAATCCAAAAAGACGCACCTAAAAAATGCATTGCAATCATCGTCCACGAAAAAAACAAACCCGTTCGAGTCGATTATACCGTTCTGCACTCCGAATTCCAACTCAAAGACGTGGATAACTTTTGACTTTAAGCCATGAATTTTTTTTAATGTTTGGATATTAAAAAGTATATTTGCGCTCAGTCATTTTCTATGGAACAATTTGTTGTATCAGCCCGTAAATACCGCCCGCAGACATTCAAGGATGTCGTCGGACAACAGGCCATTACCAATACTTTGCTAAATGCCATAGAAACCAATCATTTGGCTTCTGCCCTACTGTTTACTGGACCACGTGGCGTTGGAAAAACCACCTGCGCAAGGATTTTGGCCCGAAAAATCAACCAGCCGGGTTATGACGATCCGTTTGAGGATTTTGCTTTTAATGTTTTTGAATTGGACGCTGCGTCGAACAACTCTGTTGATGACATTCGGAACCTCATTGACCAGGTTCGGATCCCGCCACAAACCGGACAGTATAAAGTCTACATTATTGATGAGGTGCACATGCTTTCCCAGGCTGCTTTCAACGCCTTTCTAAAAACATTGGAAGAACCGCCGAAGCATGCCATTTTTATATTGGCTACGACCGAAAAACACAAAATCATCCCGACCATTTTATCGCGTTGCCAGATTTTTGATTTTAAGAGAATTACGGTAAAAGACGCGAAAGACCATTTGGCCGAAGTTGCAAAAAGTCAGGGCGTAACGTTTGAAGACGATGCTTTACATATTATTGCACAAAAAGCCGACGGCGCGATGCGTGATGCGTTATCGATCTTTGACCGCGTGGTTTCATATTGCGGAAACAATTTAACGCGTCAGGCAGTGACTGAAAACCTGAACGTACTCGATTATGAAACGTATATCAATGTCACCGATTTGCTTCTGGAAAATAAAATCCCCGAAGTTCTGATGGCATTCAACGACATATTGTCCAAAGGATTTGATGCGCACCATTTCGTTTCCGGATTGGCATCTCATTTCCGGGATTTGCTGGTTTCGAAAACACCGGCAACTTTATCTTTATTGGAAGCTGGTGAACAAGCACAAAAAATGTATTTCACGCAATCGCAAAAAGCTTCCCAGGAATTTTTACTCAAAGGAATCGAAATTTCAAACGACTGTGATCTCAAATATAAAGTCAGCCAAAACCAAAGGCTGCTCGTCGAACTTTGCCTGATGCAACTCGCCTCTGTCACTTATGACGGAGAAAAAAAAAAGCTGACGGATTTATAATCCCCGCCAAGCATTTCTACGGACGCGTCCTTGAAATCGCTGTCGAATCCCCACAAATTTTAGAAAGTCCGGCAATCGTTGCTGTTGAAAAGACGATTGAAACCGAAATCAATACGTCTGTTTCTGTTGGTGAAAATTCAGTAGAAATTACTACAACCACTACCGAAACAATCATTGAAAAACCTGCAGTTCCGGCTTCGACCGAGTCAAAAGTTTCCGCTTTTTCTCTGGCCAGCATCCGCGCTAAAAAAGAACTTCAGGAAGCCAATAAATCGTTTGTCAAAGAAGCGCAGCACTTGCCTACCGAGCCTTTTACAGAAACCGAAATGCTGCTGCAGTGGAACAAATATGCACAGCGATTAGGCGACAAAGGCCAAAAGATCATGGAGTCGCTGCTATTGATCAACGACCCGAAACTCGAAGGCACTACCATTACCCACGAATTGCCGAATGAAGGTTCGAAAATTGATTTCGACAGTGAAAAATTCGAGCTTCAGGGGTATTTGCGCGGCAAATTGCACAACCACGACATTACGATCAATGTGGTTGTGAATGAAAGCGTTGAGAATAAATTTGCGTTTACGACCCAGGATAAATTCAACCGCTTGAACCAGATCAATCCGACTTTGGATGTTTTGAAGAAGACTTTTGATTTGGATCTTTAATATCTTACGGCTTTACCCCAAAAATTGTTAAAATTTTTATAAACGATTTGTCATATAGTTTGAATGTGGTTAATATTGATTTTTGTTAAATCAAATTTTATGAACCCTTTAAACAAACATGATCATGGCACAAATTCCAGTTACCTTACCAAAGCTTACCGATGCCGAACTGACAACCATCAGGACAAGCATGAATGCGATCAAAGCCATTTTGGCACCAAAATTCGTAAACCTTGAACCCGAAGACCGTCAGAAATTTGGATCAATTAACGAAAAAAACAAACTCGTGATCAACAAAGTCAAGGATTACCGCGACAACATGCCAAGCCTTTCAAATCCTGATATTGACTGGATTGCATTTTCTGAAAAAGCCACCACCAGAAAAAACTTTATGCTGGTAATTGACATGATTAGCGAACTCAATGAGTTGTGCAATGATCCGCGAACGCTTGTAGATTATGTGTTGTATGGAGAAGCCCGAAAAGACTATAAATTTACCAAATATAAAGCCGAAGATGATGGTGCTGGAAGTGCCGGATTTGAAACTAAATACAACGCACTTCGTGAATTCTTTGTTGCAGAAACAGGAACGTCTGAAACGCCAAAAACCTAATCGATACTTTATCGGTTGTGTCAAAGCCAGAGCAATTGCTTTGGCTTTTTTATGCGCTTCCCTGAAATAATGCCAACAGACGTAGTTTTATACGTGATTTACGTGGTAGACCACGTTGTTGATGTCGTTGATCACGTTATTTACGTCGCAATCGCAGTCCATTGACGCCATTTGCGACGTAAACGACCTCGTTAAGGACGAAAATACCGTGGTCTACCACGTCCCGAACGTCGTTTGGTACGTTTTTAATCTTTCACTTCTACTCTTTTACAAATTTCACCGCAGTATTTTCCTGGCCTGTCGTAATTTCAAGAACATACAGCCCATTAGCAAGCCCACTTGCGTCGATTTGGTGATCTCCCATTTGTGCAGCTGCTATCTTTTTCCCTGTGAGGTCATAAACCTGTAACGCTTTTACAGCGGCATTTTCCGGAAGATTTACATTTAGTATGTCTGTTACTGGGTTAGGATAAATGGATAATTGATTTTTTGTCTCAAAATCATCTGATTTTAGCATATTTCCTGTAGCATTTTTCAATATTGCGCCTCCCCAGCCTACGGCAAAGCCAGTCGTTTCGTTTGCAAAAAAAATGGACTGAAGGTAAACTTCATTAATGCTACCCATATTGCAGTTGCTGAGATTCGCAAACTCACCTGAATTTGATATTTCACCTTTTGTGATGCAGTATATATCGCATTCACATAACGTTAATGTATATTCAGCTTTCCATATTTTATTTTCACTTAAAGCGAACAAATCGGCTTCGGTTGAAACATGTCCTTCCAAATACGTTAAACTTAAACCACCGTCTGTTGTTTTGTGAAGGCCTTCTCTAACCGTATTCAAGAATCCGACATTCTCATTTACAAAGAAAAAAGCATTCATGCTGTCTCTTAAAAATAACCAGGTAGTACCGCCGTCGATGGTTTTAAAAAGGGAATCTCCCTGTCCGGACTGCCACGTTTCCCCAATTTCGGCATATCCCGATAGTTCGCAAAAAAATTGTATGTCTTTGATGGTTTCAGTGGTGGAAGTGTTTAAAGATTCAAACGAACCGCCTCCATTAGTTGTCTTTTTCAACAAGCCGTTATCCCCGGAAATAAAAAATACGTTTTCATTCAGGCAGGACAATCCGTACAAATTTTCAGTTGATCCCGTATCAATGGAATTCCAGTTTTCACCTGCATCTAAAGTTTTAAGCAATGTCCCGGCTGATCCTACTGCATAACCTACATTTGTGTCTACAAACTGTACTTTCGACAATCCTGCAGTACCTGAATTTTTTTGGATCCAATGCACACCGCCATCAGTGGTTTTTAAAATGCTGCCTGCTTCTCCAACAGCGATAACAACGTCCGGACTGATGCAATACACATCATTTAAGTTGGCCGTTACCCCAGAATCCTGCCGCAACCATTGGGAATAAATCGGTATCGCAATGAAAATAAAAAGTAGGGTAATTATTTTTCTCATAGTAAATTGATAATTAATTCGTTACACAGTCATTGATGGTAAATATATCGAAAAAGTGCATTCAATTTGTCTTTCCTGATAAATACCTTGGTCGGTAATCAATCTTCTTACAAGTGCGCTATTGATTTCACCAATTCATTTTTGTTTATTTGTAACCCTAAAATCCATCCAAATGCACGAAAATTTACTCCTGATCCTCGGATTGTTATTCTCGGTTTTCTTTCTCGTCATGCTCGCGCAACGGATTAAAATTGCTTATCCGATATTTCTTGTCGTTGCCGGACTGGCCATCAGTTTTATTCCGGGAATCCCAAAATTAGCATTGGATCCCGAAGTGATTTTCCTGATTTTCCTCCCGCCATTGTTATATGAAGCCGCCTGGTATACTTCCTGGAAAGATTTCTGGAAATGGAAAAGGGCCATTTCTTTACTCGCTTTCGGATTGGTCTTTTTTACTTCCACTATGGTGGCTTATGCATCGGTGAGCATCATTCCAGGATTTACACTGGCTTTGGGGTTTTTGCTTGGCGGAATCATTTCGCCTCCGGATGCCGTAGCTGCTGCCACTGTCCTGAAAGGCATGAAAGTCCCGAAAAGAATCCTGACGATTTTAGAAGGGGAAAGTTTGGTGAACGATGCATCTTCATTGATCGTTTTTAGATTTGCACTGGCAGCGGTAATCACCGGCGCTTTTTCGTTCCAACAAGCCACGGGGCAATTTTTCCTCGTCGCCGGAATGGGAATTGTCGTCGGGCTGGTTGGCGCACACATCATGTATTTTGTTCATAGGTTTTTACCGACGACACCTGCTATCGATGCAGCATTAACCGTGATGACCCCATATATGCTATTCCTTGCGGCCGAAGGTTTTCATTTCTCGGGAGTGATGGCTGTCGTAAGCGGTGGCTTGTTCATATCCTACCGTTCCCACGAAATTTTTACTACCGGGATCACACGCCTGAACATGCTTGGCGTTTGGACGACTTTGATATTTGTAATGAATGCGCTGGTTTTTATTTTAATCGGATTGTCGTTGCCGGAAATTATCGCCGGACTTGGCGAGCATTCGGTCAAGGACGGGATTATTTATGGGACTTACATCAGTATCATTGCCATTACGTTGCGGTTTTTATGGGTTTATCCGGCAACGCACATTCCGCGTTTGTTGTTCAAATCGGTTAGGAAAGAAGCCAATCCGGGTTGGAAAGGGCCGCTTATCGTGAGCTGGGCCGGAATGCGCGGCGTCGTATCATTGGCTACAGCCTTATCCATTCCGATATTGATGACCAACGGACAGGCTTTTCCATTTAGAAACCTGATTATTTTTATCACTTTCGTGGTGATTTTCATTACGCTTGTGATTCAGGGTTTGACCCTGCCGTTAATCATTAAATTGATTGGCATCGAAGAAATAGACGATTTGGTTTCTGAAGATGAGCAACAGGCTGGCATTAAACTGCGCATGAGCCGCGTGGCACTTGGCGTCATCGACCGGAATTACCCTGAAGCTGCAGCAGAAAATGAACTCATCGGTTTTTTGAAAAAGGATCTTGAAGATGATCTGCAAAGCAACTCAAAACGCCTTGCCTCGCTCGAATGCGATGAAACCGAACATCAGGAAATTGAATTTTACAAGCAGGTGCTTTCTGAAATTCACCACAAACAGCGCCACGAATTGTTTTTATTGCGCAAGGAAAAAATCTACAGCGACGAAGAAATCCGGAAAGCAGAAATGCAGTTGGATTTGGATGAAATGAAAATCAACGGGAGTATTCATTAGTCGAAAGTCAAAAAGTCAAAAGTCGAAAGATCTTGATTACGTGAAACCTCTTTTGGCTTACAGACTTTCGAATTTCAGACTTTCGACTTTCAGACTTTCAGACTTTCGACTTTCAGACTTTCGACTTTCAGACTTTCAGACTTTCGACTTTAAACCTTCCCATAATACATCGCTTTAACAATTCCGTCTGCCAAACCGATTTTTGGGACGTAAATGTTTCTTGCCCCGCTCCATTTCATCGCATTCAGATACACGCGAAGCGCAGGAATAATCACATCGGCGCGGTCAGGATTTAAGCCCAGGTCGGAAACGCGCTGCTCATACGAAAGTGCGTTTAAAGCGGTATATTGCGAATTCAGGTAAATGTAAGACAATGGTTTTTCCTGCATTTTTCCCGACATTTTGAACAGTTTATTGATGTTTCCACCGGAACCGATTAAGGTTACCGGTTCATAATCGGCAGTGTTCGTCCTGATCCATTTTTCGACTTCCTGCCAGACGATTTCATTGACCATTTCGTTGATTAAACGCACCGTTCCGATTTTGAATGATTTTGAAACAATCATTTTACCGCCGGAAAATAATGAGAATTCGGTGCTTCCACCGCCAACATCCACATACAAATACGTCTGTTCTGTTTTTAGCAGATGATGCAAATCTGTGGAAGCAATAATAGCAGCTTCTTTTTTACCGTCGATGATTTCGATTTCAATACCCGATTCATTCCTGATGATTTCTACAACTTCCTTCCCGTTGTAAGCTTCACGCATCGCAGAAGTCGCGCAGGCCATGTACTTTTCTACTTTGTGCACTTTCATCAACAAACTGTAGGCTTTCATCGCATCGACCATGCGCTCGATATTCTCTTCGTTGATCTCGCCTACCGTAAAAGCGTCCTGCCCCAAACGGATCGGCACGCGAACAAGGGAACTTTTGCTAAAATGGGTTTCCTTTCCTTCTTCTTCAATAATATTAGCCACAAGCAAACGCATGGCATTGGAGCCGATGTCGATTGCTGCGTATTTTTTTATGTTGATCATTTATGGTTTAATCATTTAATCGTTGAACTGTTTAATCATTGGGATGCCTGGCCCGGATGGCAGCGGAAAGCCCCGCATTTTGAAAACTGACTTTTTCCTGTTGTGGCGGGGCGACCAGCGGAAGCCACCGCAACGGCATTGGAAAAAACAGTTTTTAAAAAAGGGCTTGCAGCGTACAGCCGGAAATGCCAGCCTTATAACGTTGCGTCGGTTTCGACTTCCATGCGATCACGGTAATAATTGTAGGTCTGCAGCTGCGCCCGGAATATTGGGTTTTGGCCGCGGACACGGTATTTATTGTCGAGTTTTTCCGAATGGTAGCGTGCTTTTACGTTTCCTTTCCAGCCAATGTCGAATGTATCGATGAGCTCTTTTTTGACATTCGGGTCATAAATCGGGCACGTCACTTCTACCCTGCCATCGAGGTTTCGGGTCATGAAATCGGCAGACGAAATAAAAACTTCCGGATCGTCATTATTCCCAAAAATATACACGCGGGAATGTTCGAGATAATTGTCGACAATACTGATCGCTTCGATGTTTTCGCTCATCCCTTTTACACCGGGAATCAGTGAGCAAATGCCCCGAACCTGCAGCCTGATCTTTACACCGGCACGGCTTGCATCATATAATTTATCGATTAAAGCAAAGTCGGACAAACTATTCATTTTCAGCTTCATATAAGCTTTATTCCCGGCTTGCGCATTCAGTATCTCACGATCGATAAGCTTGTAAAATTTACTTCGCGTATAATGCGGTGAAACGATCAAATGCTTGTACCTGTGGATGCGGAAATTGACATCGAAAAAATCAAAAACCTTGTCAATGTCTTTTAAAATTTGCTGGTGAGCCGTCAATAAAGTGACATCAGTATATACTTTTGCAGTCGCTTCGTTGAAATTTCCGGTAGAAACGAGGCCGTAACGGCGTAGTTTTCCTTCTTCGATGCGTTCGACCACGCAGATTTTACTGTGGACTTTCAATCCTTTAATTCCGAAGATCAGGTGAATGCCTTCGGTTTGCATTTGCTCGGCATAAGATATGTTGCTGGCTTCATCAAAACGCGCCTGCAATTCAATTTGGACGGTGACTTTCTTGCCGTTTTTTGCTGCGTTGATCAGGGAACTGATGATCTGCGAATTTTTAGCCAATCGGTATAACGTGATCTTAATCGTAGTTACTTTCGGATCCAAAGCCGCTTCTCGAAGGAATTTGATCAGATAAGAAAACGACTGGTATGGCGCATTAATCAGGTAATCGCGCTTGCTGATTTTATCCAAAATACTGCCGTCGAGACTGAGTCCGCGCACCGGCAGCGGTTCATTTGAATTGTACAATAAATCGTAACGCCCGAGACTTGGAAAATTCATGTAATCGCGGCGGTTGTGGTAACGGCCACCGGGAATGATACTATCTGTTGAATCGATTCCCATTTTGGAAAGGAAGAATTTCAAGGTGTCTTTTCCGATCGATTGGTCGTAAACAAAACGCACGGGTTCACCGATCAGACGGTCTTTTACTCCGGTCGAGATTTTTTCCATCAAACTTTTGCTTTGGTCGGAATCGATGTCGAGCTGTGCGTCACGCGTGATTTTGATCATGTGCGCCGTGACGCTTTCGTAGTCGAAAATATTGAAAATGCTGCTTAAATTGTGTCGGATGACATCGTCTACAAAAATGATGTATGTTTTTTCATCAGTCGATGGCAACACCACAAAACGGTTGATCGTTTTTGGGATCTCGATCACGGCGTAACGCACTTCCTGTTTCGGCTTGACTAATCCGAGCAATGATTTTCCGGATTTTTCCGGCTTCATGACGAGTTTTACAGCAAGATAACCCACAGTGTCTTTCAACAGTGGAAACTCGGCAAGATCGTTCAGGATGATCGTGACCAAGGCTGGACTGACCTGTTGAATGAAGAAATCCTTGATGAAAATTTCCTGTTCGCGCGACACTTCTTTTTCGTTGATCATGAAAATATTCTGCTCCTGCAGTTTCTTTTCGATGATGCTCAGGATGCGCAAACTTTCGGATTGCTGCTGGATAACGATTTCTGTAATGTCTTTGATGAGTTGTTTGGAGCTGATGCCGCCCAATAATTTTTCACCAGAAATTCCAGAAAGGCTTAACCTGCGGATCGCGGCAAACCTGACCCTGAAAAATTCATCTAAATTGTTGGAGAAAATTCCTAAAAAACGAAGCCTGTCCAATAATGGGACTGCGTCATCCCCGGCTTCCTGCAATACGCGCGCGTTAAAAGCCAACCAGCTTTTTTCGCGGTCGATATATCTATTTTCTGACACTAATGTTTATTTTAATTCTTTTGGAAACAATGTTTTGTGGGTTTTACCTTTTTTGAGCAATTCCCAGTCATTCGTGTCAAACGTAAGAGAGACGAATCCGGATGTTGGTACATTTTCGATAAAAACATCCCCAAATTTATTAACAAAATTTGTAATTGCCTCGTTATGCCCGAAAAGAATAACATTATCATAATCATTATTGCAGGATTTGACGATATTTTCGAGTTCTTTTTCGTCAAAAGTGTATAAGTCATTTTTAAAAATGATGTTTTCGACAGGATAGGAAAAATTCTGGGCGAAAATCATCGCCGTTTCTGAAGCTCTTGATGCGGTACTGCTCCAGATTAAAAAAGTTTTCGGCAGATATTCCTGGCATTTTTCTGCTATCAGATGCGCATCATTTATTCCCCTGATATCCAAAGGCCGGTCGATATCTTTAAGCGGTGCAGTCCAGCTCGATTTTCCATGTCTTATTAATATCAGATTTTTCATAATTGTAATTTTTGCATTTGTTTTTTAGTACTTGTAATTTACAAAATAATGTAGAAGTGAGGCGTTAAATTTTTAGTTTTTTTTAAATTAATGGAATACCGAACATCAAAAAATCAGCTTTTTCTGGCGTAAAATCCAAAGTCTAGGCTGGATTGAACAGTCTATTTTCAAAACTAAAATTTTAACAATTTTTACGGCCTTTACTTTTTCAGGATTTAAAGCAGATCCACAATCTCCCGACAATACAAACACCTGTCACTTTGTAAATATTACATTACATAAATGTTAAATTTTTTCTTTAAAATGGCGTTATATGCATTTCAGCGATATTATTCAGAAAAAAACTCAAACGCAATTTTAAACCCAAAAAACAATTTTCCGTTTGGCTACAATTCATTTTTTTAACATTTACACGCTGTCAAATTATAGGATTTTTTTTACAGAATTTAAATTTTTCAAGATCCGTTTTTTTTTAAATGCATTTGAACGAGTATTCTGGTAATCCGTCGGAGAAATGATTGAAATTTTCTTGATGTAAGTAAATTAGCTACGAACAAAAGTCAGGATTCTGACATTTTTTTTGTATCAGATGACCCAGCCAACCGACCTATTTTTAAACCCATTGTTATGAATAAAATTACGCTAAAAACAGGCATCTGTAGTCCTGCATTCGCCTCGATCATAGAATCCGTATTGCTATTTACAATCTTATTATCATACAGTTCAGGATTCTCACAGTCTGAACGAATTGAAAGCCATAATCTTAACGAAATAGATGTTTTCCTGAATGTTTTTTCATCTGCACAACCTTCTGAAAGTGCGCATTTGAAAAGCCTGCTCAATGATTTGCAGCCAGCGGTGTATTTTGATTCCGGTGTTGTAAATGTGTACGGCGAACAACCCAATTCGTTGTTCACCAATCCTGATTCGCTAAGCAGCCTTGCCAATGCCGATTTTGAAAAAGCAAATATAGAAATCGTCACCATCAGGCTCAGCAAATCATTCGATACCAGCCGCACGATCGACCTGTCGGTTTTTGCGGCATTCCCCAAACTGAAATATGTTTACATTTTATCTGCGGTTGAAAACAATCCGCAAAACATCATCCGGAAAGTCCAAAACATCCCTTCGCATTTGCAGGTTTTTTACAAAATAGATTTAGGCTCCTAATCAAAAGATATTTGACGAATTATGAAAAAAAACTACTTCTCACAACCTACGTTTTCTTATTTAATTGCAGTTGCTGCAATGCTTATCGGAAACATTTTTACCGTTACTGCACAAGTGGCGGTGCCTTTCGTACAGCGGACATCGCAATATACGCCTACGACAAAAATCTACAATGTCAAGGGTGATTTTACGATGGTTGGAAATACCAACCTGACGCTTGTAAATTACAGCAACACCACCGACAACAACAACGTCATGATGCGTTATGTGGATGTTGACGGGAATGCTCCGATTGGTATGGGCGAAATGCCAACCTTCAATTCATCGGCGGCGACTTTGTCATTTTCAGCTGAAAACGGTGCGATTCCTTCGTGCTCGAACGTCCTTTTTGCCGGTTTGTACTGGACCGGAAGAACCGATTTTATCGGCAACAGCCCAAGTACGTTTCCGGTGACCAAAACCATCAACGGAACGACTTATACCAAAGAATTCGACAAGCATAAAATTTTATTGAAAGGCCCGAATTCATCAATTTATACAGAGTTTTCGGCAAATACCGAAGATATTTTTTACCCTGCGACCAATACGTTCGACTACATTTATTCTGGGTTTGCAGAAGTAACCGATTATGTGCGCACCAACGGCATTGGCGAATACATCGCCGCCGACATTGCTACCAAAGAAGGCGACGGCCACGGCACCGGATATTCCGGCGGCTGGGGAATGATCGTCATTTATGAAAACCCAAAAATGAACCACCGCGACGTGACGATTTTCGACGGGCATGCTTACGTGGTCAAAACCAATACGACCGGATATGATTTGCCGGTTTCGGGTTTTAATACCGTTCAAACCGGGCCAGTTGGTATCAAAATGGGAATTATGGCCAGTGAAGGCGACGTGAACCTGACAGGCGATTATTTTAAGGTCAGGAAAAACAGCGATGGCAGTTATATCAATTTAAACCACAGCCAGAATACAGCAACGAACTTTTTCAATTCTTCGATCAACACCGGAGGCAATCCGCGAAATCCGAATTTGCAGAACAATACCGGAATCGACATCAGCATGTTCAACGTTCCGAATGCGAATAATGCCGTGTTTGGAAATAACCAAACCCAAACCAATTTCAGGTATGGAACGGCTGGTGATACCTATGCGATTTTCGCCATTGCAATGGCTGTAGATGCTTATGTTCCGGATATTGAAGGCGATTTGTCTTCGGTAAGCATCAATGGAAATCCGCCCGGAAGCGGCACTTTGACGGCATTGCCCGGACAAACATTGGAATATAAAATTGAATTAAGAAACAAAGGAACGGAAGCAGTGAACAACACCAAATTGGTCGTCCCAATTCCGTTTAATGCGACTTATGTACCCAATTCTGCTACGCGAAACATTTATTTTAGTCCACTTCCTACACCAAACAGCCTGACTTTTGAGCCTACGCTTGGCGCGAATGGTGCTTTGGTATGGGATTTTGGAACTTTGCCGTTGCCTGCCAATGCGGCAACATTACTGGCTGACCTGACGTTTAAATTTAAGGTTACTGAAGACTGTAATTTGCTTCGGAATTCAAGCTGCAACAATGTGGTTTCTGTAAACGGATCGTTGAGCGGCGTAGGTGCCGTGACCGGAATTGCATTGACAAATAGGTCATTGATCCAGGGACATACCAGCAGTGGATTGTGTCAGGGAAATGAAATCCCGGCGCCATTCCGGATCAATATTGATGCAACTGATTTCATAAGCCAGAATTGTGCGGGAAGTTCGCCTGTGACTGCGTTTACTTTCTGCAATACCGATGCGACCATTCCGATAACAGCTGTCAGCAATGCATTTCCACCGGGCTCTTTGTTTTACAACCAATATCCGATTACAGGTAGTACAATACAATACACAATCAATAGGCCTTTCCCCGCAACTCCTGGAATTTCAACCTATTATGCCGTTCCGCCGGGGGCAAGCAGCAGTTGCTTTTTTGAATTTACGATCAATGTGAAAACAATCACTTCTGTACCAAGTGCAACCGATGTTGTTTATTGTGTGGGTCAAATTGCTTCGCCATTAACTGCTGTTGCCAGCAATCCTGCCTACACTTTATATTATTACAGTTCGACGACATCATCAGCACAATTGTCGATCACGCCATCTACTCAAGTTGCAGGTGTAACGACTTATTATGTCGCTGAAGGAGAATCTTCCTCTTGTATCGGCCCGAAAACAGCAATACAGGTTACTGTAAATTCAGGGTTTACGACGCCGATTGCAGCGGAACCAATTCAACCAACTTGTACCGTTGCAACTGGAAGCGTTGTGCTTTCTGGATTGCCAAGTGGAAATTATACGATCACTCAATTGGGAAGTTCGAACAATACATATACTGGTTCTACTCCAACATTTACAGTTGTGAGTTTGGCTGCGGGAACTTACATTTTTACAGTGGCATTGGGAGAATGTACTTCTCCTGTTTCAACATCAGTGACAATCAATACAGCGCCTGTTGTTCCAACGGCACCGATTGCAGCTGAACCAACACAGCCAACTTGTACCGTTGCAACTGGAAGCATTGTGCTTTCTGGATTGCCAAGTGGTACTTACACTCTTACACAATCGGGAAGTTCAAATAATACTTATAACGGTTCTACTGCAACGTTTACAATTTCAGATTTAGCAGCGGGAACTTATACTTTTACAGTGAGTTCTGGGGAATGTACTTCGCCTGCTTCAACATCGGTGACGATTAATATTGCGCCTTTAGTTCCGACTGCGCCGATTGTTGCTGAACCCATTCAACCAACTTGTACAACTTCAACTGGAAGCGTTGTGCTTTCTGGATTGCCATCTGGAAATTATACGATCACACAATCGGGAAGTTCAAATAATTCTTATGCGGGTTCTACTTCAACTTTTGCAATTTCAAATTTAACAGCGGGAACTTATAGTTTTACGGTAACTTCTGGAGAATGTACTTCGCCTGCTTCAACATCAGTAACCATTAATACTGCGCCTATTTTACCGACTGCGCCAATTGCTGCTGAGCCGACACAGCCAACTTGTACCGTTGCAACTGGAAGCGTTGTGCTTTCTGGATTGCCTTCTGGAAATTACACAATCACACAATCAGGAAGTTCAAATAATACCTATACCGGTTCTACTCCAACATTTACTGTTGTAGATTTAACTGCGGGAACTTATACTTTTACAGTGACTTCTGGAGAATGTACTTCGCCTGCTTCAACATCGGTAACCATTAATACTGCGCCTATTTTACCGACTGCGCCGATTGCTGGGGAGCCAATTCAACCAACTTGTACAGTTGCAACAGGAAGCGTTGTACTTTCTGGATTGCCAAGTGGTACTTACACCATTACACAATCAGGAAGTTCAAACAATACGTATACCGGTTCTACTTCGACGTTTACCGTTTCAGGTTTGACAGTGGGAACTTACACTTTTACAGTAACTTCTGCGGAATGTACTTCTCCTGCTTCAGCATCGGTAACCGTTAATGCTGCTCCAGTTGTTCCGACTGCACCGATTGCTGCTGAGCCGACACAGCCGACTTGTACCATTGCAACTGGAAGCGTTGTGCTTTCTGGATTGCCAACTGGAAATTATACGATCACACAGTCGGGAAGTTCAAACAATACGTATACCGGTTCTACTCCAACATTTACTGTTGTGGATTTAACTGCGGGAACTTATACTTTTACAGTGGCTTCTGCGGAATGTACTTCTCCTCTTTCGACATCGGTAACCATTAATACTGCGCCAGTTTTACCGACTGCACCGATTGCAGCTGAGCCAATTCAACCGACTTGTACCATTGCAACTGGAAGCGTTGTGCTTTCTGGATTGCCATCTGGAAATTACACAATCACACAATCAGGAAGTTCAAACAATACGTATACCGGTTCTACTTCGACGTTTACCGTTTCAGGTTTGACAGCGGGAACTTACACTTTTACAGTAACTTCCGGGGAATGTACTTCGCCTGCTTCAACATCGGTAACAATTAATACTGCACCTGTCGTTCCGACTGCGCCGATTGCAGCTGAGCCAATTCAACCAACTTGTACTACTTCAACTGGAAGCGTTGTGCTTTCTGGATTGCCATCTGGAAATTATACGATCACACAAGCGGGAAGTTCAAATAATTCTTATGCGGGTTCTACTTCGACATTTACCGTTTCAGGTTTGACTGCGGGAACTTATACTTTTACAGTGGCTTCCGGGGAATGTACTTCGCCTGCTTCGACATCGGTGACAATCAATACTGCGCCTGTTGTACCGACTGCGCCGATTGTTGCAGAACCCATTCAACCAACTTGTACTACTTCAACTGGAAGCGTTGTACTTTCTGGATTGCCAAGTGGAAATTATACAATCACACAATCGGGAAGTTCGAACAATACTTATGCCGGTTCTACTCCAACATTTACTGTTGTGGATTTAACTGCGGGAACTTATACTTTTACCGTTGTTTCCGGGGAATGTACTTCGCCTGCTTCAACATCGGTGACAATCAATACTGCGCCTGTTGTTCCGACTGCGCCGATTGCAGCTGAGCCAATTCAACCGACTTGTACCATTGCAACTGGAAGCGTTGTGCTTTCTGGATTGCCAACTGGAAATTACACGATTACACAATCGGGAAGTTCGAACAATACTTATACCGGTTCTACTTCGACGTTTACCGTTTCAGGTTTGACAGTGGGAACTTACACTTTTACAGTAACTTCCGGGGAATGTACTTCGCCTGCTTCGACATCGGTAACCATCAATACAGCGCCAATTTTACCGACTGCGCCGATTGTTGCTGAGCCGACACAGCCGACTTGTACCATTGCAACTGGAAGCGTTGTGCTTTCTGGATTGCCAACTGGAAATTACACGATTACACAATCGGGAAGTTCAAACAATACGTATACCGGTTCTACTTCGACGTTTACCGTTTCAGGTTTGACTGCGGGAACTTATACTTTTACAGTAACTTCTGCGGAATGTATTTCGTCTGCTTCGACATCGGTAACCATTAATACTGCAGCTGTCCTTCCGACTGCGCCGATTGCAGCTGAGCCAATTCAACCGACTTGTACCATTGCAACTGGAAGCGTTGTGCTTTCTGGTTTGCCTTCTGGAAATTACACAATCACACAATCAGGAAGTTCAAATAATACCTATACCGGTTCTACTCCAACATTTACTGTTGTAGATTTAACTGCGGGAACTTATACTTTTACAGTGACTTCTGGAG